>Ga0256871_1000887_pt1 | contig 13737 bp, 11 predicted proteins | sample RumenRJG_07RNA_FD_185439 | JGI IMG/M metagenome (GOLD analysis project Ga0256871, IMG submission 185439) | Metatranscriptome of bovine rumen microbial communities from Lethbridge, Alberta, Canada - Rumen RJG_07 (Metagenome Metatranscriptome) | ecosystem: Host-associated > Mammals > Digestive...
ATGAAAGCGCCTTACACGTCAGCAGATCATTGATTCCCGGTTCCCTGTTCCGTTTCCTCCTGCACAGGAACGGGGTTGGACACCATGACCTTGTGATCATACCATTTTCCCTTCGTGCCGACCAGTGCAAGATCAAACTCCTGATCGAGGGCCGGAACGGGCACATCAAAACCATATACTTCTTCTGTCGTACCGTCCTCATAAGTAACCGTATCTGTTACCGGTTTCAGCAGCTGAGCGCCGTCCTTCTGCGCATCTTCCGCGCTGCCCACGTACAGATTCACAATGTTTTCAGAGGTCAGCGTGATGTGAATGGTCATCTTCCCGTTTTCAACCGTCAGCTTTCCTTTTCCATCGCATGTTTCATTCACATGAAACATTTCGCTGTCTGTTGTGAATTCAGCATCATAGACGCCGTCTTCCAGTTCTGCCGCGCCGGCGGTCTCCGCAGAAACGGTTTCGGTTTCCTGTACTGCCGTGCTGACTGATGCGGAAGATGAACTGCTGCCGCATCCTGTAAAACAAATACTGATTGCCGCCGCACACAGTATGGCAGCAATAGATTTCATTCTTTTACTGTTATTCATATTTTCCTCGCTTTTCCCGCCGTGCTTAGTTTCCCATAACGGCTGCTGTATGTGCTGTATAAAGGTCTTCGATGGCTGGTATTTCGCCAAGGCCCTCAATCTGGCAGCTGACACTGTCAAAATTGCCGGAATCGAGGAACCGATTGTACCAGGAATCCGGATCATCCTGACCTGCCATATCGTTGTTGGCGTGATCGCCGGCAACCACCATCAGAGGCCTGAGAACAACTTTGCTGTATCCGGCGTCCTTTACCTTGTCAATGACGGCCTGGCACTCTGTATCCGCCGGTTTGCCTTCTACCGTTCCGATAAATACATTGGCATATCCGAGATTACTCATCTGCGTCTGCATCTGATCATAGGTAATGGCAGCCTCATGAGAGGTTCCGTGTCCCATAAAGACAAAGGCCGTTCCGTCGTCTGCCGCTGCTTCCAGTGAATCATAGCCATCTTCCGTATAAGCCGCTTCGGTAATGGCCTCGGCAACGGTCTTCTTATCATCGTTGACCTGTGTCTCATCCGAGCCGACTTCGCCCAGCAGCGGTTCAGCGATTTTAACAGAGTCGAAGCTGTCCTGATATTTGTTCACGGCTTCTGTCAGTTCATCATATTCCGCTCCATGCATCAGATGCGTCGGCTGAACAATGAGGTTCTTCACGCCATTATCGACGGCGCGGGAAAGAGCCTGATCCATATTGTCGATCTTCTCGCCGTCCCGTGCCTGAATATGATTGATGATGATCTGCGCCGTAAAGGCTCTTCTGACGGACCAGTCCGGATAAGCTGTCTGCAGTGCCTTCTCAATGCCGCCGATATCTTTTACGCGGCTGTCATTGAAAGAAGTGCCGAAGCTGACAACAAGAATCTCATTTTCGCCGATGCCATCTTCATTGAGCGGATCGTCTGCGGAAGCGTCTCCCGTATCTCTTCCGAAATAGTCAGGATCCGCAAATTCACCGGATACCAGCTCCTTCTGGGCATCTGTCAGAGCATCCCATGCCTCTTTTGCTTCTGTGCACTGTTTATCCGTATCATCCGTACGTTCCTGCACATAAATAGCGTCGATCAGATCAGCGACGTGATCCGCTGCCGCCTGGTCCGCATCCACCGATGTTTCTGTCTCCGTCGCTGCTGCTGACGGCGAAGAAGAACTGCTGCCGCATCCGGTAAGCATCCCGAGAATGAGAACCGAACTTAACATAACTGCTGCTGCCTTTTTCATTGTAATACCTCCTCACAAAATTACCGGTGTTTCTTACGGAACATCGGAAGTCCACAGAAAAACCGGCATGTCAGGAAGCATAGGCTGCGGAAAAATGCGCGCTGCGCTCTTACCCGCTGCTGCGGCGTTCTTCAGGAAAGTCTGCACAGGCAGACTTTGCCCCGCTGTCCGCATAAAAAAAGTCTGTCCCTGCAGCTGAGAGACAGACAGTATACTACCCTTATTCAGATTGCTTTCATACTGCCAGTTGCTCGTGGCCTGAGCAGTTTCCTGCTCCGTATCCCGTCAGGCAGGTCTCCTGGCTTCCGGCTATGATTCCGCTTCGCCTTCCCGCTGCCGCAGTGGCATATTGAAGCATCGACCGGTTACAGTGACGAGTTCGTACAGGATTTACACCTGTTTCCCTATTATCCGGATCTGAAAATCCGGCACCTGACTGTTGTTATTAAGTTATACGGCTATCATAGCACAGGCAATTTTTTCCCTCAAGCTTTTTATGGTAAAATACAGGCATAACTATGTGAGGTACGCAAATGAACAATTACAAATTTACCATTTCCTACGATGGCTCGCGCTACTATGGCTGGGAGCATCAGCCGGGAAAAGATCTGACGATTCAAGGAAAGATCGAGACGGTGCTTGCCCGCATGACGGGCAGCGACAGCGTCGACGTCATCAGCGCCGGGCGCACGGATGCCGGCGTACACGCGCTGGCGCTGACTGCCAATGCGCGCCTTAATACCGACCTTTCGCCGCAGCAGATCCGGGATTACATGAACCGCTACCTGCCGGAGGACATCTGCATCCGCGATGTGCGGATCGCTTCGGACAAGTTTCACGCCCGCTACAACTGCATCGGCAAGACCTACCGCTATACCTGCTACATCGGGCAGCTCAAGCCGGTTTTCGACCGCAAATATGTCTACGTGCTCGATAAAATGCCGGACGTTGAGAAAATGCGCGAGGCTGCGGGTTATCTGACCGGCAAACATGATTTTGCCAGCTTCTGCGGCAACGTCCACATGAAAAAATCGACCGTGCGGACGCTGGATACCATCGACATCCGGGTCAGCGGCGATTATCTGACGTTTACCTACCACGGAGACGGCTTTCTGCGCAGCATGGTGCGGATTCTGACCGGCACGCTGCTCGAAGTCGGCTGGGGCAAACGCACACCGGAAAGCATGCCGTCGTTATTTCACGAAAAGCGCCGTGCGCTGGCCGGATTCACGGTGCCGGCGAAGGGGCTTTGCCTGATTCAGGATGATTACAACCGCGGATAAGGAGGTTTTGCCATGATAATTCATTCTGCCGCGCTGCTCGGTGCCGGGGCGATCGGCGGTTACATTGCCGACAAACTGGCCGGCAGAGAGGATGTCGATTTCTGTATTCTGGCTGAGGGTAAGCGGGCACAGCAGCTCAAGGCTCAGGGGCTGACCGTAAACGGCCGCCATATATGCCCTGCCGTAAAGACGCCGGCCGAGGCACGCGGCACGGATTTCATTATCGCTGCGCGGAAATATTATTCCCTGCGGGACGCCCTGCCGATGATTGCCGCGGCGGCGGACGGGCACACACAGGTTATGAGCCTGCTCAACGGCGTCGATTCGGAAGAGATCATCGGCGAAGTGCTGCCGATGCGGCAGGTCATGCACGCCGTCATCCGCATTACGGCGCAGCGTGCCTCTGATGGAACGCTGACTTACGATGAGCCGGGGCGCGGCATGGGTATTTTCTTCGGAGAGCCGGGCGGCCGGAATGAGACGGAGCGGATACAGGCTGTCCGGGAATTTTTCACGCGGACCGGCATTCTGTGCCGGGTCTCCGATAACATTCTCCGCGACATCTGGCGAAAATATGCCCTCAACGTCTGCATGAATATCCCGCAGGCAATCCTCGGCGTCGGCATCGGGGCCAACGCCGACAGCCCGGACATGGCGGCGCTGCGCGACGGCCTGCGCGGGGAAATCATCGCCATCGCCGCAGCACAGGGCATTGACATTTCCGCCCGCGACCCGGCGATCTATATCAAGGGGACCGGCATTCCTTACCGCTCCCGCTATTCCACCCTGCAGGACCTCGACGCGGGGCGGCCGACCGAAATCGACATGCTGTGCGGCACCGCGGTTCGTCTCGGCAGAAAATACGGCGTGCCGACGCCGTACAACGAGATGGCTTATCACTGCATCCGGGTGCTGGAGCAGAAAAACGCCGGCCGATTCGATTATGACTGATTGTGCTTTTTACAGGCAAAGGGGGATGCGCTGATGCAGGTGCTTGTAATACCGGACGTTCACCTCAAACCGGCCATGTTCACATACGCCGCCCGGATCATGCGGCAGCATCAGATCTCGCAGGCGGTCTGCCTGATGGACCTGCCGGATGACTGGGATCAGAAATACAATGTCCCTTTGTATGAGGAAACTTTTGACGCCGCGATCGATTTTGCGCGGGCTTTTCCGGATACGCTCTGGTGCTGGGGCAATCACGAGCTGAGCTATCTGCTGCATCACACGGAAGCCGGCATCAGCACCGCCGCGGATTACACCGTTCTCCGGAAAATCAAAGATCTTCAGGGCGTTCTGCCGGACCGGCACCAAATCGGCTATGTCCACCGGATCGGCTGCGTGCTCTTCAGCCACGCCGGACTGGCGGATTCCTTTGTCCGCCGGCATGTGCGCGCGCTGCTGTATCACAATGCGGACGCCGTGATCAGCCGGATCAACCGGCTGCGTCCTGAAAAGATGTGGACCGATGATTCGCCTGTCCTTTTTCGCCCGCAGTACACGGCGCAGCCGCTATACCGCCCTGATCAATTTCTTCACGCCGTCGGACACACAACTGCAGACAAAGTCATGAAAAAGGGAAACCTGCTCTCCTGCGACAATTTCTCCACTTTTCCGGCGCGCGGCGACGCCGTACACGGTGAGTTTCCGGTGGTGAATACCGAAACCGGAGATCATATGGTTTTCCCTGTCTGAAAACGGATTTCGCGTTTGCGATCTGAAATACGAACATATAAAAAAGAGATTCCTTTTTACGGGAATCTCTTCGTAATTTTATGAATATTACTTATTCTGCTGTTTCTTTCTGCGTACGATCAAAGCAATCACGATACATAATGCCGCGGCTGCCATGATGCTCCACAGGGCGATCTGCGCTGTATCACCGGTTTTTACCATATTTGTGATCTTCTGAACAACAGAAGGGTTCTGCGGTGTAGGTGCAGGTGTTGTTACCTTTACCGGATCCGGCATGACGATCTCTGCAGCACTCTGCTCAGTGCCGTCAATCACAATCGTTCCGTCTGCCTTCATCTCGAAGCTGATCGGCGATGCCTGCTCATAGCCATCCGGCACCTTCGTCTCCTTCAGGATGTATTTTCCCGGTTTGAGAAGAACGGAATCATGATCCACCGTGGATGTTGTCCACTGGTCAAGCACCTTGCTCTCATCATCCGCACTGACAATGGCGAGTTCTGCACCGATAACCTGTGTATCCGTAACCTTGCCGTCCTGCTGTGCGCGTTTTCTGATCTTGATGGAAGTACCGGTATTGATCACCATCTTCGGCTTCAATGTCTGGTCATACACCCACTGATTGTCCTGAAGAAGCGGCATCTGCACGAGAACCGGATTCATCTCAAAATACTTCACAGCTGTCGTGCCTGTCTCCTGACCGGATTCATAAAGCAGGTAAATACCGTAGCTGTCAGCTGTCAGCTTTGCCTTGCCATCTGCACCGGTTGTCTGTTTGTCCGCCGCTTCGATTCCTTTGGCAGCTGCAATATCCTGCGCCGCATTCGCTGCTGTCTGTGCATCAGATGACGTACCGCTGCCGCCTATATAGGCATCCCAGCCGTCCAAGCCATCAAAATCTGACAGAAGCGTATAGGTGCCGTCTGTATTCAGATCGGCCACTTTGACCAGTGACAGCTCGGCGCCCTGGACATAAACCGGCTCTGTCTGATTATAAGTATCCTGGTCCACCAACACCGTTTCTGCGGTACAGGTTTTTCCATCTTCCAGATTTATTCCGGCATAGGAACCAGCCTGCGCTTCAGATGCTGTTCCAAACAGGCATGCTATCGACATCACAGCCGCTAAAATAATCTTTCCTGCTCTCTTCATGGAAATTCCCCCTGTGTTGCTTTATTCATTTTTCTTTTTCCTCTCACGGCGATCCATAATACCGCGGATAATCATGATTATGATAATGACTGCCATCAGCCCGGCGGCAAAATATCTTACCGGATCCTGATGATTCATGCTGATGGTGTATTTATCGGCCTCATTTTCCAGATCCTCTTCCGAATACGGAATTCTGTGCCCCCGCACCAGAAGCCGCTGCGTGTTCACACCGTACGGCGTACAGGTCAGCAGCGTAACCAGATCCTGTCCTTCCTCAATCGCGACATGGGACATATCGTCCGGATCCACCACATTGATCTCATCAACTTCATAGGCCAGCGTGTCTCCCATGATATGAAGGAAGAACTTGTCGCCTGTCTCCAACTGATCAAGATCGGTAAACAGCTTCGCATTTGCCAGACCGCGATGTGCGGCCAGCACGGCGTGCGTGCTCTCACCGCCGACCGGCAGAGAAGTTCCCTGCACATGACCGACGCCTTTGGCCAGCGCCTCCTCACCGGTTCCATGATAGATCGCCAGATCTACCTTGATCTTCGGGATCTCAATCGATCCCATGACCTCATCGTTATTCGGATTCAGCAGCGTGTCATACGGGTGCGTCAGGACATATTCTTCGGAATTGTCAAATACATCCTCAACTTCATTGACCGTATGCTGCGCGTTATATTCATAGGCATCTGCCAGAATCTGCTCTTTATCTGCTTCATCAATCTGCTCCACCTGCTGCTGATAGCCGGAGGTCAGCAGACTGTTTCTCCACCGGTTCCAAAGATCCGAAAACATCGGATACATCAGGATCAGAAATCCTGCGAGGAAGCCGAGGAAGAAAAATATCTTTTTCCCTTTACTCATCTTTCTTCTTATGGCCGGACTTCTTCCTGCTTCTGCTATACAGCCAGCTGATAAAAAGCAGTGTCACGATCAGGCCGCCCAGCGACCACAGCAGGTAGCTTGTGTGCGAGCTGACACCCAGCAGCGGGTTGACCTGCTCGGCTTTGGCCGTATCTTCGTCATAATCGACCCGGTGTCCTGTCACAAGCAGACGCTGCGTATTCACACCGTATGGCGTACAGGTCAGAAGTGTACATAAATCCCGGCCTTCCTGCACGTTCAGTTTATCTGTATCGTCCGGCTCAACCACGTTGATCTCTTCCACCTCATAGGCGAGTGTCTTATCCAGAATATGCAGATAAAAATGATCGCCGACCTTTACTTTATCGAGGTCCGTGAACAGAGCTGCTGTGGCAAGTCCTCTGTGTGCTGCAATTACCGAATGTGTGCTCTCACCGCCGATCGGAAGAGAAGATCCTTCCAGATGACCCGCGGCATTGGTCAGTACCTCGGCATCTGTCGTGTGCATAATCGGGAGTTTGATGTCGATACATGGAATCTCTACTGTTCCCATCATGCCATCACCGGTCAGATTCAGACAGTCCATATAGGACTGGTCCTCGGACTCACTGTTTTCCGCTTCCGCAAAGGAATCCGGCAGCTTGATCGGCTGGAGTGCCTTATTGTAGGCTTCTGCCTTTGCCCACTCAGCCTCGTAATCAATATCTCCGCTCTTTTCCATATCGGAGACCTGATCTTCATAATTACTGTTCAGCACTTTCTGGCGGTAATTATTCCAGTAATTCGATATTGTCGGATAAAACAGCACGAACAAACCGAAAAGGAAACCTATCAGATATACTGTTTTTTTGATCTTTATCTTTTTCCGGCTTGTTTCTGATGTTTTATTGGCATCCATTTTAATCATTCCATTTACTTTAAAATTTCGGATCGCTGCTCCGGAGCCCGAAGACCCCGGAGCATAATCCGATCATTTATGCCTTACGGTATATTAAACGCTTAGAACTTTGATGAAATCTGCTGATTACTGAGCATTTTTCTTCTTGCTCTTCATGTAGGAAACTGCAAAGAAGATCATTACGGCACAGCCGATCAGTGTGAAGATCATCGTACCGCGGCCGCCTGTGGAAGGAAGCTCGGAAAGCTTGGTATCCTTAACAGTAGAATCGGTAACAGTAAGGTCAGCCTGAGACTCAGCCTTTTCCTTATTATCTTTTATTGTTACTACAGATGTACCGCCATCTTTATTGATTGTGTATCCTTCCGGTGCCTTTACCTCGACAAAGGTATAAGTGCCAATGTCAAGACCTTTGATCGCTGCAGTACCATCTGTACCAGTAGTAACTACATTAGTGCTGTCTACTTCTGGCTTCGTTTCAAGCCATTTACCTGTAAAGTATACGTTACCGTTATCGTCCTTAGAAAGCTCAGCGTATTTACCCTCTGAATTCTGTAATGCAAACTGTGCACCACTCAGAGCATTTTTACCAGCATCCGTCTTCGTAACTGTGACTGTTGCTGTGTAATCATTCGTGGTTTTTCCTTCCTGATCGTTCGTATCTGTAACTGTATTGGTAACGCCATTTACGGCATCCTGGTTCACAGTAGCAGTATAAGTAAGGACTACCTGACAGCCATCATAACTATTATTTGAATTGTCAATTGTCAATGTGAAGCTCTTACCATCTGCAGCGACAACAGGCGCTGTTTCTACTTTAACACCGCCGATTGTAAGTTTCCAATCATTGTTATAATCAGCGCCGGATAAACTATCTGTAATCACGTAAGAAGTCTGGCCGGCTTTGATAACACCATTAATTGTGTATGTGATTTTCTGACCAATATAGACAGCCTGATTCTCATCGTCCTGAGATTTATTTACAGGAACATCACCGTACTTAGCCTCTGCTGTAGCGTTGTTCACGGAGAAGAGATGAGATGTTTCATCATAATCATATGTATTTACATACATCGGATTGTAGGTTACAACGCCATCTTTATCGATTACTTTCACAAAATAGAAACCAGGTTCATTTCCTGTAAATACAGCAGTTGTTTCTGCAGCCGTTGTTGTTTTGGTTGCAGCCCCGGTCTTATCGTTAAAATAAGTCATTAAGTTGGCACCCTCGATGGTCGGTGCCGTATCAGTAACCGTTGCCGGTAACCCGGAGTCTTTATAATCACTATTTAATACCCACTGGCTGTTTGCGGCATCAAGTGTGTAAACCTTATAAATCGTTACTTCCTGATTTCCGCCGCTTTTAAGATTCGTGACAGTAATTGTGGATGTTGTCGCTGTCGTATCACTGAGTTTCCAAGCCGGATCATCCGCGAACGCTGCAATGTTCATTGTCAGAACCATTGCCAATGCCATAATAAGTGTGGCAATCTTTTTTAAGTTTTTCATAATTTTTCCTTTCCCCCTAAATTTATTTTAAGGATAAAATTTTTGTTCTAAGCATTAGTAACATAATATTTTCAACTACACAGTTTCTGCCGGTTTTGATTCCTGCAGACTACTTATGCGGCACATCAGCCGCGGAAATGAGGGTTAAGCTTCATTCCCTCCTTTCTTTCTGCGCCTCATAGTAAAACCTGCGTAGGCAAAAAACATAGCAATCAAGGTGCCAAGAATGGTATTCCAGTAAATACCGTGGCCGCCAGCCTGCGGCAGCTCGTAAATCTTGTCATCTTTGACGACCACCTTGTACTCGGTCACATTTGCCTGATCATCCTTGGTGAAATCCAGAGATGCATGATCATTGGCATCCAGCACAACCGCATCTTCGGTATACGCTTTTGAGTTATCGACGGTGAAATATACATCGCTGGTCAATTTCACATATCCGTCCGGAGCTTTGGTTTCCGTCAGGTGATATCTGCCATCCGGCAGATAACCGAAAACAAACTTGCCGTCTCCATTCGTTTTAATATTAGTGATCTCATTTCCATCGATATCAGTTGCTGCTGTCTCATTCTCGCCGTCCACCTTCTTGAGCGTAAATTCTGCGCCCTTCAGGTATTGATCATCGGCATTCTTCTTATACAGAGCTACATTAACCGACTTTTTCGTATTGTCAGCTGTCAGCTGAGCAACTCGTTCAGCGTCAGTCAGCTCACCTGTCACCGAAGATGAATCTGCAGTACCCGGTCCGGTAATGCTCCAGTCCTTGAAGGTATATTTAGCATTTGCGCCGTTACCTTCCGTTGTCTCAGCAACCGTATAGTTTGTATTATCCGGCGCAGTTACCTCAAATTTTTCACCCGGCTTCAGCTTCACTGAAAACTCAACTGTTGTCTTTTGGGCTGCAGCATCATAGCTTGGTACAATACTCTGGCCGGACAGCCGACTGCACTCTGTCAGTTTTCCAGATGTCATCTGACCGCTCTGATCATAGATCGCATAGCCAAATTGGGCTACGGCATCCGCGGCGGTATAATTACCATCTGTCACCAGTTTCACGCTGAATTCAAATTCGTCATCCTTGATCGCCGGATTGATTGACTGAGAACCATCCTCATTGGTAATCATGGTGATATCCTTGCCGTTCACGTCATAGACGTGTTTTGTAATGGACACCGTACGTTTGATGTAATTGGTTCCTTTGAACTCAACATTGCCGTCACTGTCTGTCAGTTTTTCTCCCGGTTTTTGGGTTTCCGCGTCATAGCCATCGTACATAACCGTTGTGGAGTCAACCAGCATCGGATGATAAATTTGCGTCTCAAATTCGTAATGCGGATTCGTATTGACCTCTACCAGTTCATATTTGTGTCCAGTCTCTCTTATTACACCATTGGACACAAGACCAGGTGCTATTGAATAGCTTGTCTTCCATTCATTATAAGAGCTCAATGTGAATTCATAAAGCATGGTACCGCCTGTACCATCCGCATTTCGGTCCTGCCAGAGCTGCAGTACAACACTATCTGCACGGTACTGACCGTCTTCATCGTTCCAGTCCTTTTTCAGGATGATCCGGGTATCAACAAGAGGCATTCCATCCGGATTCTCTACTTTTACAGTTCCACCCGGCGTAGAAGTTGTTGTTGTATTTCCATTTGAATCCGTTGTGGTTGTCACTTTATTGTAGGAAACCTGCGTATCATCTGTATTCGACTTCAGAGTATAGGTTGTCTCATTCCCCTCTGTCTTTTTCTCGATCTGGCTCTTGGTCGCCTCGTCGAGGTCATCGTAATTCTTCGTACCGTTATTAAGCGCTGCTACCAGATCATACGCATTCTGACTTGGCCATACATTAAAGGAAACTTCGTACTTTACGCCATCTTCCAGTTGGAAGTTATCGCCCATATTCCAGGTGACTTTATTCGTGGTCGAATCATATACGGCTCCCTGGAATGTCTTATCACCATAAGTAATGGCCTGCCCGCTGGTTCCGGTTCGGGTAATCGGCTCGCCATTCTTCGGAGTGATTGTGTAGGTGAAGTTGCCATCGGTTTTGGCCAGTGCCGTTGAAGTCATCGATGTAATGCCATCGGTATAGACAACGTGGTCATAGCCAAAGTCCTTGGTAATATCATTGACAATCTGTTTAAAAGCTGCATTTAATGCTTCCGTATCACTTGCTTCCTGATAGTGTCCCGCCGGATAGGTTCCGATGTCATTGCCGGAATATGCATAAGCAGTAAGGTTGCTCATTCGGGTGACATCACCATAAGCACCAATCGTATAGAAATTCTTACCGGAAGTTACGATACTTCTGGCATCATCCTTCGCTGCGTTGTAGGAAAGACGAACGGTCGTTGGATTGTAAGTACCCCCACCATACACTCCTTCAGAACTCAAATAATCCTTTTGGTCATAATTTCCACCATATGGAGTCATATAAAATGTAGGATTACCATCAGAGACAAAAATAACATACTTCTCTACACCTTCATCGAATGTCACATTATTTGCCTTCTTGAGAGCATCCTCCCAGTTTGTTCCTCCATCTGCATTTAAATTATTAATTTCACTTTTGAAGCTGCTCGCGTTATTTGTCCATTCTGAAGCGTCTCCTGCCTTCGTGTTAAAGGAAAGCAGCGACATTCTGACAGTATCCGGATCGGTGGTGGTATTATACTCCATCAGCTGGTCCGTCAAAGAATTCAAAGCCTCTTTAGCTTCCGTAAGCCTCGTACTGCTATAACTACCACTACCAATTTTATCGCTCATACTTCCTGAGGTATCGAACACTACCAGAACTTCGGCTTTCGTTTTTTCGGTTACGCTCTTTGCCTGACCGGTTACACTCAGCGTCAGCTTATAGGTTCCGTCATCATTGGACGTAAGATTCTTTCCCACTGTCGGGGCATCAAGATTTCCATCATCTCCACCGCCAGGGGTTCCCGGCTCATCGCTGCCGGCAGCTTCAAACTGCTTTGCAAAGAAGACATTGCTGGCGGAACTCGAAGAATTTGTCCCTGCTGCAACGGAATTCGTTGTTGTAGTCAGATATTTGTCGCATTTATAATATTTATAATAATCATAATCCCAAGACCAACCAAATCCAGCATATTCATATGTTGCAAGTTTTCCCTCTTGCATAACCAAATCTTTTGACTTTTCGCTTACTGCATTATTTTGACTCGGATCAATATATACCGTATTACCTGCTATTCCGTTTGAAAGCGTTCCTGTTTGAACGGTATTGCTTGTCTCTCCCAGATGAATTTTCGCCTTCTTGCTAAAATCCCAGCTGTAATCCTTGAGATCATCTGAGTCAGTGATGTCAACGAAGCTTGCCTTTGTTTCGCCATTTTCCGTTGTAATATTTACGGCTGTAAGACTTCCGTCATTCTTAACTGCATAATATGCGTCACCCTTCTGAATGATGACAGCATAGCTGCCCTCTTCCTTCGTCCATCCCTCGGAATCGAGCTTGTCTCCGGTTACCACAACACCCGTGATAGAGAAGCTGCTCTGCTTGAAATCGACTGCCTTGACATTGCCGGATTTATCCTTCGTCGTGTTGACATCAAGGACCTTCGGTGCAGTCGTATTGGAGGATTCTTCAAAATGAACCGCCTTGACGCTCTGTCCAGCCTCAACCTTCATGCTGCTTGTTAATGAAATCTTCACTTCAACACTGGCAGAAGAAGCCGGCTCCACTTCTTTACCGTCACTGACGAAACTGATATCAAAGAAACGTGCCTGTGCAATATCATCGCCATTCAGTGCATCCGCTGCCTGTGATTTATAAGAATCAATCTTATCCTGATCAGTGATCTCCTTGACCTTCAGTTCCACATCTTCCGGCAGTCCTGCATCTTCTCCGTAGGTTGCCGTTACAGTATAATCATTCTTCTTCGTATACTTCTTCGTACCGGCGACACCGCTTGCATCTGCTGCTGTCTCTTTCTGCTCATCTGCAGATGCTGCTGTCTCAGATGCGGTATTCTGATTATCACTGGAATCTGAAGATGAAGAGGAGTTTCCGATCGTCTCAGACGCAGAAGTACCCTGCGAATCCGAGGCCGTCTCTTCCGTCTCAGACTCCTCCTGTGTGCTGGTGTCTGAAGTCACACTTTCTTCTGCAGAAGAGACTGCAGAAGAACTGTCAGCCGTACCGGTCGCTGCCAGTTCCGGCTGCACCATGGTCAGCACCATTACAATAGAAAGCACTAAAACCAGAAAATTCCTAACCGCTTTTTTCATAACCTTCTCCCTTTCTGTATCCTATAACAGAGGGATCCCCCCTGATTGTATCCAGATAATAATACCGCCGTGACAGCGAACTGGTCACGATGGTAATATTAACAGTTCTGTAATATTTGTTAAAAAAATAATATCACAATGGGGTGCAGTAGTCAACAAATATTGGACCGCCGATTGTAAAATGAAGTTGGACATCTGAATAAAATAAGGATCCATGGCAGGATTTTTGGTAGAATGTTAATTACCACAAAAAACTATCTACAG
>Ga0256871_1000888_pt1 | contig 13736 bp, 29 predicted proteins | sample RumenRJG_07RNA_FD_185439 | JGI IMG/M metagenome (GOLD analysis project Ga0256871, IMG submission 185439) | Metatranscriptome of bovine rumen microbial communities from Lethbridge, Alberta, Canada - Rumen RJG_07 (Metagenome Metatranscriptome) | ecosystem: Host-associated > Mammals > Digestive...
AGACAACCAAACAGACAGCACCGATTAAGGCAAAAACAAGAAAGGAGGACTCAAAGGTGAAACAGGAAATCAAAACTACCGAAACCATGGTTCCGCAGGATTACAGGCCGGAAGCGGAGGAAGTCGCTAAATTCATGGAACAGCTTGACCAGGGCGGCAAGGAAAAGTTTCTGGAATTTATCAGGGGCGCTAAGTTCGCGCTGAATCTGATGAATCAGAAGCCGATTGTGCGGGGGTGATTATATTGACGGATGATTATATTCAAGTCGGAGTAACCGCCCTCCGCGATCCGGCTACCGGGGAATATCTGCCGGCTGTCCCGCTTTACATCAAAGCGGACGAAAGCGCGGTTGAAGCGCAGGAGAACTTGCACAACGCCCTCGGAAAGCTGGTTGCCAGGCAGATGAAACAATATCTGGAAGGGTGCGAAGAAGCGGGGGTGAAGGTATGAACTATCCGAAAGTTATAGCTGTGGATTTTGACGGCTGCTTGTGCGTCAATAAGTGGCCGGAAATCGGCGATCCAAATTGGAACGCAATCCATACGTTGTTAGATCACAAATCCGACGGCGGGAAGGTCATATTGTGGACCTGTCGTGAAGGGCAGATGTTAGAAGATGCGATTATGTGGTGTTTAAACCATGGATTAAAGTTCGATGCCGTCAACGACAATCTGCCGGAGAATAAAGAGTATTTCGGAAACAACTGCCGTAAGGTGTGGGCTAACGAGTATTGGGATGATAAAGCGGTTCCGGTTGCGGCGTATGATTGTCCGATTGCGGGGCGGATTATCGAAATAAAGGAGAAACCGGAACCAGAGAGAAAATCTTTTCTACAGAAAATTAAGGAGTGGTTACGAGAATGAGCGAAGAACGCAAAGCCAAATTTATGATGTTGCCAGCACCGCCGGGAACCTGCCCGAAATGCGCGGTAAAACACGATCCGTTGATGCCGCACAACAAAGATAGCTTATTTTACCAGTATGCCTTTTATGCTGAAAACAACAGGTGGCCGACATGGGCGGATGCCATGGCACACTGTCCGCAGGAAATCAAGGACGCGTGGATTGAAGCTCTGGAAAAAAGAGGAATTGCTATAGATGGCGGGCAGAAAGAAGAAAGAGCCTAACGCAGAGCTGCTAAAAACGGTGGCGGAAGCAAAAGCGGCAGGGATGTCATACGGGCAGTATCAGGCAAAGAGGTTTATTGAAGAAGAAATGGCGCGAAAAGAAGAACTAAAGCAGAAAAAACAGGCGGAACATATCGAGACAGCTTGCCGCGAAGCCGGACTTGGCGGGCATGTTATGAACTTTGGAAAAAATCACTTCAAGGCAAGCACGGAAGCCCAAAAAATAATGATGGAACAATTCGCGTCCGGCAAGGTTGTTCCGGCAAAAACCAGTTTCATGTACTGCGACGAGCTTGATATGTGCTTTTTCTACTCCGCGAGCGGAAAAGCTTGTTGCAGCTACTCCGGGATAACAAAAGCCGGTTCGGACGACATTGAACACAATATCGTCCAGGCATTCAAAAGCGCAAAAGCCGTACTGGACAGGATGCAGGAATTGTACATCAAAGATAGACCGTGAAGGGAGCCGACACCATGACAAAGCAATATCATATCGAAACACCAGAGCAGCTAAAGGAGATAAACGCCTTTGCAAAGAGCGGAAGCGCCGCACAGATGGCGGCGGTATGGAGTGCAAAACTTCGGAAGGACGGTGTATCGCCGTGGGACAAGGCGATATTTGCCGTATTTACAACAGAAAACGGAAGAAAAGCCTTTATCGGCAGGAAAGTCGGGGCAGGCATGACGATAAATACAGAACTGAAATACAATCCCGCGTTGAAATACTGCGAGGAACACTTAAAGAAAACCGAGTAACGGTTTTCTCCGGGAATGTGAGCGTAAAAGGCGAACGCGACGACAGGCAGTGTCATGACGAAAACCTCCGCACTGCTTTAGATAATGCCGGTTCAAGTCCGGCCATTCCCTTTATTCTGCGGGTACGGCGTGCTGTAGTGGGCGTTATAGCATGTATATAGCATCGTTATAGCGCTTCCGGTGCGCGAGACGTATGGGTTTTAGGATCGTACTGAACGAAGCCCCACAAGCGACACGGTGTAATTGCGGTTGCGGCAGGCACAAAATCAATCAAGAGGTCGTTCTCTCTGCCTGGCAGCCCGGAAAGACGGGCAATTTTAGGCGAAAGGGGGTATTTTCGCCCTTTTACGGGCTATATCGCGCAAAACATGAATGAAAACATGGAAGAAATAAAGGTTGTTCCACCTTTTCCGGGATCGTGTCCGATTTGCGCGACTGTACACAGACCGGAAGAACCTCACGACAGGGACAGCTTATACTATCAGAACTACTTCCGCAGAAAACATAAGCGCTTTCCAACATGGGCTGATGCAATGAGCCATTGCACGGAAGCCATGAAGGAAGACTTCAAGAAACGGCTTGCGCTGCGCGGAATAGTTTTGAAGGAAGGGAACGAGGAAGGATTATGACAGAGTTAGCCAATACCACGAAAAATGAAGTGGCATTGCTGGACAGTTTGGCGATCCAGGCGAAAACCTGCGTACTCGGTGCGCGGATGAACCTTTTGCAGCTTGGACGCGTACTGACAGAAGCAAAGCCGCTTGTGCCGCATGGCGAGTGGGAAGCGTGGGTGAAGGAAAACGCCGAAATGAGCGTGAGAGCCGCGCAGGGATTTATGCAGGCATATGCCACGTTCGGATTGAACCCCGATATCGCGAAGCTCGGCACTACAAAAACCATGAAGCTTTTGCCGCTTTCTGACGGCGAACGCGAAGAACTCTTTGCCAACAACGATGTGGAATCCATGTCTACCAGACAGCTTGATGAAGCGATCCGGCAGCAGAGGGAGAAAATCGCGCAGGAAGCACAGGCGGCGATAGCGGACGCGAAAGAAGCCGCGCAAAAAGAGATCGACCGGGAGAAACGGGCGAGGATTGCGGCAGAGCAGAGGGCGGAAGCGGCGGAAAGCCGGCAGCCGGAGCTGCCGCCGGAATATGCGGAACGCTTAGAATCGGCAGAAGCCAGGGCAAGAACGGTTCAAAGCATGGCAGATCAGTTTTCTGAACGGGTAAAGCGGTCAGAAGCGGCATTGAGCGAAGCGAAAAGGCAGAATGAAGCACTCCGGCAGGAGATTGCGGAGCGCGACGAACTGATAGAGGAACAGCAGGAGGACTATAACCGCGCACAGGCGGAACTTCTGAACATGAAATCCTCTATTGCGAAGGGCGACGCGGAACGCGTGCCGTTGGATTCCCTTACACCGGATGCTTTTGCAAGAGCCGTCCGGGCATTTATCGGAACTTGTGCCAGAATGCCGCACATGACAGCGGCCTTTTGCACTATGGGGGACGATGAACGGCAGGAATATGACGAACTGTTGCGGACCGTTGAAAGCTGGGCGAAAGACAGCCGCAGGGCACTTGACACGGTGACTGTGGAAGGGATGGTGATTGAGCATGACTGAAAAGAAAACGGCAATTCCGTCGTATTTACCGGACGGCAGCGTGGAAGCACTGGAACCGGCAGAGGGGACGGGCGCAGGGATCATTGTAGAACCGGAAATGATAGGACAGATCATAACGGAACTCATGCGTCCTGTCATGCAGACCATCGGAAAGATGCTCGAAAACAACACGGCCGCGCTTGAACAGCTTTCCGCCGCACAGTCTGTTCAGAACGACCGCCTGGAAGCGCTTGAAAAACAAATCAGGCTTCAAACGCCGGTCACGAGCAAGCAGGTGACGTTTCTTAACGACGCGATCCGGCAGCGGGCGCGTGTCCTTCTGGACAAGAAGGGCATAGAGGACAAGAAAGCCGTCACGAAGCTTGGAAACGCGATCAGGAAAGCGGTGCTTGCCCGTTATGGCATCGGAAATGTCCGTGAAATTCCGAAGCATGAATACAGCGTTGCAATGTCGCAGGTTGAAATGTGGAATGATGTTCTGATTGTTCGGGATGTCGCAAAAGAAGCCAGAGAAAGGGTAGAGCAGGAGGCAGATCATGAAAATCAGTGAAGTATTACTTCCTTGCCCATTCTGTGGAGGAAAGCCGCAGATTATCATTGCACCGACAAACGAAGCGAACGGGATTCCGTGTTATGGCATCGCCTGCAAAGAGTGCCACGTCATGATAGGCACGAACCAGGCGGGCGTGACGGACTTTTATAGAACGCCGGTTGAAGCGGTCAATGTCTGGAATAGAAGAACGGATATTCCAATAAAAATCACAGTGAAGGAATAGATCCATGAAGATAATATGTCCTGAGTGCGGGCGGGTAGACAGGTACTTTTTGAGAGTTCGCACAGCTAAAAGCCTTATCTTTGACGAAAACAAGGAGCCGGACGGAGAAACGGAAGAAATTATTACATATCAATCAAACACGCCGCGCTGTCATTGCGGGAAAAAGGTAAAGATCATGGAGGAAGATAATGCAAATTAAAGACTACCAAGGGCTTGCCATGCGGACAAGCCCGGAAGGGCACGATAGGCAGCTTAACGGGTGCATGGGGCTTATCGGTGAGACAGGAGAGATTGTTGATATCGTGAAGAAATGGAAGTTTCAGAGCGGGGATCATGCGGAGCTGCCGAAGGACAAGTTGATTGATGAATGCGGTGACGTGCTTTGGTACTGCGCGGAACTGGCAACCGGAATGAATGACTTCATGGCCGCACTGTTTCTGGAAAAGAACTTCTTCTTTGAAGATATGCGGGAGATCAACGAGGAAACACCGCTTGAAATCACGGTTACACGCCTTGCCACGATGGCTACAAGACCTGCCATGTATCTATTTGACGGCATACCCGCCGAAGGAAGGGAGATCGGCAGACATTTTTTGGAAGCGTCGGCAAAAGCAGAGATTGTAGGCATCATGTCAACGATCCGCGATATTCTGGAAATTCATTGCGGCGTAACGCTTGAAGACGCTATGGGACACAATATAGAGAAACTTCGCAGGAGGTATCCTGACGGTTTTGACCCGGAAAGGAGCCTGCACCGGAGCGAATAACGGAAAGGCCACACCACTATGAATGTCAATTTTATTAAGCAATTCCGGTTGTTAATGGAATACTCAAAACGAAATAAGTTAAGTAGCTACGAGAGAATGTTCTACATAGCATTATTCTACTGCGTGAATCAGTATGCAATGGCAAGCGAGAACCAGGACTGGCCCGAGACATATTTCCCAGTAAGTAATTCTGAGATTAACAGCTGGACAGGCTTTGACGAAAGAGCGATTCGCAATTTGAGAAACAGTCTCAAACAGCGCGGATTGATTGGCTTTAAAAAAGGTGATGGCAAGAAGCGCGACCCGTCATACCGCTTTTTTTATCTCAAACAGATCGGGTGCAAAATTGTACCCGATAGCAGAACGACCGCAGGCAAAAACGCATACGGTATCCACATCGGGAGCAAAATCGCACCCGATAAAGCGTCTATCGACCACAAATCTGCACCCGATAGTGTAGGTGATAGTGTAGGTGATGGTGTACCCGATAGCGTCGTTATCGACTGCGAATCTGCACCCGATTCTGGCTTTCTTTCTTATAGTGAAAAAAATAAAAAAGAAAAAGAAAAGAAAAATATAAATGGAGAGGGAGAACATCTAATCTTATCTAATCCTATCGGGCTTCCAGACGAAGATACGATGCGATCAGATGGAGATATGATATCGACCACTATCAATCAGACAATCATAGAAGATTATGAAAAGCGGATAAAGAGGAATATCGGTTATGATGATCTGCTCATAACAAACCCGTACGACATTCGCATGATCGACAACATGGTTGACCTGATTGTAGAGCAGCTTCTTTCCAGGTCTGACGAAATAGTTGTATCCGGCAACAGATATCCGGCAGAGATTGTAAAACGCAGGCTTTTGAAACTGGAATACAGCCACATCGAGTATGCGCTGCATTGCCTTAAAAACAACACAACAAAGGTTGGGAATATCAAAAAATACCTCATGGCTACGCTGTTTAATGCACCGGCGACTATTGACGGATATTACACCGCAGAAGTGAACCACGATATGTATGGCGCGCCGGAATAGAAGGAAGGGAACGAAATGTTGGTATATTGCGGAGTTGAAGACTGCGAACACTGCGAGGATGGTATGTGTGAAAATGTATGGCCAATAGGGACCCATGCAATCAGCATAGATGAAAACTATATGGGGATACCGTTCTGCACAGACTTTAAGCAGAGGGAAGAACAGGAGGAAGTATCACAATGTTAAGTCTTGTTTTTATCGGCAATCTGACCGCAAATCCGGAGACCCGTTTTGTAGATACGGCAAACGGACAACAGACGGTATGCAATTTTACCGTTGCGGTAAATCGGGTAGTAAGAGGACAGAAAGCGACAGAATATTACAGGGTATCATGCTGGAATAAACAGGCAGACAACGCGGCAAAGTATCTGCACAAGGGAAGCAAAGTTTGCATAACGGCAAGTACCATATCAGCCAGAGCATACACGGACCGGAACGGCGAAGCGAGAGCAAGTCTTGAAGTTCCGGCGGACGGGATCGAATATCTTTCCAGCAAATCGGACGACCAGCAGGAACAGACACAGCAGGCCGCGCCGCCGCCCGCACCGGTGGACACTGACGGCTTTATGAACATTCCTCCAGGCATTGACGAGGAATTGCCGTTTTGCTGATGGAGGTATGCCGATGGTGGATGTACAGAGGATCGAGCAGAGAAAGGCACGGAAGCGATACGAATGCCAGCTATGCGGAAAAGCCATATTGCCGGGGTGCGAGTATATCCATGAGACATACAAGCACGATGAAGGGTTCAGAACATTACGGCGACATATTCACTGTGACGCAATGCTTGACGCATATAATTCCGAATACAATTTCGACGAATATTATGACGAATGCGAAGTGTCGGAAACGCTGTGGAGCGAACTGTGTAAGCAGATATGTGACGAGGAACAGCAGGACGAGTGTAGCATTGACGACCTTTACGCCTGCGAGTTATGCCAGAGAAAGCTATTGCCGCCGTCGATCCTTGGCACGGCGAAGCAAAGCGTGATAGATAACGACGAAACACTATGAAGAAAGGAGCAAACACCATGAAAGTAACAACCGACATGCCACGAATCTTGCGCTTTATTTACCGCCAGGAGCCGGGCGATCCGCATTACGGGTCCTGTCTTTGGGCGATATTTGACCTTGATCCGGGCAGGGGATTGCTCAACATACAGAGCGATTGCGGAAATTACGCGTACCGCTGGCCGGAACGCGGCATAGACTTTCTGAAGCTGCTTGCCGGTAATATGACAGACAGTTATCTGTTAGGTAAGTTATGCGGAAAACCGAAGGAGTTCAATGTAGAAGCGACCATTGCAACAGTGAGGGAATATCTGAAAGATGCAGAGTATAACGAGGATGAAAAGAAAAACAGGCTATTCATCGACAGGGCCGTGAAACGTCTGGAAAGTGAGTTTTCCGAATATGACCTGTCGGACGAACCAGGCATAGCGGAATTCATTCTGGACAACTGGAATTCCGACAACAACATGGGAATAGATTGCGCGTGGGAATTGGTCAAGAAAGAATACGGGGCATGGCAGAAACGCATAGTTGCCATTTTCAAGGAGCATATCGCACCGGAAATCCGGCTTGCGATCAGTGAGTACGGCGAGGTACCGGAATGAGGATGGAGGGCGACAGGCGATGGAAGGAAGCAGAAAACAGAAAGGCTTTTTACGAAAACCTGATACGGGCCGTAGAAGAATCCGACATGCCATTGCCTGACAGGCACGACGCGGTGACGGCACTGAAAATCCTTGCAAAACCGCACACCGGCAGCAGGAGCGCTGAAGAGTGGATCAGGCGAATGACCATGATTGAGCGCGGGAAGAGGATAAGGGTAAACAATATGCTGCCCTGCCCGTTCTGCGGGTGCGGGATGGAGCTTGAAGAAACCCTTATGATAGACTACCGGACAATCCGGTACGATCCTGTACCGATCAGGAAACACAAACGGGGATGCCAGCTTGAATTTACGGGCGGGGCATTCATAGGGCAGCCGGAAACCATAAAGGCAGCCGTGGAAAAATGGAACAGGAGGGTGTGAATATTGGATATATATACAAAAGACGGCCAGATTATCATGTGTCTGCCAGACAATGCCGTGTGCAAAGCAGCGGGGAAATCTCCGCACGACATTGATAAATGCCCGTTAGGATTTGACAAGTACGACGAGTGTATGTGCATACCGGAAGTATGCAACGAGTATGAGGAACCTGAAACAAACAGGAGAAAGGATTAACGCTATCCCGGTGAAACCGGGTTGCGGCCAGGTGCTAACAAGCCGCGTAAAATTATGAGTTTTGCTATTAGGGATAAAACCCACGAGGATAGAGCTTGAGTAATTGCCACGCTCACGGATAACGTAGTGTGGTGCGTTGAAAGTATGTTGGATGTCAGCAGGGGTAAGCAGCTTTATTGCCGGATACCTCGCGAAAGATATTGACGAATGGATTTACATTGACGTTGAAGACCAGCACCCTGACAGTATGAGGTTTATTGGTGATTGTGAACGGGTGATTGGAAAATCGGTTACGATCCTTAAAAGCCCATATCGGAACGTTGAAAATGCTATAAGGGCAGCGCGGGTAATCAAGCTACAAGGCGGGTTTGCTCCATGCACGGCTTGGCTAAAGAAGCGGGTACGCAAGGAATGGGAAGCACAGCACGCCGACACACATTTGGCGTATGTATGGGGAATGGATAGAACGGAGATAAAAAGAGCAGAACGGTTACAAGAAGGAATGCCGCAGTTTTCACACGAATTTCCACTGATCGACCAGAACATTTCCAAAGAGGCTGCACACTATATACTTAGTGAACTCGGAATAAAAAGGCCAGCCATGTACGATCTCGGATATAACAATAATAATTGTATCGGGTGCGTAAAGGGCGGCATGGGGTACTGGAATAAAATCAGGAAAGATTTCCCCGATGTATTTCAGTCGAGGGCGGCACTTGAAAGAGAAATCGGACATAGCATTTTAAAGGAATGCTATTTAGACGAACTGGAAGAAGGCAGGGGGAAGCAAAATGCCGGAGTAGTGCCGGAGTGTGATATCTTTTGCATGCTGCGGGAAATGGATTGAAAAGAAAGGATAGCCGACATCATGAAAATACAAGAATTTAACGATGTAGGAATAAAAAACCTAAACGACCTGACAAAAGAAGAACTGATTTATTGTATCAAGGGCGCACTTGAACGCGATTGGTCAGCTAAATTCTGGTTCGAAAGACGCTTGATTGAAGTGGCTGATAAAAGGCGGCGGAAAAAGATAGACGAAGACGAAGCAAAAGGGAAAGCATATATAGATGCCGTTAAGGAATACGAAAAGCTACTTGAGCCTTATAAGGGAATGAAAATAGGGGAACTGCCGCCGGAAGTAGTACAAAAAGGCGTGGAATTGGAGAGGGAAGCGAAGAAAGCATGGGAAGCATACTCTGCAACGTTTGAACAGGGGCATGCGTGATGAATAAACAGCCAACACCGAGGATATTGCTTGCAGCGATCCGGGCGAATTGCCTTGAATGCAGCGGCGGCAGCAGAAAGCAGGTGCGGAATTGCGAGATAAAGAACTGCAAGCTGTGGCCGTACCGGATGGGCGAGGATAAGGCAAAGAAACCGAAAGTAGGAGCCGAGAAGTACAAGCAGATAACCGTGTTCGATTTGATGGAGGAACTATATGACAAAGACTGAATTTGCCGCTTATCTTACAGAGCGTGGATATCCGGCAGAGAATGAAAACGGAGTCGTGATGATCCGCAAAGATAAGCCGCTCACAAAGGCGGATTTGAAAGCAGTACGCGACATGATGCACGAAGCGGGATACAACGCGAGTTATGGGCACTCAACAAATGAAAGGCAAGGCTAAAATTATCTGCCGTTACTGTGGCGGGAAGTTGGTTATTGAATATTTCGGTAGTTACGGCGCGGTATATCCGCTAAAACGAAACGGAGAAGAAGGAAAACGAAGGATAAAGAGGATATTGTACGAAGAGAGCGGGAGTGATTACCTGATATATTGTCAAGCCTGCGGCAGGCAGCTGGATGCTACAGAGACAGAAGAGAGGGAAATAGGATGAATGATACAACAAAAACATATTCGGATGGACTGAGGGAAGCATGGGATGTTGCTTACAGAATATCCATGATGAGCAACGAGCAGAAGTATAAAGTGTTTGGTGTTTCGCCACGGGATAATATTTTTGAGGTGTTCAGCGCAGATCATGTTATTGAAACTCTTGGGATAGCAGACGCAGCGCGCAATGACCATATTACAAAAAAGAAGCTGGAAGATTTTATGTATCACCATGGAATCTGCCATCCTGATTTAGACGAAAACGTCCCTGGTAGCCTTGTGCTGGATATTGTCAACGATATCATCAAAGAGCTACTGAGAGCAGGGACGCTGAAAGATTTTTTGGATCAGATATAAAATGATTATTGGATTACACGACAGCGATAATACGGGCTTTCCGAATTATGCGCTTATGAAGATATCCGCCTGGCATAAGGCAAGAGGGGACTCAGTGGAGTGGTTTATGCCGCTCATGCGCTACGACAAAGTATATAGTTCGAAGGTTTTTACATTCACGCCAGAAGATCCATATTTGCCGGAGAATACCATACGCGGAGGAACGGGATACGGAATATATGACACACTGCCAGACGAGATAGATGCGATGTACCCGGACTACAGCATCTATCCTGATTGTGACTATGCTATAGGTTTTTTAACGCGCGGGTGTATCAGAAAATGCCCGTGGTGCATTGTTCCGAGGAAGGAGGGGGGGGGTAAAACCTTATCTTACATGGCGGGAGATCAAACGCAAGGACAGCAGGGATATAGTTTTCATGGACAACAATGTGCTTGCCTGCCAGCACGGGATAGATCAAATGCGGGATATGGTCGGGGAGAATGTGCGCGTAGACTTCAATCAGGGATTAGACGCTCGGTTGATTACGCCGGATATCGCAGAAATATTGGGTGGGCTTAAATGGATAAAGTATATCCGAACGGCCTGCGACACCGACGGTATGCTTGATGTGGTTTTGGAAAAGGCGAAGCTGCTTTCGAGACACGGCGTAAAACCATGGCGGTTATTTGTGTACGTCCTCGTGAAAGACATCCCGTCTGCGGAAAGACGCGTAATTGCTTTGCGCGACGCAGGAATGAACCCGTTCGCGCAGCCATACAGAGATTTTGAAAATAATCTCGACCCAACACCGGAAGCAAAGTATTTCGCGCGCTGGGTGAACAACAAAGCTGTTTTCAAGAGCGCAAAGGCTTTTGAAGAATATAACACAAAAATCAGAGGACACAACAAAGAGAGGATTAAGAAATGAATTTATCAGTCAACACGGCACTTGGAGAATTTACGTTCAAACTGTCACAGACGAGCGTCATTTACCTGCTTGGGCTGGCGCAGCAATTAGAGGATGAAGGAGATGAAAAGATACCGGATTATGCAAAATCAAAAGTTGCTGTTGACGCGGCGGCGCTGGAACACGTAGACGGAAAAGACCTCGGAGAGAGAATCGCAGGACTGCTTAAGCAGCTTGGGATTACCCAAAGAGAGCTTGCGGATCGTATCGGAATAACAGAAGTCTCAATGTCGCGGTATATCCGGGGTGACCGGACGCCGAAAGGGCCGGTCGTTGCAAATATGGCGACGGCCCTTAATACCACAACAGACTATCTTCTTGGGATCGGGGAGAGCAACGAGGAAAAGCAGGAGGAATTATCGCTCCCGGAGGACGAAGCGGAGACACGGGGTTTTGGAGAAGTTTTAGAAGAATTTGAGCAGAAACAGAAACGGGCATGGAACGAAACAGGGGGAGCGGTATACAAACCGGCGGACGGAAAGTATAAAGGGTTTCTGTTTATCAAGTGCGAACATTGCGGAGAGACGCGCGGCTTCTGCGCAAAGCAGCCTATTGATGAATACCGCTGTGATGAGTGCGGCGGCAAAACAAAACTGAAAGACCTGCGCCGGATGTTTCTTGACTGTGAGTGCGGATCACACTACAAGTATTACACCAACGAGACAGCAGAGGTTGTGACAAATAACTGCATCAACTGCGGGTCGCCGGTCGATATGATGCTCAATTCCCGGAGAACAGCCTATGTTTCTATCGGGGGGGGTGCTGCGAGAAAAAGAAACGCCGATAAGCGGATTTCTACACAGAAATTCAGATGGTAGGAGGGCCGCATGAACAGTTCATATGCAGGCGATTATTTCTATTATTCGCCGGAAATGGCAGCGAAGACAAGAAGAATAGAAGCCGTGACAAACCCTGTCTTTGCTCAGGGAAGCATGGCGGGTGTGGCGTGCTTAAGGAATTTCGGAAATTTCGGAGGGTTGGCACATGGCCAGAAAGAGAAACGAGAACTGCCGGAGGGCAAAATATCCAAAGGAGCGATACGATAATTTTGAAATGCCGCCGGACGACATGGACGTTGATATTCAGAACTTTTCCTCGAAGTTATCAAGCGTGAGGAAAGAGACAACCTGCGTTTATTGCGGGGCAAAGATCAGGACAGGCGACTATGCTCTTGCCGAACGCGGATTTTTGGACGGACAGCCGTTTTACGTGCATGATTGCCTGGATTGTGTGGAAGAAGCCATGGACATGCAGGATGGGAAGCTGGACGCGGACGACATGATGGATAAATGGTCAGAGAGAGCAAGGAAAAGCGGATTTATAAAGTAGCACAGAAAAGCGCAAGCGCTCGCGCTTTTGGGAGGATAACGACATGGGAACTGATAGCGTGACTGCCGAGGGCAGCGGGCCGGTAAAAATCAGGAACAAGGACATACCGCTACTGGCGGATATTTTCACGATCATGCAGGATATCCGGCAGATCGAGGAACGGCGGGAGTGGCAAAAGGGAAGGATGTTCAATATCACTCAGCATTTAACAGGGATGCCGGGTGGCGGTGGAATGCCGAAAGGGCTTGACGAAGCTTTTGCCCTCCTGTCAGAGATTGACGACGAACACAAACGGCGGTGTAAGAGTTACGTGCGACAGCTCCGTAAGGCACAGAAGATTCTGAACGGGATCGAGAGCCACACCATGCGCGTATTTGTCGTGATGAAGTACGTCATGGACGCGCCGGATGTCGAGATTAGGAAAGAATTGAACATGACGAAGCACGGATTTTACCGGGCGAGGGAATGCGTGGAAAACGCACCTTGCATGGCAGCCGTAAAGTGGCAGGAACGCTACATTCTCGTAAAGGATGATGAGTGATGGCACAGTCACAGAAATACGCAGAACGGATTGGCTGGGGCATTACGGCATATTGGAAATGTAAATTGAGCGGTCAACCGTGCGCAAGAGAATCATGGAGCAATAGAAAACCGATGTGTAAGGGGTGTTTTGTGGAAAAACGACGCAGAAAGGAGACTAATGCGGTACATAAGAAAAGATGAATTGCAGGACGACAAGATTATTGCATCAATTCAAGCAGCAGCCAGAGAATATGAGAATGGAGAAATTATCGAAGCAAGGGATCGAATGTTAGAAATTATAGCGGCGATAGATGAATGGTCGGATTTGCAAAAATAAAGTTTTGAAAAAAGCGGTTGAAACGGAAACGCAAATGTGATAATGTGTTATTGTCGCAAGAACTCTAAGGAGCG
>Ga0256871_1000889_pt1 | contig 13734 bp, 9 predicted proteins | sample RumenRJG_07RNA_FD_185439 | JGI IMG/M metagenome (GOLD analysis project Ga0256871, IMG submission 185439) | Metatranscriptome of bovine rumen microbial communities from Lethbridge, Alberta, Canada - Rumen RJG_07 (Metagenome Metatranscriptome) | ecosystem: Host-associated > Mammals > Digestive...
GCCGCAGATGTGGTCAATACATACACCGAGCAGGAGCTCGCAAGGATAATATTTGAGTACGGTGAGGAGAAGTTTTCAAGACGCATCGCCGGAAATATAGTCCGCAGAAGGGAAACAAGCCCTATCGAGACTACCATGCAGCTCGCAGACATAATCAGAGACAGCGTTCCTCAGAAGGCAAGACGGGAGAAAAATCCCTGTAAAAAGACCTTCCAGGCAATAAGGATAGCCGTTAACGGCGAGTTTGAGCACTTGTCTCAGGGACTCGACCAGGCATTCTACAGTCTGAAGGCAGGCGGACGCCTTGCAGTCATAACCTTCCATTCTCTGGAGGATAGGATCGTGAAACAGCGGTTCGCAGGATGGTGCAAGGGATGTATATGCCCGCCGGACTTCCCCCAGTGTGTATGCGGACGCAAGCCGCAGGGCAAACTTGTGAACAGAAAGCCAATAGAGGCTGATGAAAAGGAACTTGAAAGAAACAACAGGAGCAGAAGTGCCAAGCTAAGAATAATAGAGAGGAGTGCGGAAGATGACCGCTGAACAGCGTTATGAATACTACTATGAAGACGCCGGCCATGAAGATTCCGGCTCTGATGAAACTATTGCAGAAGATAATAACGAGAGCGATGAGGACAACGCAGAAAATCAGCGCCAGATAAAACACAGGCGCACGGAGGTAAGCCCAGGAGCTATCTTTCGTATAGTGGTTGTCTCAATGATAGCCGCCGCATTGCTCGGCAGCGTAATTTATTCACTCGACCGCCGGAACAGAGTCTACCATAAGGCAGCAGACCTCAACCGGCAGCTCAGCCTGACAGAGGCTGAAAATGTTCGCCTGCAATCTGAGCTTGACAGTAAAATGTCTGCTAAAAACGTCGAAGATTATGCGGAAAATGTACTTAAAATGCGTAAGATAGACTCTTCACAGATAAAGTACATCAAGATACAGACCGGTGACGTGGTAAATATCCCAGAGCAGGATCAGGGGCTCATGGCAAAAATAGAGAGCTTTTTTGATAAGTGCGTGGAATATTTCAGAGGGTAGGTCCAATATAAATATAGTAAAGGGACTGCCTGTTTAACTAAGAACACTATCGGCGAAAAAAATAATATGCCGAAGTTATATGTAGAACACGGAGATACAGCGGGTGATTCGGAATACCGGGATCGCTGCCCCCGGACCTGAGAACGGAAAAAGAGGGTCCGGGGGACGGAGATCCCACGCTTGAATTGCGATAGATCCTTCGTCGTATCAAGAGAAGAGGACATCCCGATGCAGGATGTTCAGAGGCGGGGCAGCATAGTTACCCTGCCTTATTCTATTTTTGCGGCGAATAATATATTTGCCTTGCATACGGAAGCAGTGACTTGTGTGTGCGGAATAGCAGCAAACTCCGGAGATCGGCTGTTTGCTTTATTATGTCCCGATAAGGCGGCGCTGTGCGGGATGCGTGGCTAATGACCACAGAGCTTTCCTGGGCAGTGCTGCCTTTTCAACCAAAGCGGAAAGGAGTCTGCATGACTAACAATAATCCTTCCAATTCGATGAGATTCAGAGCCAAGTTTGTAATGACAGCAGCGTTTATGGTGCTGTTCTCGGCTGTGGCTGTGAATTTCTTCGTTATTTCAGTGGTAAACAACAAGAAGTATCAGGATATGGCCAATAACCAGCACTTTGGCTCCATATCCATATCAGCTCACAGAGGTTCGATATTCGATGCCAAGGGAACTGCCCTTGCGAAGAGTGCGTCGGTATACAAGGTTTTTCTGGACCCACAGAGATTCCGCAGTGACCTCGAAGAGCTCCAGAAGAAGATAGACAAGCGCAATGCGGATAAAGCCAGCGGTGACTATCAGCCTCAGTACGACGAGGAGGGCAACGAGATAGATCAGCTCCCTGAGTCAGCATCAGCTTTCCGTGAGGAGACCATAGCTCTCCTGGCGTCAAAGCTGGCTATAGAGCCGGAAAAGGTCCGCAAGGCTACCGAGGAGGACACACAGTACAGCGTTCTCCAGGACCAGGTAGAAAAGCCTGTAGCTGACGAGCTGCTGGAGCATTTTAACAAATACGGCCTCATATCCCTCAATGTTGAGGAGGATACCAAGAGGTACTACCCCCAGAATGAGCTTGCCGCATCGGTAATAGGCTTTACCAATGCCGACGGCAATGGTGTATACGGCATTGAGGCACAGTACAATGAGTACCTTGCAGGCGTGGACGGAAAGACTATCTCCGCCAAGGACTCCAACGGAAACGAGCTTCCATATAAATACTCAAAGACCTATGAGCCCCAGAACGGCGATGACATCTACCTCACCATAGACATGAACATCCAGTACTATCTGGAAAAGCACCTTCAGGAAATGGTGGAGAAGCATAAGGTAAAGAACAGAGGATGTGCTATCCTCATGAATGCCAAGACCGGAGCTGTATACGGTATGGCTACATATCCCAGCTTTGACCTGAACGAGCCTCTTAAAGTTGCGGACCCGGCAATGCAGGAGCTCATAAAGCAAGCCAAGAACGATACCGAGGCTGATGAACTCACAAAGACTGCCCGTGAGACACAGTGGAAGAACAAGTGTATCTCCGAGCGTTACGAGCCCGGATCTGTATTCAAGGTAGTGACCAGTGCCTCTGCAATAGAGGAGGATAAGGTCATTTTTGAGGGCCAGCCCTACGTCTGCACCGGTGCCGTGGAGATCCCCGGAGCTCTCCAGCCTATCAAGTGTCACCTTACCAGCGGACACGGACCTCAGTCATTCCAGGAAGCTCTGCTTCACTCCTGCAACCCTGCATTCATGGCAATAGGAAAGGCCCTTGGACAGGAGAAGTTCGTATACTACTGCGAAGCCTTCGGATTCCGTGAACCTACCGGTGTAGACCTTCCTAATGAGGTGTACGGAGATATGTTCACATATAAAACGATTGACGAGATGAACCTTGCAGTCGGCTCCTTCGGACAGGGTGAGACTGTAACTCCTATGGAGATGATAACAGCCTGCTGTGCTGCAATAAACGGAGGATACCTCCTCAAGCCCTATGTGGTCGATAAGATACTGGATGAGGACGGCAATGTAGTCCTGAAAAACGAGCGTACAGTCCGCAGACAGGTGGTGTCAGAGGAGACATCAGCAAAGATGAGAGATGCCCTCTATCACGTAGTTGCAGACAGTGACATAGGAAACGTTAAGATAAGAGGATATGCTATCGGCGGAAAGTCCGGTACATCCCAGCGTATCATGGAATACGAGAATACAGGCTACGAAGCCGGCGGAGAGGAAAATGCAGACATCCAGGAGTACGGTGCATCCTATGTGTGCTTCACACCTGCTGATGACCCTGAGATAATCCTTCTGGTACTGGGCGATATGCCTGACAACAGCCCCAACCAGTACTATGGCTCAGTTGTTGCAGTGCCTACGGCAAGAGACATTCTCACAGATGTCCTTCCGTACCTGGGTATCAGTCCTGAGTACACAGACGAGGAGCTTTCATCACTGGATATCAAGATACCACTTCTCGAAGGCTCTATAGATGATGCTAAAAAGACTCTCTCAGAGCTGGGTGTTGACTCAGAGCACGTTGAGATAGTCGGCAACGGAATAGAAGTAATAGCACAGTCACCGGCTACAGGCTCGACTATATCCCGTGACGGCTACGTTTATCTTTACACCGAGAAGAGCAACACCGGCTCAACAGTAACGGTGCCTGACCTTACCGGCTATGACGCATATAATGCAAACTATCTGGTATATTCAAATCAGCTCAACTACGTTACCATTGGTGCGTCAGTGGAGAATGCAAATGCACTGGTAAGCGGACAGTACCCCGAAGCCGGTACACAAGTACCTGTGGGTACCACTATCGAGCTTGAATTCACAGTTTATCAGGACGGCGGCTGATACCGTCAGGACTATCGGAATAAGAACGGCAATAAAAGAAACAGGAGGCGGTCAGAATGAAATTATATGAGCTTATAAAGGACACAGCAGAGACTGTGCTTGACGACATAGAGATAAGCTCCGTGACAGACGATACAAGGAAGGTCACCGAGGGCTGCCTGTTCGTCTGCGTAAAGGGAGGCAGCTTTGACGGCCACAGTGCGGCTGCTGAGATGCTTGAAAAGGGAGCTGCGGCAGTTGTCTGCCAGCATGACCTTGGACTTGGCGACAGACAGATACTGGTATCAGATACCAGAAGAGCCTACGGCCGGCTCTGTGCAGCCTGGTTCGGACACCCTGAGAAGAAACTGAAAATGATAGGAGTCACCGGAACCAACGGAAAGACTACCATAACCAACGTAATAAAACATATCCTCACCTCAGCAGGCCATAAGACCGGCCTTGTGGGAACTATCCAGAACGAGATAGGGGACGAGGTCATCCACACTGACAACACCACTCCTATGGCTTACGACTTCATGTCGCTCCTTGACCGCATGGTAAGGGAGGACTGTGAGTATGTTGTAATGGAGGTCAGCTCCTTCGGACTGGTCCAGAACCGCATCGGGCCATCATGGTTCGACATTGCTGTGTTCACCAACCTTACCCAGGACCACCTTGACTACCACAAGGATATGGAGGACTACTTCCAGGCTAAGAAGATGCTCTTTGACATCTGCGATACGGCTATAATAAACATCGACGACAGCTACGGCAGAAGGCTCATGGATGAAGCAGACTGTGAGAAGTACAGTTTCAGTGTAAAGCAGTCCGCCGACTATTATGCCGACGGTATAAAGATAAAGTCCACAGGCTCCAGCTTCTGGTTCTGCCACGGAGATAAGTCCTACCTTGTAAGGACCCGCATCCCCGGACTTTTCAATGTCTCCAACCTCACCGCAGTAACAGCGGTATGCATGAGGGCAGGGATACCAATGGAGAAGATAATATGTGCCATAAGCGGCTACAACGGTGTCAAGGGACGCTGTGAGGTCATTCCCACAGGCAGGGACTTCACGGTCATCTGCGACTATGCCCACACCCCTGATGCTTTAGAGAATATTCTCCGGAGCGTAAAGGAGTACACCGAGGGCAGACTCATATGTCTCTTCGGCTGCGGAGGCAACCGTGATGCAGCCAAGCGCCCGAAAATGGCAAAAGCTGCCGCTTCCTATGCGGACCGGCTCATAGTCACCTCCGATAATCCCCGCAATGAGGACCCGGAGCTTATCATCAAAGACATCCTTGCAGGCCTTGAGAACAGTACCGTCCCTTACGACGTTGTCACCGACAGGCGTGAAGCTATATATCATGCCTTGAAAAACGCTGAGAAAGGTGATATAATAGTACTTGCCGGAAAGGGCCATGAGGATTATCAGATACTTGCCGGCATGGAGCACATCCATTTCGACGAGAGAGAAATAGTTGCAGAGGGACTTAAACTTCTGGACTGATATTACGGCGGCGCTGAGCCGCCCTGGAAAATAGGGAGTTGTTTGGTAAAATGTCATACTGGATAATCAATCTGGCGGTAACGCTGCTTTCATTCGTCATTGCAGGAGTTTCAGGAATATTCCTGGTGCCCTTCCTGCACAGGATAAAGTTCGGTCAGCCTATAAAGACCGAGGACGGACCTCAGTGGCACGCCAAGAAACAGGGTACCCCCACAATGGGCGGTTTCATGTTTATCATATCCACCATACTGACAGCAATAGCCGGCTACTGGATATACCGGCTCAGAGGAGGACTTGACCTGACAGAAAAGTCCACCCATGATGCATTCTATGAGTTCATTGCGGTGATAGCTTTCTCCGCACTCTTCGGACTTATCGGCTTTATCGACGACTTCACCAAGGTCTCAAGGAAGAAGAATGACGGACTTTCGCCCATGCAGAAGATAGTACTTCAGGTGCTCTTCTCCATAGGCTTCCTGGCAATGCTCTGGAAGTTCGGTGACGGCTCCACAAGGCTTGACTTCGGCTTCTGGGTAACTCCGCCCCTTGGTATATTCTATTATATAATACTTATCCCTGTGATAATATATCTCACCAACGCAGTTAATCTTACCGACGGCATCGACGGACTCTGCGGCTCTGTTACACTGGTGAATATGCTCATATTCACTGTGAGCTGCGCTATACTTGAAAAGACCGAGATGAGTTTTTTCACAATGGCACTGGCCGGAGGCTGCATCGGCTTCCTGATCTGGAACCTCAACCCTGCAAAGTGCTTTATGGGCGACACAGGTTCAATGTTCCTTGGAGCAGCAGTTACCGGTACCGGACTGGTCCTTCACAAGCACCTGCTGCTGATACTTGCGTCACTGGTCTATATCTGCGAGGCTCTGTCCGTCGTTATACAGGTGAGCTACTTCAAGTACACAAAGAAGAGAAGTCCTGACCACCAGGGAAAGAGGATATTCAAGATGACTCCTATCCACCACCACTTCGAGATGAGCGGATTCAGCGAGTACAAAATAGTCATCACATTTTCACTGGCAGGCATTATTTTCGGTATTCTGGGAATAATCACTTTACTGACATTCAACTGACCGAAGGGTCCTACGCAAAGGAGAAAATATGGCGTCAAGCAAAAAAAAGAAGAAGAGCTCGACCCAGTCGCTCTGGGAGGCTTTTGTGGGAGAGGGAAGGAACAGCGATATAAGCCTTTCCTTTTTCGCATATGTAATGATACTCCTCGTTGTGGGCATCGTTATGATGTCATCGGCAAGCTATGCATGGGCCTACAGCGAGCATGACGGCGACGGCCTCTACTACGCAAAGAGCCAGGTCAAGCACGCACTGATAGGCTTCGGAGCGCTGCTGTTCTTCATGAAAATGGACTACCACAACCTGAAGAATATCAAGCTGCCCTTTCTTAAAAAATTCAACATAGCCGGAATGCTCTACATCCTCGGCGGAGTGCTCCTCGGAATAGTCCTTATCTTCGGTAACGACGAGGGCGGTACCATGGGCGCAAAACGCTGGCTCACACTGGGACCGGTCAACTTCCAGCCCTCAGAGGTGGCAAAGCTGGCGATAATCATATACTTCGCATACAGCATGGAGAGAGACGGAAAGAAGATGAACAAGTTCAGCAACGGTATCGTGAAGTATGCCTGTCTCATGGCAGTTTACGCCTTTCTGCTGTACCTTGAGCCTCACCTTTCAGGTCTTATCCTGATAGCCTCTATCTCAGTAGCGATGATACTCTGCGGCGGAGCTAACCGCAAGCAGTTCCTCGTACTCGGCTTATCAGTCCTGGGACTGGCAGCCATAATCGTATTCATCCAGTCCAAGATACCCGGCAGCTACGTTTCTGTCAGGATCAAGTCCTGGCAGGACCCCTTTGCCGATGTCCTCAATGACACCTGGCAGACTGCCAATTCAATAATCGCTATCGGTTCAGGAGGACTTTTCGGCCTGGGACTGGGAAATTCCCGCCAGAAATACCTCTATCTCCCTGAGACCAAGAACGACTTCGTTTTCCCCATAGTCTGTGAGGAGCTTGGCTTTGTGGGAGCCCTTGCGATAATAATAGTCTTTTTCCTGCTGGTGGTGGAGGGATTCTCCATAGCAGTGCGCTGCAAGGACCGTTTCGGAATGCTCATTGCAGTCGGCATCACCACCCAGATAGGCATACAGACGGTCCTCAACCTTGCTGTTGTCAGCAACCTAATACCCAATACCGGAATCAGCCTGCCGTTTTTCAGCTTCGGCGGAACTGCGCTGATAATGCAGCTCGCTGAAATGGGGATAATGCTGAATATTTCGCAGCAGAGGTACTATCAGGACGAAAAGCCTGTAAAGAAGAAAAAGAAAATAACTCACACCGAGCACGCAAAGGAGCTCAAAAACGCATAAAGGAGCATTCATATGAAGGTACTTATTGCCTGCGGAGGAACAGGCGGACACATCAATCCCGGCCTTGCCATTGCGGATATGATAAAGGCAAAGTATCCGGACACGGAATTTCTCTTTGCCGGAACTCCAAAGGGTATGGAGTCCAAGCTGGTCCCAAGAGCCGGCTACAGGCTGGAGACTATCAAGGTCGCCGGCTTCCAGAGAAAGATATCGTTAGAAAACATCGGCAGAAACGCCAAGGCAGTGGCATATCTTGCCACATCCGGCAGGAGAGCCAAAGAGATAATAAAGAATTTCGGCCCTGATATTGCGATAGGAACAGGCGGCTACGCAGCCGGCCCCGTCATCCGCAAGGCTGCAAAAATGGGAATCCCTACAGCGATACACGAGCAGAATGCCTATCCTGGAGTCACAAACAAGCTCCTCTCAAAAGAGGTGGACTATGTTATGCTCACTGTGATCGAGGCCCTTGACTATATGGACAAGAGCAAGTTCGAGTACAGTGTTACCGGACTTCCCGTAAGGAGCAATATCAACCGCATGAGCCGTGCTGAGGCACGGGCAAAGCTGGGCTTCGACGACAGCTTTACCATACTTTCCTTCGGCGGAAGTCTTGGTGCAGGCTGTATCAACGAGACAATGACAGAGGCCATAAAGTGGCACGTAAAGAAGGGCCTGAAGATAAATCACATCCACGGCTACGGCGGCATGGGCAAGGACACCTTCCCGCAAGCTATGAAGGCTGCGGGCATCCCGCTGAAGTCTGACAGGCTCCGCATCACGGAATACATAAATGATATGGACGTGTGTCTTGCAGCAGCAGACGTTGTAGTCTGCCGCTCCGGAGCGTCCACTCTTGCAGAGCTTGAGGCCGCAGGCAAGGCCTCCATACTCATCCCGTCGCCTATAGTTGCAGGCAACCACCAGTATCACAACGCAATGGTCCTCGGAAAGGCCGGAGCTGCCGTTGTCATCGAGCAGAAGGATGCCTCTTCCGAGCGTGTGATAAGCGAGCTGGAAAAGCTCTACGAAGACCCGGAAAGAGTTGCAGTCATGTCTGACTCTGCCGCAAAGCTCTGCGTAACTGATACCAACGATAGGATAATGGCGGTCATCGACAAGCTGATAGAGAAGTCGAAGAAGTAACATCACCTCTGCCGGCAGCATAATATACAAAAAAATGCTGTGAGGTGGATGTGATGCAGAAACTGATGATACAGGGCGGAAAACGGCTGCGTGGGGAGATAGCTCTCCAGGGCTGCAAAAACAGCGCCCTGCCGATAATCGCAGCGACATTGCTCTGCGGAGAGGACTGTACGCTGCTCAACTGCCCGAAACTTACCGATGTGTATTCGGCGGCAAGGATACTCAATTGTCTCGGCTGCCGGTGCAGTACGTCGGGAAATACGGTCTGGGTGGACTCGTCAGAGGTCACAGAGGACCGGATACCGGAAGAACTTATGAGGGAAATGAGGTCCTCTATCATTTTCATGGGAGCCATGGTTGGACGTCTGGGACAGTGTACTGTCAGCGTCCCCGGAGGATGCGAGCTTGGGCCGAGGCCTATAGATATGCACCTGGCGGCTCTGCGGAAAATGGGAGTGGACATCCGTGAGGGAGGCGGAAAGATAGTCTGCCGGACCTCCGGAGAAAGAGCAAAGGGAGCTAAGATATCCCTTTCCTTCCCATCAGTTGGAGCTACTGAGAACATCATCCTCTGCGCTGTCACTGCCGAGGGTGAAACAGTCATAAACAATGCTGCCCGTGAGCCTGAGATATGCGACCTCTGCGGATTCCTGAGAGCCTGCGGAGCCAGTATTTCCGGAGACGGCGAGAGCAGGATAGTCATAAACGGCCGGAGGGACCTCCACGGCTGCTGCTACAGGATAATGCCGGACCGTATTGCCGGTGCGACATACCTTGCAATGACTGCTGCCACACGGGGAGAGATAATACTTACCGATGCCTGTGTCCCGGAAATGGAGCCGTTCCTGACGGTACTGGAACAGACCGGATGCAGCATATACACAAGAGAGAACAGGATATATCTCCGGAGCGGCTCCCGGCTGAGAGCGGTACCGGACAGGATAAGGACCATGCCTCATCCCGGCTTCCCAACTGACGCACAGGCTGTCCTCATGGCAGCTCTTGCAGGAGCGGAGGGTACGAGTATTTTCGAGGAGAACATCTTCGACTGCCGTTACCGCCATGCCGAGGCTCTCCGTAAAATGGGCGCCGACATACAGGTGCTGGGAAAAGTGGCTATAGTCAGAGGAGTACCGCAGCTCACGGGAGCCTCTGCAGAAGCTACAGACCTCCGTGGAGGAGCGGCGATGGCTGCTGCTGCACTGGCGGCAGAGGGAAAGTCTGAGATAACAAGGATATCCCACATCGACAGGGGATATGAAAGATTTGAAGAAACAGTAAGAGCCCTGGGAGGAGACATCCGCAGGGAGTGAACGGAGTAAATATGAAAGATGTTGAAAAAACTACGGTCCAGCGGCAGAACAGCCGCAAGCGTATCCGGCGCCGCAGACGCTGGAACAATATCTATGTGCTTGCAGTGGTTCTGCTGGTAGTGACCGCAGGTATAACCATATGTCACACCTTCCTTTTTAATCTGAAACAGATAAGAGTCACCGGCGAGTCGGATATGTACTCGGCAGAGGAGATAGTGGCAGCGTCAGGCATACGTGAAGGGGACAACCTTATGCGCCTTGACACAGGCAAAAGTGAACAGGCAATACTGGACGAGCTCCTGTATGTTGAGACCGCCAGCATTAAGAAGAAGTACCCTTCATCAGTAGAGATAACAGTGACGAAGTGCATCCCGGCCTTCAATGTGGTATATGACGGAGGTACGCTCCTTGTCAGCAAAAAGGGAAAGATACTTGCGGATAACGGCAGCAGTACCGGATATATGACAAATGGACTGCCTATCATATATGGATATGAGCCCTCGGAGCTTACGGCAGGAAAGGCTATAGCAACCGAAAATGAACATAAGGACGAGGCTTTCCGTGAACTCATATCCAGCATCAGTGAAAAGACTGACAGCGGCATCGCAACACTGGATATGTCCGATGAATTCGGCATAATCGTCAATTACAAGAACGGTATGGTGTTCAAAATGGGCGGCTGGAACGATGTGGAGTATAAGCTGGACCTTGCAGAGAACGTCATGAACGACGAGTCAGTAAAGGGCAAAAAAGGCTATCTTACAATGATAGGTACAAATCAGTGCAGCTTCAGGACAACCGACGAGCCGATAGACTCTCCGTCAGTGGCAGAGCCTACAAAGCCGAATACAACTGATGCCAACGGAAATTCCTCCGGTGACCCTGCGGAAGAGTACGACCCGGACCAGGCAGCTCTGTTTGACGAGTCCAACAATCCCACAGAGCCAACTACTGAGGCTCCGGAAAATGACTGGGATAACAGTTGGGACGGCGGTCAGGACTACAATAACTGGGATGACGGCTCCGCAAATAATGACTGGAACGCCGGATATGACAGCAATAATTGGGATGAAGGCGGCAACTGGAGCGGAGATTACGGTCAGGCCGACTACGGCGGATATGATTACGGGCAGTATTGATTTGTGCAAAATCAACTAAATTTTAAGTCTGTAATAGTTATATGTGCTGAAAATTGAAATTTTGAAATAATGTCTTGAAAAACAACTTGGATTATGATAAAATAGTAAGTGTATTTATGAAAGATATCAAAATTTTGTTGTAATACAGGAGAATATCAATAGGAGGAGTTTATAATGTCAGATTTCAATTACGAGGAAACTCTTGAACCCGATGTAAATATTAAGGTCATCGGCGTTGGAGGCGGCGGCGGAAATGCCGTTAACTGCATGGTGGATTCCGGTGTAAACAATATCGAATATATTGCGATCAATACAGATGCAAAGGCTCTCAATAAGTCAAGAGCTACAACAAGGATCCCGATCGGCGCTAAGCTCACTAAGGGCAGAGGTGCAGGCAATAAGCCTGAGATCGGTCAGCGCAGTGCTGAGGAGAACCGTGATGAGATCGAGACACACCTCAAGGGCGCTGATATGATCTTCATCACCGCTGGTATGGGCGGCGGTACCGGAACAGGTGCAGCTCCTGTTGTTGCTAAGATCGCTAAGGAAATGGATATACTTACAGTCGCTGTTGTAACTAAGCCCTTCCTCTTTGAGAGAGAGCAGAAAATGGCTCAGGCTGAAAAAGGTATCGCAGAGCTGAGAAAGTACGTTGATTCACTCATTGTTATCCCTAACGAGAGACTTCTCGTAGGCCAGGACAAGCCCCTTACAATGATGCAGTCCTTCGCACTTTCAGACGAGGTCCTCAAGACCGGTGTCAAGAGTATTTCCGACCTCATTGTTGAGGAAGGCTACATAAATCTGGACTTTGCAGACGTTTCCACTATCATGAAGGGCGCAGGTTACGCTCACATGGCTATCGGTCACGGTTCCGGCAAGGACAAGGCAAGAGATGCTGCTCAGGCTGTTATCTCCAGCCCGCTGCTTGAAACTTCTATCTCCGGAGCTAAGCGACTCCTCATCAACATTGCAATGTCTGAGGATATACTTTCTTCCGATGTGGATGCAGCTACAAAGATGATCACAGACACAGCCGCAGATGATGTAGAATTCATCTTCGGTACAGCCTTCAAGGAGGATATGTCCGACGAGATGACAATTACAGTTATAGCTGCTGGATTTGATGAGGAGCTTGATCCTGACGCTATCCCTGCTGAGACAAGCGAGGAGGACGTTATCCAGATCGAGAATCCTCTTATCGACGACCTTGGCTTCGGTAGCAATGCTCCCAAGACACAGTCATCCAGCCAGGATTATGACCTCGATGACATCTTTAAGATGCTCGGAAACTGAGATAATTGATTAAAAAAGTAAGCAGTCTCTCTGGTGAGAGACTGCTTTTTATTTACCCGCTGTATAATATGACTTTTTTATATAGTAAAATGCACTAAAATCAACGAAAAAATTCTACATATTAATAGTTGAAATAATATATAAAATCTGTTATAATATATTAAAGGCATTTTTATTCCTTGTATTATTTTACCTCGGCTTGTCCGGGGGGAAATGGAGTATATCATGGACGAACCAACAGTATTAAGAGAAACCAAGATCGGTCAAAAGGGATTTATGAAAGAGGATGTTATGGCATACCTCGACGAGCTGAATTCCAAGATCGTTTCCCTCGAGGACGAACTGAAAAAAGCTAAGGAAACAGGTCCCGCTACTGACCCTCAGGAGCTTATAAAGACTCGCAATCAGATGGAGAACCTCCAGGAAAAGCTCAACAACTCCAATAACGCTCTCAGAGCTGCTAAGAAGGAGAATGAGGAGCTCAAGAAGAGGATCGAGGATGACCAGAAGCTGATAAATCAGCTCAAGGCTGGCGGCCCTGGCGCTTCTGCTGCTGCAGCTCAGGCTAATGCTCAGACTGCTGCTGCTCTCGAAGCCGCTAAGAAGGAAATAGATAGCCTCCGCAACCAGCTCAAGGCTGCTGAGACTAAGGCTGCTGCCGGCGGCGGAAATGCAGCTCAGGCTAATGCTCAGTCCGCTGCGGCTCTTGAGGCTGCTAAGAAGGAAATAGAGAACCTCCGCAGTCAGCTCAAAGCTGCTGAAGCTAACGCTGCAAAGGGCGGAGCTCCTGCTGTTAATCCTAATGACAGTGCAGATGTTGCTAAGATCAAGCAGGATCTGGCTAAGCTCAACGCTGACCTTGCTGCTAAGACCAAGGAACTCGCAGAGAAGGCTGCTGCTCTTGATGCTAAGACCCGTGAGTCTGCCGAGAAGGACAACAAGATCAACCAGGTAGATGCCCTCATCGCTAAGAAGGACGCTGAGATCGAAAAGCTCAACGATGAGATCAATGACCTCAAGGAGAACGGC
>Ga0256871_1000891_pt1 | contig 13722 bp, 5 predicted proteins | sample RumenRJG_07RNA_FD_185439 | JGI IMG/M metagenome (GOLD analysis project Ga0256871, IMG submission 185439) | Metatranscriptome of bovine rumen microbial communities from Lethbridge, Alberta, Canada - Rumen RJG_07 (Metagenome Metatranscriptome) | ecosystem: Host-associated > Mammals > Digestive...
CTACGAGTGCTGAATCTTCAGGAACTACACAAGATTTTTTCAAATGGCTACTAAATGATCAGAAATTATCTGAAGTTACAGCAAGAAGCTATTCTTCAGCAATAAATACTTGCGATATGCTGTGCAGAGAGAAACAAATAGGGACAGGCAAGTTGATAAATGCTGATTCTGATATGGAGCTTAATAACAATATTAAATACCTAACTGAGCTCACGGAATTTCAGTCTAGAAACTCAATCCAGCACTATAGACTTACAGCGGCATTAGAAAAGTATGCTACTTTTTTTAAAGAAGCAAAAAAGACAGCCCGATCAGAACCGGAAACTTCAGCAAAAGAGTGTGAACTAATAAGTCCTGAAGAAATATCACGTATACGTACAACTCTTTCTGAACCAAGATTTGAATATGGATTTAAGAATGATAGTGTGGAACTTTCTAGATTTAGGGAGTCATATAACGAAATTAATGGAACTGATTGCACACTTGATGATGATCAACTTGGAAAGACGATCGATAGTATAGGATTCAGCTTTAACGGGAAAATATACATCATTAGTGATTACGAAAAAAGCCGCATAAAGACATACTTAAAAAAATATGAAGAGCAGGGGATACATATAATCTATTACAGTGCACTATATGACATGAATTTTGAAGAATATGATGCGGAAAAAATTGTATCTTCTGAAATGCTAAAAGCAATAATAATGGAGCTGTGCCCACAGTATACCTTTAGAAATTACTATTTTGCTTTCAGAAAAGATCATATTACTGAGGTAGAACTTATAAGTGATGATATTGTTAGAGTTTGGGGCAGTGAAAAGCTTCAGAAATTTATTGAACTTGCAGCGAAACTGCCGTTAATTCCTTGCGACAAGATAAAATCTGTTCTTTCTCAAAGCAAGGATTTTTTAAGCAATTCACATGAAATATATGTGCGCAGAAAATCTATCTATATTCCTGAAGACGAGTTGAAAAAGGTTGTCGATTGTATAGAAGAAAATATCAAAACATATGATCGAGCCTTGTTTGATGATCTGCCTTTGGCTAATCTCAGAAAACTCAATTCTCAGATATCTGAGAATACTTTACGTAATGCTGTCTATAAGCTAATAGAAGATAAATATGATAGAAATGACAAAATTCTCACAAGAAAAGGAGAAAGCGAAGACATATATACAGCTATAGTTAATTATTGCGAAAAATCGGATAAATGCACATATGATGAGTTGGAATCAATTGCAAAAACTGTTTCTGGTGTGATTAAACAGCCCGATATAGTAGATGCTGCAAATAGCACAATGATCCGCATCGATAAAGATCATTTTGTGGCTGATGGGTTTGTCGATTTTGATGTAGCAAAAATTGATAATGCTTTAGCCAAGATTGTAAAAAATGAATTCATTGGAATGAAAGAAGTGACTACTTTTGTGAATTTTCCTTATTGTGGATATGGATGGAACCTTTATTTGCTCGAAAGCTATTGCAGGAGGTTTAGTAAAAAATATAGATATAAAACACGCCGTGCAAATTCTTCAAATTCCGGAGCTATTGTATGCAAAGAATGTCAGTTAAACTATCACGATTTGATGGCACACGCTATTGCACGAGCAAAGGTGAATTTAACAGAAGACGAAGTATTCGATTATCTTACTGAAACTGGATACATAGAAAGAAAAAGATACCGTAGTATGGGGCCGTTAATTAGAGAAGCGGCAGATTTGAGAAGTTAGGAGGGATACCTTGTATTCATATACATATGACGAAGAAACGGGCGGAATACTCCTGAATTCCTCTCCAACAGTTTTTTCAAAAGAACCTCGACCAGTGTATGCGCCCGAACTGGATCTGTTTGGATTTGACCGATACTGGAAATATGATGAACAGTCAGATATTCCGTATATGTGGGCTGAATCGTCACAATATTGGTATCGTGGAAAACTAGTAGCAAAGCTTAAGGGCGGAAGTTTATATGAAGCACCAGAAGTTATTTTAACCCAAGATTCAGAAGGGAATGTCATTTATCCTGAAAAAGGAAACAAACCACTAAAACCAATTAATATTCCAGCTATGGTCAGAAAAAATCGCGATCTGCTGGAAATTATTGAAAATACAACGGTTAAGAAGATCGTAGCGGAATACGAAAAATATAAAAATCGTCTTGATATTTTCCATGTTGCATTCTCAGGTGGTAAAGACAGTGCAGTACTTTTGGACCTTGTAAAAAGAGCACTACCTAAAAAAAGTTTCGTTGTAATCTTTGGGGATACTGGTATGGAGTTTCCGGATACGTATGAAACTGTCAGAATAACCAAAGATCAATGTGATAAAGATGGGGTGCCTTTCTATATTTCAAGATCACATTTTAATCCACATGATTCCTGGAAGATTTTTGGACCGCCTGCAAGGGTTCTCCGGTGGTGCTGTAGCGTTCATAAAAGTACTCCCCAAACATTAAAGTTACGCGAAATTACTGGAAAAGAAAACTACGTTGGAATGGATTTTGTTGGGGTCAGGAAACACGAAAGCGTTGCGCGAAGTGAATATACTTATGAAAATTACGGGAAAAAGCAAAGAGGTCAGTACAGCTTTAACGCGATACTTGAGTGGACATCAGCAGAGGTGTGGCTATACATATTTACTCATAATATTTATGTGAATAAAGCGTACAAAAAGGGCAACTCAAGAGCTGGATGCCTTTTCTGCCCAATGGGTGGAAATAAAGGCGATTTCGTACAGTATCATTCTTATCCGAAAGAGGTTACTGAATACATTGACCTTATCAAATCCATGGATGAAAGGGATAAGGGAAATGAAGAAGCGCTCGCATCATATGTTTCACAGGGAGGCTGGAACGCGAGAAAAAATGGTAGAGATCTTACCATAGCTGAGCATCAAAAATATACAGACATAGTAAAAGATGGGAAACTTATTATCACAATTGAAAGTCCTTCAACAGACTGGAGACAATGGATAAAAACCCTTGGCGAAATACCATTTGAATACGACGTTAAGCCTACAGAATCCGGCTATATTGTTACTTGCGATGCTAATAATTCAAAAGAATACCCAAAGGAAATAAAGCGTTTTAAACAGGTGTTTAGAAAAGCAGCATATTGTACAGGATGCCGTGTTTGTGAAACAAACTGTAAGAATGGATGTATTTCATTTGAGGGTGGCTTAACAATAAGCAATTGTATACATTGTGGACAATGTCACGAGATTGATGATGGATGTTTGTTATTCCACTCAGTCAGGACATCAGCAGGAGGAAAAATGAAAGAAAAGAGTATTAATTCCTTTGCAAATCATGCGCCAAAGGCCGAGTGGATTATGCAGTTCTTCGAGCAAGGAAATGACTATTGGGAAAATGACGGTTTAAATAAAAAGAATCAAGAACCAAAGGTAAAACGTTTTCTGCGAGAGTCTGGAGTAATTGATCAAGAAGGCAAGACATCAAATCTATATGATTTGATAAAACGCATTGGATGGTCAAGTGATACTTCTTGGGGATTGATTATTGCAAATTTTGTGGATAATCCACAGTTCCTTTGGTATGTAATGAACCTTGATGTAGGAAAAGATTATCCTCGCGAAAAAGTAAGTGATATGCTTATTGCCAATGGAGTAAAGAAAAATGATGCTACATCGATAATTAATGCATTTAAAAGATTTAGTGATCTCCCCATGGGAACGTCACTTAACTGGGGCTATTACACAGAAAATAATAGACAGATTGAATCCATAGGCCGTACAAAATGCTCGATATCTGATAACAGAGTTGTTCTTTATGCATTGTTCAGATTTGCAGAGAAATGTGGAGACTATAAAGAATTCACTTTAGCATGGCTGATTAATGACAGTATTGAACGTGATGGAGTAAGTCCGTCACGCTTATACGGACTTGATTATGAAGAAATGAAATCAATCTTAATGGGATTATCTGCAAAATATCCTGAATTTATAAATGCATCCTTTACAAATGATCTAGACAAAATTTCGCTTACAAATAAAACATCAAAGGATGTGCTGAAGCTTTTTGAGGAGGAATAATCATGGCAAACCACATGACATATGATCAATATTTTGATGTGAAAGAGAAGTACTTTCCATGTATTGATGATTCTGCAATCAAGGGTGGTGCACGCTGGGATGATACATATCCTCATTCTGAATTCATCAAGTTGCTTCATGCTACAGCAAATATGCTCGGAGGTGGAACCAATCGCTCTATCTGGATTCACGGTGCTTATGGGACAGGAAAATCGAAGTGTGCATATGCGTTAAAAAAAATACTCGAAGTACCAGATTCGGAACTCGACGAATATTGGAATAATTTCGATTCATTAAAAAAAGAGAATGATCTGTTGATGCAAATCAAGGGATATCGTAATCGTGGAATTGTTACGGTATATCGGTATGCCACTGGAGGAATAACAACCCCTGAAAAGCTTTTCTTTGCTATTCAGGATAGCCTTCGCGAGGCTCTTGCAAAAAGCGATAAAGTCACGTATTTGGGTGAGAATACACTTAAAGAAAATGTTATTAAATGGATCGAGGATCCAGCCCATAGTCATTTTCTGGATGAATTATTGGAGAAACCAGAATGGCGAGCAAAATTTGCCCAGTCAAACTCTGAGGAAATATTAAGTGCATTAAAAAAGCAGAATGCAGATGTTAAGGCATTAATGTCTAATATCTTTGATTTGGCTGAAAAAGAAGGCATCAGAGCAATGACCCTTGATGCAGATGGACTAAAAAATTGGATTAAGGACGTCATCACTACAAATCATGTAAAAATTGTGTTCTTTTGGGATGAATTCAGCAAGTTCTTTGAGAACAATAAATATTCACTCGATGAATTTCAGAAGATAGTGGCTCTTTGTCAGGAAGTTCCATTTTATTTAGTTATAGTAACACATCGTGCAGCTAGTATTATTAACAGTCAAGATGAGTCATGGAAGATCGTGCAGCAACGCTTTAATCAAGTGGAAATAACACTACCTAATAACATTGCATTTGAATTGATTGGACAAGCCTTTAAGGCAAAACCAGCCGCCGCAGAAGCATGGAGCCATGAGGCTGAAACGCTTAATGCACGTCTTGACAGCTCAAGAGCGGCAGTTATGCGCGAAACGCATATTACCGATCCAAAAGTCATTAAGGATATAATGCCTATTCACCCAATGGCTGCGCTTGTATTAAAGAATATTGCGGAGGCTTTTGCTTCTAATCAGAGAAGCATGTTCGACTTTATTAAAGTAAAAGATGACTCAAAAGCCTTTCAATGGTTTATTTCACATTATGGACCGAAGGACGATCATCCGCTTCTTACTATTGATATGCTTTGGGATTTCTTTTATGAGAAAGGTAAGGATAACCTCTCTCCTGATATCCGAATGATTCTAGATGCATATCCGCAACAGAAAAATTTGCGGGATGATGAACAAAGAGTGCTAAAAACTGTATTAATCATGCAGGCTATAGATAAACGTACTGGTGGAAGCCTTGATATTATCAAGCCAACCGATCAGAATCTTTCCTATGCTTTTGAAGGCATTACTTCCTCGGGGCTTGATACAAGATGCAAAAATATAGCGAAGGCACTGTGTACAAAGGGAGTTCTTGTGCAGAATCCTATCGGCAATAATAAATATGCTTATGGGGTTGCTGTGTTGGCTGGCGATCAAAAACGAATTGATGATAATAAAAGAGATATAAGAAACAGTACTACCACAGCAGGACTTGTTGAAATGGGAGGACTTTCAACTTGTCTTACTCTATCACCGGCTCTTCGGCTCCGTTTCGCGGAAGATGATAAGGGTGCATTAGTAACGGTAACAGTCAACGATTTTACCAAAAAAATCAATGAATTAAAGAATCGTCAAGAAGATTGGCATTTTAATGCGGTAATCGCATTCTCAATGAACGATTTAGAGAGTAAAACTCTTCAAGAGAAGATCAAACAGGCTGTTGCAAATGAAGAGTACAAAAATATTTTGTTCATTGATGCTACATATAGCCCACTGGGGGACGACGATCTGGAAAGCTATATTGATTATGCTGCACTTGCTCTATATTACAATCAAAGCAATCCAAGATCATCCAGAGATAATGATAATAAAGCAAAACTGATTCTTTCAAACAACTGGCGAAATCGTATATATAACGGAAAATTTGTGGTTTATAGCTACGATAATAAGGATGGAGAGCCAGCTATAGGTGGCACAGCACTAATGGATATTTTAAAAACTGTTGTGTTGAAAAAATACCCATACATTCCTGATTTTGGAAGCGGAGCAACTGAATCGCAGTTTAAGATAACAAATCCAAAAGCCCCAGCATTATGCGGCATAAATGAGAAAACAAGTGGAATTATTCAAGGCGCAGAGAAATATGCATTAAAGGATGTGTGGGGAAAAGAAGAATATTGGAAAAATGCTGATACATCCACTTTACCAATTTCGATAATTAAGCAGTCAGTCGATAATTATATTGATGATAAATTAAATAATGGTAAGCCTGCGTCAATAACAGAAATATTTTGCTTACTTCAGGAAAATTATGGCTATGCCCCAAGTAATTTAACCGCTTTTATGATGGGTTTTTTGCTGAAAGAATACAGCCTTCCGCAATATAAATATAGGGATCAAAAAGGCGCTCAGGAGGAAATGTCTCCAGACAAGTTGGCAGAGCTGATAGGTAATTGTGTCAATAAAGGCACAGAGTCATATATCGTTAAAATGACTCCTGAGGAGAAAGCCTTCTATGAGCTGACTGCAAATGCATGGGGGATTGATGAAAACGTTTTGACATCACCTGCAAAAGCAGGATCCTTGGTGAAAAGGAAAATGCAGAATCTAGGTCTTCCAGTTTGGAGCCTTGAAAGCATAGATGAAGAAGGCATTTATCCCGTGATCGGCAAATATTTGACGCTAGTTCAAAAAGAAGGCGCTGATGTTACCGAGGTGGTTAATGATATTGGAAGTGAAGCAACGAAAAATCCGGGACTTACGGATAAGCTGAAGAATGCACTTACAGTGAGTAACTGCCGTAAAGGGATGATGGATTTTATTAAGCATTTTGAATCTGAAAAGCTAATAAATTTGGCAGAAAAGATCGGTGCATCTGAGGATAACGTTTTAGACGATATCGAAAATCTTTTCTCAGTGGAATTTGCAAGCCTTTGGAATAGAGAAACTGGAGAAGATCAGATCAGAAAGCTAATTACAGACTATACCTATGTAAATCTGACAAATGTGATTTTACATACTATATCGCATTCCAGAAAAGAAGCTGATAAAGAATGGAGAGAGAAACTTAAGTTTGTAATTTGCTCTGGAGAGGCATTACAGGAAGAATTCCCTGAAATGACAACCTGCATAGAATTTTTGAAAAAGATTGCTGCTGGTAGTGAGATACTTCCGGAGCAGATGAAAAATTACGTAGTAGATCTGGAAAATAACAAAATTACCATCGAAGAGCATCTGAGTAATGAAAAAGCGGATTTTATCAAGATATATAAACCATATTTAGAAGGCTTAAATGATGAAGATATTTCACAACTTATAAGTTCGGGAATTGCGGAAATATTTAGTAAATCAAGGACTGAAAGTAATGCAATTATAAAGAAAACTGCTGATGACTTCAGAAAAAATCAGACTAAGACAAAATTGATTAAGTTATGGCGCGAGAAAACAGGAACGAAATCACCATTTGATTGGTCTAATAGAAATAGAACTCCAATCCTAATCATGATTCCGAAAGAAGAATATAGCAGGGCGAAGAAAACATTTGATTTGATCAATCGTGGAAATGGATCAGAAGATGAGTTGAAGATGGCATTGGACTATCTCAACAATACACATATCTATGAGTCGCTTAACAATGCGGATGCGGTAAATAATGCTTTTAAGCACATGCTTGGGACTTATGCAAATATCCTTACGGATATTGAAAATGTTCGCGATCGTTTGGAACAACTACCTATATCAACTTATGACTGGGATAATGATCCTAACATAAGAGAATTAATAAAGAGTCTTGCTGGTGCTGAATACGAGGCCGGTGGTAGTGATAAAGCAGTGTCAAAAATAAGATCCATGGATGATAAGGATTTAAGAGAATATCTTATATCTTTAGTGAAAAAGGATATCACCATTGGGATTGGAATATTGAACGGGGGTAATAATCCTGATGAAGATACAAATAATTGATGATTATTTTGACTCATCAATACACAAACCATTTTTTCTGGCTGTAGGGGATGCTGGATATAATTCATATCTTCAGGCTTTGAAAAACAGGACAGTTTCCTATATTCGTATAAGTGAATTTTGTCGGGCTCGTGATAAAAAGCCAGATTTGGATCTTTTACGTGAAAAGCTTGAAACTTGCGATGTTTCTTTCTCTACTAATAATATCGTAGTTCTTGGATTGGGAGAATACCTTGCTATGGAAGGCGACACAGTAGCAAAAGCATTTCTCTCTGAATTAGTTGATTATAATCTCGGAAATGCGCAAGCAATACTGTTACTTCGAGGTGTTGGTTCGCAGGTTAAATCCCTTGTTAAAAACGATAGTAGGCTTATTGAAAGTGGCCGACTAGAGATAGAGGATGATCTGAGAACAGATATCAGACTTAGGTTCTCAGATCCTGATCTTGCTATTTATGAAATATCAGGGATACAAGATGCATTAAGACATTTGGAAGATGGAAATCATGGAGAATTGAATGTAAATACGTATATGACATTTCCAAACTCCATATTACCTATTCATGTTGTGAATAATGCCTACGAGGCGATTAATAAACGGATTAATATATCAGACAAAGTAAAAGAGCCTTTAGGAACGAAAGCAAATTGGGAACTGCTCCTTAAAGAACTTAGAACCACAGAATATAATATCGACAAAGTATTCACAAAATATGGATTTGATAACATTCAGTATGCGGATATTCATGACATACTTTATGAGAACGATTTTAAAGGATGGTTGTTCTACATAAGCTTAATGATTGAGAATAAGATCAATCTAGGCATTTACATTAATTACGTACTGAATATCAGTAACGGATTTGACGATTTTAAGGTGAATGTTAGAGATGCAATTATAGGAATATCTCATAATGATCCAGACTTTCCTGAATATTATTCCGAAAGAAAAATAATATTAGCTAAGTATTCTGAACCTGAAATTGCACAGTTTGTAGCAAAAAACAGGATAGATCCAACGGAAAGCGTATATAAATTAACTGACAATACAAAAGTTGAAAAACAAGAAGTCATTATCTGGATTGCAAATCATGGTATTCCGGATAAACTCGATCAAATCTATCCGGATTTATTTGCATACTTACAAGATTATAAATTCCGTACAGATGATGAAAGACTTTCTGCTAGATTGACAAGCTATTTTACTGAATATAAAAAACTCAAAATGGAAAATAGCTTAAAGTCAGTTGAAGGTGAGAAATTCTTAAAAGAAGTGGATGAACTTGCTACAAATAGAATCTATAATAGCCTTCCAACAAGGGATGAACTCGTTAGAGATACCTACAGTGAGAACACTCAGCTTTTCTGGATCGATGCTCTAGGAGTTGAATATCTTGCTTATATTGAAAGCCTTGCAAAGGCGGATGGACTAGATATTTCAATTAAAATTGGGCGAGCTGAGCTTCCTACAATAACCTGTATCAATAAAGCTTTTTTTGATAATTGGCCAGAGCATTTAAGACATCCAAAAGAAGAAGAACTTGATGAATTAAAGCATAAGGAAAAAGGAGGGTATTATTATTCCAAAGATAATCCTTATCCTATACATCTTGCAGATGAACTTCTGGTTATTAAGAAGGCTGTTACGGATGTGGCAATTACACTTGGACAAAGAGCATATGATCATGTAGTCATAACAAGTGATCACGGAGCTTCACGTCTTGCCGTGCTGCGGAATAAAGAAGAAAAGTACGATACTGATACGAGAGGAGAGCACTCCGGAAGATGTTGCAAATACTTTAAGGGGTGTGACCTTCCATTTGCGATAAAGGATGAACAAAAGGGATATATAACACTTGCGGATTATGGAAGATTTAAGGGCAGCCGTAAAGCAAATGTAGAAGTACATGGTGGCGCATCCTTAGAGGAAGTAGTTGTTCCTGTGATTGTTTTTTCTTTGAAGGATACCGAAACTCGCTTTTCTGTAGTCAATAAGGACAATATCAAGGCCGATTTTAAAACTGGAATTGAATTTGATTTGTTTGTAAATAAAAAACAGCATGAAGATATTTTTGTTGGATACGGCATCAAGAAATACAAGGCTGCAAAGACTGATGATCAACATTATCATGTGAAGATTAGCGAAATCACTCAATCTGGTGATTATCCTATGGATATCTATATAGGAGATAAACTAAGCGATCATCTGAGCCTACATGTGAAGAGCAAGAGCGCATCGATGAATTCCGCGTTTGATGATTTGTTTTGAACGGGAGGGGTATAAGTGACAAATACTGAAGATAAGCTGAGAAAATGCTTTGATGAAATGGTAGTTTACAAAGACCTGAAAAAGCAGAGTAATGTATTCTCTGCACTCAGTCTGCCTTCATTTATGAGAGATTGGATTTTGCGAAAATTCGAGGATGAAAATGGAGTCTTTGATGTTGATAAAGTAACAAAATTTGTGCATACCTATTTGCCTAAAAAGGAAGATTGGAATTCAATAAAGGATCGGATAGTAAAAGGAAATGAGAGAGTCAGGTTTTTGGCTAAGATATCTATTGATATCGATATACAAACTGGTCAAGTTTCCTTTGCCCTTCCAGATTTTGGCCTTTCATATAAGGATACGTTGATTGACGATGAAGTTTGGGAAGTTTGTAAAGGTGATCTGGTAAATGAATATGAGACATGGGGAATGGTAGAACTGGGGTATCAGTCACCTGATGAATATGAACATGAATGGTCGTTTAATATTGGAAAAAACAAGGACAGATCGACGGCTGGAAAAAAAGGAAAAATAAAACTTCTTTCTTTTAATACATTCTGCCCTTATCGAATCGATGTCGATTTCTTTAAAGAAGCAAGAAAACAATTTTCTACTTCTGAATGGATTGATGTTTTACTTGGTGCAGTTGATTATAATGCTGCGGGGTATGGTGGCGATGAAGAGAAAAAATTAACTATGCTTACAAGACTTCTTCCATTTATTGAGAAACGACTTAATCTGATTGAACTTGCCCCAAAAGGAACAGGAAAATCCTATCTTTTTGGAAGGGTTAGCAGATATGGGTGGCTTTCGAGTGGCGGAACAATGAGCCGTGCGAAAATGTTTTATGATCAAAACAAGCATATGGAGGGGCTTGTGGCAGGATATGATTTCATAACTCTCGATGAAGTTCAGACCATAAACTTTACCGATGTTGATGAAATGAGGGCAGCTTTAAAAGGATATCTTGAATCCGGTGTATATACGGTAGGAAATCATGAGGGAACAGCATATGCCGGCATGATTCTTTGCGGTAATATCAGTAAAGGAAAAATGGATGAAGATGGCTTTGGAAATATGTTTGAGGAGCTTCCTAAAGTGTTTCATGAGTCAGCGCTGATAGACAGATTTCATGGATTCATTAAAGGATGGAATATACCTCGAATGAATGACGACTTGAAGGCATCTGGATGGGCATTAAATTCGGAGTATTTCTGCTCGATTATGCATGAGCTACGCGACGACATGAGTTATAGAGCCATTGTAGATGAACTTGTGGAAGTCCCGGATGGTGCAGATACAAGAGATACTGAAGCTGTGAAACGTATATCTACAGCGTATTTGAAACTTTTGTTTCCAAATGTTAGAAAACCCGGAGATATTAAATCAGATGATTTTAAAAGGTATTGCCTTGATCGAGCAAGAAGAATGAGAGATACCATCAAATATCAATTAGGTATCCTAGATGAGGAATATAGCGGAAAGGATCTGCCGGCCTTTACTGTGTGCAGTGATTTCGATAAAGATGAATAAAGAAAAGAATTGCTATGTTTGCGGAAAAGCCCTGAGCAAAAACGAAATTGGCCTATCAAAGAAATTGATTGGTAAGTCTACGAACAAATTCTATTGCCTTAACTGCTTGGCAGAACATCTTGAGGTAACACCGGATGAACTAGTAGATAAAATAGAGGAGTTTAAAGATGAGGGCTGTACCCTTTTTGAATAGATAAGTGTGATTATTAATGATTTACGCAGATAATGCCGCTACGACAAGATTATGTGATGAGGCATATGAGGCAATGCAGCCATATCTGTTAGAAAAATATGGCAACCCATCACAACCTTACTCTTTTTCAAGATCGACCAAAACAGCATTGAAAAATGCTCGTATGATTATAGCATCGGGAATAAATGCATCTCCGGATGAGATTTTCTTTACATCTGGTGGAACTGAAAGCGACAATTGGGTTATTAAATCTTCCTTGTTTTTTGATAAAAACAAAAATGGTGTGGTCACATCAAATATTGAGCATCATGCTATTCTTAATTCATGCATGACAGTAGGACAACTTGGAATACCAGTGACTTATGTTCATGCTAATAGTAAAGGCTTAATTAACGAAGCGGAATTTGAAAATGCGGTTAATTCTTCTACTGGCCTTGCTTCTATCATGTTTGCAAATAATGAAATAGGGACCATAGAACCAATTAATAAACTGACTGAAATCGCACATGGGTATGGCGTATTGTTTCATACTGATGCTGTACAAGCCGTTGGTCATGTTCCAATTGATGTGAGGGCAATGGGAATAGATATGCTGTCCGCATCTGCACATAAATTTTATGGTCCAAGAGGGATAGGGTTTTTATTCGTTCGTAATGGAATAAAGTTACATAATTTTATGGATGGTGGCTCTCAGGAAATGGGAACTCGTGCTGGCACAGAGAATGTAGCTGCAATTGTAGGCATGGCGGCAGCATTCAAAAAATCCATTTCTGAGATGAGCCTTGTAAGGTCACATCTAAGTGAAATTGAAAGATTTTTTATCTCAGAATTACATCGAGCTGGAATAGATTTTATTCGTAATGGAGCAGATGATCATCTCCCGGGAAGTGTGAATATTTCAATTAAAGATGCAGATGGTGAAATGCTCCTTCACAGACTAGATTTGAAGGGGATTTGCATTTCGACTGGCTCAGCTTGCGATTCTGCCAACACTCAAGTTTCGCATGTGATTGCAGCAATAAAAGTTCCGAAAGAATATGCTGAAGGAACAATCAGAGTGACATTTGGAGCAGAAAATACAATAAAAGAAGCACAGGAGATAGTGCATTCACTCAAGGAAATACTGAGTGATAATTAAACGTTCGTTAATTATGGATTATAGAGAGGGTTAAGCGTGATAAATAACGCTTGCCCTCTTTTTTTGCGCGATACCATAACCAGTTCTGCGATACCGTAACCAGTTCTTTAACGCAAAAGCTTGGTCTGAAGAAATAATGACCTATTAATCGGGCAATTGCCTTTTCTGCAATGCTGAGAATAGTGTGGCTTTTCCCTACACTTTAATCATAAGTTAGACATCAAAGAAAGGAGGGCGGCGTAGACGATAATGAAAGAAGTATCTTTCAAGAATCGAGATGAATATTACGGTGCGGCGGAGCCGCCTGTCCGGGGTGGCGCGAGCCACCTGTCCGGACAAACGGAGCCACCTAAAAATCACTTTCCATCGGAGA
>Ga0256871_1000892_pt1 | contig 13714 bp, 8 predicted proteins | sample RumenRJG_07RNA_FD_185439 | JGI IMG/M metagenome (GOLD analysis project Ga0256871, IMG submission 185439) | Metatranscriptome of bovine rumen microbial communities from Lethbridge, Alberta, Canada - Rumen RJG_07 (Metagenome Metatranscriptome) | ecosystem: Host-associated > Mammals > Digestive...
AGATTTTTGTAACTTTGCAACTTTAGTGATGAACGTTAAAACGCAAAGGACTGAAAACATAACTATGAAGCCGATAGGATTCGACATATTTTCAGGCGCAGGAGGATTAAGTCTAGGCGCACAATGGGCAGGAATAGATGTTAGAACAGCTATTGAAATCAATCCCAGTGCCGCAAAGACCTATAAACGAAATCATCCTGGAGCCAATGTTATCCACGGCGACATTCAAAAGATAGACGCTAAGGATTTTGTAAGCAAGGATAAGCCTGTATTTATTATCATGGGTGGACCTCCCTGCCAAGGCTTTTCTATGTCTAATACGATTAGTAGGAACATGCAAAATCCAAAAAATTTCTTATTTAGGGAGTTCGTACGATTTGTTCGTGACATCAACCCCGAATGGTTTCTTTTTGAAAACGTGTGGGGATTTACCAAAATGGAACAAGGCCATATAGAAGAAATGGTTCAAGGTCTTTTCGAGAGCTTGGGCTACAAAGTGAATCATGCCGTCCTTTGGGCACATGAATATGGAGTTCCTCAGAAACGAAATAGATTCTTTATGGTTGGAAATCGTGCGGGGATCAATTTCGAGTTTCCAAAGCCAAATACAGAATCAGTGGTTACTGTAAAAGAAGCAATTGATGATTTGCCGTTTTTGAAGAATGGAGACATGATCGATGTAGCTCCATATACTAAAACATATAAGGAGGCATTTGCATACGAGAGGCTTATGCGCAAAGGCTCTAAGGTGGCTAGACAAAATTTCGTGTCAAAAAATAATGACTTGGTCATTCAACGATACCACTATATTGGTCAGGGTCAAAATTGGAGGGCTATTCCGGACTTCTTAATGCAAAATTATCAAGATAAGAAACGTTGTCATAGTGGCATATATAAAAGACTTAGAGAAGATGCTCCTTCTGTAGTCATTTCGAACTATAGAAAAAGCATGCTCATTCATCCAACAGTTGACAGAGGTATTTCTGTTCGTGAAGCAGCCAGACTTCAAAGCTTCCCTGACAACTTCATCTTTGATGGCCCAATCTCTCATATCCAGCAACAGATAGGAAATGCCGTTCCTCCATTGCTCGCAAAAGCCGTCTTCGAGAAAATCCTTTCATATTATCCGAAAAATGAGTAAGGACAGAGAAAATACACCTAGGGCCAACATATTAATGGGCTCCATGCGTTCGATAGGTTATACTTTCGAATCTGCTATTGCTGACGTTATCGACAATAGTATAAGTGCTCATTGTACCAATGTATATCTTTTGTTCCCTGAGAACCCATTGGAAGAGTTAGCTGTGGGAATATTGGATGACGGTTGTGGAATGTCCGATTCACATCTTTTTGAGGCTATGCGATATGGTAGCTCTTCCTCAGAAGACCAACGTGAAACAGATGATTTGGGTAGATTCGGATTAGGCATGAAATCAGCATCTATGTCAATGTGTCGCAAATTGACGGTTGCAAGCAAATACAAAGGTGAAATTCATGCATATACTTGGGATTACAACTATATTAAACAAAAAGAAGCGTGGATTATAGAAGAGCATACCAAAGCAGAAATAAAAAATCTTCCTTACGTTGACAGATTAGAATCCCTGGAACAAGGAACATTGGTTATATGGCGTGAATTTGATGTTCTCGCTAAATCAAGTAATGGTCAGGTTTACGAAGTTCTAAACGAACATAAGCAGTCCGTTAATGATGCCGTAGCTCTAATTTTTCATAGATTCTTAAATTCCAAAACTAAACTTCATCTAAATATCTTTATAAACAATTCAAAAGTCAGAGGGTTAGATCCTTTCCTGGAAGACAATCCAAAGACTACAAGAAAAAAAGAAGTATCTATTGCCATCAATGACAGCAATGGGAAAGAAAGGCAAGTTAAAGTAAGAGCTTTCATTTTGCCATATGCGTCAGATCTTAAGAACAAAGACCGACAATTAGTTGGAGGTATTGAGAGTCTCAAATCAAAGCAAGGATTCTATCTATATAGAAATCAAAGACTTATAGTTTGGGGCACATGGTTTGGTATGCGTCCGCGTTCCGAGTTAACAAAAAATGCGAGAATACGTGTTGACATACCTAATTGTTTAGATGATATTTTCAAAATTGATGTCAAAAAACAAACAGCATACATACCTCGTTACATTCAGAATCAATTAAAAAGACTGATAAACGACACCTTGGAAACATCAATAAGCAAACAAACTTTCCGGGGTCGAAGACAAAATGTAAAAGACATAGATTATATCTGGAATAGAATGGAAGCCAGAAACAAAACCTTTTATTATCAGATAAATCGAAACAGTGAACTTTATAAACTAGTGAGGGAGCATCTAAACTCGGAAGGAATCACTTATCTTGATATATTGTTAACAGAGATAGAAAAAAATCTACCTGTTCAGCAAATATACATCGATAAGTCCAACGAGTCTTTATGTGATAACGAAAATGATGATAAGCAGACACGATTAAAAGATGTATTGAACCTTGCTATTACAGTAGTAGAAAGTGTCAAAAGTCTACATACTAAGAGTGTGGTGGAAACTATTGATAACTTAATGAAGTCAGAACCTTTCTGCCATTATAAAGCTATAGAAAACGAGTTAAAACAATACTATAAAAATGAAATTTAACAGCAAGCAATATACAACATTTCTGAGTATTGCAGAACAGTTAATATCTCTGAAAGAAAAAGAAAATAAGGGTTTATCATACGAAGATATAGCCCCATATATTGATCAGGTATCAAAAATATCTGGGCTTATCCCTGACGACGAAGATAGAGAAAAAATATTTACAGAAATTGAATATAAATTCAAGATCAAGCACTCGGAAGGTGAGGCCATTTTCGATGACTATGATAATATAAAAGATTGGTATAACAATCAGAATGTAGAAGATCCTTTTTTCTGGAACAGATACCGACAATATCTTATTGAAAAGTCCAGCATTGATATCAATAGTATCAACTTGATGGATATGAAGACACTTCCTGAGTTGCTAAATTGCCTTGGAAATCCTAAAGAAGAATTTGAGGGGAAAAGACTTAGAAAAGGACTTATTATTGGCGACGTTCAATCGGGAAAAACCGCAACATATATTGGTATGATAACAAAGGCTGCTGATGCAGGTTATAAAGTTGTAATACTTTTAGCCGGTATCACAGAAAGTCTTAGGCAACAAACTCAAGAAAGAGTTGACGAAGGTATTGTAGGCTTCACTACAAAGAAAATTGGGAGAAATGTAAGAAGTGGCAAGGTTGGAGTAGGAATAGACAATCAACCGATGAGAGCAACATCTTTCACATCTTGCGTTTCTGATTTTGTCGCTAACGCTGACAAAATAGCGACAACATTAGAGTCACACAAGTCGTTGGTTATTTTTGTCATCAAAAAAAATGTCTCTGTTCTTCAAAAACTTTTTAATTGGTTGAAGGATTATAACCTTGACCCTGTTAAAGGCTACGTTGATCAGCCCATGCTGCTTATTGATGATGAAGCAGACAATGCTTCTGTCAATACAAAAAAAGATGAAACCGATCCAACAAAGACAAACAAATTAATACGCAATATTTGCAATCTTTTTAAGAATGCAACCTATGTTGGTTTTACAGCAACTCCTTTTGCAAATGTTTTTATCGATCCTGACTCCGTTGACAGCATGAAACAGGCAGATTTGTTCCCGGAGCATTTCATCTATATTCTACCTACACCATCAACTTATATTGGGGCTAATAAGATCTTCTATGATAATGGAATTTATCATGGTAATCTCAGATATATAGAAGATATAGACGAGCCAGACTATGACTCTGACGAATACAAAGATGCTAAAATTTATGATCCTGAATATCTAAATGAAGGACCATTCTATTATAAGCATTTAAAAGAGTGGCATGGAACACTTCCCAAATCCCTGCATGATGCGATATTATGCTTTTTTATTGCTAATACCGTAAGAGACCTGAGAGGAGACATAGAAAAGCCAAGAAGTATGCTTGTAAATATGTCTCGCTTTGTCAAAGTCCAGAAATATATCAAAGAATATGTTGTCAATGAGAAGAGTAACTTCTTGGCGAAAATCAAATACGATTTCAACGATGACAACAATCATAACAAGATACAGCCTTTATATAAAGAGCTGGAAGAACTTTGGAAGAAACATTTCTCAAATGTAAAGGATATTTCATTCGAAAGAGTTGCCAATAAAGACAACTTGATTTCCGCCGTTAATCCCATCGAAGTAATGGTAGTCAATGGTGGCAAATCTAGTGGTAAACTTGATTACAAACTCAACAAAGGGCTTCGAGCCATTGCTGTCGGAGGCCTGGCCCTGTCTCGTGGTCTAACATTAGAGGGATTGTTGGTCAGCTATTTCTATCGCAATACATCAACATTCGATGTCCTTATGCAAATGGGAAGATGGTTTGGTTATAGACCTCACTATTCTGATTTGTTTCAAATTTGGATAAGTCGTTTAAGTGCTGATTGGTACGAGGAAGTTGCCAAGGCCTCCCAAGAACTAAAAGATGACATAAAGGAGATGTTTGAACAACGCCTCACGCCTAAAGACTTCGGAATCAAAGTACGTGACTATAGTGACGATTTGCAAATAACTGCAAGCAACAAGATGCGCAACTCTTTCTCATGGAATCAGTTAACGTATTATGGTAACATTATCGATACACCATACATCAGTAGAAATATTCAACAGAACAAAGATAATTGGCAAGCCGTTAAGAACTTTACCGCTGACCTATTTAACAACGGCTATGATTTTAGATTAGCAGATCAAAGAGACGGCGCGTCAAGTAATGTCTATTCGGGAACCGACAAGTCGAGATATTTTGCTGATGTACCGAAGGATGATATAGTGTCTTTCCTTTCTCAAATAAAATGCTCCTTAGTCAACATGAATTTCAACACAGAAGAGATTGTGAAGTTCCTGTCTGATCCGGATACTACTGGTGTGGAAAAATGGGATGTTGTTTTTGAAGGTGGTGATGGAACACAATTCTATAATATTCCAGGGCTAGAGAAAATCAGATGCCCTAAGCGAGCTATTTATCCGAATGCCAATGTTATCCAGATAAGTTCGCGAAGAAGATTGATTGGTACTCGAGAAGGTAAATTCACTTTGACTACTCAACAAATAACAGAAGCAGAAAAGAAGCAAAGAATTTACTGGAATGAAAATTCGAATACAAAATCAAAATTGTCTATTCCGGTTAAAGCATATTTTGAATTCCTTCCAGAAAGAAAACCCGTCTTAATCATCATGCTTATTCAAGCAGAAGAGAAAGAAAACAATGAGAAAGACATCAAAGAATCAGAAAAAACTAAATTTAAAAAATTTGCAGATGATTTAGGCAACGATTATCTAGTAGCATTTGCAATAGGTTTCCCAGGTTGTAAAAATCCTGGTACCATCAAACATTACAAGGCTAACAAAGTGTTCTATGAAAAAAATATGATTGATGAACCTGACGAATTAGACGATGAAGAATGAAATTTATAAAATATTCTCAGGAGATTTCCGTCCTGGATCATATATAAGACTTGGTGAAAATAAGGACCTTAGCTTATATCTAGGCAAAGATGATTCTGGAAAATATGCTTTTGAGTTCCGGGGCAAATATAATCCCATAAAGATTAGTAGCTCCGATGTGATTCTTGTGGCCCAATTTAAAGCTAAGGACACGTACACTCTTCGTTTTTCTTTAGAGAACAAGGATCTGTTAGAGTATTTCTGCACATTCTGTGAGGATCTATTTGAGGCAACGAAAAACATAAAGAAGGATTCAATAGCATACAAGCAACTTAATGAGCGCTATTTCTCTTGGAAAAAGCTCTTCCGGCCACACGCCGGTTCTATGTCTGACTCCGAGATACTAGGTCTCCTTGGTGAGTTGCTATTCATGGATGAAAGAATGATACCAGAATGGGGAGTTCCTGTAGCATTAAAAAGCTGGACAGGTCCAGAAAAAACGCACAAGGATTTCTCAACTGATGATATCTGGTATGAAATTAAGACTATTAGCAGCGGAAAGAATACTGTTAAAATTTCATCATTGGAGCAACTTGATAGTGATATCAAAGGCTACCTGATAGTTTACGACTTGGAAAAGATGAGTCCATCCTTTAATGGTCTTAAACTCAATCAGATAGTTCAAAAACTATTACACCAGATGCCTCCTTCTTATAGGGAAGAGTTTATCAATAAACTTAGTCTTTACAACTATGACTTCTCGCCCAACTATGATGACTTCGTCTATTCTGTTGTTGGTTGCTCAACATATGAAGTCAAGGATGAATTCCCACGACTGAGTAGAAAGAGCATGCCTACTGGAATTGATAAAGTCCAGTATGAAATTAATTTGTCTGACATCGAGGATTACAAACTTTAACCGAAATCATTCATTTTATGACAATAGAGGAATACAGAAAACAATTTATTAATGATCTCAGAATTGATGCTGAACACGAGGGCACCGATCCCGAGACACAATTCATAAATAAATCTCTTGAGCAACTGGAGGACATTGGTGAATTAAATGATCCAATGCCGATGTCTATTGAAATAAGAGGTCGAAGAGGAAGGATCATGTCTTTTGATGCCTATGCTTATGATGAAGCCGATGGCGCACTGTGTCTTATAACCAGCGATTTTTCAAACGAATTGGATAATGTTGAAACTTTAACCAATGGGCGTATTGATGACATTGTTGCACACATGCAGAATTTCATCGATGAAAGCATTAATGGAAATATGGCAGATTACTGCGATGATTCAGATCCTGCTATTATTGTCGCCAAAGAATTCCGCAAACGCATTGGCAAGACGATGATAGACACTGAAATTATACGTTTTAAGTTCTTTATTATCTCAAACAAGGTCCTTAGTAAGCAGGTCAAGGATGTCAGTCGCGATGATTTCTTAGAAAGGCCAGTTGCACTGAGCGTTTGGCCTCTTGAGAGATTCTTCCAAACTTTTGAAACCAATACCAGTGAAATTATTGAATTCGATACTTCTGATTTTGGTTGTGATGGCATTCAATACCTGAAGGCAGAACTTGGTGATGGCGTTGATTATGATGCCTATATGGGTATAGTGCCGGGCAAATTCCTTGCTGATATTTATCTCAAATATGGTAGTAAATTGCTTCAAGGGAATGTCAGAGCATTTTTAAGCTTTCGTGGTAAGGTAAACAAAGGTATTAGAGAAACTATAGACAAACATCCAGAGAATTTCTTTACCTATAACAATGGTATTGCTATCGTGGCTAGATCTGTAGACTTTTCTTTAGATGGGTCAAAGATTGTACATTTCCGCGATCCTCAGATTATAAATGGTGGTCAAACCACAGCAGCCCTAGCAAGTGCCATAATTAAGAAAGAAGCTCATAATGGTATGGATAATTTATATGTACCAATGAAGCTCACTGTCTTAAATATCGAAGACGAGATGTCGGAGGAACAGGTTGAAGGATACAACGTGATAACTCGTGACATTTCTAAATGTGCTAACAGCCAAAATTCCGTGTCGGAAGCAGACTTTTTCTCCAACCACCCATTCCATGTATTAATGGAAAAATTGTCAAAGAAAGTAATGGCTCCGCCTGTTAATGGGAATCCATATCAGACGATCTGGTTCTATGAACGTTCTCGTGGCAAATGGGAACAGGAACAGATGAAGATGACACAGGCCCAAAGAAAGATATTTTGCGAGAAGAATCCTAAGAGACAAGTAATCAAAAAGGAAAAGCTGGCTAAATGTCTTAATACGATATACATGAATCCAAACCAAGTATGTCAAAGCTCCGCTATCAATTTCAGCCGCTTTGCCAACAAGATTAACGACATATATGATAACCACAAGGATGAAATAAACGAGAGCTTTTTCAAGAAGTGCATCGATTCTGTTATCATATTTGACACCCTTGACAACATGATAAGCAAAGCTTCATGGTACCCGAAAGGTGGTAATAAGGCTCAGATTACCCCATATACAATATCTAAATTAATGAGCTTAATACCAAAGGATAAGGATATTGACTGGAAAACTATATGGCAAAAACAAACTCTTTATCCTGCCTTGGCTTCTGGACTCATAAGATTGGCATTCATAACACATAATTTTTTGTTGAAGGAAGCTAATGGAGGACTCGTAAGAACAATATCCCGTACACAAAAGGTGTGGGATGACTTCAAAAAGGTTGATTATGAGTTATCAGAAGAGTTTATTGCTTCTCTGATTTCTAAGGAAGAAACTAAGACAGAGGAGAAGGCCGCTAAACGGGCTCATAAATTTAATTCTGATATAGATAACTCCGTAGAGATTTTCAATCTTGGTGCCAACTATTGGGATAAGATTTACAATGATCTTGTTAATTCGAGTATCCTTTCGTATGGTGACTGCGCATTCATAAAAGGTATAGCTGACTATATAAAGAAGAATCGATTACCTAGTGCTGCGCAGTGCAAAAGACTTATGAGAATAGTCGCCAAAGCTGAAGATAAAGGATATTTGATGCCTTAATTTAAAGCCGCGGTGCACGATTTGCTCGTCGGTGAGGCCGGCATACTCATCGACGGCGGCAGGCTGCTGCGCCCGTGCCGTGAGCACTACGGCGGCCGCGAGCAGCACGATTGCATATTTCATCTTTAAACACATCACGAACGCAAAAATAGTGATTTTTTTGCTATTTTTGTGCTCGTGAATGGATATTGGCACAGGTATGGACAGCACTATCGCGCAATTGCCAAGCTGAGCGGGCCCATCATGGTGGCCCAGCTGGGCACCATTGTCACAGGCTTTGCCGACACCATGATGGTGGGCCACTACAACACGCCGTCGCTCGCGGCCGGCTCGCTGGTGACCACGGTGTTCAACCTGGTCATTCTGCTCTCGCTCGGGTTTTCCTATGGCATCACGCCGCTCGTGGGCGCGCTGGCCAGCCAGGGCGACAATCGCAAGGTGGGCACCATGATGCGCCACGTGGCAGCGGCCAACGTGGTCTTCGGCCTGGTGCTCATGCTCGCCTCGGGGGCCTTCTACTTTGCGCTGGGCCACCTGGGGCAGCCTGTCGAGATCATGCCGCTCGTGAGGCCCTACTACATCATCATATGGCTGTCGATGATTCCCGTGATACTCACCCACATCTTCAGGCAGTCGTGCGACGCCGTGGGCGACACGCAACTGGGCATGTGGATCTTCACCGCCGGCAACGTGCTCAACATCGTGGGCAACTACATGCTCATCTTTGGCAAGTGGGGCGCCCCCGAGCTGGGGCTGGCAGGCGCGGGCTGGAGCACGCTGGCGGCACGCTGCTTCATGGCTGTGGCCTATGTGGCGGCCATGCTCCTGACCAGCCGCTACAAGGCCTACCACGAGGGCATCGCGCAGTCGCGCACCAGCTGGCACGACATTGCTCGCGTCACACGCACCTCGCTGCCCGTAGCATTGCAAATGGGGCTTGAAACAGGCATTTTCACCTTTGCCATGATACTGGTGGGCTGGATGGGCACCAAGAGCATGGCCGCCTATCAGATTTTGTTGCAAGTGGGCACCCTGGGCTTCATGATATACTACGCCTTCGGGGCTGGCATGGCCATAAAGATAGCCCACTACACGGGGCTGGGCGACAAGGCCGCAGTGAGCGACGCCGCCCATGCCGGCTACAGGCTCACACTCGCGTTCACCCTGCTGGCCTGCGTGATATTCATCACCACTGGCCGATGGATTGTAGCATTCTTCACTGCCGACAGGGCCGTGATTGCCATAGCAGTGAGCATGCTGGTGCCCCTGTCGCTCTACCAGCTGGGCGATGCCACACAAGTGACCTATGCCAACGCCTTGCGCGGCACCGGCCAGGTGATGAGCATGCTACGCGTGGCTGTGGTGGCCTACTTGCTCATAGGCCTGCCCGTGATACCTGCGCTTGCATTCCTGGCCGGGCTGGGGCTGGCTGGAGTGTACTACGGCTTCTTTGTTGCGTTGCTCACGGCGGGCATCCTCTTTTGCCGCGAGTTCTACCGGCACCTGCTTTAGAGCAGCACCTGCTTGCACTGGGCAGCCACCGCCGCCTGCTGCTGGTTGACATAGCTGAGCGCGGCACCTATGGCCGTGCAGTACTCGCTGTTTTCGGGAATGACAAACCTCACATCGTAGAGCTTCTCGAGCTTGGTGTACACCTCACGGCACTGCGGCAGCCGCGACAGGTTGCCGATGAGCACAAAATCGCGTGTGCCGCTCTTGAGCGAGCTCAGTATGGCTGCCGAGCCTATGGCCTGGAGCACCATGCAGATGAGCCCCAAAGCGATGTCCTCGCGGCTGGCATTGCCCTGCGCGTTGGCAAAGAGGCTTGCCGTGGCATCCATGGGCAGGCCCGACAGCGGCCGGGCCGAGATGTCGCCTATGCTCAGATTGATATTGGAGATGTCGCCCAGCAGGGCCATGTGAGAAATCTGCTTGATATCGTCGGTGTTGAGCAGCAGGCGGCTCAAGCCGTTGAGCGTGCCGCCGCCTATGCCAATGCCTCCCAAGTGGGCGATTTCACCGTCGTGATATGACACGAGCGAGGTGCCCGTGCCCATCGACACCACTATCATGTGCTTGAGCTGCGACTCAAACTGGGCGCCCAGGCCGTCGGCGAGAAACTCGTCGGCCTTCTGTGTGGGCAGGCCGTAGATGGGCGAGTTGATATAGGCAGCGCCCACGCCGGTGAGCATGACACGTTCCACGTCGGGCAGGTCGATGTGGTTGTCGTGCAGAAACTTGCCAAAAGCGCCATAGAGCGAGGTGACGGGGTCGGTGGCCTTGATCCACAGGGGCGAGATGACCTTGCCCTGGCTGATGCCCACAATCTTGGTGGTAGAGATGCCCACGTCGATGCCTATTGCTATCTTCATGTCGAGTGTGATATTGAGATTTATACTGTTGTCATGTGAGGGGCCAAAAGCCGAGACTCTCACTGTAGCACTTTTTCCAGCTCGTCGACAATGTCGGCCGCCACAGCCGTCTTGTTCTTTTTGGGATAGTCGCGGCGCCCCGAGGCCGAGATGATGGCGACCTGGTTGTCGTCGGTGCCAAAGGTGGTGCCGGGGATGCGGGTGGAGTTGAGCACGATGAAGTCGGCATTTTTCTTCTTGAGCTTGGCGCGGGCGTGCTGCTCCTCGTCGTTGGTCTCCAGGGCGAAGCACACGAGGCGCTGGCCTGGCTGCTTCATGCCGCCCAGCGAGGCGGCAATGTCGTGAGTGGGCTGCAAGTCGATGTGCAGGCCGCCAGCCCCGCGGTTGATTTTGGCACTGGCCACCCGGGCAGGCTTGAAGTCGGCCACGGCGGCACACAACACGGCAGCCTGGCAGCTTGGAAAGACCCTCGTGGCGGCGGCATGCATCTGGTCGCAACTCTCCACGTCGATGCGCTCGATGCCCGGCGAGCACGAGAGCGACACCGGACCGGCCACAAGCGTGACCTGAGCGCCGCGGCGGTAACACTCCTCGGCCAGAGCAAAGCCCATCTTGCCGCTCGAGTAGTTGCCTATGAAACGCACAGGGTCGATTTTCTCGTAGGTGGGTCCTGCGGTGATGAGAATGTGCCGGCCCTCGAGCGAGGGCGTGCTGTCGAGAGCACGGTCGAGGGTCTCGATGATGACTTCGGGCTCCTCCATGCGTCCCTTGCCCTCAAGCCCCGAGGCGAGAAAACCGGTGCCCGGCTCGATGATGCGGTTGCCATAGCTGCGCAATGTGGCCATGTTGTGCCGGGTGGAAGGGTGGCGGTACATGTCGAGGTCCATGGCAGGCGCTATAAACACTGGCGCCTTCATCGACAAGTAGGTGGTAACGAGCATGTTGTCGGCAATGCCATTGGCCATCTTGCCCAGGGTGCTCGCCGTGCAGGGCGCGATGAGCATGGCATCGGCCCACAGGCCCAGGTCGACGTGCGAGTGCCACGTGCCGTCGCGCTGCGAGAAAAAATCGCTCACCACAGGCTTGTGGGTGAGCGCACTCAGGGTAATGGGGGTGATAAACTCCTTGCCGGCAGGCGTGATCACCACCTGCACCTCGGCCCCGCGCTTGACGAGGCCGCGCACGATGAGGCAAGCCTTGTAGGCTGCAATCGAGCCAGTGATGCCAAGCACTATTTTCTTTCCTTTTAGCATTGTTGCATGATGAGAGTGATAACGCCTGCAAAGGTATAATATTTTATTCACTCGACACAACATTGCACCCACTTATCGAGGGCAAAACACACATGGCACGCCGTGGTGCTGCACCACGGTGTGCCATGCAATGCGGTCTTGCGGCGTGGCAGCCCGGTCAATTGCCACTGCCGCCCTGCTGGCCGCCCTGGCCCTTGCTGGCACCGCCCACCACATCGTTGTTCTCGATGGTGACGTTGGTCTTCTTCACCTGCGCCTTGAGCGAGCCGAAGCGGTAGCTCACCGAGATGGCGAAATTGCGCACCGGCGCTTTCATCGAGCTCCAGCCGGTGTAGTCGCCTTGCGTGGTGTAGCTGGTCCATTTCTTGTACTTGCCCGAGAAGGGCACGTTGGCATTCAGCTTCACGGTGAGGCGGTCTTCTTTCAAGAACGACCGCTGCAGGGCGATGTCGTGCCAGTAGCTCACCTTGTCGCGGCCGTAGAGGCTGCTGGGACCGCCGCCAAAGCGGCCCATGCCCAGGGTGAGCCGCAGCTTCCAGGGCAGCTGCTGCGTGACATTGAGCCACATGAAGTTGCTCCATCCCTCTTTCTCCAGGCCCAGGGTCTCGCTCTTGAGGCTCTGGCGCCCCAGGCTGCCGTTAAGGTACAGGCTGGTGGTCTTGAAGGGCTGCCACTGCACATAGCCGAAGATGCCGTAGAAGAACGACTTGAGCTCGTTGGCATAGGTCGAGACCATCTTGTCGTCTTGCGCGGTCTGGATGCCGGTGATGCCGTTGCGCGACCAGCGCAAGTTGGGCGTGAGCGTGAAGGTGAGCTTGGCCCCGGTGTGCATGTAGTTGAGGTTGACCGAGTAGTTGCGCGCGCTCTTGAGGTGGGAGTTGCCATAGCTGATGCTTGTGGGTGTGCTTATCACCGCCGGATTGAGGTAGTTGATGCCCGGACGGTTGATAGTGGTGGCAAACGACAGGGTGAGGCTGTTGAACATGCCCATCTGGTAGCTCACACTGGCGCTGGGCACCCAGTCGTTGAGGTTGGTGTGGAAGCTGGGCTGGTCGCCGTGGGGGTACCGGGCCTTGAGGTAGCTGTACTCGTAGCGCAAGCCGGCACGCGCACTCCACGAGTTCATGTGGAAGGTGTAGCTGGCATAGGCTGCCGCTACCTGCGTGAGGTGGTTGAGGCGGTTGTCGACGTCGAGCGTGTCGGGGTCGAGGCCGGCATAGTCCATTGTGGTGTGGCTCTTGTTGGAGCGATGTATATATTTCACGCCGGTTTCTATCTTGTGATACTTGGCAAAGGGGCGTGTCCAGTCAAACTGGAAGGTGTGCTCGAGGAAGTTCTCCTTGTTGCGGGTGTCATAGCCCGTGTAGCTCATGGGGGCGTTCACCTGGTTGAAGTAGTCGTCCACGCTGCGGGTGTGGGTGCGGCTGGTCGACACGATGTAGCTCAAGGTGAGGGTCTCGTCTTTCACATGGGTCTTGTGTTGGTAGTCGAGATGCCCGTCGAAGCTGTAGTAGGAGTATCGGGGTATGTGGTTGTGAA
>Ga0256871_1000913_pt1 | contig 13619 bp, 1 predicted proteins | sample RumenRJG_07RNA_FD_185439 | JGI IMG/M metagenome (GOLD analysis project Ga0256871, IMG submission 185439) | Metatranscriptome of bovine rumen microbial communities from Lethbridge, Alberta, Canada - Rumen RJG_07 (Metagenome Metatranscriptome) | ecosystem: Host-associated > Mammals > Digestive...
CGTAAATATACCACCGTTCCTCACGCCTTACTCCCGAAAAGCTATCGCTGTATGGGATTTGAAGGCGGCTGCCTCAGGCAGTCGGATGAGGCGGTTTTACTTTAAGTTAGTCTTCTCTCTTTCTCCTTCTTATAACCACTGCTGTCACGCCGGCACCTGCCGCTGCAACTGCTGCAATGATCCAGATAAGAGAATTGTTTCTATCACCTGTTCCGGGTGTTTTTGTTCCGGAGGGAGTAACCACCGAAATCTGTCTGCCCGTATTAGGATCGATCACTGTCTTTCTGTCCACACCGGGATCCGGCTGAGTTCCACTCTGTCCGGGGGTGTTTCCATCAGACTTAGAATCATCTGTAGTATCAGTAGGTGTCGTAGGATCTGTAGGTGTCGTAGGATCTGCAGGATCAGTCCCTACAGGCTCCCACTTAGCAATGTAAGTGATGTTGCCTTCTTCATCTACCGTGCGATCCCAGCCCTTGAATACATAGCCTTCCTTGGCAGGATCTGCAGGTGCATCAGGCTCTTCCTGTGTCTCGCCATCCTTAGCCTTAGGCTCTGTTACCTTCTCAAGATATACCGTTCCGTCAGGATCGATATATGTTACCCAGATTGTCTCTTCAGGGGCTACTACAGGCTCCCACTTAGCTGTGTAAGTGATATTGCCCTCTTCATCTACTGTTCTGTCCCATCCAATGAACTTAGCGCCCAGTTTAACGGGATCTGCAGGTGCATCAGGCTCTTCCTGTTTCTGACCCTTGCCTGCCTTAGGCTCTGTGGTCTTCTCAAGATAGATAGTTTTTCCGTCCTCATCTACATATGTTACCCAGATAGTCTTGGGAGTATAGATGACATACTCCTCAATCACACGACCGTTTTCATACTCATCAGGATCGATAGTCAGTGCATCCACAGATGCTCTGTCCACATTGTAGTTATCGAGAACAGGTGAATCTACTGCCTCCATTTCCTCAGCATCAGGAATCCAGTCAGTATGTGTCTCCTCACCTGTTGTCTTATTTGTTGTTTTTATTCTGCTAAATGTCACAGTCTGCTTCACATCGGCAAAGGCCTCTTCACCATCCTGTGTCAGGTAGCGATACTTAATAATACGTGTAATCGTCTTTGTCTGAGTCTCTTCAATAATTTCATCCTCAGGAACATAGATTACAATATCTTTTACATTGTCACCAGGATTTGCGGGTTCAGCCTCAACAGATTCTTTATTAGGAGTAAATCCATCAACCTTAGGGCTGTCTACCTTATCAAATTCACTGGGTGTCCAGTCATTCCACTTTGTTATCTTGCCCGTCTTGGGATCCACCTCTCCGGTACGTTCGAATTCAATCTCCTGTGTCTGAGTAGGTGCTATATCCTCAGGTACGGGTTCTCCGTTGTTGTAGTAGTACTGAACAGTCTTGGTTGCAGTAGACTTCTGAACATTGTCCACAACATGAGGTGTATACTTACCTGTTGCCGTGAGACCGTTCTCATCAGTCACCTTAACCGTCACGCCTGTTCCGTCTCCCACAAAATCAGGCTCGGGTTCAAATGTAACCTTTCCTGTATCAGGATCAAGAGTATAAACACCCTCTCCCGGTACAGTCTTCTTAAGAGGATTGTCTGCATCGGGATCCTCTAATGTATAAGCTCCCTTCTCAGGAATCTTACCTGTTCCCGGTGTAAACTCAGGTGTATCACTCTGTGTCTGTCCTCTGCCGCCGTAAGTCTCCTTATCGGAACCTACAGGAGGCTGAACCTCACCGGAAGGATCCTTAGTAGGTGTATAGATAACCCACTCTTCCATATCCTCTGTCTCAGGTGCAACACTTACAGCATCCACCTTTTCTCTGTCCACATCATAACTGGTCTTAACAGGTGAAGTAACCTCAGCAAATTTTTTATCACCGGCTACAACCTGCCATTCAGTATAAGTAACCTCTCCTTCGGGAGATGTCACCTTTTCTCTGGTAAATGTAACAGTCTGTTCAACATCCTTATCAGCTACCTCGCCATCCTTAGTGAGATATCTGTAATGTATAGTCCTCTTAACAGTCTCTGTCTCAGTTTCTCTTGTAGGATCAGGCTTCTTGTAGATAACAAGCTCACTCTTGTCATCTCCCGGCTCAGCGCTGTCCGTATCAACAACTGCTCTGTTAGGTGTATATCCATCCACCTCAGGGCTGTCCTCCTTCGGGAACTCTTTCTTTTCCCAAGGATTCCACTCAAGAACCTCACCCGTCTCGGGATCGATCTTCTTAGGAGTTCTTGTAAACTCTTCAGTCTGCTCCTTAACTAACGGCTTGCCATTCTCATCAAGCACCGGTGTGCCGTCATCATAAATGTATGTGATGGTACGCTTAGCCGTTGCCGTCTCGGATTCAGGCACATTAGGAACATACTTGCCCTCTGCAGTCTTGCCGTTCTCATCAGTAGCCTTGACCGTCACTCCGGTACCCTTGCCCGTAAATCCGTCCTCAGGTGTAAATGTAACCTCACCCGTCTTCGGATCAAGCACGTAAGTACCCTCGCCCGGTACAGTCTTCCTGTTGGGATCATCGGGATCCGGATCAGTCAGCTCATACTTCGTGATCTTTCCTGTTCCTTCCTTAAACTGAGGCGTACCCTTCTGGGTCTCACCGGGAAGTCCCCATGTCTTTTTATCAGAGCCTTCAGGCGGCTTGGGCGCATCAGGAGTCTCAGGCGTATAGATGACCCATTCCTCCATATCGCCCGTATCAGGCGTTACGCTAACGGCATCCACCTTTTTCCTGTCATACTCATGATCCTCAATGTCAGGTGAAGCAACGGCAACAAACTCAGGATCGCCGCTTATCACCTTCCAGTCGCCGAGCTTTCCTGTAGCAGGATCGCTCTCACGCTTAAATGTTACAGTCTGCACCACATCCTTGGATGCTTCCTTACCGTCCTTTGTCAGATAACGGTAATGAATAGTCCTGGTAACAGTAACCTCCTCATCCTCTTCATATACGGAAGGAGTATACTTACCTGTTGCAGTCATACCGTTCTCATCAGTCACGGTAACAGTCACGCCCTTAGCCGTTCCCACAAAGTCAGGCTCCGGTGTAAATGTAACCTTGCCCGTATCAGGATCGAGCACATACGTACCCTCACCCGGAACGGTCTTCTTCAGTGGATCGTCCGCATCATGGTCAGGGAAGCTGTAAGCTCCCTTATCAGGTATCTCTCCGGTACCCTTGTCAAACGTAGGAGTACCGTTCTGCTCCTGACCCTTAGGTCCTCTTGACGTATCATCATGACCCACAGGTCCTCTCTTATAAACAACAGTCACATCGTCAGGGTTGCCGCTCTCATACGTAAGCCCCGTTACAGCCTCCGCATCCTTATCAGGCGTCCAGCCTTCAAGCTTCGTAGCCTTCTTGCCGGTGCCGCCCTCTAAGTCATCCTCTGTAGGACTTACCACTTCAGGCATACCTGCCGTCTCGGGAGTCCAGTCGCCCCAGATAAGCTCACCTGTCTCTTCATCAACAGATACCGCCTCTCTCTGGAACAATACAGTCTGTGTAACCTTCAGAGGCTCACCATCCTCATCAAGCACAGGGCTTGTGGTTCCGTCACCGTTGTCATAAACATAATCGATATTTCTCTCAACAGGCTTCTTCTCATACTTCGGTCTGAAGTGAGGCTGATAGAAGCTCTCAGCTGACCGCCCGTTCTTATCGGTACCAACAAGCGTCACAGGCTCAGGATCAGCCTCAGCCGCACTGAACTTCTCATTCGGTGTAAATGTAACTCTTCCTGTAGCCGGGTCGTATGTATAAACACCGACCACCGTACGCTCGCCGGTCTCAGGATCGGTTCCGTAAGCATTTACGGGACCGTTGCTCTCAACCTCTTCACCGGTCACGGGATCGATACCCTTAAGCTTGATCTCAACGATCTCATTAGGCTCTCCCGTATCCGTGGTAGGAGTAGTCACCTCAAACATATCCTTAGCGGGTCTGCTCTGAGGCACTCCGGGGAATCCGTAAGACTCCTTCTTTCCTCCCACAGGCGGCTCAGGAGTATAGATAACATGATCCTTCCTTACCGTACGTCCGGTAGGATTGCCGTCCGCATCCTTCTCCTCTTCAAATCCGAAGTCCTTAGCATTATCAGGCGTCAGCCCCTTAAGATCCTCAGGTGTACTGTCGGGATTCCATCCCTCCTCCTCAGGATTTGCAGGTGCCTTGCTGTTCTTAGGTGTCCATGCCGGATAATCTATAGTCTCATTCTCATCCGGATTCTTGTCATCATTTCCGTATCCTTCGGGATCATCATCCTTTGCAGGATTATAATCTCCAACTCTTGTAAATGTGATAGTCTCTGTCTTCTTATCCGTTACTTCATTACCGTTCTCATCCCAGTAAGTATACTCGATCTCTCTTTCGATCGTAACGGTTTCCTTATTGGGAACAACGATAGGTGTGTAAGTAGTCTCTGCCGTCTTGCCGAACTTATCCGTACCCTTGACAGTCACACCGCTCGTCTTTCCTGTAAACTCAGGATCCGGTGTAAATGTGATGTTTCCGTCTTCATCCAGCTCATATGTACCCTCGCCGGGAACAGTTACCTTCTTTCCGTCGTCGCTTACCTTAGCTCCGGGAACAGGATTACCGTTCTCGTCCTTAGGCACATCAAGGGCAAATGTAAATGTATTATCGCTGCCGTCAGGCATCTTCTCAGTGCCGGGCTTAAATGAATCCTTTACATTTACACTCTGGGTATTAGGAGTATTGCCGTCCTGATCCTTGGGATCAAACTGACCGTCCTTCGTTACCAAAGGCTCAGCCACAGGATCCTCGGGAGTATAGATGACCCATTCCTCTATGTCATCATCCTCAGCCTTGACCGTAACGGGATCCACCTTATCCCTGTCAGCATTGTATCCTGTCTTCTCAGGAGACTCAACTTCATCGAAGTCATCATCCCCTGCGAGAACCTCCCACTCAGTATATGTAACCTTTCCGTCGGGATCAGTAGTCTTATCCCTCTTGAATGTTACAGTCTGTACAACATCCTTGGATGCTACCTGACCGTCTCTGTCGATATATCTGTAATGAATGGTCCTCTTAACGGTTTCATATTCTGTTTCTGTTGTAGGATCGGGCTTTCTGTAGATAACAAGCTCATTCTTGTCATCTCCGGGATTTGCGCTGTCCTCAGGAACCGCATTTCTGCTGGGAGTATAACCACCCACCTCAGGACTTTCCTCCTCAGGGAACTCTTTCTTCTCCCAGTCATTCCACTCAAGCACGTTTCCTTCAGGATCGATATTCTTAGGAGTTCTCGTGAACTCTTCAGTCTGTTCCTTAACTATAGGCTTTCCGTCATCACCAAGTACCGGAGTGCCGTCATCATATATGTACGTTATGGTACGCTTTCCGGTCGCCGTCTCAGGCTCAGGCACATTAGGCGTATACTTGCCCTCTGCCGTCTTACCGTTCTCATCAGTGGCCTTAACCGTCACTCCTGTTCCCTTTCCGGTAAATCCGTCCTCAGGAGTAAATGTTACCTCTCCTGTCTCAGGATCGAGCACATATGTGCCCTCGCCCGGTATGGTCTTCTTGTTAGGATCATCAGGATCATGATCAGTCAGTTCATACTTCGTGATCTTTCCGGTTCCTTCCGTAAACTCAGGCGTACCGCTCTGAGGCTCTCCCTGAAGTCCCCAGGTCTCCTTATCGGAGCCTGTGGGAGGCTCGGGTACGGGCTGGTAAACAACATGCTCGTCAGGAAGCTTCCATTCTTTCACATCATCCGCGCTGTCAGCCGGAGGCGTATATGTGATCGCTTCAACCACATCATCAGTGCTCCAGCCTTCTCCTGCCTCTTTGTCAGGATTATCAACCGCCGGGAAGTCACCGGATCCCCAAGGACCCCACTTGGTAACTTTACCGGTCTTGGAATCTATCTCTTCAGCCTTTCTTGTAAGTGTTACTGTCTGAACCGTATCATCTGTTACTTCCTCGCCATCCTCCGTCAGATATGTATAATGGATGGTCCTTTCAGCCTTACCCGTATCCTCGGGATCCACTACATGAGGTGTGTAAGTAGTCTTAGCCGTCATGCCGTTCTTGTCGGTTCCCGTTACGCCGATAGGTGTAGGATTACCCACAAAGTCAGGCTCAGGTGTGAATGTGATAGTTCTTCCGTCGTCATTCAGTGTGTACGTTCCCTGCCCTAGGATAGTAACTGAACCGTCATCATCAGGATCTCCCGTGCTGGGATCGATGAGTTTGCGCTCTACGATCTCATTCGGTGATCCGTCAGGGGCAGTAGGAGTATGCATTACAAACTCCGGCTCACCGGTCTGAGGCTCGCCCTTAAGACCCCATGTCTCATCAGGTTCAGCCGTCAGCTTGCTCGGGTTATAGATAACGATCCTTTCGATATCGTCATCGCCCGGGTGCACCGTGTCTTCTGTCACGGGATCCTGGTCAGGTGTCCATCCTTCTTTATCAGGTGAATCAGTCTCAGGAAAACTCTTCTCCTTCTCTTCGTCAGGATATGTCACCTCACCTGTCTTAGGATCTACAGTTCCGGTAAATGTAACTTCTTCCTCTACCTTGAGAGGCTCGCCGTTATCATCAAGAACCGGTGTTCCGTCAGAGTACTCATAAGTAATGGTACGCTTAACGGTATCAGTATTATCCACTACATGAGGTGTGTAGGTGGTATCGGCTGTCAGGCCGTTCTTATCCGTACCCCTTACATCTACAGGAGTAGGATCACCTACATACTCAGGATCTTTAGGTGTAAATGTAATAGTTCCGTCGTCATTAAGTGTATAAGTTCCTTCCGGCACTTCCACCTTATCAGTAGGATTGCCGTCCTTGTCAAGAAGCTCGATCTTAACGATCTCATTCCTGGAGCCGTCCGGCGTGGTAGGTGTAGTCACCTCGAACTCAGGAGTACCTGTCTGGCTCTCGCCCTTACCGCCGTATGTCTCGTCAGGAGTTCCTACAGGTGCTTCAGGCTGGTATACCACATGCTCTTCTGCATTCTTCGGCATTCCGTCATCGTCATATTCGATCTGCCACTTATCCACTGCAGTCTTGTCGGGCGTCCATCCATCGATGACCGGAGTATCTACAGGACTTGTGTCTCCGTCGACTATCTCCCAATCGCTCCACTCAACTACACCTCCTGCCTCATCAATGACAGTAGGTATTCGTTTAAGAGTTACTTCCTGTACAACTGTCTCGGAGGCTTCTTCGCCATCCTCTGTCAGATAAGTGTAGGTTATAGTTCTCTTAACTGTGGTTGTTTCCTCTGTAGGAGGATACTTATTGGTAATTATGAAACCATTTTCCGCATCCCCTGAAATATCCTTGGAGTAAGGACTTACATTACCCTCGGAAACTGTATAATCTATTTCCTTGCCGTCAGAATACTTAGCTACTGTCCACTCTACTGTAAGAGCGTCTCCTGTAGCATCCTTTGCAATGGTCTTTACTGCATCATCAATCTCTGCCTTTTTACCATCAGCCATGAGAGTAAATTCAGCATCCTTACGGAGACCATACTTGTTATCCTCATCATCCCAAACCTTGGTAGCCTTGATGGTTACCTGTTCAGGGGTGTACTTATTTGTGATGGTATAAGGCTTATCTTTTGTACCCTTTCCAGCCACATCAGAAGCTGTATAACCGGCATTTTTAAGGTCATCCTGCAGTTCTTCTATTACTGTATAGATTATTTCAACGCCTGCTTTGTACTTATCCAGACCTTCAAATGTTGCAGTCCAGTTATTGTCCTCATTCAGGATCTTTGTCAGCTCTGTTGCGATTGTATCTGCAACAAGTGTAAATACTACGTTGTTAGGTCTCTTGCCATCCTGGTTTTCTGCATCATCCCAATCCTTCTTTACTGTAACATCTACAGTCTCAGGTTTGTGGATATTTTTAACTGTGAAACCTGTGCTCTGGTCACCGGTGATCTCAGGAATAGTATAGTTAGTAACTGCTGCTTCTTCTATAGTATATGTGATCTTCTGGCCGGCCTTCTTATTCTTAGGAAGACCTTCTACAGTGACCTTGTCCCCGTCGCTACCTGTAGTCTTAGCTGTGATGGTTGCGCCGGAACGTGTTCCGCCTGTGATGGTAGCCTTAGCGAGCTCATCCGCTGTAAGAGCTGTGCCATCAGCCTTGATGGTGTATGTTACTTCACCATCTTTAGGACGGAAGCCGTCATGGTCATTATCATCATCCCAAACCTTAGTGATCGTGAAATCAATAGTTTCAGGATCATGTTTATTGGTTGCCTTGAATGTCAGGGTATCCTTTTCTACATTCCAATCAGTGAGTTCTGTCTGCTTTACGGCCTTATCGGAATCGTATCCATCAGGCTTGGATGTTTCCTGAGCGGTATAGTTGTACTTAGTGCCGCTGGCATCTGCATAAGGCAGCTCGCCCCAAAGATTTTCCCAAGTCCAGGTATCCTCATCAACTGTTGTCTTAGACTTAGTTGCATCGGATTCCTTCAGCGTTACTTCACCGGTCACTCCCTCAGCCTCATAAGGCAGACCATTCTGGAACAGGGTAACCTTAATGTCATTACGCAGGCCATCCTGGTTGTCAGCGTCATCCCAGACTTTCTCGACGTTTACCTTGATCTTCTGGGCGTTGACGATGAGGCCGTTGTTGAATGCCTTGGTATCGTCCTTGAATTCATCTACGTCAGGTGTTCCCGGTTCATCCACATTTGTATACATCGGAGCTGTATAGCCCTGGAAGGTATCGTTCTCTGTTACATAGTAACCGGCATAAACGATCTTTCCGCTTGCATCCCTTATGTACTTAGGCAGGTGCTTCCAGGTAAGGGTGAACTCTTTACCGGTTTCCGGAGTTACCTCCAGAGTGCCAAGCGCTTCTTCTTTTTCGCCATCATCTGTTTTTACAGTTGTGGTGTACTGACCCATTGCATCAAGATCCACGGCACCATCCGTATCGTAAAGCGTCACTGCATTCTTGATCTCATCTGCTGTATGGTCAGCATCGTCCTTATTGTCGATCCACTTCTTGGTTACCGTAAAATCAATAAGCTCATACTTATTCTCTACAGTACCGGTGTAGCGTTTCATATCTGTGGTGCGGTTCTCATTTTTTCCGGTTTGAGCATTATAGTACGTATACTTGTATTTGTACGTATCTTCGTTGGCGGAAATCTCAGTCCAATCAGCTACGTCTTCAGACTTGTATCCCAGGAGGCCTGCATCGATATTGTCTTTTACTACCGGCTGATTGCCTTCCCAATCCAAAGTCTCACGGATGGAATACTCATAGATTTTTCCGTCAGCGTCTTTTTCTTTAAGCTCATTAATATAGTAGTAAGTGGTTGTTCCCTTACGTGTGTACTTGTAAGGTCCTGTGTAGACCTTTTTACCCTCCACTGCCTGGAGCTTGGCGTTGCCGGGCAGCTTGTTTGCGCTGGCAACAATACGCACATTCTTATCCCCTGTAGAATAAGACGCCTTTGTTCCCCAGTGCTTTGCAAGTTGAGCCCCTGTAGCTGTGGCTGAAACCATCTGCGGAGGAAGCATGTCTTTTCTTTCGATGGTGCTTCCATCCGGGTTCGTGATCTTCACATCCAGGTGGAGCCAGATGTCTTCACGGGTTTCGTATTTGTTATCAAAGTCGCTCTGCCAGTCCTTCTTTCCTCTTATAACAATAGAAGGCTCATTGGTGATCTCACCACCGTTTTCAAAGACTGACATATATGCATATGAATACTCATTATCCTCGTGGATGAGTTCGTTTGCAATATCAGCATCCTTTAATGAAGCTGCTACCCAGGCTGAATCCTTATAGTAATCCGGATCATGGATCACGCCCGGATTCTTGGCCTTCTCGTTGCTGTAGCTTTCCGTGGACCATGCAGGCACTTCCTCTGTTACGAACCAGTAGTAGCGGTCAGTATGGGTCGCTGCTTCATGGTTGTCGATTATGTTTCCGTCAGCGTCTTTTGGAAGCATCTCAACAGGAAGAGCAGGCCAGTCAAGGTTTCCGTCCCCATCAAAATCTTTACCTTCTGAAGGATACTTCACAACCCATACCTTGTTGCCCGGGGAGATAGTATTGTTCTTATCCAGTTCAGTAACGTAGCCTTCATACTTATCTTCGTACTTGCTGGCATTGATTACGAATTCTTCAGCATCATCACTATCCCAGTCTGCAACGCTGGTATCGCTCGTTACAGGATAACGTGCATCGATTACAAGATTACCATCTGCATCCAATCCATAGTGTACAAATTCATTACCCATAAGGATCACATTGGATCTTATGGCAAATTTTTCTGTTACCTCTCCGGTGCCCTGATCCGTTTCATATTCAACGTATTCAACGGTGTTATTCGGGCTCAGAACGAAATCAACACCCGCATTTTCGCCGCTCAGTGCATGATAGGTTGAGCCGTTGATCTCGAAATCAACCATCTCCATTCTTGCAACAAAGGTCTTGCCGCCATTCTCGTCGACAACCTCATCGTATTCACCGGTAGGCATAGGAATGGTAACAGATACCGGATACACTCCGGCGGGAGCTGCTGCCATAGTCAGAGCTTCAGGTTCGCTGTCATCCTTCCAAACCTTATAGAAGTTATAGTATGTATCGAAATCCGCATGGACATGCATCGGGTTGTCGACGTCGGGCAGGGTCACGTCAACCGTGCCATCGGCATTACGCCAGATGATGATCTTCTTAGCAGCATCTGTGGCCTTAGGCGCACCGTCTCTGTCATAGTTGAAGCCATCTAGCTCTACCCTGCCGGCCTTTAAGCCTTCATGACCTCTGACGTTGATATCAGCACCATCAAAGGTTCCGACGACCTTACCGTCAACTACGATGTTGTTGCCATCAATTGTGTATGTTGTATAGTTCTGAAGTCCTCTTTCACCGGGATCCAAACCATAGTTGGTGTCGCCGATGAGAACCCTTCCGACCCTGTAGCCTTCTTCAGGAACAGCTGTTATGGTAACTTCAGAATTACGTCCCATAACTGTGGAGCCTTCGATCATCTTGGTGGCGCATTCTTTGCTGATATCGTAAGATTCGATATAGATACCGCCGCCGGCGCCGTGGGTAGGCTCTACATAAGTATAGATAGAGCTGTCGAATAACTTGGTGTGGAGGTTCGATCCGGTACCTCTGGAGCCTGACCACTGGATCGAGCTCTTCTTTGCATCCAGAAGAACAGCAAAACCACTATCGAAGCTCTGCTCATTATCGTTTCGATAGGTCTTCCAGTAATTGCTGCCAAGCACATTCCAGGCCATTTCCGGTGTGACATCCTGATAGCGTGTAACCCCCGTGTAGCCCTTTTCCTTCAGCATTGCATAGAGCTGCTTCTTTATAATGTTATTTGATATAGAGTTGTTTCCCGCGCCGGAATTTGGCTTTATAACAATGATATTGTTATTTGCCGTCAGACCGTCGCCCTGATACGAAACCAGGGCTGTATTGCTGTAAACAGCGTCCTTAAACGTTCCCTCTGCATCCCTATAGTTTCCAATGAAGGGCGATCCAAAGCGGACGCCATCCGCAAAGGAACCGTCTCCCTCTTTGGTTATACTAAGCGCTCTTTTAAGGGGATCTTTCCCGGGGCCTACCGGCAACCAGCCGTCAGCGTGGGTAGTTGCATCCAGATGATTATAGTTTGGCACCAGCGCATAGGACTGGGAGCCGCTGACGATCTTCAGACCCTCACTGAACTCATCGCCCAAGGTGCGTCCCCAGACATTCTGAACACTCTCAAAGTCCATATCGTGAGCCGCATAGGAAATGGTACCATTGACAGGATTACCCTCTGCATCAGTAACCTCGATATCAAGGTCGAGCAGATTACCCATTGCGTTACGTATAGTTTTTTCCACAGCCCAAGTTTCAGGCAGCTTGGCCGATCCGTTATAGTACTTATTAATCTCATCCAGCCGTTCTTTTGCTTCTGCCTCGGTAAGGATAACTGAGTTTTGTTGGTTGAGCGGATTACCATCAGCATCTTCGTACTGGTAGCCCGTATCATTGCCGAGCTCGTTCTCTTTTTGCACGAGCATGATTGCTTTGGTATATGAATAATCCGCTCCATCCGGAGTGAATGGATTCTCTTCATTTACCGTGACCGGTGTTTCGATCTGAACCTTGGTCATGGTCAGCACAAGATTTCCTCTGGTGCCGTTTGGAAGGGTCACTGCGTTCAAATATGTAATACGGTAAAGATAGGGGTCGCCATTCTCGGGCTCAATGACATTCGTATAACCCTTGTTATCCGCCGGCGCCTTAATATCCGTATGATAGCTCTCCAGCGGGCCCACATAGAATATACCTCTTATAGGCTTAGTAGCGCTGGCTTTTAGCTTCAGAGGTTTTGGAGTCTTCAATTTCATGGGGTCATCTGTAGATGTATTCCCCAATGCGTCTTCGAGTTGGTCTTCTCCTATGGTTACCCACTGGAAACGGTCATCTCTGATATCAATAATGAAATTGGAAGGTGTATTCCAATTGAGCTTATTGGTATCAACGAAGGTGTTTCCGTAGGGAAGCGGGTTGGCAAAATCCGTGACGTCCTGATCATGGACAATGCTCCCCTGGCCCGATACAGCGCCCGACTGTGAATACGAATTTCCGCCGCTGAATACCGCGCCGTCGATTACCTCTTCATATTCTTCACCATTGTATTCAGGCACCTTGCCGTTTGTCACATTGTCGCAACCCTGCTTCTGGGACTCGTTCTTTGCGCCAATTTCCTTAGCGTAGACTTCGGTTTCTTTAACCGCATTCGGCGTAACTACCGCGCCGATCCCTACGCCCAGGGTAGCTGCAAGCACTACGCCAAGAATCCTGGCCAAAAAGCCCCTGCTCCGTCCGGTGGTACGCTTTGTACCGCCCTGACTGACAACCGGCTCTTTGCCTGTGTTGCTTTCTCTTTCCTTTCTCATAATAACCTCCTTTCAAGGCTTTCTGAATATTTTTCATACTTGTTTTCCGGTTACTAAAAAACATTTTTAAGGTTTCGCCCTGTTTTAACCTTGCAACAGTCATGCATCCCCCCATGGATCATTGAGACGAACCTGCGGTTCCGGCTCCGTGAGTCAATGCCGGGCTCAACCCAAAAAATGAAACCTTATTGAAACATCTATGATAAACACCCAAATGAGGGTGGATCTTCCTAAAACTTTCTACCGGTTGTTACATGACAGTTTTTAACCATCGTGTAACTCATAAGCACTCCGATACGGATGCCACTTACTAAATCCCCGGTAGCTGCCTGACAGTTCTTAAACAACCATCGTTACAACATCGTAATCACCCTGATACGTGTGAAATTTACTATACGTTTTAACGATTGTTACATGGCAGTTTCTAACCGTACATGGTTGTCACATTGTAATCGTCCTGACACTGCAGAACTTGTTAAACGTTTTTACAGTTGCTACAGGATAGTTCCTAACCAACCACTGTTGTAACCACATGGATCTGCTTACACAGGTTGCTCTAACGAAAAGGTCGCATTTACCAATTCATTACTAAAAACCTAATTCACCTATTTCTTCTCTATGAAATTGTCAAGGAACAATAGGCAAAAATGAGCGCAAAGATGCC
>Ga0256871_1000917_pt1 | contig 13605 bp, 9 predicted proteins | sample RumenRJG_07RNA_FD_185439 | JGI IMG/M metagenome (GOLD analysis project Ga0256871, IMG submission 185439) | Metatranscriptome of bovine rumen microbial communities from Lethbridge, Alberta, Canada - Rumen RJG_07 (Metagenome Metatranscriptome) | ecosystem: Host-associated > Mammals > Digestive...
CTGGTGTGAGTGTTGAGCAGGTTGTGCGTAGGTTGAAGTGTTACTCTTCTCGTGTGTTGTGGGAGGAGCATGGTGTGGTGTTGTCTCGGTTTTATCGTGGTGGGCGTCATCGTTTATGGTCTGCTGGGTATTTTTGTTCGACTGTTGGGGTTGATGATGAGGTTGTGGGTAAGTATGTTCGTAATCAGTGATTTTTGTGGCGTGTTGTGTTGCTAAACGTGTTTGCGTTTAGTGTGCGTGCTTTGCATGTGTGCTTTTTGTTCGCGTTTTGTGGCGTTTCATCTCCGAAGCTGAAGACTTCGGAGTTTTCACGCTTTCGACAGCTCGTGTAAGGCGGTGGCGGATGCCATGCCGTTACTCTCAAGTACCGACATATGGCGTCCGCCACCGCCTTACATTCTGTCAGGGATGCGTGCCGTCACCGTCATGCCCGTCGTGGACGTGTCACTAGCGTGCGTACCTCCCGTGGCAGTTCTTGAACTTCTTGCCGCTTCCGCATGGGCAGGGGTCGTTCCTTCCGACGTTCGCGTACGGGTTCGGGTCCTCATCCTTGCGGTACGTTCGCGGGCGGTTCCCTGCGAGTCCTGCGGTGAGCGGGTTACCCATTCCCCTGATTGGCGGCATGATCTGTTGTGCCTGTCCGTTCGTGAGTGGCATGTGCCTGCTGGGGTTATGCGTGTTGTCTGCCTCGTCGGCGTCCGGGTCCATCGGCTGCGTGTAGCGGTAGGTGGCGGCACGCTTCTCCTTCGGCTGGTATATCGCGCCGTTCACGCAGAGAATTGCGCGGAGGAACTCGTGGTACATCTGGTCGACGAGGATGTCGAACGCGACCTTGGCGTCATGCTTGTACTCGACCTTGGGGTCGCGTTGTCCGATGCCGCGCAGTCCGATGCCGGTGCGCAGGTACTCCATCGCCGACAGGTGCTTCTGCCAGTTGTTGTCGATGGTCTTCAGCATCACGGCATTCTGGAAGGCGTTCCAGACGTCTTCCTTCTTCGCCTTGCCGTTCGCGAAGCTCGAGACATAATCGAGCTTGCTCTTGTAGAGGTCGTTGAGGAAGTCGCGTATCTTCGGTTCCTGGTCCTTGCGCGTCACTGGAGCGTCGAAGTCATACGCGACGTTGCTGCCATCGACGGCTGGAATGTCGCGTCCCTCTTTCTTTCCCGTGAGTTCCATCCACCACGCGCGCAGTCCCTCGTTGTCCCACTTGTCGCTCTTCCCTGACGGGGCGTACTTGTCTAGTGCCTCGCTTACCTCGTCGTAGATGATGTCGGCTGACCTTGCGTCAAGGTCCTCGCCGCGAAGGACGGCGTCGCGTTCCGCGTAGATGAGCTTGCGTTGCTTGTTGATGACGTCGTCGTACTCGAGCGTGTTCTTCCTCTGCTCGTAGTGGATTTGTTCGATTTTGTGTTGTGCCGACTCGATTGCCTTGCTCACGATCTTGGAATCGATTGGGTCGTTCTCGTCCATGTCGGCCTTCGCCATCATGGTGCGGACATGGTCGAGGCTGCCGAACAGCCTCAGTAGGTCGTCATCGAGTGAGATGAAGAAGTGCGACTTTCCGGGGTCGCCTTGGCGTCCGGCGCGACCGCGCAGCTGGTCATCGATGCGGCGGCTCTCGTGACGCTCCGTGCCGATGACGTATAGCCCGCCGGCTGCGATGACGAGCGGGCGTTCCTTGTCACAGATTGCCTGTGCCTGTACCTGTGCCGTCTTCTGCTCCGTCACCGTTGGTTGCTTGCCGGCGACGCCGAGCTTCCCCTTCTCCTCTGCGGTGAGGTTGTTCCAGCGCTCTGCCGCGAGGCGGTCGGCGATTTCCCCTGCCATGCCGGGGACGTCACCGCCTAGTTTGATGTCTGTGCCTCGTCCTGCCATGTTGGTCGCCACGGTCACCGCTCCGAGGCGTCCTGCCTGCGCTACGATTGCCGCCTCGCGTGCGTGATGCTTTGCGTTGAGGACCGTGTGCGGGATGTGACGCCTGTCAAGGAGCTTGGAGAGGCGTTCGGAGCTCTCCACTGACGCGGTGCCGGCGAGGACTGGCTGCCCAGCCTCGTGCGCCCTCTCGATCTCGTTGGCGATCGCGTTGAACTTCGCGTCTAGGGTGGCATAGACAGTGTCTGTCTGGTCGTCCCTGATGCATAGCTTGTTGTCTGGGATGCCTATGGTATCGACGCCGTAGGTTTCCTTGAATTCCGTGGCGACGGTCAATCCGGTGCCGGTCATGCCGGAAATCTTGTCGTACATGCGGAAGTAGTTCTGGAGCGTGCAGGTGGCGAACGTCACGTTCTCGTCCGTGATTTGGACGCCTTCCTTCGCCTCGATTGCCTGATGAAGACCCTCGCTCCACTGGCGCCCTTCCATGATGCGTCCGGTGTGCTCGTCGACGATTTTCACCTTACCATCGATGATGACGTAGTCCTTGCCGTTGTGGAACAGGTATTCCGCCTTCATCGCCTGCATGAGGTGGTTTGCCTTCTGCCCGGTCGAGTCATCGAAGATTTTGAAGCCGAGTCGCTTCTCTATCTTGTCGAGTCCCTCGTCGGTCGCGGCAATCGTCTTCTTGCTCTCGTCAATGACGTAGTCGCCCGTGTCGGATTCTTCGTCGTACGGGGTGAGTCCCCTTACGGCTCCAGCGAACTTCGTGTAGGTCAGGAGCGGCTTCGTGCTCGCACCGGAGATGATGAGCGGCGTGCGTGCCTCGTCGATGAGGATGGAGTCGACCTCGTCGATGATGACGAAGTCGTGAGTGCGCTGGACCTTGTCGTCAAGGCGTGCGACCATGTTGTCGCGCAGGTAGTCGAAGCCGAACTCGGACGGAGTGCCGTACACGACATCCGCCGTGTATGCCTCCTTCTTGAGGACGTTGGGCTGTTGGTTGTAGATGCGTCCGACCGTGAAGCCAAGCGGTCCCATGATGTCCTTGTCCTCGTCTGCATCGCGCTGAGACAGGTACTCGTTCACGGTGACGACGTGCGTCTGCTTGCCGTATAGCGCGGCGAGGTATGAGGCGAAGTGCGAGATAAGCGTCTTGCCGGATCCCGTGGACGCCTCGATCACGTCGCCGTCCCACAGGGCGAGCGCTGCCATGAGCTGCACGTCGTATGCCCTGCGTCCATCGAGGCGCTTGACGTGCTCGCGCATGAGTGCCATGGCGTTGTCGGACACGTACTCGGCGTCCTCGCCCTTCATTGCCTTGTCGTGTAGCTCGTTGCTGCGCCGCACGATTTGCTCTTCGGACATCGACTCGTATTCCGACTCGAGCGCGTTGATGCGCTTAACCGCGCGTTCGTATGGCTTGAGGGGGTGCTTAGAGCCTGCCGTAAAGATTCGCGATGCGATTCCCATCTATGATGCTCCGTCTCTCGAAAAGTTGATTGGACAGTACATTCGTTGCTGTATTTTACCACCTTCAGGTTTTGGGAGCGAACGCGTCTTCCACACGTTCCATGACATCCACACGAACGACATATACTCGTGAGACGAATCTATGTAGATTGCGAGATGTTCCGCCAAAAGGCAATCGCGTTGTGCCAACATGTGTACGTAGGAGAACGGAAGGTGCGCCGCATGCCTCGCATTGGCGACGATGTCACGGTGACTTTGGAACGGGAAGGGTACGTCGGTGCTAGAAATGGATGACACGAAGGTAATGGTGACTCTCAGAGACGGCACGGCGATAGCCATCGATGACTACGAGAGGGTGTTCTCGTCAGCCGCCGCAGACAATCCGAAGATAGAGGGCATGGAGCTGTCGCTATACCGTACACGCATGGAAACGGAACGGCTGACGCGTAGCATGACGGACGTCGCGTCTCAAATGACGAGCCGTGCTACGTGCAATCATGCCGATGGTGATATGCAAGGCATCGCTGATGGGACTGCGGTGACAGTGACCCAATCGCCTGACGGGGTCGTGCTCGTCAATGTGCCGACCGACATGACTGCGGCAAGTCGCCATGCCGATGACGCCAACGACAGCCCCCATGACGCGGAAGAAGCCGGATTCCACAAGCGACAGGCGTATGACGCGATTGCCGAAGGAGACATCGACATCGACGTCGACATCCCCGTTCCGCCCATGGCGTGCCATACCAGGAAGGCATGTGCACCGACGTACGAAGGCGACGAGCGTCCCTTCGACCAGTCACGGTTCGCGTTCTCCGCGTGTGACGCAGATATACCGGCAGAGGGAGCGTTCACGTACACGCCACCAGAGTCATATGAGGATACGACACGATGCTCTTGCGTGACACTTCCCGTCATAGGGAAGTCGTCGGGGTTCGTGAGTGAGGCTTCCGTGCTCGAATCCAAGATTGCGGGACGGCGCTCGAAGAGGCATCACCCCTAAGCACCGTCCCGTCTCATCATGTTGCTCAACTCCTCGTGCCTATTTTCCGTCGTTCGCGTTGCCGTCCCCGAGCCGCTCGCTCAGCTCGTTCGTCTTGTCCCTCATGTTGCCGGCGTATCTGTTGAGGGCGTCCATGACCTCTTGCCTGCCCTCGTTCTCTTGGTCGCTCGTGAGCGTCCCGCTCGCATTACCAAGCCCGCCGCGTGGCGATGCGACCTCTTCGTTCACGTTGTCGTTCGTCGTGTTCTGCTTATCGTCTTCGTCGTTGCCGTTCGTCGCCTCCGGCGTGACCCTCTTGACGCTGGCATCTAGGATCTTCTTGCGTGCCGAAGCCTCCGACGGCGTGACGTTCCCGTCGAGGAGCTCCGCGATTGGCATGCCGTCGGTTAGCATGAACGTGTCGTACAGTCCCGTTGCAACGAGCGCGTGACGCTGCCCGCGCGTGGTCGTGAGCGCGTCCGTCGATGTCGTGTTTGCCGCATTCGCTGCGGTGTTCGTGTTCGCGTCGCGCACCGTGTTTCCGCCTACGATGATGCCACCGACCGCGACTGCCGCGAAGGCGAGCACGATGGTTATCGTCACGGCGTGCTGCCTTGCGTATGGATGCCTTGCCCTGCGTCTTGCCCTATGCATGATGCGGTCGTGCCTTCGTCTTGCCGCGTTCCGCGCATGCCGTCTGGTGACGTCGCGTATCCACGTAGCAATCGGCATCCTGTGGGCGTTGATCCTCTCGTACTCGTCCTTTGGTATTCTCGACGTGTTGATGACCAGCGGCACGCGCGTGCCGTCCGCTCGCTTGACGTCACGCGCCGGCGTCATTGTGCTTCCGCGTTTAGCGTCGGCGTCCGTCTTGTCGCCTCCCGGGCGATACGTCCGCATCCTCGCTGCGGACTTGCGCTTCCCTGCCATGCGGCATCACTCCTTGGCGCTGCCGTTGTTGGCATCGGCTACGTTCGCGTCTGCGTTCTCACTGCCGGAGTCGGCGTTCGAATTCGTCGCGCCATACGTGGAGTTCGCCTTGATGTCGATGTCGTATGGCAGTCCCTTTGGCATGTCGTTGATTGACAGGTTATGCCTTTTCATGAGTGCGTCAAGGCATTCCTGCATGGCATTCGCGTTGATTGACGTGGTGACGTCTGACTTGAGGGCATCGTATAGTTCCTTTGGCATGGTACCGACATCAACGCTGCCGTCAGTACTGGCATCGTATTCCTGTGAGACATAGTAGATGACGTACTTGCCTCCATCGTGAGTCACGTCGCTTGCCTGACCGGCAGACAGGTCGGATATCGCCTTCGTGCATGCACCGTCCATGTCTGACAGCCCATTCCATCCGAGGTTCTTTGCCTTGCCGTCATGCTTGTCTGCCGCCGCATTGATTGCGTCCATCGTGATGCCGCTGTCACCAAGTTCCGCCCTTGCCGCCATCGCGTCGGCGGAACGCGCGAACGATACTGCGACGACTCGCTTGCCGGTGTATTTGGCGACGTCTGTCGAGGCATACGAACGCATCTGGGACTCGCTCGGCGTCTTGATGTCGGCATGCGTCTCCGCGTACCTCCTTACCAGCAGCGTCAGCCTTACGTCGGTCCTGTACGACTTGGTGTCCTTCCCTATGCTTGATAGGAAGGCGTTCCATCCGTCGCTGTCGTCCGCATACCCAGCCTGCTTCCTCGCGTCGGCGATGGCGGCGTCAACCTCCTTGTCAGTGACGTCGATGCCCTCCTCGTCCGCTATCCTACCGATGGCGCGTCGCTCTGCGATCTGCCGTATCGCGGCTTCGCGGTACGCACTCGCCGTGCTGCTCTGCTCGTCAAGGAACGTCGCCCATTTCGCGTCCGTGACGAGTCCATACGCCTTGCGGTAGCCGTCGATGTAGTCATTCACGTCCGCCTCGGTGATCTTTTCCCCGTCGACCTTCGCGGCGATGGCGTCAGACCAGTCATGCGTCCGTACGTTACCAGCGGCGTTGTTCCCGTCGCTTCCGCATGCCACGAGCGACGCACCAAGCAGTCCGATGGCACACGCCATGCCGATCGCGCATGCCATCCTTCTCGTCGCGCCTGGCTTCTTCGTGCGTACCGTACCTCTGCCGCTCGTGTTCCTGTCCCACATCAGAAGCCGAATTCCTCCCTGCCGTCGTCCTCGGCGTTGGCTTGTATCCCCGTCCTCACGTGTCTGCTTCCCGTTCCGTTGCCGCCACGTGACGATGGCGAATGGTGTCGTGGCACGTTCGCATGCCCGTGTTCGACGACTGGATCCCACGGGAGGTCTGGCGTGCCGCCTTGCTTTTGCTTGCGCGTCATGGCACCCATCCCCGACTGCCGTCTCTCCGGTTTCACCTCTGACTGTCCGATTATCGAGCGGGCGTCAAGTGACGGGTCGTCATCGAGACGCCTGACTATCGCGACGAAGTCACGGATTATCTCGCGTGGCGTCTTGTAGTAGTCGGCTCCGAGCGTCTGGCTGCACTTGTCGAGGAACGCCTTGATGTCGTCGTCGCCCATCACGTACTTGGACTCATCGCCGAGCGCGTTGACGTTCACGATGTTCTTCAGCATGACGAACAGTGCCTCTGCGGGCATAGGCGGCAAGTCGATGATTGGCGCAGTCGCGTCTATTGTCCCGTTGTCAGAGGCGTACCTGCTCGTGCTGAGTCGGCTTCTCAGCGCGTCATAGGAGAACAGTCCGCGTCGCGGGTCCATCACGAACTCGGGCGTGCCCGCGAGGACGAAGCCGATGTAGTGGGCGTCGCCTTGCCTTGACTCGTTGAACATGCGGAGAATCTGCTCGTAGTTACGGTCGCGGCTCGTGCTGTTGTTTATCTTGTATAGGTTGACGCATTCGTCGAGTTCCACGATTAGCCCACCATATCCTGCGTAATGGGCGAGCATGGCGATGAGCTTGAGCGCGTCATACGCTCCGTCGTCACCGATACTGTTCTTCACGCCGAGCAGCCTCTTATGCTGGTTCGTGTTCTCCGATGCGAACCAGCGCAGGCATGCGTCCTGTACGATTAGCGCGTCACGACGCTCGGCGTCCGTTGACGGGTGCTTTGACGCGTGCCACTTCGCGAGCGCGGAGATTGCGTCATAGCCATACGGCATCTTGCGGATGTCCCTTAGGAACGCCGTATCGCCCATGCTCACCTTGTCGTCAATCGCGTCGAGGAGCTCATCGAGCGCGCCGCCGTCAGGCGAGGTCATCGATGAGAGCGATCGTATCAGCTCTTGATATAGTGCCTGTGCCTTTCCGCTCGTCGAGTAGAGCGTTCTGTCAGGCGAGAAGTCGACCTCCATCACGAGGTTGTTTCTCTTGAGTGCCACCGTCTTCGTGAGCGTGAGCATGAAGGTGTTGTGCGTCACGCAGAACCCATCAATGACGTATGTGTGTGTGTCGTCATCGATGGATATGCATCTCATGTCCTCGTATTCGTCGGTGATGGTGACGCCCTCTATGGCCGCGTTCACCTGCATGTCGTCATGACCGTAGCCGATGACGCTAACCGCGTGCCGTCCGTCGTCAGCAATCGATTGCAAGCCGACCATGCCGAGCGACCTCACGAGGTACAGGACGTCGTTGGCGATGTCCTCTGACGGCGTCGTCATCGTCGTGACGAACTCGTCGTCCCTCTCGCCGCAAGCCTCTATGATTCCACGGAGGAGTTCCGTGCGCTGCCGTATGTCTGAATTCAGATAGTCGTCGATTCCGGCGACCCGCTTCGTCGCCTCGCCGTCGTCCGAGAAGTAGCCGGAGAACCCGACGAACCTCCCGAACTCGTATGGTGATGCTGGCAGGTCTGCGTGTGGGAACTGGATTGGCGATGGGCATGGAACGTGCATGATAACGTTCCCGTCGTCGTCAAGTCGCCTCTTGATCTCTGCCGTCGTCAGGACGGTCTCTGACGACCGCCCCGTTATCGCATCTACGATGCCTACGGTCCATAGGTGGGAGCCGCTGCACGCGTATTGTCTGCCATCAGTCAGCGACAGGACGTACTTGCGCTCGTGTGGGTGGGCGTACACGCCCGTTATCACGCTTAATGTCCCGTCACGCGTATATACGCGGTCCCCCGGTCCAATGTCGCCGTTGCGCATCCACCCGTCCTCGGTGAGTACCATCGTGTCCAAGGGGAGTGCCTTGCCGCCTCCGTATGATGCGTCGATGATGCGGAAGCTGCTTCCTCCTGACTCAACGTTCTTGATGTCAGAGAGCAGCGCTTCCGTCTCCTGCTTCCTTCCGACCTGTATGAACTGGATGCCTTGGCGTGGCGTGACTCCGCCTGCCAATGCCCCCATGATCGAGTCCTTGTCCCGTTGCCTAATCTTAGCCATGCCACACATCCCTCTGTCGCGAAGACGACGATTTTCTTAAGAGGGCGTCATGCCGCGTACGGCAGTGACGCCGATGATGCTCTGTGTACATATTAGGGCAAGGAGGCGACGAAATCCAGAGGATGCCGCGACGTCCGGAAAATCATGACACGGCGAGCAGCTGCTGCACGAGCGGTATTATCACGAGACGGCACAGGATGGCGAACGCCGCGAGCATGAACGCGGTGATGAAGTAGCTTCCGACGTGTCTGGTCGGGTCCTTCGACCGCTTACTGTCGCGCTCGTCCGCATAGTCGGTGATGTTCCTGTCCCCACTCACGATGTAATCATTGCCTTCCGCCGCATCACTGCTCATATCATCGATTATGGCGTCGCTAGCTTCCCTTGCGTTCCGTTCCGTCTCCCAGCGGTCGTATTCGTCCTCTATGTACCCGATGGTATTCGTGTCCGGCTCTATGCAATTCGCATCCATGAAGGTCCTGTACTGCGGCATCTTGAAGTAGTTGAGTGTCGTGTTCGTGTTACGGTCGTAAATCGCGAACATGCGCAGGTCAGGGGAATAGAATATCGACTTGCCCTGCATCTTCGGCGGGACGTTGTCGCTATCCCTGACGAAGCTTCCCACGTATATGCTCTTGCGATTGCCCATTCGAAATCACGTCCTTGATCGCCACACGCTGCCTCCACGCCTAACCGCTCTAGACGGGCGACCCGCAACGCACGAAGCTGCTGAGCGTGCCGTAACTTATGCCCCTTGATGGCGAGTGCGCCTCTATGGTCCTCCCGTTTCCGATATAGATGCCGACATGCCCGGGACGGTATACTATGTCCCCCGGCACTGCCTGTGACAGTGGCTTCGTGCAATACCTTGCCTGCGATTCCGAGCTATGCGGCAGGCTAATGCCAAGGGCACGATAGCACTGCATGACGAGTCCGGAGCAATCGCTTGCCTTGAAGGCGCTACCGCCCCAGACGTAACTTCCGCCTAGGTTCGCGTATGCGACCATGAGGACGGCGTCGCGCCATGCCTCACCCGTCCCGCTGCTGAAGTTGTCGGGTATCGACTCCGTGCTCCCTATGCCAAGTTGTCGTCTCAGCTCGTCATTCAATCCATTCAGATAGTCTGAGGCTTCCCGCGCCTTCGCGTCCAGGTCGGATTTTTCCGACTGCTGCCTGTCGGCAAGCTTGCGAAGGTCGTCCATGCGTCGTTGCAGCTCATGCTTCCTGTCGGCGACGGAATCGATAGCCGACATATTCCTCTCCGATACTGACGTTGCCAGTCCTATCGCGTTGATGAGGTCAGGCATAGACCCGGCATCCAGTATCGAAAGGACGATTGCGTCGTCGGCATGGGACTTGTATGTCCCCCTTACCTGTTCCTTGAGCGATTGCACGTCTCCTGCAATGGAATCGTTTATTGACCGTATCTCGGCGTTCGTCTCGTCTATCTGCACGTTTGTCTGTTCCAGCCGCTCGTTCGCCTCGTCGGCAGCACTTTCCTTCGCGTCGAGGTCCTTACGCGCCTGCGAGACCTCTGACGCCGTCACGGCATGTGCGTCAACCGGTGTTGACAGAGGCACCAAGATTGCGAGCGTACATACGAGCAAGGCTGCCCACGTGTTAGAGGCAGCCTTGCGTCTATGTGCGGGATTTCCAATGCGAACCATCGTCGTGAGATTTCCCTCGTCAGTCGTCTGTCATTACTTCCGTCCGTGCCAGAATGCGCCCTTGAGGCGTCCAAACACGCCCGTCTTTTCGGGCTCTTCTGGCGCGAATGGCTTGAACGACGGGCGCGCGCTCGTCTCGAAGAACTGAGTATCGTTAATCGCCTGCATCATGCCCGTCTGCTGGAGGATATAGGATGCGTTGCCCATGTCCGTCGTCGTCTGCTTCGGAAGCTCTGCCATTGCGGGCACGGCAGAGCGTGCCGGCGCGAACGGAAGCTCCGCAGATACGGGCGTCGTCGCGTGCCTGCGGCTGAGCTTTGACTTCTTCGGTTGCTCCGTTGCGACGAACGCGGCAGGCTTCTCCGGTGCCGGCGCGGCAATCTGCATGTCTGGGGTGCTGATTGGGATGTCACCCGTGTTTCCGACAATCTGATGGGCGATGCGTGCGCTCGTGCGCTGGAGTATCGTCTGTTCCTTCACCCGTGAGACGAGAAGCCCGTTATTGACGAACGTCTTGAATTCCTGTTCCGTGATGATCCTGTTCGTGTGTCCGATGCGATAGACGTACTGGCGGTCGCCGTTTGGCTGCATGACGCAGCACTTATGCAGCTCCTTGCCGATGAAGTTCTCCCTGAGCATCCTCTTCTTGTAGTCCGTGTCCTGCTGGTCCTTGCCAGAGACCTTGTCAAGCAGCCTTTCGCTGAAAGTCCATACGATGATATTAGCCATTCCCCTGATACACCCCGTGTGTCTCGAAAAACAAGCAGCTCCGCCGTGCCATGCAATACAACGCCAACTGCTGATTATACTCGCATGTCTCCCTCCGAGTCTAACGCGCCGTCGGAATCCGTGCCAGTGACGCGCACGCCATCACCTGCGGAATCGTCCTCTATGACGAGAAGCACGTTCATTCCTCGCGTCTCCTCTCCGCTCGCATGCGCCGATGCCGCGATACCGCCGTGGTCTGCGATGTCGATTCCTGCAATGCCCCATTGTGCGTTACCACCAATCGGGACGAGCGTGAAGCTCGACGTGCCGGGACTATACACGCTGATGCCATACGGGACGTTCATCGATGGTCCCTCGTGCGGGGAATCCTCCATTACGTACCTGGGTATGTCCTTGAACGCCCGTGGCATCGGGAGGGCTCCCCTCTTGTCATCGCAGATGTTCGCGATTAGGATGCCGGTCTTGCCGTCTTGCCCGATTACCCCATGCACAGAATGGCGTATGGGCTTGTTCGATTCGAACAGTGGCGTCCATTGCCCGCTAAGCATGTCAATGTCAATAACGTACAGGTATCCCGTGTAAATCGGGATGTCGTCATCGCGATTGCCGATAGCCGACGGCAGTACCTTCGAATCGCTGTGCAAGGCGTTCAGGCACAGAATGACATGCGAGCCCTGTTCGACCATCATCGTCGGCTGCATCGTATACGGCATCTCCGACTCGAAGAGCAGCGTTCCCGTCACGGACGTCCCGTTCAACGTCTGGAACAGCTGCATCCTCTGCCCGTCCTGCATGAAGCAGTATTCGGTCTTGTATAGCCTCTCGTCATTGCTCATCGAGTATGAAGTCTTGGCATATCGCGTCGCATAGCTTCCATCTGACAACTTACAGGCATAGCTCAGGTATCGAGTCCGTCTCTTGGCGTACAGGACGTGGGCGCAAGACGGCATCGCTTGGTCGCCATCGTCTGTCCCCGTCGTGGTTGGATGTCGCGTCATCCGGACGGTGACCACGTGCCCGCCGCCTGACATCATCATGCGATAGTACGACTCGACGAACTCGAAGTCGGCGCTCCTCCCCGCATGCCTTCGGACGCTAAGCTTCCTCACGGGCGCTCCCCTCCATGATTCTCATAATGTCGTCTGCGTCTATCTGCTCCTCTGCGAGTAGCTGCCTAACGATGCTCTTGACGTCCTCACGATGCGATTCGAGAATCTCCGCCGCGCGATTGAACTGCCTCCTGAGACAGTCGTCGGCTTCTGCGTCTATGCGGTTCAGCCTCGCAACTCCGCTGCTGTCGCGCCCGTTGCCGCCGAGCGCCATGCGCATGTGCCCGTGGTCCCATCCGTCGCTCGCGTCTTGGGTGAACGCGAACTGCGTAGACATGGAGTATGCCAAGCGGGAGGCACGCTGCAGGTCGTCCGACGCACCGGTCGTCTCTGTCCCGCAGAACATCTCCTCCGAGCATCGTCCGCCGAGAAGCGCGGTAATCTCGTCCTTCACCTGTTCGACGGTGTTCACGTACCTGTCCTGCTCCGCGTATGTCTGGACGTATCCCATCGTTGCCCCGACCTGCGCCACGTTCCTGCTGACAATCGAGATTTTCTGCACCGGGTCGCAATTCGGCAGGACGTATTGCACGACTGCATGCCCAGCCTCGTGATACGCCACGATGCGCCTCTCGTCGTCTGACATCGTGCGGCTCTTCGCCGCCGGTCCGCCTATGACGCGTGCTATGCCCTCCTCGATGTCGTCGTTCGTGATGACCGGCGCGCTGCCGTCCGACAGGCTCCGCCTTGCGGCAAGCGTCGCCGCTTGGTTCATGACCGATTCCAGCTGGGCACCACTGAACCCGTAGGTGTGCTTCGCCAGCCTGTTGAAGTCAATCTGCTGGGCGAACGGGTGACCGACCGCATAGTGCTTGAGGATGTCGGCACGCCCTGACATAGCGGGATTGTCGACGGTTATCACCCTGTCAAAGCGCCCAGGGCGGAGCAGCGCGGGGTCAAGGGAATCGCTTCTGTTCGTCGCTGCTATGACCATGACGTTGTCGTCCGCGTCGAACCCGTCCATCTCCGTTAGCAGCTGGTTGAGCGTCTGCAGGTGCTCCTCCGTGTACCCGCTCGCAACGTTGGAATCCCTATTACCGCCGATGGCGTCTATCTCGTCTATGAAGATGATGCTCGGCTGGTTCTCACGAGCCACCTCGAAGAGGTCCCTGATGCGCTTCGCGCCGACGCCGACATACATCTCAACGAAGTCGGAACCGCTCGTCGCGTAGAACGGGACGCCTGCCTCGCCAGCGAGAGCCTTCGCGAGCAGGGTCTTGCCGTTTCCCGGAGAGCCTTGCAGAAGGATGCCCCTTGGGGTTTTCGCGCCGGTGCTGTCATACACGCTGCGGTCTCTGACGAACGTGACGAGCTCACTGACCTCCTCAACCGCCTCAGGCTCGCCGCACACGTCAGCGAACGATATGTTCACCCGCGTTCCGACGAACTTGCCGTCCTTCCGCCTGTCAGACAGGTCC
>Ga0256871_1000932_pt1 | contig 13528 bp, 14 predicted proteins | sample RumenRJG_07RNA_FD_185439 | JGI IMG/M metagenome (GOLD analysis project Ga0256871, IMG submission 185439) | Metatranscriptome of bovine rumen microbial communities from Lethbridge, Alberta, Canada - Rumen RJG_07 (Metagenome Metatranscriptome) | ecosystem: Host-associated > Mammals > Digestive...
GGAACCTTCTTGCCCTTCATGGTCCAGTAACGCGGAACGATGTCCTTGATGGTACCGGCAAGCAAGTGACCGTAGTGCGGAAGGCCCGTTGCAAACGGAGGGCCATCGTAGAAAGTGTACGGTTCAGTTTCCGGACGGGAGTCCAGCGACTTCTTGAACGATTCATCCTTATCCCACAGGGCGAGCACGCGCTCTTCTATTTGCGGAAACGATTCTTCTTTCTTTACTTCACGAAACATTTTTTGAACCTCGGAAGGGTATTGCTAGACGAAAGACGAGCGGTTCGACAGGCTCACCGACCTTGTAAGATCCCTGAGCTTGCCGAAGGGATTGCGCAATCCATCGCCAACGCAACCTAACGTTAAATTTTCGGGCGTAAATGTAGAAATTAGCCCACCCCATGGCAAACCGCCCCATTTCAAATTACAGGATATTGCATATCGCTTGGACCAAAATTATGAAGGGGTGTAGTAGGCGACATTATACCGCATTCCGTCAGTTGCAGCTGTTGCAAATAATTCAAGATCAACCTTGCCGAAATATTTTTTCAAAACGGACTTTCCCTCTCAATTGTCTGCATGCGTTTCTTCAATCGCTTTCGCTTCACTCAGGAACTTGTCAAAATCGCTCTTGAACAGTTTGTCCTGGACAATGCGGTATTTTTCAAATTCACTTTCGGCAAAAGCCTTCGCAATCTCAGCCGACACCCGACCCTTGTCTGTTAGAATCTCCACCTCGTTGAAATCCAGGAACTTGTTGAGGCGAAGCGCCCAATCTTCCATCGTCATGGGAATTTGCCGCTTTGCCTGAAATTCCGCATAGTCAAGGTACATTGTCACGAATCGTTCCAGTTGATGCAATTCATCCTTTGAAAGGTAGTTCTTCGCAATGCTGGCATCCGACTTTTTAGAACTTGGTTTTGTAGGTCTTGCCGTCGGCGGCAGTATGTGCAAATTTTGCACATACTGAAATTTCTTCCAACTCGTTGGTCTCAAAAACGTTCTTTAAGTGCTTGGTGACAACGGACCTATCGACATCGAACAGCCTTGAAATCCCGTCCTGCGTCAGCCACACATTTTCGTCCTGGACGCGCACTTCTATCGAATCCAGAGAATTCTGCTTGGTAAACACCAAGAAATCGATGGTACTATTGCGGATCTGCAGCGTTTTGCTCATTTCTACCTCAGAATTCAACACGATTGGCTCTTTTTCATTCATTTTCAACTCCTTCCTCGCGGACATGCAAAAACCGCAAGGCATAACGATACACATTTGTTCACTATTAAATATATACAAACGCGGGGCGGTTGTCAATAGCCTACATCATTTTTCTTGAAAAATGGGCGTTCCCCGGCCAGGGCCGGTGGCGGGCTCTCGCGGCATAAAATTGCGGCCTCACGCCGCAATTTTTCCGCCTAGAGGGCCGAGTGCATTTGACGAGCGGCCCTCCCGGCCCTTCGGGCATCCATCCCTAACGCGAAACGGTTGTCAATACCCCCGCCGCATTTTTTGAAAAATATTTCGCGGGGGCGCGCCAGCGACCCCGAGGGCATCTTGTGCCCCGCATCCAGCAACTGCCCTACCTCAGCGGGTTCTTGTCGCTCTTGTACCACTTCATGAACTCGGCGATGCCGTCGATGTAGGTGAAGTTGCGAATCACGTCGCCGTTGTTGAACACCTTGATGGGCTCGCCCTTCAAGATGGCGCGGGCAAAGAGCATCGGGCTTCATGTCGGGGCGTTCCCCGGCCAGGGCCGGGGGCGGGCTCTCGCGGCATAAAATTGCAGCCTAATGCAGAACGCAAGAATGGAAGTTGTTGCATTAGCGACTTGAAATCGCCATTGTTAAATGGCGAAACGGAAATCCCCGCCAAGTTGCAGATATCACAACCCTACTTAAAATATTCCTGTTCGACCTTGCACAACATCGGGCAGGTCTGCCCCGCACGCAGGACAAACGCCATCGAGATTTCGTTCAACAGGCCCACCGGTACAAACACGCCCTTGTTCATATTGTCCAGAAAGACATTCACATCTATCGCAAAGATCTGCGCACAGTCTACAAAGGAATCGTGATGCAGAAAGTCGTTCTCGCTCATCAGAATCTTGGGCTGCGATTCCTCCGGCTTGAAACGGTAGCGTTCCGAATTGATGGAACAGCATACCACCAGCGATTCGGTTTTCTTGACAACCAGCAAATACTTGCCATGGTCCGTTTTTATAACAGAATTAACTTCCGAATGGACCACAGCACCGCGCTCAGAATACAAGCGCCCCGTTAACTCCTTAGGCAGTTCCATAATTAAAGCGCCTGCCTGAAGAGAATATCGTCTTTTACGTATTCGCGGAGTTCGCTGTCCGCACCAATCTCATCAAGGATTTCATCTATCCTGATGGACGTATTCATGCCCGCGTTCCGGGCCGAATTCCAGGCGTGCTTGTGGGACAACTGGGTCAATTCGTCGAATGACTTGTCTTTGTACAAATTAAGCGAGTAGGTCAGGGCCTCGACATCGGTCTCCGAAAGGTAATCCGCATTGACACTCTTCAGCGGCACCACGAAGCCTTTCTCGTTTCCGCGGTCGAAACGCCGGAAGGCATCGCCCTCCGACGGGTCCGGCTTCATCTCGTCGTACAAGACAGACGGCACAGGTCCATTGTTCATGGCGATATACGTGTCGCCAGTGACGGTCCTGCCGTATTTTTTCAGGTGGTACAAGTCCGCAAACCACAAGATTTTGAAAATCTTGTGCAAGCGACACTGATCCTCGGGCAACCTCGTGGCGACCCACAAGGCGGCATTGATCAGGACATCCTTGCCGAACAATGGTTTAAATGCGGACATGCGATTCCTTTCCCCTAAAAATATGAAATTTCAACATTCGAGTCAACCCCCTCTATTGGACCTAAGTCGGTTTTGTTCAAGGATTTATGAACAAATTTTGAATATAATGCACATTTGTTCACTATCAAATATACACAAACGCAAGGCGGTTGTCAATAGCCTACATCATTTTTCTTGAAAAATGGGCGTTCCCCGGCCAGGGCCGGGATCGGATTCTCACTTAACTTCTATCGTATTTTTACAACACAGATGAAAACCGCACGCATTATAGAACTGCTGTTTCACTTCCGCCATTCCCCGTGAAAAATCGGGATGTCGCCTGTTCGCTACATAAGCATAGCGTTTTCCCACTTTTTTAGCAGATTTCGTCTTCAGAAAAACATCAATCGTTGATTTAAGTTGACCGGTAGCATCGCCGACGGCCTTTTTTGTACGATCTTTAAGTTCTACAAAAGCGAGCCAGGACTTATCCATTTTATAGAGCATCCCATCACACATGCTGCGTTCTTCGCCTTTTTCCTTGCCAATCGTGATATTCTTATCAACAGGAACAAACTGCAACTTCGCTGCACCAGCATTCTCCACAACCGCGTCCCATTCTTGTCGGGGATCACTTGTCGTGGAACGCGCAAATTCTTCCCCTTCCTTGTCAACCAAGCCAAAAAGGACGTCGGTCCGCGGTGGTTCCTTACGATATACGGGATTAAAGAAATCCATTATCCACGCACCTCATCCTGGATTTCAAGCAAAGCATCGAACATTTCGTTCGTATCGTTCAAAGCGGCATTCAGAAAATTCGTATCACTAGGAACACCATCATAATTGTCCAGAAGTTGGAATTCGCCATCCTGCGAAATTTCATATATGGAGACATCCTTCGGGCGTACTGCACCACTGCGAGGCACAATCAAGTCCATTTTCCCGAGCAACTCCTTTGACTTCGCAGAATGCTTCAAATCTTCCTTAAGCATACCCGCTTTGATGGCGAGAGTAAGGTAATTCAACATATAGGGACTATGCGTCGTAAAAACAAGCTGGTTATAAGCCAGTTCATTGTTGACCTTCAAAAGTTCATTCAACACATTACGTTGAGTTTCCGGGTAAAGATTCTGTTCAGGTTCTTCAACAATGTTTACCAAGCGCCCATTAAAATACCCCGCATGAAGTTGCTTAATCAGCGTGGCTCGCATTGAACTAGACAACGACCCATCTTTCAGAAGCTTAGTAACGCGATTAATAATCCTGCGGCGTTCCACTTCACTAGCCGACTCCAAGCCAGATTCTTTCTTGTTTTCCTTAATCTTGTTAAACAAGTAACGCGTCACAATGACCATAGGAGCCATAGACTGGAAGCCACTTGCAGCTTCAGTCATTTTTATACTAAAATTAGAATCACTCAGCCAAGCAGACTTGGTCAGCTCGTCGTACGACACCTTGAACCCGTTAAGCGGGAGAGACAGAGGCTTTTTCGTATTTCTTAGGGCCCTGAAATACTCGTCCAACATTGCAGACAATGACCCCGGCAAATTTTGGATCTTATCGGCATCATCCAAGGCCGCCATCAAATTGCGCTCCGCAGGTATATACATCACCTGTGGACGGACAAAGTTCCGAGCCGTTTTTATTTCAGCGACATTCAGCCTGCCCTTTTCATAGGTAAACTCAAACTTCGTACCCTTGAAGTAAAAATATGTATCCGTCTTGAAATAGTTCTGTATGTTATGGAATGCACAATATTTATCGCGAAACACATTTTTTGCAGTCAACTCATTAATGCCAAAATCACCCCGAACCAAGGCTTTCTCAAGCCAAAAGAAGGTCGATATCAACTTAGCAATAGAACTTTTCCCGGAACCCTGCCTACCACAGAGAACAGTAACCTTATTAACTTTCAAGGTTACACCATAACTGTTGACAATCGGTCCGAAATTTTGAATGAGGATCTGCTGCATACTCCAAATATACTATTTAGAAAGGCCATTTTCCTTCGGCCCTCAGCTTGGCAATTCGTGCTGCGTTACGCACGTCGAAACCGCTCCATTCGGCACATTGCCGGGAGAAGTCAACGGAACCACGGTTCTTCTCGGCGTCTTCCGCATTTTTCACGAAAGAAGATGCCGCCGCGCCCGTCAGAATCGGAATATTGCTAATAGCCAAGGCCATATCTACCCCTCAATATACATTTTTGAACTACATTCCGCAAATGGCACCATCGGTTTTTGGGGCCAATTACTCCCCAAAATTAGCAATAATGCACATCTGTTCACTATCAAATATACACAAACGCGGAGCGGTTGTCAATCCCCCCGCCGCATTTTTTGAAAAATATTTCGCGGGGGCGCGTCAGCGACCCCGCGGGCATCTTGTGCCCCGCATCCAGCAACTGCCCTACCTCAGCGGGTTCTTGTCGCTCTTGTACCACTTCATGAACTCGGCGATGCCGTCGTGCAGGCTCCAGTGGGGCTTGTATCCGCATTCGGCCTCGAGTTTCGTGGTGTCGGCGTTCGTCTGGTAAACGTCGCCCGGCTGCATCGGCAAGAATTCCTTCTTGGCGGGCTCGCCGTAGGCGTTCTCGATTTCGGCAATAAAGTCCATCAGCTTTACCGGGTGGCTGCAGCCGATGTTGTATACTTTGTACGGAACGCCGTTCGGGCACTTTTCCGCGACAGGCATGTGGTCGAGCGCATGCACGCTGCCCTCGGCGATGTCGTCGATGTAGGTGAAGTCGCGGATCATGTCACCGTTGTTGAACACCTTGATGGGCTCGCCCTTCGATATGGCGCGGGCAAAGAGCATAGGGCTCATGTCGGGCCTCCCCCACGGGCCGTAAACCGTAAAGTAGCGCAGTCCCGTCATCGGGATGCCGTAAAGCTTCGCGTAGGAATGCGCCATCAGTTCGTTACTCTTCTTGCTCGCCGCATACAAACTAACCGGATTATCGACCTTGTCGTCTTCGCTGTACGGGACCTTGCTGTTGAGGCCATAAACAGAACTGGACGACGCATAGAGCAGATGCTTCACCTGGTTGTGGCGGCAGGCCTCGAGAATGTTGAGGAAGCCCACGAGGTTGCTCTGCATGTAGGCATACGGGTTCGTGATGGAGTAGCGCACACCCGCCTGGGCAGCGAGGTTCACCACCTTGTCGAATTTTTCCTCGGCAAAGAGCTTGTCTATGGATTCCTTGTCGGCGAGGTCAATGCGCACAAAGCGCGCACCCGCGAGCGTCGTGCTTTCGAGCATCTGCCCGAAGGGGATTTCGGCAAGCACGCCTCCATTCGCAGAACGGAAACCGTTTTCCCACAGGCGCCCGTACTTGAGGCGCACATCGTAATAGTCGTTGATGTTGTCAAGCCCGACAACCTCGTCCCCGCGGGCCGAAAGCATCGCCATAATCTTCGAGGCGATAAAACCCGCCGCACCAGTCACAAGAATCTTCATTTAACGGTTCCCGTACATTTTTTCGTAATACTTTTCGTAATCACCGCTGGTGATGTTGTCCAGCCATTCCTGGTTGTCGAGGTACCAGCGCACGGTCTTCTCGATGCCTTCCTCAAACTGCAGGGACGGTTCCCAGCCCAGTTCCTTCTGGAGCTTGGTGGAGTCGATCGCGTAGCGGGCGTCGTGGCCCAGGCGGTCTGTCACGTAGGTGATGAGGTTCATGTCCTCGCCTTCGGCGCGGCCGAGCAGCCTATCCACCGTCTTGATAACGACCTTGATAATGTCGATGTTCTTCCATTCGTTGAAGCCACCGATGTTATAAGTTTCAGCAATCTTTCCGTTGTGGAATATCACGTCAATCGCGCGGGCATGGTCTTCCACGAAGAGCCAGTCGCGCACGTTCTCGCCCTTGCCGTAAACCGGGAGCGGCTTCTTGTGACGGATGTTGTTGATGAAAAGCGGGATGAGCTTTTCGGGGAACTGGTACGGACCATAGTTGTTGGAGCAGTTCGTCACGATGGTCGGCATGCCGTAGGTATCGTGGAACGCGCGCACGAAGTGATCGGAACCAGCCTTCGAAGCAGAATACGGAGAATGCGGCGTGTACTTGGTCGTTTCGTAGAAAAAGTCATCGCCGTAAGCAAGATGGTGTTCCGAGCTAGAAGCTGTCGTCGTGAACGGAGGCGTGATGCCTTCCGGGTGGTTCATCTTGAGCGCACCGTAAACTTCATCGGTAGAAATGTGATAGAAGCGCTTGCCCTCGTACTTTTCGGGAAGGCTTTCCCAGTAGAGCTTCGCGGCCTGCAGCAGGCTCAAAGTTCCCATCACGTTCGTCTTCGCGAAGGTGAACGGGTCCTTGATGGAGCGATCCACGTGGCTTTCTGCGGCCAGGTGGATGATGCCGTCAATCTTCTCGTCCTGCATGAGCTTGTAGAACGCGTCGAAGTCGCAGATGTCCATCTTCACGAACTTGTAGTTCGGCTTGTCCTCGATATCCTTGAGGTTCGCGAGGTTGCCCGCGTAGGTGAGCTTGTCGAGGTTGATGATCTTGTAATCCGGGTACTTGTTCACGAAAAGGCGAACCACGTGGCTACCGATGAAGCCTGCACCGCCGGTGATTACGATAGAACGTTTCATAGATTTTCCCCATTTATTGTTTTTTTGATTTAAATTCTTTCATTGTCTTAATTAGGTAATCTAAACTTTCAAAACGAAGTAATTTGGCTATTCCGAAATATACAACGCAGCCAACAACAGTAAGAACAAATAATTGCGCAAAGGGGCATATAGTAGTATCGGTTGTTAAAACATTGGAGACATAATAAACAACCCCACCCATTATCACAGATAACGCAAACGAGGGCAAAAAATCCTTCATTTGTTCCATAAATCCATAATTCAGCAATTTCTTATTAGGATACGCATTCACAAAAGAACCGAGGGGGGCAGTAACAGCAACACTCATAGCGATACCTATTGGCGACCGAAACGCATAAATAGCAATAGCCAGCACAATAAGGCCATATGTTTTCTTTATTATTTCTAATTTTAGGAAAATATCACTACGTCCAACGGCATTAATTGCAGAAAGATTTGTCGTATGAATCGGCCAAAAAGCATAACTAAAACAACAAATTTGTATAAACGGAACAGCAGGCAGCCATTTTTCTCCTAGCACAACCAAAGTCAAGGGCTTCGCAATAGCGGCAAGACCGCCCATCATTGGCAAAATCAAAAAAGCGCTCATTTTTATTGATCGACGAGCTAAAGATTTCAACCGAACACGATCATCTTGAACAGTCGAAAGAGATGGCAACAAAACAGACTGAATAGATGTATTTATATTCGTAATAATAATTTTAGGAAATTGATCGCCACGATTATAAAAGCCCAAATCCGCGGGAGTAAAAAGCTTCCCGATAACAAGTTCGCGAATATTCCGATAAATAGTATCTAGCAAGGCAGAACACAACAATTTCCAACCAAATGAAAATAGACCTTTCCATCGACTAAACGAAAAAGCTAGACTGGGACGCCATTTAACGGTAAGCCACATAACAGTACACATAAGTAAGGAATTCAAAAGCTGTTGCACAACCAAAGACCAGATACCAAGCCCTTTGTACGCACAAAAGATGCCAACACAACCCGCCGGAATAATAGCACCAACACTCCGATAAAACAGTTTCTTAAACATCATATTTCGTGCAATATACGCTTCTTGAACAGCACACATCGCCCCCAAAGGAAGCATCAATCCGAGCACACGTATAACCGGAATCAATTCAGCCTGATTATTATAAAATTTTGCTATAAACGACGCTGAGAAAAAAAGAACCACATATATCAATACAGCAAGAGCCAAACATGAATAAAAAACAGTCGAGAAATCCAGATTATCCGCATTTTTCTTCTGCACTAGTGCTATATTCAACCCACTCTGAACAAATACATTTGCGACAACAACAAAAACGGTCACCAAAGCAATCAATCCGAAATCCGCGGGGGATAACAAACGCGCAAGAACAATAGCAACAACAAACTGTACTCCCTGAGTTCCTATACGCTCAAGGAATTTCCATATAAGTGATGTGATGACAGATGATTTTAAAGACATGGTTGTTTTTTATTCATTCAGGCTTATAATGACAATTCTATAATTATTTATTAAAAACCGCCATCTTAAATGGTGCTTTATCGAGAAATAGTCTCTTTCCTATACACACATTTGAATATTTTTTTCATAATCTTGTAGATTCCCAACCGATTACTCCATAGACGAGCTTGTTTTTCAAGACGATGACGAAGTGTTATAGGGAAATATTTTTCAAAAACGTCTTCTGCAGGCAACGCATTCAAGTCTTCGAAAAACGCTTCTCTCTGCGGATGCGGGATTGGACCTTCTGTCAATTCTTTAACACCTTTAATTGCACTCTCAACATCAATCTCAACTATTTTAAGATCAGAGCCCATTTCCTCAACTATTTTTTTAGCCCTAGATGAGTGAATGAGAATTCTTGTAGCGCCTTTATCGTTATCCAGTTCCTTGCTAAACTCATCTATGGTAAAGCAATCCCATATCGTCATATCGGTTCTGCGATATCTCTTTCTGAACTTGCAGTCAGAACAACTCGGTCGAAAAGACATTCCCGAAAAAAAAGCTCTTAAATAAACATCCGTATCTATACCTTCATGATAATCATGATTGTTTGATGTAAATAAAGACATTGAAGAATACTTATATCCATGATATTTGTCTCTAAATTTCACATCACTTATTTGCAAACCACGCAGCCTCTGCATCTCTAAATACTTGCGAAGGACAAGTGGAGAAGGGACTGCCCGACAAATAACATCTATTGTATATAGATTTTCGTAGTTTTTTTGTAAAAAATGGAGTAGTCCCTCCAATTGGCAACCAGTTCCGCTAAACAAAACTATTCGTCCGTCGTTCAAATAATTACGGACTTGGCAAAATGTTTTTCCAATATTGCTTTGTACATATTTACTATTGCGAAACACTTTCAAATCTTCATATTTTTCAACAGCAACATGCTCTACTTCAAAATTCTGATTCAATCGAGCTCCAAAAACTATACCGCCTTGATTAATAACCCATTTTGCGATAGCAGAGAACGCACCTCCAGAGGTACTTTCGCGTAACACAACTTCATCACGATTTTGAGCAACAAACGCTTTTTGCTCCAAATTCACCTGTTCTTTTACAGGATTTTTTATAGGGCATACTCTTTCACATAGTCCACAATTTATGCAGATATCTTGTTCAACTTCTGGATAAAGAAACCCCTCATTATCTTCAACCATTCTGATACAACGTTTAGGGCACACATTCGCGCAAGCAGAACAGCCACAACAATTCTTTTTTTCATCAATCTTTATCATATAGTCCTGCATTCTTTAACGAATCTTTCAACCAATTCCAGGAATAATCCCTAAGAGTCTCTATTTTTTCATGAGCCGTATCAAAATCGATCTTTATTGAAAGTGCTTTTTCAACATTCTCATCACCATATAGCAAACGGTTCTCAAGATTTACAAGTGACAGGAGGGAATATATACGACCATTCGTAGAAACTTTTCCATCCCCTCGATAACGTCTGAAGGTAAAGAATTTTTTCTTAAAAAGGAGCGAAAAAACAGAGCAATGAAACGAATCAGTAAACACATATTCCGCGTCGCGAATCAACTGAATGAATTCACTTGGGCCAACATTGTACGGGGTTTCATCCGCGAAACCTATATCAGTTTTTATGAACTCATCACAATGAGCCAATTGCACGATTTTGATTCCAGTAAGTCTTTGAACTTTCTTGACAAAATTTCTGTGTTCAGGATTGTTTCCTAGGAAATAAACAAAAATATATGGGCCATCATAGAATCTGTCCTTGATAGAGACATTTTCCCAATCTTCAGCTCTAAACATAAGCGTCGGATCGCAAACAACAGGAACATCCCTATCTGAGAGTTCTTTCACTAGTTTTTGTCCAGAAATTTCACGTACTGAAATATAATCTAACCGTTTTAAGAATTTTTCCGCTAATTTAGCCTGTTGCCGAGGAAGTTCAGATACTCCAAAACTTGTAGCGAACGAGATTTTCGGAATAGAATCGGGAACAAAATTTAGCGTATAGTAATCGGCGGCAATATTGGATGGCAACCATAGTTGATCGCTGCCAACCACAAATGCGGCAAAACTACCCGCATCCATACCCAAATCTTTTTTTGAATTATAAAATTTTGACAAATGAAACTTTGATGTAGAGAATTCTTTAAACATAAAGTTTCTTGTTTTTAAATTCTCACGATAATCAGAATATCTTTTTTTCGCAATCAGTTTACGAACGGTCGCCCATTTGTCCTTAACCGTATTGACATCAAAAATGCGGCTTAAAAAATATCTGTATTTTGCTTTATTGATTTCATGAGTCAAGCCATCTATTAATATTGTTTCGTTTTCAAACCCAAGTTTATCAAAAACCATTTGCGTAGCAAGAGCTTGAAGTTGGCTACCGTAATTCGGTTGAAAATAACACGTTACTAGCGCAATAGATTTGTTAGGCATGATTCTTTCCATTTTTCAATAAAGATAAATATGCTCGCCGCGCCTCAAAGACCTCATCTTGATGAGCATGTTTATGTTTGTAAAAAGCTATAGTATCCTTTAAACCTCTTTTCTTCAGCAAAAAAGGCAGATACATCCAATCAGGGCGATAAAAAGGATAACTCAGTTTCAAGGCTTTGTAAATAGTATTTCTTTTCTGCACCTGCAAATAAAAATCAAACTCTCTCTCTATACTTTTCTTTTTTCGGGTAATACTATTTTTTGTAAAAACTAGATTGTACAATTCATCAGGAATTGCAATAAAATTTTTCCCATACAAACCTATTTGCAAACTAAACATAACATCTATATTTATTCTGCAATTTTCCCAGCGAATGTCATTATTTCGCATAAATTGAACTGAAATCATTTTATTCCACGGTTCATAGTTACGATATTTGAACAAATTGAGCGATTCTTTATTTTGTCCTTTTAAATAACTCCTTACGGAAATATCAGAGCGCACAGTTTTTCTTCTTGTCAAGGTTTCTTCGTCAAGAACCTTAATACAGTAGCACAAATAGTCTATATTTTCATCTTTGTATCTATCCAAGACATCGAAAGCGCCATCCGCAAAGAAATCATCGGCATCGCAACCGATAAACCATTTTCCTTCTACTTTAGAAAAGCCCGCATTACGAGCATAACCACCACCGCAGTTTTCTGGCAGGTATTCTATATAAAGATTTTTATGCGATAAAAAAGACAGTTTTTTCTTTGCCTCTTCTGCACTACCATCATCAACAACAATTATCTGAATATCATCTCGTTCTGGGATGGAGGACAGCATTCTCTTAAGAGTGTTCGGACTGTTATAATGGGGAATAACAATGGAATACGTGTACGAAGAATTCATATGACGACCTTTTTTGCTGCATTACTCATAAATAAAATTAATCAAATTGTCGAGATCTTCCCGTTGTCTCGCTGTTATTAATTCAAACCTTTGCTTTGCTCGTTGCGAGTATTCAGCATGATTTTTCGGTTCAGAAATCGCCAAAATTCTCGCCATAATTTCTTCTATAGAATACGGATTGAAATACAAAACCGCATCACCACAAACCTCTGGAACAGACGTATGCGAAGAAGTTATCACAGGAACCCCATAATGCATAGCTTCTAACGGAGGATATCCAAAGCCTTCATTTTGCGTCGGATAGACAAAAGCATATGCATCATGATATAATTGTTCTAATTCCGAGTCGTCTACATAACCATAAAAACCAAAGCGATCCTTATTTTGAATTTTGTAGAAGAACGCCTCTGCTTTTTCCACTCCCGTTATCTTAACACGACAATCCTGCAGGTATCCCATTGAAAAGAGCCGATCGAAAGCCATTATGCCACGAAGGACGTTTTTCTCCCACCGATTTGCGCTAACCATTAGAAAATATTTTTCAGTGCACCTTGTTGATAGTTCTTTTTCCGAAGATGTTGAAGGGCTATAAAAGCAAGGAATTTTTCTTTGCTTAGAATTCGGAAAAAAAGAGTGCATCATATAGCATGAATGATTCGAGACCATGGCAAAATGAAAGTTTTCGTTTTCAATAATTTGCCGGTAATGCTCACGAGCATGTTTGTATCCGATTCCAGGAAATAGGAACTTTGTCAAAAAAACAAACTTTTCCTTCCATCTAATTCTTTTGTATCGGAATATAAAAGGATCAAATTTTAGTTCCATTGCACGAAGTCCATGGACGGTCCCATATAACTCGCAACAATCTATTTGCATCAAACGTCCGTACACCTCCATGGGATAATACACGCGTTCAAAACCATTTTGCATAATAACTTTTTCTAAAGGAGCTTTTTGAGCATCATAAAAATCAATATTATTATCTTCAATAAGTTTACTTATTTCTGGATTAAACCATTTGCCAGAATTATAAAACGCCGCCACCGGAAATCCTTTCTCCACAATGCGTTTAAAAACAATCTCGCCATAGCGTCCACCACCATGACGTTTTCCGGTTTTTCCCGGTTGCGTGCATTCCAAATAAAACAATATTTTTTTCATAAAGTTATTTTCCAAACAAAATACGTAGCATTTCGCCCTTATCCGCCATAGAATAGTTTGAAAGCAAAACACGAGGAATAACCATTAAACAAATAAAGCGAAACAATA
>Ga0256871_1000935_pt1 | contig 13515 bp, 17 predicted proteins | sample RumenRJG_07RNA_FD_185439 | JGI IMG/M metagenome (GOLD analysis project Ga0256871, IMG submission 185439) | Metatranscriptome of bovine rumen microbial communities from Lethbridge, Alberta, Canada - Rumen RJG_07 (Metagenome Metatranscriptome) | ecosystem: Host-associated > Mammals > Digestive...
CACAAATGCTTACATAAAGGGCTCTGGAATCGATGTAGGAGCTGATATTTTCCGTCGTGGGCTCTGCTTACCGAGCGATAACAAGATGACGGAAGAGCAGCAGGATCGGATTATTGAGATCATTCATCGGTGCTTTTTGTGATGTCAGGCCGTGTCGGTTGGACATGACTAAGGGTTGTAGATAGGAAGATACCGTATCTGCCGGACATCAATCAGGGATGGAGATACGCATCTGCTGGATATGACTGAGGGCGTATATGTGCATCTGCTGGATATGCATAAAGTGCGTAGATAGAAAATAAGGCATCGGCTGAATATGTATCAGGCGGTCATATGTACATCGGCTGAACATGAATCAGGTGTTCAGACACGGAGGATAAAGCTATCGATTATGTATTCAAGTTACTGGACATTCCATGGTGGTATTACGCGATAGCTATTTTTCTCGGTGTGGCTGCCTGGCGATTGTGGAAGAAACCGAGCCTGGGGTTGTTGATGGGATATGCATTCCTGATCCTCGCCGAAACTGTATTGATCAGGAAGCCATTTCAGGGAGAACACATAAAGCTCGAACTCTTCTGGTCGTGGAAGCAATGGAACGTTCAGAAAGAGCAGATCCTCACAAACGTGATTATGTTCGTGCCGGTGGGTGTGCTGGCTGGGCAGATCTGGCACTGGAAAGGACTGTGGGCAGCTGCTGGATTGAGTGTTTTTATAGAAGTTCTACAGCTAGTAAGCCATAGAGGCCTGTGTGAGTTTGATGATGTGATTCATAACGTGATCGGTGCTGTTATAGGTTTTACTCTTATCACCGCAGTGAACAAAATGAAAAGTGCCGTATACTGAAAATAGCTGAATAAGTGGGGTAGAGATTTGAAAAAGATTGTGCTTTATGGAGCGGGTGGATTTGGAAAAGAAGTCGCCTCCATAATTGAAGTTTTAAATAAAATTGAAACGAGATATGACCTTCTTGGTTTTATAGATGATGGTCCAGAATATTCAGAGGGTATGTCTATTAATGGATATCCGTGGCTTGGACGTTCTGAATGGATTCTGGATCACAAAGAAGATGTCTGGTGCACTTGTACTATAGGCAATGCCCATACGAAAGCAAAGATACAAAAGACTCTTACAGAGCAGGGCGTAAAGTTTGAGACGATAATAGCTTACGGTGGGTTTATAGGGAAGTATACGACCATTGGAGCGGGATGTGTCTTCTATGGTGGTGTTATGGTTTCTGTAAATTGCACCATAGGCGCTGGTGTGATCATTAACCAAGGCTGCAATATAGGACATGATGCCGTTATCGGTGATTACACAACGATAATGCCGGGAACGGGAATCAGCGGTGCGGTAAAGATAGGATCAGAAGTAAGCATCGGTGGACATGCCTTTATAGTGCCTGAAAGAAAAATCGGCGATGGCGCTACAATTGCCGCTGGAAGTATTGTGTTTACAAACGTTCGTGCAGGAACCACCGTTCTAGGTAATCCGGCAAAAAGAATGAAAGAACTGGAATGAAAGAATACGAGTCGGGAGGATAAAATAAATAACATGAGCAAAATCGCGTTTCTGTTTTCTGGCCAGGGTGCGCAAGTGCCTGGAATGATGAAAGATATCGTTGATGAATCTAGTGCGGCAAAAGAAGTATTTGACACTGCTGATAAAGTCCTTGGCAGAAGTATATCTGAATTGACTTTCAACGGGGAGCAAGAAGACCTAAATCTCACCCATAATACCCAGCCTTGCATGCTGACTGCTGAAATAGCTGCCTTTAATGCTCTGATTGAAAAAGGAATCAAACCTGATGTGGTAGCAGGCTTTTCCTTGGGAGAATATGCAGCATTGGTCGCAGCAGGTGTATTAGCAACAGAAGATGCACTAAGAATTATACAAATTCGTGCAGATGCCATGCAGGAAGCTGTACCTGTTGGTAAAGGCGCGATGGCTGCTGTAACTAAGCAGAATGCTGAGACGGTCAACGCTCTGTGTGATGAAGTTGATGGGTATGTCATTCCCGTAAACTACAACTGCCCCGGACAGATTGTTGTCTCAGGTGAAAATGATGCAGTTGATAAGTTAATCGAGATTGCGAAGGGCAGGAAGATAAGGACTGTAAAGCTTGCCGTCAGCGCACCCTTTCATTGTGCTTTAATGGCACCCGCATCTGAGAAGCTGGCAGAGGCTTTCAAAACTATTACTTTCACTAAACCGACTCTCCCTTGCTATTCAAATGTCGATGGCAAGCCCTATGCAGAGGATGCGGATGTTGCCAAGCAGCTTTGCACGCAAGCAATGTCTCCGGTGCTCTGGGAACAGACTCTGCGGAATATGGCGGAAGATGGCGTGGACGTTTTCGTGGAAGTTGGCCCAGGGACTACCTTAAGTAAGTTCGTTTCCAAGACTCTTGGAGAGGTAAAGATCTTTAGTGTAAACTCACTCGAAGGGCTGAATGCTTGTATTGAAGGATTGAGGTAAAGAAGAATATGGCTAAAGGATTCCGCGGTCCGATAACATGGCGTTTATTACGAGGCCTGCATATTAGTAATCCGTCATTGCTGAATATGTTTGGTTCCATTATGGGGGGGGTACTGAAGTCCCTAAAGCCACAGCGGTTCAAAGAGATAAAAGAGGCTTGGAATGAGCACTGCTCCTCATACACAAAACGCGAGTTCAATCGGTATATTGCCTGCTATATGATTTATGGAGTTCTTCCAGAAGAATATATATGTTACAGATTTGGATCTTTAAATGATACAGGAAGAAGAGAATACTTGTCTGAGTTTTCAAGGCATGAGCTTTATGATACTTGTAATAGTGCCGATGAGCTTCATTGCTTTGAAAACAAGTACGAAACATATGAATTGTATAAGGAATTCTTTCGGCGAGATGCTCTTTTGATTGATGGGAACGTTTCAGAAGCAATTTTTTATCAGTTCGTTAAAGATCATAAGAGGTTTATTTGTAAGCCGTTGAAACTGTACCTCGGTATTGGAATTGAAATGATTGATTCTGATAGATACGACTCAGCAAGTCAACTGCTCTCATACATTCGGCAAAAAGGCGAATGCATAATTGAAGAACTGATCATTCAGTCTGAAGATCTTTCCAAGTTCCATAAAGAGTCGGTCAATACTATACGAATACCGACTATCAGGACAAAAGAAGGAATTAAACTGTTAGATCCTTTTTTCAAGACTGGAACTGGCAAAAGTAATGTAAATAACGCAGGCGCTGGAGGTGTATTCGCAGCAATAGATAAGAAGAGCGGAATTATCACCACAGTCGGGATAGATGAAAAAGGAAATGAGTATTTAAGACATCCTGATTCTGGTTTGGTGTTTCCCGGCTTCCAATTGCCTGACTGGGATCAGGCTTTAGACCTTGTTGAAAAACTGATGATGATAAAACCGGAGATACGGTATGTTGGCTGGGATTTGGCACATACGAGCAAAGGATGGGTTGTAGTTGAAGGAAATCATGAAGGACAATTAGTTGGACAAATGCCGCTTCATAGAGGTTGTGCAAAGGAAGCTAAAATGATAATGGAGAGATTATAATGCCTTTCTTTAGTTATTCAGGTATCAAAATCGAAGGAATAGCCGCTGCTGTTCCAACAGAACGAGTTTCAGTCGACAACTTCAGAGCGCAGTATGGTGAAGAAGCCGTAGATAAGTTTACTGCGATGACAGGGATAAAGGAATTTCGCAGGACAAAGGAACATCAGACTGCTTCTGACCTGGGCTGTGTTGCAGCGGAAAAGATTTTTCACGAGAAAAATATAGATCGTAATAGTATAGGCGCACTGGTATTTGTTGCACATAGTACAGATTACCGCAGGCCAGCGACGGCGTGTGTCCTTCATAAGAGGCTGGGACTCTCAAAGGACTGTGCGGCATTTGATATTGGGCTTGGCTGTTCTGCCGTAGCGTATGGGATTCAAACAATATGCTCAATGATGTCAAACTCGGATATACAGCGAGGCTTGCTCATTGTTGGGGAAACACTCACAAAAATGGTTAATCCCAATGACCGCTCCGTAAATATGCTGTTTGGTGACGGCGGAGCGGCAATCTTGTTTGAAAAGACAGATAAAGATGCGCATATTAACGTTCTTCTCAAGAGTGATGGGAACGGATATAAGGCTATTATTGCGCCTGCAGGGGGATTCAGAAACCTCAATGCATCACATGATGATATGGTTTGGCCCGATGGGAATACTAGATCATTATATAATACATATATGAATGGAACAGATGTGTTTTCCTTTACGATCACAGACGTTCCTAAATCTGTGAAAGAGTTTTTTGAGAAGACGCAGACATCACCAGATGACTATGATTGCTTTGCTTTCCATCAGGCGAACCAGTATATTCATAAGCAATTATCAAAGAAACTGAAAACTCCAATGGATAAAATGCCGCTTTGCTTGGATAGATACGGAAACACCTCCGCGCCAGCCCCTGCATTGGCTCTGTGTGATGCTTATGGGGAGAAAGACGAAGGAATAATCAAAACATTGTTCTGCTGCTTTGGCGTAGGGCTTTCCTGGGGTGTGGCTTCCGCAGAGATTGACAGCAAGGACATTTTCCCGGTGATTGAAACAGACGAAGTATTTGAAGAAGGAATTATCAACGAGCCATTTTAATACGTAGGAGACTGTAATGATAACTTTTGATTTCTCAGGGAAAAGGTATTTAGTAACCGGAGCCTCCTCAGGGATAGGTGCAGCAGTATCGGAACTTATCGTTAGATCGGGAGGCGAAGCTCTGCTTGTTGCTCATAATGAAGAAAAGTTGAAGGCACAATCCGAAAAGCTTGGTGGTTGTAGATACTGTTCTGTAGATCTTTCTGATGTTAATCAGATAAGCACAGTTCTGAGCCCAGTAGTGAAACAGATGGGACAATTTGACGGATTTGTTCATAGCGCGGGTCTAGGGACAGTGAGACCATTAAAACTTTGCTCATATGACTTTATGAAATCTTTAATGGATGTCAATTTCTTTTCTTTCGTTGAAATCGTAAGATTACTGACGAAAAAAGGAAATTACAACGAGGGTATGAGCATCGTAGGGATTTCCTCTGTTGCCTCTCAGGAAGGAAATCAGAGTAAGACTGCTTACTGCGCATCAAAGGCCGCGATGGACGCTTCTATTCGGTGTATGGCTAAGGAGCTTGCCCCGAAAGGCATTAGGGTCAATTCGGTTATGCCTGGGATCACAAGAACAGCCATATTTGATCAGATACAGGATAATGGCGGCGATTCAGAGGATCTAAAAGGAATTATGGCAAGGCAATATCTTGGCATCTGCGAGCCGGAGAATATTGCATCTACGGTTGCCTTTTTACTTTCTAATGAGGCCAGATTCATCACAGGATCTTCTGTGGCAGTAGATTCTGGAAGACTCTCGTCGTAAGAAGGGAAGCAGAGCATGTATAATCCGATGGATTTATCGGGCAAGAGAATACTGATCACGGGTGCGGGTTCGGGGATCGGAAGAGAAACATCGATTGTGTTAACCAAACTTGGCGCAACAGTTGTCCTTTTGGATATAAAGGAACAAGGATTGCAGGATACGATTTCTCTTCTGGACAATAAGGAAAAACACCAATCCTATGTGATTGACTTGTCAAAAAGCGAAGAAATAGAACCTTTGATACGAAACATTATTAAGGATGGACCTTTCAGCGGTTTTGTTCATTGCGCAGGCATTGCGCCAATGAGACCATTCCTGATGACAAAGGTGGAGAATATTGAACGCGTGATGCGCGTGAATTTTTATTCCTTCGTGGAGATAGTCAGAATTCTTACAAAAGCAAAGAATGGATTTGAAAACGGTGGCAGTATTGTTGCAATGTCTTCTACCGGAAGCATCCACGGAAAACCGACGAAAATTGCATATAGTGCTTCTAAAGCTTCAATTGATGCTGCTATCCGATGCATGACGGTAGAACTGAAGGAAAGAAAAATCAGGATGAATACGGTTATGCCGAGTTGGGTAAGAACCCAAATGTTTGATTCCTTTATGGCGGACTATCCGGATTCTTCTGATGTGAAAGAGATTCAGGAGAAGCAGTATTTAGGAGTGACTGAACCATACGAGGTTGCAAACACGATTGCTTTCCTTCTCAGTGATGCAACAAAGACCATAACGGGTTCAACGATCCTTATGGATGGCGGAATATTAAACGGATAATTATTGGAGGTACGATCATGAGTTTCTTTGAAAACAAAGTGATATTGGTAACAGGGGCTGCTTCTGGTATTGGCAGGGCTACAGCAAAGCATCTGGATTCTCTTGGAGCAAAAATCATTCTGGTTGACAGGCAGGAAGAGCAACTGAAGGAGGTTCAATCAGAACTGACTAATCCTTCCGTGTGCTGTGTCATGGATCTGATGGATGTTGAAGGCATTGAGGCGAAGGTAAAGCCGATTGTGAAGGAGTTTGGTGCGCTCTCCGGACTGGTTCATTGTGCTGGCATTTCTGATAACAGACCCTTGGCGCTGTTCAAGTTCTCCGCGCTTCATCGTGTAATGATGATTAACTTCTATTCTTTCTTTGAATTGGTCAGAGTGCTTACGAAAAAAGGCATGTACAACGAGGACGGTATGAATATTGTAGCAATTTCCTCTGTTGCGGCTAAAGTTGGTGCGGATGCTCAGACAGCGTATGGTGCTTCAAAAGCTGCCATCAACGGTGCAATGCACTCTATGGCCAAGGAACTGGCTCCGAAGAAGATTAGGATCAATACAATTCTCCCTGCGGCAGTAAATACTGCCATGATTAAACAATACTACGATTTGAAAGCAACCGTTGATTCAGGAGAAGGCAAACCCGCAGGGAGGCAAATCCTCGGAATGTGTCAGCCGGAATATGTAGCATCTGTGATCCAGTTCCTTCTATCAGATGATTCCAAATGGATTACTGGCGCGGAAGTGCCAGTAGATGGCGGATATTTAGCTTAAGAAGATGGGAGAAATCAAGAAATGATTTATAGTGAATTTAAAGGTATTCGAATTGCCGGGATTGCAGCTGCTGTTCCTGAAGGTGTTGTTGAAATTGAATCTTTGAAAGCCACAGAAGATCCTCAGATGATCGATACCTTCATGAAGAAGACTGGTATCACGAAGATTCATAAGGGAACTTTTCAGCAAACGGCTTCGGATTATGCTTTTACAGCAGCAAAAGCGCTCGAAGCGGCAGGAAAGTATTCCCCTGATGAAATTGGTGTTCTGATTGATGTGACACAGAATCCTGATTATCGTACCCCTTCTACTGCTTGTGCAATGCATAAGCGACTTGGTCTGAACAAGTCCTGCTTAGCATTTGATATTAATCTGGGATGCTCAGGCTTTGTGTATGGCGTAACCGTAGCAGCCAGTCTGCTTCAAACAAGCAGTGCCCAAAAGGCTCTTGTGCTGGTTGGGGATAGTCTTGCACGGCAGCGGTTGAAGGACTTTGAAAGAACATCCAATACCTCACTCCTCTTTGGAGATGCGAGCGCTGCAATAGTTATCGAAAAAACCGAAAAAGAGGATGTATTCTATTCGGCTTTGATGAGTGACGGCAGTGGTCATAAAGCCTTGTCTATTCCTTATGGTGCTTGGAAGCATCCGGTTGGTCCGAGCAGCGTGCCTGGAGATGATATTGCGGTATTCAATTTTACAATCAGTGAAGTGCCCGCGTTGCTGACCGAATTCATGGAAAAGACAGGCATTAGCATTGACCAATATGATTCGCTGATTCTTCATCAGGCCAACAAGATGATTATGAAGCAAATTGCGAAGAAGGTTAAGATGCCTATGGAAAAAGTTCCGATATGTCTGGATCGATTTGGGAATACCAGCGGTGCATCTGATCCCTTGACGATAGTCGATAGGTATGGAACAGAAGAAAACGGGAATATTGTCAAGCTGCTTACGGCAGGTTATGGTGTTGGGCTTTCCTGGGGTGTTGTTTCATTTGAAATAAAGGATACTGATATTCTTCCTCTTTGCATCAGCCATGACACCTATGACGATGGATATGAAGATGAGTATGTGAATTCATGACGATTGAGAGGACAATCTCGCCACTTTTTGCAGTAAATACCTATTGGGTGATTGAGAATGAACACATCATTCTGATAGATCCAGTAGCACCACTCGAAAATGGTAGACTTAGCCATGCCGAGTTTGATTTTGCAATTTTATCACATGAGCATTACGACCATATTTCTAGCGTGAATGAGTTGAAAGCAAAGTATGGGTTTCCGGTTTTCTGTGGTGAAAGTGCAAAAAATGGATTGATGGATCCGACAGTAAACATGTCCCGATACGTGGAGTTCCTGAAACAGTATATTCCATTCGGAACAAGTGAAGCAGATTCATGTGACTATTCTTGCCAGGCAGATCATTTTCTAAAGAATGGAGAAGTGATTGAATGGCAAGACCACGAGTTGTTCATTAAGGAAACGCCGGGACATTCACAAGGAAGTATATGTATTCTGCTTGATGACCGGTATCTTTTCTGCGGTGATACCCTCTTTAAGGATTATCCTACTGCCACAAGAATGCCCGGAGGAAGCACAAAGGCTTTTAGAACAATCACAGAACCATGGCTGGATTCATTGCCACAGGATATCGTGGTTTATCCAGGCCATACGGAACCGTTCCGATTATCTGAACGGTATAAGACAAGCCATTAATGGGAATTACCCCGTTGATGATACAAGAACTGAAAGGAGAACAACTATGACTAACCCTGAGAAGATTGCCCTGCTGGAGGAAACCTGGGAGCTTGATGAAGGTACCCTAACCGAGGATACTGTCCTTGCCGACCTGGATGAATTCGATTCCATGGGCAAACTGTCCCTGATCGTCCTCTGTGACGATGAGTTCGGCAAGAAGCTGCCTGGCGAAACCATCAAGACTTTCAAGACCGTGAAGGACATTCTCGACTTCATGGGCTGATCAGCCAGTGAGTGTTCGCAATAGGAGTGGATGCGGTGGATAGTATATAGCCGCATCCCTCCTGGCGTAAAACAATGAAAATCTACATTGGAAAAAGAAAAGAGTATTCCAGTTTTGAATTGCTTCAGAAAGCATATCGGATTCGATACGGTGAGATGATATCACCGGATGATATATTACGGAATCAAAGCGGAAAGCCCTTCTTCAAAAGCATCAATATGCCTTGTTTTAATATCTCCCATTCTGGAGATTATGTGGCTTGCGTTTTTGACGAAGATGAGGTAGGGCTTGATATACAGAAGATCAGAAGAATTCCGGAGAAGGTTGTGAAGATATACCTACACACGAAAAGCGAGAACCCGGTTGAGCAGACAATGGAATGGACGAAGTTTGAGAGTTATGGAAAATTGAAGGGAATCGGGATACCACCAGAAGACGATTATGCGCAAGGAGTTTTCAAATCATCAGAAGAACAGGATGGGTATATTGTTACGGTATGCACAAAAAATGAGAATGATCAAGCTATAGAGCTTGTGTACATATAAGAATCAAGAGCATTTGCGAATTGATAAAAGAAGAATCGCAATAAAGGAGTATCATGCATGAGTGAATGGAAGGATAAAATTGAAGCACTTCAGCAGCGCCGTGAAACCGTAATGGCCGGTGGCGGTCTAGATCGCATTGCTAAGCAGCATTCCTCTGGAAAACTAACTGCACGGGAAAGAATGGAAGCGCTGTTTGATGACGACACTTTTGTCGAAATCAATGACATGATCACATCCCGCGCTATAGATTTTGGGATGGATAAGAAAAAGCGCCCCGGCGATGGCGTTGTCACAGGCTATGGATATATTCACGGAAGAATAGCTTTTGCTTCATCGCAGGACTTTACCGTTGGCGGTGGTTCTCTTGGCGAAGCTCAGGCCATGAAAATCTGCCGGGCAATGGATAAAGCCATGGAGATGAAGGCTCCTTTCATTTCAATCAATGATAGTGGCGGAGCAAGAATCGAAGAGGGTATCGACGGTCTTTCCGGCTATGCAGATATCTTCTATCGCAATACAATCGCTTCTGGTGTAATCCCTCAGATCTCCGTTATCCTTGGACCGTGTGCAGGAGGTGCGTGTTATAGCCCCGCTATCACTGATTACATCTTTATGACCGAAAAGAACAGCCAGATGTATATCACCGGTCCTGCGGTTGTGAAGTCTGTCACAGGTGAGGTTATCTCTTCTTCTGATCTAGGTGGCGCAGCTGTGCACAGTGCTACATCAGGTGTTGCTCACTTTGTCTATCCGGATGACCTTTCCTGCTTGAATGGCGTGCGACAGCTGCTCGGTTATCTTCCCCAGAACAACGAGGAAAAGCCGATGCATGTTGAAGGAAACAGAGTTGATAGGAGCGTAACGCTATCAGATATCGTCCCTGTGGATTCCAAGAAACCGTATGATGTTCGACATGTCATCAATGCTTTTGTGGATAATGGAAGCTTCTTTGAAATCCAGCCTGACTTTGCGCGGAATATCGTGGTTGGGTTTGCAAGGTTGGATGGAGATACGATTGGTATTGTAGCCAACCAGAGCCAGTACATGGCAGGGTCTTTGGAAATCAATGCGTCAGATAAAGGCGCTCGGTTTATCCGTTTTTGTGATTGCTTCAACATTCCGATTCTTACACTTGTGGATGTTCCAGCTTTTTTGCCTGGCAGTCAGCAGGAGCATGGGGGCATCATTCGCCATGGAGCTAAGCTGCTCTTTGCTTATTCGGAAGCTACAGTACCTAAGGTCGGCCTGATCATGCGAAAGGCTTATGGTGGCGCTTATATTGCTATGAACAGCAAGGGAACAGGCGCGGATGTGGTATTTGCGTGGCCGATTTCCGAAATCGCTGTTATGGGAGCTGCCGGAGCTGTTTCCATCATTGGAAAGAAAGAAATCGAAAAGGCTGAGAATCCAACTGCAAAAAAAGAAGAATTGCTGAACGAGTATAACAACAAGTTCATGAATCCATACATAGCTGCGGAACACGGGTATGTGGATGAGGTTATTCTTCCTGAAGAGACCAGAACGAAGATTGCTAATGCTTTTAAGATGCTGAAGACAAAGGAACGGCATCTTCCGAATAAAAAGCACGGCAATATTCCTCTGTGAGGGTGGAGGTCAGTATGGAGATAGAAAAAGTTTTGGCGATGGCAGTGGCAGCTGTTGCTGAAGAAAATGGTGTGGAACCTAAGAAGGTTATTGTCCGCTCCTTTAAAGAAATCCAGAAGAGTAGCCTGGAACAATTTATTGAAGAAAACCATATTGCCTACCGCAAATATCAATTGGAGGATTCGAGAGCATGAGCAAATATCGCATTACTTTAGAGGGCAAAACTTACGAAATGGAAATAGAGCTTGTTGCAGAGAACGGGGTGCAGCAGAAGCCCATGGCAAAAAAAGAGTATAGAGAGTTTAAAGGCGCACCGAAAGATGTGAATGTAGTTGATCCTTCACTGCAGAAACAGACAGTGAAGAATACAGGTGCTGTTACCGCTCCAATGCCCGGAACGGTGATCAAAATCGATAAGGGTGAAGGTACAGCTGTTAAGGCTGGTGAGCTTGTGTTGGTGCTGGAAGCCATGAAGATGGAAAACGAAATACTGGCGCCTGTAGATGGGACGATTACGAAGATGAACTGTACAGTCGGTGGAACTGTTGCCGGTGGAGAGGTAATGTTCGAAGTAAAGTGAGGGGCAGCTTATGAGCGAACTGTTTAAATCGAATAAACCCCTCTTGATTACTGATACCATTCTCCGAGATGCTCATCAGAGCCAGGCAGCAACAAGAATGAGACTGGAGGATATGCTTCCTGCCTGTGAAATATTGGACAGCATCGGGTATTGGTCTATTGAATGCTGGGGTGGTGCGACATTTGATTCCTGTATGCGATTTCTTAACGAGGATCCTTGGGAGAGATTGAGAAAGCTAAGAAAGGCATTACCCAATACAAAGCTGCAAATGCTTCTTCGAGGTCAGAATCTCCTGGGCTATCGTCATTATGCGGATGATATGGTGGATGCTTTCTGCCGCAAATCTATCGAAAACGGCATAGATGTTGTGCGTATCTTCGATGCACTAAACGATGTCCGCAACATGGAAGCCTCGATTAAAGCCGTGAAGAAATATGGCGGCTTAGTCGAAGCAGCTATGAGTTATACGACAAGCCCTGTTCACAGTGAGGAGTATTTTGTTGAGAAAGCGGTTGTTCTGGAGCAGATGGGGGCAGATACAATCTGTATCAAGGATATGGCGAATCTGCTTCTTCCCGCTGATGCCTACAACCTCGTAAAGAGGTTAAAGGAGAAGGTGTCTATTCCGATCCATTTGCATACCCACAACACGACCGGAACAGGCTCCATGGTGTACCTGATGGCAGCAATGGCTGGTGTGGATATCGTGGACTGCGCTTTATCTCCATTTGCTAATGGTACCTCTCAGCCTGCTACTGAATCTTTGGTGGCAACCTTGCAGGGAACAGATAGAGATACAGGACTGGACTTGAGGCGGCTCAATGATGCAGCAATCCATTTTAAGACAGTCGCTGCGAAAATGGAGAAAGAAGGAACGATCAGTTCCAAGGTTCTTCGCGTTGATCCCAATACGCTTCTTTATCAGGTTCCAGGCGGCATGCTATCCAACCTCTTGTCTCAGCTGAAACAGGCTAATGCAGAGGACAGGATGGATGAGGTCCTTGCCGAGGTTCCAAGGGTAAGAGCGGATTTCGGTTATCCCCCGCTTGTTACCCCTACCAGTCAAATCGTTGGCACTCAGGCTGTGTTGAATGTCTTGATGGGGCGCTATAAGAGCTTCACAAAAGAGTCAAAGGGACTGTTAAAAGGTGAATATGGAGAACTTCCAGGAGAAGTGAACGAGGAAATCCGGAAGATGGCAATCGGCGAAGATGAGGTCATCACCTGTCGTCCCGCCGACCAGCTGGAACCGGAGTTGAACAAAATCCGAGATCAGTACAGTGAGATCGCAAAGACGGAAGAGGATGTTTTGAGCTGCGCTATGTTCCCACAGGTTGCCCCTGATTTCATCAAGAGGCGGGATGATCTTATCGTTCACGAGATAGAGGTTGTCTGGGAGAGGTAATAAGACAGAGTCATAGAGCATCTTAAAAAAGCGAATGCAGGACGTATCCATTTTTGTTTGAAGGATACAGCGAAATTACCAAGTAACGTGGGCCATTGAAAGGAGTAGCAAGTTCTGTGAGACATTATTTCTCACAGAATAAAGAGGTCAACATGGATACTTTTGAAGAACGGTGGAAGCAGATCTGGGTGCAAAGCGGGCTACCTAGCACTGCACTAGATCAAATACCAGGGTGTTTATCTGCAACGATGAAAAAGAGGGTCTTGCATTCAAAAATGAGTGATGCAGAATTAGGAAGGGTTTTCTCATCCGCTGTGGCCGAGATCAACCGCGGATCAACAAAGGGGATTGAAGATCTGGTAAAAAAGAGTATATACAAATGAAATGCTTATTTGCGAACAGCCTTCACGTCGATTAATAGATCGAG
>Ga0256871_1000946_pt1 | contig 13467 bp, 9 predicted proteins | sample RumenRJG_07RNA_FD_185439 | JGI IMG/M metagenome (GOLD analysis project Ga0256871, IMG submission 185439) | Metatranscriptome of bovine rumen microbial communities from Lethbridge, Alberta, Canada - Rumen RJG_07 (Metagenome Metatranscriptome) | ecosystem: Host-associated > Mammals > Digestive...
GGAAGATTATGAAGAAAGTATTTAATGCTTCATTGGCACTGCTCGCAGTTGCCCTCATTTTAAGCGGATGTTCAAAATCAAACGCTAAAAAAGATTATATTCTTGCAACAGGTGGAACAAGTGGAACTTACTATCCATTTGGTGGCGCTATTGCAAACATCTGGAACACAAAAATTGCTAACATGAACGTTACAGCTCAGGCAACAGGTGCTTCAGCTGAAAACCTCAGACTTATCAATAAAGGTGAAGCTGAATTCGGAACAGTTCAGAATGACGTAATGGATTATGCTTACAATGGAACTGATATGTTTGCCGGCGAAAAGCTTCCAAATATCATGACAATTGGAACTATGTATCCTGAAGTTGTACAGATTGCCGTTTCTGAAAAGAGCGGAATTAAATCTGTAGCAGATTTCAAGGGAAAACGCATTTCTGTTGGTGATGCAGGTTCAGGAGTTGAATTCAACGCAAAACAGATTCTCGAAGGTTATGGTCTTACATTTGATGATATCAAGAAGAGCAACCTTTCATTCAAGGAATCTGCAGAAGGTATTCAGAACGGAACTCTTGATGGTTGTTTCATTACTGCTGGTGTTCCAAACTCTGCTCTTCAGGAGCTTGCATTCACTGCAGGTTTAATTCTTATTCCTATTGAGAAAGATGCAGCTGATGCAATCTGTGGCAAATATGGATTCTATACATACACAACAATTCCTGGTGGCACATACAAGGGAACAGATGTAGACACTCCAGCTCTCGCTATTAAAGCTACACTCGCAGTAAGTTCAAAGCTCGACGAAGACACTGTTTATGAAATGACAAAGGCTTTGTTCGAAAACCTCGATGAACTTGCACGCGGTCACGCAAAGGGAAAGGAAGTTTCTGCCGCATCTGCAATTACAGGTGTTTCAGTACCATTCCACCCGGGCGCAAAAAAATACTACAAAGAAATCGGTTTAAACGTAAATTAATTTAGGCATAATGGCGGACATTACTTTTTTGTGAGGTCCGCCATTATTGTATCTGTAAGCATTTATGACTAAAAAGAAATCTTTTTTATTTACAACAATTGTTATCATTTTTATTTCTCTAATTCTCTTTTGCCCTATTCTCAATGTCCTTTCTGTAAGCAGTAGAAAATTAGAATCACATCGTTTTTATTCAATTGACGGATACACAAAAGGTTTTGTAATTTCATATACACATTCAGTAAACAAAGGCCGGGTTCACGATTATTACAAACATACACAGGACAAAAAAACTTGAACTCTATAAAACTTCTTTTGTTTCTTACGGTGCAGGCATTCCAGAACCAGAAGAAACTCCAGGAGCCGTTTTTTCAGTTACAGATGATCATTATGTAATCACCGGAATCAATCGTGTAGTACCACGACTTGTTATGGCTGTAGGCCTTATTGCAGAACATTCCATTACTTTTGACGAAGCTTTTGAAGTTGGCCAGAAAGAATTTTTTCTAACAGATTTTTTTGAACCACAAACAAGTATAATTTTTGAATACAAGAGGATATCCCTCATAACATATATATTACACCGTTTATAAAATATATTGCTTAGCCCTCCACAAAGTCAGGGCTCGCAATGACAATATAAAAAAAGGAGGTCCCAATGGACACAGAACAGACTGACGAAACTCTTGCAACGCCGGAAGTCACAAACAGCACGATTGACAATATTCTTCCTACTTCAAACGAAGAAGAAATGAAGAATCTGATGAAAGATTTAGATCGTGAACAGGCTTACCGCGAACATAAATGCTGGCGTCAATATATTACGGTTATCATTTCCATTATATTTGTTGCTTTTCAGTTGTATGCAACCCTATCAGGAATAATTACTGCACAGATTCTCCGTGCTACACACCTGGCTTTTGTTCAGCTGCTCGCTTTTCTTCTTTTTCCAGCAACTAAAAAAATGCCACGAAACACACTTCCATGGTACGATGTTCTGTTAGGTCTTACCGGCGCAGGCTGCTGGATGTATATAGTAATTAATTTCCAGACTCTGGTTCGCCGCTCTGGAAACAATACTACTCTCGACGTAATAATCGGTATTATTGGTATTCTGATTTTGTTTGAAAGCTGCCGCCGCATTGTAGGTGTGCCTATTATGACTATTGCCGCAATTTTTGTGATTTATGCTTTCTTTGGAAAATACCTTCCAGGATTTTTGCATCACAGAGGATATTCATTGCAGCGTGTAGTATGCCATCTTTTCTATAACACAGAAGGAATTATGGGAACTCCAATCGGAGCCTGTTCAACATTCATCTTCCTCTTTATTCTGTTTGGTGCTTTGCTCGAAAAAACAGGAATCGGACAATTCTTTATCGATGTTTGTAATGCAATTGCAGGTGGTGCAAGCGGTGGACCTGCAAAAGTAGCAGTTCTTTCTTCTGCACTGCTTGGTACAGTTTCCGGTTCTTCTGTAAGTAACACTGTAGGTTCTGGAAGTTTTACCATTCCTATGATGAAAAAACTTGGCTATAAAGGCGAGTTTGCCGGAGCCGTAGAAGCAGCAGCTTCAACCGGAGGGCAGCTTATGCCTCCTATTATGGGTGCCGCTGCCTTCCTTATGGCAGAAAGTCTTGGTATGCCTTACATTACAATTGTAAAAGCAGCCATAATACCAGCCCTGCTTTATTTTACAGGAATTTTTATTACAGTACATCTCGAAGCAAAAAAACTCGGTCTTAAAGGAATGCCTCGCGAACAGTTGCCTCGCTTCCTTCCACTCTTTTTGAGTCGAGGATATATGATTCTTCCTTTGATTGTAATCATCTGGTTCCTTTGTATTGGCAAAACAGCCGTATTTGCTGCTCTTATGGGTATTCTTGCATGCCTTTTTATTGGCCTTGCCGTTTCTATCGTAGACCTCGCAAAAGGCCGTAAACCAACCTTCGGTTCCCGTGACCTTATTGATGTCATGTGTGCCGCAGCCCGCAATATTATCAGCGTTGCAATTGCTTGTGGTATGGCTGGAATTATCATTGGTGTAGTAACACTTACAGGCCTCGGACTTAAGCTTGGTGCAGGTCTTGTTTCTCTTGCAGGTGGTAAGCTTTTCCTTACTTTGGTTTTCACAATGCTTGCTTCAATTATTCTTGGTATGGGAGCACCTACAACTGCAAACTATCTGATTACTTCTACAATTACTGCCGGAGCTATAATTCAGCTTGGAGTTCAGCCACTTGCAGCCCATATGTTTGCTTTCTATTTTGGTATTATTGCAGACGTTACACCACCTGTTGCCTTAGCCGCAATTGCCGGAGCCGCCATAGCAAAAGCAAGGCCAATGAAAACCGCCTTTAATGCAACCAAACTTGCAATTGGAGCCTTTATCATTCCTTATATGTTTGTTTATAATTCACAAATGCTTATGATTGATGCTTCTATCGGACGTATTTTATTTATTATTGCAACAGCCTTGATTGGAATGTTTGGAATTAGTGTTGCTCTTGAAGGTTATGGTTTCAACTATACTGGTATTTTGCACGAAACAAATAAAGCCCCTGCCCTGATTACTACAATGGATATTGCAGAACGTTTATTGTTCGCAGCAGCAGGGCTTCTTTGTGTAATTCCAGAAACAAGGTCTGATATAATTGGCCTTAGTATGATGGCTGTTTTAATTGCTTATCAACTGATTACAAAACGAATTTTATTGACGAAGAACCAATAATATTATTATTTTATAAATAAGAGGTACAAAAGATTATGAAAATCAAACCATTAGCAGATCGCGTTCTCGTTAAGAACGATAAGGCAGAGACAAAAACTGCAAGCGGACTCATTATCCCAGAAGCCGCTCAGGAAAAGACTCAGACTGCTGTTGTAGTTGAAGTTGGACCTGGAACTGATGAGAATAAAATCACAGTAAAGAAAGGCGACAGAATTATGTATGACAAATATGCCGGAACTCAGGTAAAGATTGATGGTGAAGATCACCTCATTCTCCGCATGAGTGATATCATTGCAGTTATTGAATAGACTGTATTTTTAATCTGTCTTTCAAAATTGATGCCCTTGCGTTTTCAGGATACAAACTAGCTGCGTATTCTGCGGAACGAAGGGCATTTTTTATATCTCCATCCCCTGCATAAATACAAGCTATTCTGTAAAATATTTCCGAACGCTGAACATTGCGGCTTTCACGACCAGCAGCTTTACCATATAAATCAAGAGCTTTGCTTTTTTTGCCAATAGAGACATAGATATTCCCAAGATTCATACAGGCAGCTGTAGAAGCAGTTTGAGAAAGATAACCTTCATCCAGAAGCCCTGCACTTTCGTAAACACAATATTCATGCAGGCGAAGTGCTTCATCCATTAACTTAAAGTCAGCCGCAAACCAGGCACCAAATTCAATAAATGAAAGTTCATACCCACGGGCTTTTTCTACAAACTGTTCCCAGAAATCACGTTTCGCATTGTAATCACTTACACTTGTGACATAACTGTAAAATAGTTTCCAGGCATCATCATACTGCTTAGTTCTAAGCAGGAAATTGAGGGCATACTGAACTAAAAGACTTTTATATTCGCCATCTTCATTCAAACTGTTTTCAAGCATGTTCCAGAGATCGCGGTTTTTATCTTTTTCAGAAATTGATTTATCGGTTTTGTATCTCAGATCTAGTTTTGCAATATTAAGATACGGATCATTATTATGTCGCAATGCTTCGTCTATTCTGTAAAGGGCATCACTCAAAGGAATTTTCCGGCGGTTATCGTAGCGCTCCATCTCTAAAGTTGTAATTCCCGCCTTGCGTAAAACTGCAAGTTCGGCATCTTCTTCTCGTTCAAGATTTGAACGGTAAGCAAAATCAGCATACAAAATAAGACCAGGAACATTATCAGGCCAGCGTGTTACAACATAAAACAGAAGATCTGCATTCTGATCATCCATTCCCTGATTTCCAGCCCAGATAGCACTGTTTAAGATGATATTAGAAAGAAGATTTTCATCTGTCTTGCGAACCTTAAGTTCATCAAGATTCAAGACAATATTACGACGGGCAGCCTCTGCAGCTTCCATTTCGCTTACTGCCATATATGCATCTGACTCTAATGCAGACAGCTGAATTACAGAAGTCTTAAAAACTACAATACCCTGATAACCACTCATAAGTTTTTTTGAATTTTCAATAGCATCAATCGTGTTATAGAATTGTCCTGCATCGTAGCATACCATTGCCCAGAAAAAAGCATCATCCGCATCTAAAAATGCAGCCGGATAAAGCGAGGCCGCAAGAGCATAATCGCCATTTGTAAGGTTGAATACGGCACAGTTACGCAGCCAGAGTGGATTTCTGGAAGTTTTATAAGCATCAAGATATATCTGATAAAATTCTTTCTTGCTGTAATAAGTATAGGCAGCTGAACTTCCACCAGCTTCAATTGCTGATGCAGCTTTTTCCGCGGAATCTCGCAGAATGCATTCAGAATAAATTGATGCATATTTAGTTCCGCGCAACTTTTCCGCTACCTTCAGGCACTCGCCGAGGCGGCCTTCCCTCATCAAAAAAACAGAGTACACAGCTAGCAACTCTTCGTTTCCACTGTTCTTTTTAAGAGCCTTTTTTAGAAGTTTTTCTGCACGTACTGAGTCGCCTATAGTAACATAGCGTTTATAAATACCAATGTAAGTCCACGAATCATAAGCGCGCTTTTCAGCCTTTTTAAGCTCCTTAAGCGCTGATTGCATCTGATTCTGCATTACAAGAGCATCAATAACATCAAACTGGCTTGTTAACGAGTTTTGTTCTGCCCTCATTCTACACGAAGAAAAGCAGAACAAAATCAAAGAAAATAAAACTAATGTGAAAATGCAGCGTTTAAGCTCTTTTTGCTTCATCTTTTCCTATTTTATCAAGCACCGCATTAATAAATTTATAGGAATCATCTGTGTCAAAGTCTTTGGCAATATTTACAGCCTCATCAATGACAATTTTTGCCTCAGCACCGTTCTGGAACAAAAGCTCATAAATACTTGTACGCAGAATTGCAAGTGCTACGCGGCTTATGCGATCCATACTCCACGAAGCAGAAAGATGATTTTCTATAAGCTTATCAATTTCATCTATATGACTGATTGTACCAGCAATTATAAGGCTTGCAAAGGTGCGTTCTTCTTTAGCAGTTTCAGAAAGTTCAGTTTCCTGTTCCTGAACACCAGCTTCAATTTCAGCATCCTTCTGCAACCATGAAAAAGTAAGCAAATCATCCAGAGAAGACTTACTTACATCCCATGAATACAATGCCTGAAAAGCAATTACTCTACCATTTCTTCTAGACAATTATTTACCCCACTCAAGCAGCTTATCCAAAGCGGCACCTGTTTTTTTCATATCTACGTTCTCTGCAGTATGAAGTTCTTTTGCAACAGTATTAGCAGCGTTATTTACATAAATCTGCTGTTTCTGCTGAGTAAGGCTTGAACGGATATAATCATATACAGTTACAGTTGTTTCCGGCTGAACTAAATCGCCGATAGCAAGCATTTTTGCATCATATTTTTTGATAACACTAAGGAAACGGAAATCATCAGCAGTTTCTTCTACATCAGAAGTATAACCTTCACTTTGATTGAAAACAAAAATCAGGTTCTGCAAAGACATTCCAATTCCAGCAGCAGCAGCTTCTGTTTTAGGGAACAAACCAACACCAGCCTGGAATCCAGGATTTTCTGACTGAGACTGAATTGCAATCTGTTCTGCAGTAAGAGCCTTTGATTTATATTTGCTGAGGAAATCTACAGTCTTCTGCTTTGCAGCTTCAGGATTATTTCCCTTTGGAACAATTACAAGAAGCATTTTAATCATATCATTCCATACGAATGAAGATTTATTGCTTTCATAAGCCATGCGGATTTCATCATCTGTAGCAGCAACCTTCTGAATTTCAGCCTGATTTTTCTGAACTATATACTGCTGCATAAGGAGAGTATTCTTAAGCTGATTTTTATACTCTGTCTTGTTCATACCAGTCTGTTCAATAAGAAGTTCATCCAAAGTCTTACCGTAAGACTTCTTTACAATTTCTTCAAATTCTTTTTCAGAAACATTTGTACCTGCAAGCTGACTTACATACTGTGCAAAATACTGATCTACATAACTATCAGGAATAGAAATACCTTCTTTAGCAGCTGCCTGAACAATAAGACGTTCTTCGATGAGTGTATCAAGCACCTGTTTTTTCTCATCAACTGTAAGAGTTCTACCACCCATCTGCTTTTCATAAGCTTCACAACGGGTTTTCAACTGCTTAAGAGTGATAGATTCGTTCTTTGTAAGCTTTACAACGGCAAGCACCTGCAAATCAGACTGAGCGAAAACCGCAAAGCTTGTGAGCATTAAAACTGAAAGAACTGCAATAATTTTTTTCATTTTATAATCCTTAAATAATAAGTTTCGTTTTTATTGTCCGTACATATATAACAAGGGCCACAGCCGAAAGTTACACTATTTGTCCAATGGAAGTCCACCGCTGATTACCGCACGGATACGGCGTACACCAGCTGAGCTTGACTGTTCCTTCTGAATCTTGAAGTCACCAATCTGAGCTGTGTGCTGAACGTGAGGTCCACCACAAACTTCCTTACTGAACCAGTCGTTGTGAACATCACGGCCAATTGTGTAAACCTTAACGTCCTCGCCATACTTGTTTGTAAAGAGAGCGCGGGCACCTTCTGCCTTAGCCTTATCAAGAGGCATAACTTCCATAGTAACTGGAAGGTCTTCCTTGATTTTTTCGTTTACGATGTCTTCAACCTTCTGAATTTCTTCCTTAGTCATAGGACGTTCGAAAGTAAAGTCAAAACGCATACGCTCGTTGTTGATATTGGAACCTTTCTGAGCAACCTGGTCACCAAGAACGTTTACCAGAGCCTGCTGCAAAAGGTGTGTTGCAGTATGATATTTTGTTGTAATTTCAGACTGTTCAGCAAGGCCACCCTTAGCGGCACCTGCATCAACTGTCTTTGAAGCTTCCTGATGCTTGCGTTCAGCTTCCTTAAAACCTTCTACGTCTACCGTAAAGCCGTGTTCAGCTCCAAGCTCCTGAGTAAGCTCAAGAGGGTATCCATATGTTTCGTAAAGATTATAAGCAACCTTTCCGCTGATAATCTTTTTAGGATTCTTCATAAGATTTGGAAGAAGCTTCTGGAATTCTGCTTCACCCTTCTTGAGAGTCTGGCGGAACTTTGCTTCTTCGGCAGTGAGCTCTTTGTAAACCTTTTCGCGGTTAGCTTCGAGTTCTGGGTATGGTCCCTTGAAGTTTTCGATAACTGTAGCAGCAACTTCTGCCATAAAGTCTTTTTCGATTCCAAGCTTCATTCCGTGGCGAACTGCACGGCGGATAAGGCGGCGTAGAACGTAACCTGCACCTACGCGGTCTGGAGTAACGCCTCTCTGGTCACCAAGAATGAATACAGAAGAACGAGTGTGGTCAGCAATAATACGAACTGACTTATCTTTTTCTTCATCTGTACCATATTTATAGCCTGAAAGATTTTCGATTGTCTTAATGATTGGCTGGAAAACTTCTGTAAGGTAAACCGAAGTTTTTCCCTGGAGGATACAGTTTGTACGTTCAAGTCCCATACCAGTATCAACGTTCTTCTTTTCCAGAGGAAGAAGAGTTTTTTCGTCAACGCGGTTGTACTGCATGAATACGTTGTTCCAGATTTCCATCCAGTTAGCGCTGTCAGTCCCCTTGTTTGAACCTACAGGAGGAAGACCTTCGCCAACCCAGTAGAAAATTTCTGTATCAGGACCACAAGGACCTGTTGGACCTGCTGCCCACCAGTTGTCTGATGCAGGAAGATAAGCAATCTTATCCTCTGGCATACCGTTTTCTTTCCAGTAGCCTGCAGCTTCTTCATCGCGAGGAGCATTTTCATCTCCTGCAAAAACAGTTACAGAAATCTTTTTAGGATCAAGACCAAGCCAGTCTTTGCTTGTAAGGAATTCGTAAGAAAATGCAATTGATTCTTTTTTGAAGTAATCACCAAGTGACCAGTTACCAAGCATTTCAAAACAGGTAAGGTGTGATGGGTCGCCTACTTCTTCAATATCACCAGTACGAATACATTTCTGATAGTCTGTAAGACGAGTTCCGGCAGGGTGTTTTTCACCAAGAAGATAAGGAACGAGAGGATGCATACCTGCCATTGTAAACAAAACAGACGGGTCATTTTCAGGAATTAAAGACTGACCCGAAATTTCAACATGATTTTTACTTTTAAAAAACTCAATATATTTTGAGCGAAGTTCATTAGCGTTCATAAACCTATATTATAACGAGTTTTAAACATAATGTCATCATATCAACTTAAGTGTTCTCTATGATAAGGGGCTTCTCTCCCGTGGTGAATTGGGACCAGTCAACGGGGATGATGTTGTCTGGTCCCATTCCCCACTCCGAGAAGCCCCTTATCATAAGACTGCGAGTTTATAATTACTCGGTTTGTTCTCTCGTTAAAATATAAGTTTTTCCTTCGATGGCGAAGCAGTCGGTGGAGGTGATTTTTACTGGAGTAAAGGTGATTGTGTCGTAATCTGTTACTACTTTTTCTACGGTTTTGCGCTTTACGGTTTCGGTAATTGTTTTTGTTCCAAACTGCATTGTATAAGCTTCACTTAAAAGTGATGCTTCAAAGTCAGAACGGAACTGAATGACATCGTAACTGCCGATTTTTCCTGCAGCGAAAACACCATTTTCTGTAATGCCACTATTTGTAAGAGTATAAGTAAAGTCTGAAAATTGTATAGAAACCGTTGAATCTGCTGTTGTCCAAACATCACCCTTTTTCAATTCACGGTAGAACTCTCCAACAGTTTTATTTTCATCAGCATCTCCAAAGGTACCCTGCAAAGACATCTTCTTATAATTTCCATCCCACTGGGTATTTTCGCTGATAATAAGGTTGATATCATCGCGTAAGGTGATTTTTACTTCATCAGTATTAATAAGGGCAATGTCAAAACGGCGATGCAGGTTCATAATATCGGCATTTACCGCAGTCAGATAAATACCGTTATGACGGAGCTTACTGTCTTCCCATTCGTAAACTTCCTGAGTATCCTTGTAAAGCTGTATGATTTCATTTTCCGGATAATTAAAATAAAGGTAACGGATATTACCATCGGAATTAGAAGTTTTATACCAAAGCCCTTCAAGAAAAGCTGCAAAAGTTTCTACAGTTCCATCCTGAATACGTGAAAGCTCTGTTGCAGCAAGTCGGCCGGCAGTTACTTTAATTTCACGGGCAAGTTCATACTGCTGAGTTGCCGGATTCCACTTGTATTCCTGCTGTATCTGATTCTGACCTACAGAAGTTTTCTGTTTTCCATCAGTTGAATCAGGTTTTGTTGTATCTGATTTATAAACCCATACCGAAAAGCTTTCACCTTTTGAAAGGGCCAGTGCATAGGATTCAGAACGTTCTGTCTGCTGAATAAATACAGTTCCATCGCACGAAAAATCACCAATATTTCTAAGAACATTTCTACCACGCTGTTCTACACAAAGGTAGATTTTCATTACGTAATTGCCGTCATCTGAAACACCCTGATAAACAAGGGCATTTTTATGTTCACCAGTTACATCGAGCCCCATATAAGAGAAGGTTCTTGTTCTTGTGAACTCAGTTTCAATAGGTTCAAGACGTTCATAAAGTCCAGATTCAGAATCAATAAGGGCTGCAACTACCCAAAGATTCTGGGAGTTTGCCTTGCGTACAATGATTACTTCATCATCATAACCATCATTATTAATATCTATTGTAAGAGTACTGATTAAAGTTTCACCTGAATACAACGGAACAAAGGTTTCGTATTTTTCTGATTCAAATGAAGATGCAGAAGATTCATTTTCTGCACTGCCAGTTGAAGAAGATTTGGGCGTTACAATGCGGGCTCTTGTAGAGGATTCATCATCTTTCGACAAAAGTTTCTGCGAAATAAAAAATAAGCCTACAATTATAGCCGCCGCAAGCACAAACAATATCGGCACAGTTCTTGATTTCATATTCTACCGGTTATAGGTTGTAAAAATAGCTACAATACTCAAAGCTGAAGTCAGAATTGAAAGTATAGTAGTTACAATTGGCGCGTACTGATTGAAGAAAAATCCAAAAGAATTAGTTTTAGCTTCAATATTTGTTTCAGGAGTAATAAAGTCATTTTTTGACATTCTTTTACCATTTATGTTTCGTATTATTACTGCTTCGTGAACGTTCTGAGAACGAATAAAACCTCCGGCAAGACCTACGTAATAATCATATTTTCTATCTGGAATATATGGATAACGGCCTGGATTGTGTACAGCACCAGAAACTGTAACAAAGTACTGTCTAAATGGAATCATAAGAATATCGTATGGTTTTACTTCTTCCTCAGAATAGAAAGAAACATCATACAAGTATTCAAAAAGATTAATTGGAATATTTTTATCTCCACGGATAATATAAGCATTCTGCAAATCGCTGGTAGCACCAAATAATGATTTATTATCACGAATGAAGGTAGCATAGTTCATTCCTTCTGTAATACGAATCTCTTTTCGATTCGAAGCTTCAAGTGCAACTCCATCCGATACATAAATTGCACCTTCAATAAACGCAACCGGCTTCATTTCTTTTAAAGATGGAATGGTAACTGAATCATACAAATAAAGTTCATAATCATTATTAAGGTCATCTTCTGAAAGATAAAGGATCCTTCCTATATTACTATTATTATTGCCGTCGATTAATCTTGTTATTTCTATACGCGAAATATCTGCAAATTCTGTAAAGCCACTTCCGTAATAGTTAATCAAACTCTGGATATTTTCACCTTCCAATAATTCATAAGTACCAGGACGTTCTACTTCACCAGAAATATTAACTCGTCTTTCCATTCGGCCAACTGTAATTCGTTCACCAGAAAGGATATAAGGATTTTGATCTATAGCACCAAAACGAGAAGCCTTAAACAAATCATAACTTCTTACAGAACCATCAATTGATGTTACTATTACATTTCGTGTAGAAGAGTATGGTGTAAGATTATCTGCAATAATTGAAGACAGACGGCGTAGAGGCCATGCGTTTTCTTCTACTACAGATTTTACTTCTCCATCAATAATAATCTTAGAAAGGTACTGTCTGTATGGAATTATAATTCTGTCACTTGCATCAACATTATATTCGCTCTTCAAATCAGCCTTATCGAGGAACATTCTTATATTAAGTGCAATTTTTTCTCCATTGCGCTCAAAATATGAATTTTCAAGATCTGAATATTGTGTGTAAATTCCTGTTATACGGCGAACAAAAGTTGCATAATTTTCGCCCTTATGAAATTTTACACTAACGCTATATGATGTATCAGTTGGCTTTTCAAGCTTAACGCCTTCTTCTGCATTATTAGTATCATTAACTTCAATAATACCTTCTACAATAACGGACGGAAGTAAATCTGTTAAACTTGAAATAGAAATTATATCTCCATTGTTCAAAGCAAAATCAGAATCGATATCAGACTTTGAAAGATATGAAAAATTACCAGCTTTTTCTTCACCACCATGATTGCGAACGAGAGTAACACGGGTAGTATCAGCAAACTCCGTAAGTCCACCACCATAATAACTGATGAGAGTTTTTAAATTTTCATCTTTTAATAGTTCATAAGTGCCAGGGCGCTCTACCTGACCGTTTACAGTAACTTTTCTGTCATATCTGCCAATTGTGATAACATCACCCGGACGCATATACGGGTTCTGAGACAATTTACCAAAACGAGTTGCCTGGAATAAATCATATGTACGAGTTTTTCCATCAGATGAAGTAACTTGAATTTTACGTGTAGAAGAATAATCAGTTAGATTATTTTCAAGAACTGAAGAAAGTCTTGAAAGCCCCCATGCTCGAACTTCTTTTGTTTTTATAACTTCACCCTGCACTACAACATTAAAAACGGCAGGCTGTGTAAGAACAAACTGGACACCACTAAACGGGTAGTTTTTCATTACAATTTCTTCTACCTGCTTTTTTAATGATGAAAAAGTCTTTCCTCTAACATCAAGAACCGCAAGATTAGCGACACGAATTTTATAAGTTGTATCTACGATAACAGTATAATTGATTGCATTTCCATTAGCATTAAAAATAAGTTGATAAACATCGCCAGCTGTAACCATGTAATTTGCTTCTGTCATTGCAAGCTGTGCGGAATTCTCCAATGAATCAGTAGCCTTAAGTTCATCTTCCTGAGCAAACAAACAAAAAGAAAAAATCATCAAAAAACTAAAGAAAATCCGCTTTTTAAAATTCATAACTTTCATATTATATAACACCTTAATTTTATATATTAATTAAAAAAACGAGAACAATCAATTATGTACAAAATTTTCGAAGAGAGTATAAAGTGTACAGAAATATCTGAATCTTGTAAAACTATATAAA
>Ga0256871_1000955_pt1 | contig 13429 bp, 10 predicted proteins | sample RumenRJG_07RNA_FD_185439 | JGI IMG/M metagenome (GOLD analysis project Ga0256871, IMG submission 185439) | Metatranscriptome of bovine rumen microbial communities from Lethbridge, Alberta, Canada - Rumen RJG_07 (Metagenome Metatranscriptome) | ecosystem: Host-associated > Mammals > Digestive...
ATCTATAGTCCCGCGGTGCCATCCTGATTCACGGATTCCCATGCGCTTAGCGAAGTACCAACATACTTCCGGCAACTGACGTATGCCCTCACGTCACAGGATACTCAGGAATGCGTCCTTTTCACTGTGCCCTCGGCGGTCCATTTGGAAATCTGCTTACGACCCTGCTCTCATCATCCAGGATTCTCTGTGCGCGCTCAATAACCTTTATCTCCGCTTCATCGGTTTTTCTTATCTATTGAATTGCTCCCATCTTACTACTTGCATTAGAAAAATGCAAGCACTAATTTTTCTGTAAGTTGAATTTGTCTCAATACATACTTGACTTTTATTCATTTTAGGACTATTGTACTTTTTGACAGAAAAAATACTTTTTTTAGGAAAAAGAAAGAAGGTTAAATCAATGAACAGTCTGGTAATCTTACTTATCGCTGCCGTCTGTCTTGTCATAGGGTACGTCTTTTACGGCGGCTACCTGGTAAAGACATGGGGCATCGACCCGGACAGAAAAACTCCCGCAGTTGAAAAGAACGACGGTGTCGACTATGTGCCGACTTCGAAGTTCACAGTTTTCGCCCACCAGTTTTCATCTATAGCAGGTGCTGGCCCGGTACAGGGACCTATACTCGCTTCGATGTTCGGCTGGGTGCCGGTTCTCCTCTGGCTTTTGTTCGGAGGCATTTTCTTCGGAGCAGTTCAGGACTTCGGTTCTCTGTATGCATCCGTTAAGAACAGCGGTAAGTCGATTACCCTCGTCATTGAAAAATATATCGGAAAGACCGGAAGAAGAGTCTTCACGATGTTCTGCTGGCTCTTCTGTCTGCTCGTTATCGCAGCTTTCACCTCGATGTGCTCGAGCACTTTTGCACCAGTGATCGCCGATGGCACTTCAAAAGCTGCTGCTCAGACGACTCTCTATAACGGAGCTTCAGCCGGTTCTATCTCACTGCTTTTTATAGCAGGTGCCATTGTCTTAGGTCTTTTCCTTAAAAAGACAAAGCTGAAGAATGAAGCTGTCAAAGCTGTTATCGCTATAGCTTTAGTAGTTGCTATGTACGCTATCGGAATGCATCTTCCTATCTATTTAAGCGCCAGCAAGTGGAACTTCGTGATCATGGCTTACATCTTCGTAGCAGCGCTTCTTCCTATGTGGCTTCTGATGGAGCCTCGTGATTACATGACGACTTTCTCGATGCTCTTCATGATCATCGGAGCAGTAGTAGGTATCTTCGTAGCTCATCCTTCGATGAAGCTGAATGCCTTCAATGGTTTTGCAGTCGTTAATTCTACAGGCGCCAAACAGTACCTGTTCCCGACACTTTTCGTAACTATCGCCTGCGGAGCTATCTCAGGTTTCCACAGCCTTGTTTCTTCGGGAACTACTTCAAAGACCATCCGCAACGAAAAGGATATGAAGTTCGTAGGCTACGGAGCCATGCTTCTCGAGACTTTAGTCGGCGTTATCTCGCTGATAGTTGTCGGAGCTGTTGCAAAAGGAGGGCTCGCTCCTGCAAATCAGACACCTTTCGCTATTTTCTCAAGTGGTGTCGCAGGATTCTTCGAACTCCTCGGAATCCCGAATTCAGTAGCAAACGTATTCATGACGATGTGCGTTTCAGCCCTCGCCCTTACGACTCTCGATTCTGTAGCCCGTCTTGGAAAAATGTTCTTCCAGGAACTGTTCCGTACTGAAGCTCCTGACTCTGAGAAGTCAGCCACTGAAAAAATACTGACAAACCCTATAGTAGCTACACTTATCACCCTGGTTCTCGGATATATCCTCTGCCTCGGTGGATATCAGAATATCTGGGCTCTGTTCGGTTCAGCAAACCAGATGCTCGGAGCTGTAGTTCTCTTAGGAATCGCAGTTTTCCTTAAAGCTACTAACCGTAAGAACGTAATGCTTTTCCCACCGATGATCATAATGATCGCCGTTACATACACAGCCATCATCCAGAATGTAATTGGCAATGTAAAGGCTTTCGCATCAGGTCAGGGAACTTTCCTGATCAACGGAATGCAGCTTATAGTAGCGGCGTTCCTGATCATACTCGGTGCTTTCGTCATCGTGATGTGCTTCAAGTCACTCGCCCGTTTCCGCAGAGAGCGCATTTCAGAAACTGCTGAAGCATAAAAAATCTACGATCATTCCAGTCGTCCCGGAATTACTCCGGGCCATTTTTTTATGGATTTTATACTGTAAATCTGCTATCATGTGAGTATTGTAATTTAAAGAAAGGGGTCTTTTTATGGACTATAATAATGGTAATGACTGGAATGACAACCAGTGGAATAATGAAAACGGCTGGCAGCAGCAGACGCCGCCTCCGTTTCAGAGACAGCCTATTTTTTACAATGGTTTTCTGAACCGCACTGTATTAAAAAGTGAATCGAGGATCATGTTCAGGCAGAATTACGGAACTGTCCTTGCAGCGACGATCCTGCCTTCTATTATAGCAGCCGGAGTCGTAGCGATACCTCTTATCGGCGGTATTCTTTCCTGGCTTTTTGCACCGATCCTCTATATCGGCGGATACTACGTGATCCTTGGTATCATCAGAAATCATAACTTCCATATTGGCAATATGTTCGACATCTTCGATCACTTCGGAAATGTCTTCGGTGCTTTGTTCACCACGAACCTGTTTCTCTTCCTGTGGTCTCTCTGCCTCGTGATCCCAGCTGGAATCATACTTGGGATTGCCGGTTTTCAGATAGAGTGGAGCAGTAATTATTCTGGTCCTCTGCCTGTTCCAACTGACAAATGCATGGCTTTTATCCTTCTGGTCTGCCTGATCTGCTGTATACCGGCTATCTACAAGGCATTCTGCTGGGCTATGGTTCCTTTCCTGCTTGCAGACAATCCTCATATAACAGGCACTCAGGCAAGACACCTTTCAGCTGACATGATGAACGGACATAAATGGGAGTACTTCGTTATGATATTCTCATTCATCGGCTGGTTCATCCTCTCAGCCTGCACCCTTGGTCTTCTCGGGCTGTTCTACGTAAATCCCTGGGTCATGACTGCTACCTGCGATTACTATGATAATCTCCGCATGCTCTACGAAGCACAGCACCAGCAGCCAGAAACTGAAACCATATAAAATAACGGGCTCGTCATGAGCCCGTTTTATTATTCTTTACAAAAAAAATTCCAGGCCCGAAAGCCTGGGATTTTTATATAAGAGAGGCGCCACTCGGATTTGAACCGGGGATAGAGGTGTTGCAGACCTTTGCCTTACCACTTGGCTATGGCGCCATAAAACGGAGAAGGAGGGATTTGAACCCTCGCGCCGGTTTCCCGACCTATACCCTTAGCAGGGGCACCTCTTCGGCCTCTTGAGTACTTCTCCAAAAGCATTTCTGAAAAATGCCCTTTACCAAGGCACGTATCATTTTTCTCTTCTCAACGTGCTTTTCTATTTTACTAAATATTCACTTGTTTGTCAATGACTTTTTTTATCTTTTGTACTGAGCCTGGGCTGTAGCGTATAGATTATTTCCATGGTCATCTGCTACGACTATGACTGGGAAATCCTCGACCGTGATGAGCCTTATGGCTTCAGCTCCGAGGTCTTCGTAGGCGATAACTTCGGATTTTTTGATGCACTGTGAAAGGAGAGCTCCGGCTCCGCCTATTGCTGCAAAGTAAACTGCATGATCACGTACTACAGCGTCAAGTACTTCCTTTGTTCGTTTACCTTTTCCGACCATGGCCCTTTCACCAAGGTCTAAAAGAGTAGGAGCGTACTTATCCATTCTGCTGGCTGTTGTAGGCCCAGCTGAACCAATCGGACGACCCTCTCTGGCAGGAGACGGTCCCATATAGTAGATGATGCAGTCCTTTATATCGATCGGGAGCTTCTCATTTTTTTCGATAAGCTCCATAAGGCGCTTGTGTGCCGCGTCTCTCGCCACATACATCTGACCGCTCAGGTACACGAAGTCTCCGGCGTTCAGCGAATCAGCTATTTCTGCCGTGATAGGCAGCTGTATATGCCTTTCCATATCACACCTCCCTGACTATGTGTCTGTTCACGTGGCAGCAGATGTTCACAGCGACTGGCAGACCGGCGATGTGAGTAGGATATGTGTTCACGTTCACGGCAAGAGCTGTGACTGTACCGCCTAGTCCTGCCGGACCGATTCCCAGATCATTTATCTTTGCAAGCATCTCTTCTTCTAGCTGTGCAGCCCAGTCCACATCTGAGTGTACACCGACTTCACGTGTCAGAGCTTCTTTTGCCATCTCCGCGCATTTTTCAAAGTCACCGCCGATTCCGACACCTATGACCATTGGCGGGCAGGCATTTGGGCCAGCGTCATTTACGGCTGTAAGAATGGCTTCCTTGACTCCGTCAAGTCCCTGGGCCGGTTTCAGCATGAATACACGGCTCATATTCTCACTGCCGAAGCCTTTAGGCGCTACTTTTATGCGGATCTTATCACCCGGAACTATTTTTTCATGGATGATGGCAGGAGTGTTATCGCCGGTATTTTTACGGATGATCGGGTCAGATACTACAGACTTCCTTAAGTATCCGTCTGTGTATCCCTGCCTTACTCCCTCGTTTACCGCATCCTCGAGGTTTCCGCCTGTCAGATGCACATCCTGTCCTATCTCAAGAAAAATGACCGCCATTCCAGTATCCTGACAGATCGGGATCTGGTCATTTTTTGCTATATCGAGATTTTTCTGAAGCTCGCCTAATATCTGCTTTCCGAGAGTTGATTCTTCCTTCTCATGGGCTTCTCCAAGCACCTGCTTCATATCATCCGAGAGCTCGTAGTTCACAGAAATGCACATCTCCCGGATGTTCTTTGTTATCTCACTTACGTCTACTTCTCGTATCATTCGTCCTTCTTATCCTGCTCTGCACGATCTAAAAGTCTGTTGATATCGTTCTGTTCAGCCTGTTTGTCTTTATCTGGGTCGGAAACCAGCTCTGAGTCCTGAGTTTCGGCATTTTCTTCAGCTTCTTCCGCCTCTTCCTCGAGATAATCTCTGCGGACCTTAGCGATCGATGCCACTTTTTCACCAGGCTTTAAGTCGATAAGCTTTACACCTGTGCCATATCTCGACTGGAGAGTAGTCTCGCCAACCTTGATACGGATGATGGTTCCGCTGGTATTTATGATCATGACTTCATCGTCCTGATTTACGACCTTGACGCCTACGAGGTTTCCGGTACGCTCGGAGATGCTGTAGCACTTATTTCCCTTGATTCCCCTGTTCTTTAATGGGAATTCTGAGAGAAGAGTGCACTTTCCTAGTCCTTTTTCTGAGACGATAAGTGCTGATTCACCCTGGGAATCAAGCTGCATGGCGATTATCTCATCACCGGCTGACAGGTTCATTCCACGGACCCCGGTAGCAGTTCGTCCCATCGGTCTTACGTCTGTAGACTTAAACCTGCATGACTGACCGAACTTCGTGAACAGAAGGATCTGATCCTTATCCGTGACTTTCTTTACGGTGATAAGTTCATCGCCGTCCTTCAGGTTCACAGCAATAAGGCCGTTTTTGTTAATATTCTCAAAATCGCTGACCTTTGTCTTCTTCACTGTTCCGGTTTTTGTGACCATGAAGAGGTACTCATCATCCTCCGGGTTCTCATCACGGAGAGCGATAGTAGAAGTGATCTTTTCATCACCGGCCAGCTGGATCAGGTTCACGATGGCTGTTCCACGCGCAGTTCTCGATGCTTCAGGAATCTTATAGGCCTTCAGCCTATAGACACGGCCCTTGTTTGTGAAGAACAGAAGGTTATGATGATTTGTCGTCATCATCAGCTCTGTGATGTAGTCGTCATCCAGGAGTTCTGTTCCCTTGATGCCTTTTCCACCACGGTTCTGAGCCTTGAAGTTCTCAATGCTCATACGCTTGATGTAGCCTACATTCGTAAATGTAATAACTGTATTGTCATCAGGTATCAGATCCTCGTCATCGAGATCATCATCTCCGCCGGCTACGATCTTTGTACGTCTGTCATCGCCGTATTTATCCTTGTAAACGACGATTTCTTTCTTTATAACTCCGAGAAGCAGCTTCTCGTCTCCGAGAATTGCCTGGTATTCCTTGATTTTTTCCTCAAGTCCCTTGTATTCGTCCTCTAGCTTCTGTCTCTCCAGACCTGTCAGAGCACGAAGTCTCATCTCTACGATATTCGAAGCCTGGACTTCATCAAGGCCGAACCTGTTCATAAGGCTGGTCTTGGCTGTAGCTACGTCCTTCGAACCTCTGATTATCGAAATGACTTCATCGATGTAATCGAGTGCTTTTAAAAGTCCTTCGAGGATATGAGCTCTTTCCTGAGCTTTGTTCAGATCGTACTTTGTACGTCTGGTGACTACTTCTTCCTGGAAACTCAGGTAGTTATCGAGCAGTTCCTTTAAGTTCAGGATCTTCGGCTGGTTATCCACGAGTGCGAGCATTATAGCTCCGTAAGTCTCCTGGAGCTGTGTATGCTTATACAGCTGGTTCAGCATGATCTGTGGATTTACATCTTTTCTGAGCTCTATAGCAACTCGCATTCCCTCACGGCTGGTCTCATCACGGAGAGCCGTGATACCATCGAGCTTTTTGCTCTTTACGAGTTCTGCTATATTCTCGATAAGACGGGCTTTATTCACATAATACGGAAGCTCTGTGATGACTATTCGATTCTTTCCGTTTGCCATCGGCTCTATATCAGTGATTCCACGTACTTTTATTTTTCCACGGCCTGTACGGTAAGTGTCGTTTATTCCCTTATGTCCGATGATCTCGGCTCCAGTCGGGAAATCAGGTCCTTTGATTACCGTCATCAGCTCATCGATAGAAGTGTCACGGTCTTCGTTTACTTTGTTATCGATGATCCTTACCACTGCGTCGATCACCTCGCGGAGGTTATGCGGCGGAATATTCGTAGCCATGCCGACTGCGATACCCTGAGCACCGTTTACAAGCAGGTTCGGGTAACGTGAAGGAAGGACTACAGGCTCTTTCTCAGTCTCATCGTAGTTTGGGATGAAATCCACGGTATCTTTGCCGATATCCTGGATCATCGCAAGCGAGATTTTTGAAAGACGGGCCTCTGTATAACGCATGGCAGCTGGGCTGTCACCGTCGACTGAACCGAAGTTCCCGTGTCCGTCAACGAGCGGATACCTGGTGTTCCAGTCCTGCGCCAGATTTACCAACGCTCCGTAGATAGAAGAATCTCCGTGCGGATGATATTTACCCATTGTATCACCGACTATACGGGCGCATTTTCTGTGAGGCTTGTCCGGATAGTTGTTCATCTCGCTCATCGAGTAGAGGATACGTCGCTGAACTGGCTTCAGACCGTCGCGCACATCCGGAAGAGCTCGGGATACGATAACACTCATCGAATAGTCGAGATAAGAAGACTCCATGGTCTTCTTTAAGTCTACTTCTCTTATATTGTCAAAAATTTTGTCATCCATTATACGTCAAGATTCTCCACTTTCTTCGCATTTTCGATTATGAATTCTCTGCGAGGCTCGACTTCATCACCCATCAGTGTAGAAAATACCTTATCCACCTCTGAGAGGTCATCATCATCCATATTCACCCGTTTCAGAACACGGCGTTCCGGATCCATGGTCGTCTCCCAGAGCTGGTCTGCATCCATCTCACCAAGTCCTTTGTAACGCTGGACTTTGTTATTCCCGTCACGTCCGATCTCATTCATGATGTCATTCAGCTGATCATCGTTGTAAGCGTACCAGACTTTTTTATTCCTTTCTACCTTGTAGAGCGGAGGCATAGCCAGGTACACATAGCCCTGCTTGATAAGCTCTGGCATGAACCTATAGATAAAGGTCAGCATCAGAGTAGCTATATGCGCGCCGTCGACATCGGCATCTGTCATTATGATGATCTTATGGTATCTGAGCTTCGTGATGTCAAAATCATCGAGGATTCCGGTACCAAATGCCGTTATCATGGCTTTTATCTCTTTGTTGGAGTAGATACGGTCTTCACGAGCTTTCTCGACATTCAGGATTTTTCCTCGAAGAGGTAAAATAGCCTGAGTCGCACGGCTTCTCGCTGTTTTTGCTGAACCGCCTGCGGAGTCTCCCTCTACGATAAAGATCTCGCAGTGTGAAGGATCCTTATCTGTACAGTCAGCCAGTTTTCCCGGAAGAGAAGTAGAATCAAGAGCAGTCTTTCTTCTGGTCAGATCCCTTGCTTTTCTCGCAGCTTCCCTGGCTCTCTGAGCTAAAAGTGACTTCTCGCAGATGATCTTTGCGACCTGCGGATGCTGCTCCAGGAAATATGTAAGCTGTTCACTTACCACAGAGTCTACAGCCGTCTTTGCCTCGCTGTTTCCGAGCTTCTGCTTTGTCTGGCCTTCGAACTGAGGCTCCTCTATCTTTATGCTGATGATAGCCGTAAGACCTTCACGGATATCATCGCCTGTAAGAGGCGGGTCATTTTCCTTTATCAGCTTATTATCCTGGGCGTATTTGTTAAAAGTACGGGTCACCGCGCTCTTGAAACCAGCTACATGGGTTCCGCCCTCAGGTGTAATTATATTATTTACAAAACTGTATGAGGAGTCGTTAAACGAGTCATTGTGCTGCATAGCGACTTCTACCAGAACTCCGTTCTTAGTTCCCTCACAGTAGATGACTTCTGGGTAGAGCGGCTGTTTTCCACGGTTTAAATACTGTACGAATTCCTTGATTCCGCCTTCATAGTGGAACACATCTGTCTTATCTTCTTCACCTCTGTGATCTGTCAGAGAAATCTTTAATGCTTTCGTCAGGAAAGCTGTCTCTCTGAGACGGACTTTCAGAGTATCATAGTCGAATACTGTCTCTTCAAAAATAGTTTCATCCGGCTTGAAAGTGATCTTTGTTCCTGTATGATCAGGCTCACATTCACCTACTACTTCGAGTGGAGTAACTGTCTTTCCCTTTTCGTAGCGCTGCTCATAAACTTTTCCGCCACGTCGCACCTGTACTACAAGCCAGTCGGAAAGGGCATTAACTACCGAAGCGCCTACTCCATGCAGACCTCCGGAAACCTTGTATCCTCCGCCGCCGAATTTTCCACCGGCATGAAGCACTGTAAAAACGACTTCTACGGCCGGTTTTCCGGTCTTATGGTTGATATCTACCGGAATTCCACGCCCGTCATCAGTTACAGTGATCGTGTTATCCTTGTTTATCTCTATCTGTATGTGATGGCAGTAACCAGCTAAAGCCTCGTCCACCGAGTTATCCACTATCTCATATACCAGATGGTGAAGTCCCTTGGAAGACGTGGAACCTATATACATTCCCGGTCTTTTTCTTACGGCTTCGAGTCCTTCGAGAATCTGGATCTGATCTCCGCCATATTCATGTTCAACCATTTATTACAACTCCATTTCTTACTTCAAAAATTTTATTCACCTGGTACTGATTCTTCACAAAATCATCTAGTCCTGTACAGGTGATCATAGTCTGCGTATCTGAAAGGCTTCCCAGCAGGTCTTTCTGTCTTCTGCTGTCAAGCTCCGAAAGCACATCATCCAGGAGAAGAACCGGTTTTTCCCCGGTCTCTTTTTCCATCATCGTGACTTCGGACAGCTTCAGTGAGAGAGCGGCAGTACGCTGCTGACCCTGGGACCCGAATTTTCGCAGGTCGACTCCTCCTAGGTCAAACCTCAGGTCATCCCTGTGAGGACCCTTTGTCGTGGAACCAAGCCTCAGATCATTATCATACGAAAAATCAAGAGCCTCCCGCATTCCATCGGCTGAGACATTTTTCTCATAAGTCAGGGTAACATCTTCTCTGGCTCCGGATATCTGGCTGTGAAGAACACTTACAACAGGAGCTATCTCCTCGACGAACTGTTCCCGCCTTTTTATGATCTTCGCTCCGTATTCTGCCAGCTTATCGTCCCAGACCTGAAGTGTGTCTGCCAGTTTTTTATTAAAGCTAATATCCTTAAGCAGCTTGTTCCGCTGGTTTAAGGTCTTGTTATACTCTGTCAGGTTATACAGGTAGATCCTGTCTATCTGACACAGTTCCATATCTATAAAGTGGCGCCTCTTGTCAGGCCCGCTCTTTATGATCGACAGGTCTTCCGGCGAGAAAAAAATGATATTCAGGATTCCGAAGAGCTCCGAAGATTTTTTTATCGGGATCTTATTTATCGCGATACCCTTGGAATGATTTTTCTTCAGGTGAATATCGATCCTGTATTCGTTTGAATCCTTTTCGACCAGAGTCCTGATGTGCGCTTCTTCCTGCCCGAATCTGATCATTTCCCTGTCCCTGCTTCCACGATGCGATCTGCTCGTACCACTGACACAGATGGCTTCAAGGATATTTGTCTTTCCCTGCGCATTGTCGCCGTAGATGATATTTGTCGATGGGTCAAAATCTATCGAAAGCCGCTCGTAATTTCTGAAATTCATCAGCTCAAGTGACTTTACTATCATCGAACGATCTTTATCTCCTCACCGTTGTAGGATACTGTATCTCCATTATAAAGTTTCCTGCCTCGCCTCAGCTCTTCTTCACCGTTCACCTGGACTTCTCCGTCCAGGATGACTTCCTTGGCTTCGACTCCGGAACTCACCAGGCCGGCCTTTTTCAAAGCCTGGCCGAGCTTAATAAACTCATCTGTTTCTCTTATCTTTACTTCCATTTTATCTCTGATTCGTAAAATTTACCGGTAGAATAATGTAATTATAAGTCTCATCATCATTCTTGATGAAGACTGGTGACTTCGAATTCATCAGGTAGAGGTTTATCTCATCATCATCTATGACCCTTAAAGCATCCATCAGGAATCTCGGGTTGAATCCGATCATCAGGTCTTCACCTTCTTTGAGAACCTGGATATCTTCTTTCATCGAACCGACTGCCGAATTACCCATCAGCTCGATCATATCATCAGTGATATTTACGATGACAGGCTTCTTCTCGCCTTCTTTTACGAGAAGGGTAGCACGGTTGATACTTTCCATCAGGTCACGGCGATTTACTACGATCTTCGTGTTGAACTGATCAGTTATCATCTGCTCGTAGTTAAAGTACTCGCCTTCGATGAGTCTGACGACCATTGTCGTGTTCTCTATATCCACGATCATCTGGTTTTCTGTGAAAAATATCTGAGCCTCGTCGTTCATCTCACTCGAGAGGTTTTTATTTATCTCGTTTAAGGACTTTCCTGGGATCACGACTTTATGATCAGGATAAGACTGCTTCAGCTCTATGACTCTGATGGAAATCCTGTGTCCGTCGAGAGCTACCATCTTCATCTGATTTCCGCGAACTTCCAGATATACTCCAGTCATCATCTTGTTCGCTTCGTTTACAGCAGCTGCGAACGAAGTCTGCTGGATTATGTTCTTCAGAGAAAGCTGGGAGAGTACGACAGGTTCGTCTATTTTTAATATAGGCAGCTTCGGGAAATCCTGTCCGGACTTTCCGATTATCTTGTACTCGGCTTTTCCGCATCTGATTACCGTGTGAAACTGGTCATCACTTTCTAAAAATACTGTCTCTGAAGGCAGGTTCCTGACCACATCCGAAAAGAGCTTTGCATCTAACGCCACATAACCTTCTTCTTCTATCGCTCCGTCAGAAACTATACTTTCAATGCCTAAGTCCATGTTACTGGCGGTAAGCTTCATAACTCCGTTCTCTGTCTTTAAGAGAATGCATTCAAGTATAGGCATCGTAGTCTTAGATGGTACAGCCTTTGATACTACATTAACACTGTTAAGTAAGGCTGATTGTGAACATGAAATCTTCATTCAGGTTAATAACTCCTTTCGCCAGTCACTGGTGATCCCGCGAAGCGGTTTCGTAATAATAACAAATAAATATATAGTATCCGTATTATTATAGACTGTGGATTAGTGGACAAGTCTGTTTATAGGCTTATTTACTGTATTTCTTATCCTTTTGTTAAAAAATTTTATTGTTAGTCTGATGTGAAAGTGTCTTTACAGACTGTGAATAAAATCTCGTCAATCCGGTTTTATCTTCTTCATGATGCTGTCTATCTGTTTTTTATACTCATCGTTGCGTTTATACTCATCGGCTACTTTGTTGGCACCGTGGATAATCGTCGAATGGTCCCGTCCTCCAAGGAGTTTGCCAATCGATTCAAGTGGATTGTTTGTTAATTCCCTGCATAAATACATGGCAATCTGTCTCGGTTCGGTGATATTTTTGCTCTTGTTCTTCGATATCATCTGGTCGACTGTAATGCCATAGTATTCAGCGACTACTTCTACTATAAGCTGAGGGGTTATTTCTCTAGGCTTTTCCGGAGCGATGATATTTGCTAATTCCTGCTCAGCTATCTCAAGAGTGATGTCAGTATGCTCGATATTCGAATAAGCTATCAGCTTGTTCAGTGCACCCTCTATCTCTCTGATGTTTGTCTTTATATTTGTGGCGATGTAGTTAAGTATCTCGTCGTCTAAATTAATGTGCTCTTCTTCGACTTTTTTACGGAGGATGGCCATTCGGGTCTCATAGTCAGGATATCCGATGTCTGCCATAAGTCCCCATTCAAAACGGGAACGGATACGGGCTTCAAGAGTTTCCATCTCCTTTGGCGGACGATCTGATGTCAGGACTATCTGCTTTCCTGCGGAGTGCAGGGCATTAAAGGTATGGAAGAATTCCTCCTGAGTAGACTCTTTTCCGATGATGAACTGGATATCATCGATCATAAGCACGTCTACCTTACGGTATTTGTCGCGGAATTTTCCCATAGAAGTAGTGTTATTAGTACTTCTGATGGATTCGATGACTTCGTTCAGGAACTCCTCGGAAGTCACATAGAGTACCTTTTTATCCGGGTTATTCTGGAGTATAAAATTCCCGATGGCCTGCATCAGATGAGTCTTTCCAAGTCCTGGTCCTCCATATATATATAGGGGATTGTATCCTTCGCCCGGAGTCTCTGCGACTGCAAGAGCTGCTGACTGCGCAAAACGATTGTTATTTCCGACTACGAAAGTGTCGAAAGTGTACTTTTCGTTCAGGTTCGATGAGGCATAGTTAGGGCTTGAGGTAACATTCACCCTTTTATCAGGCTTTTCCTTTTTATCCTTTGCCAGGATAAACTTTATCTCGTACTCTTTTCCAGTGACTTCGGCAATCTTCGTGGCGAGCGGTTTTTCATACTTCTTTGATATGTAGTTTATCGCCATCTCGTCTGTCTCATCAGATGCCACTATGGTCACAGTCTGCCCATCTACCGAGTATATCTTCAGTGGGAGCAGCCAGGTATTAAAGGAGACGTCATTTATCTCGAAGTCCTCCTTAACGCCCTGAAGTATTTCATTCCATTCATCCTGTAGCTCATTCATTAGCCGTTTCCTCATCGTGTTACTATATTTATATAGGAAGAAACTTTTTTATCTATAAGAAATAAAAAAATATTCCTTTATAATTCAG
>Ga0256871_1000961_pt1 | contig 13391 bp, 3 predicted proteins | sample RumenRJG_07RNA_FD_185439 | JGI IMG/M metagenome (GOLD analysis project Ga0256871, IMG submission 185439) | Metatranscriptome of bovine rumen microbial communities from Lethbridge, Alberta, Canada - Rumen RJG_07 (Metagenome Metatranscriptome) | ecosystem: Host-associated > Mammals > Digestive...
AAATAAACGTGAGATAATTAACACCAACAAATATATTCAGTTAGAAATACCCTTCGACGAATGGTAAGTTACAATCAGTAAGCAAAGCCGAATGTTAAAGGATTTAAGTGGACACTAGTGAATCTAGTTAATCTCATATACTTTATTTCTTTAAGAACCCCTCCCATGAGGGAGGGGCGTTTGTATTATTTAACCGTAACCGTCTTACCTTTATGGATATATACGCCACGTTGGATAGGCTTGCGACCAATCTTTATGCCCTGGAGGGTGTACCACTCAGTATCGTCGTCAACGGGGGAACCGTTGACAACTGTATGGATGGCGGTGGCATCCACATCGAGGACGAGCGGCTCGTCGAGCGTGCCGTACATCGCGTCGCTGATGAATGGCAACTGGTCGTTGACCACATACTCCTCACCATCGACATAGACGCGCAGTTCCATCTTCGACTGGGCATCGTCTTCTGATGAGCCCATCACCGTCAGGAAGTAGTAGCCGCTGTTGTAGCCGATGGCTCCGCGACAATCACCATTGATGAAGGCACCAATCTCAGCGTCGTCGCGCTCATGTCCGTCCTTCTTCACCACCGCAAGGACATTGAGGTTGTCGGGATAGAGATACGGATCGACAGGGGTGAAATGCGTGGGAGCGAGAGAGCGAGGAAGCGAGGGAGCATGCTCCTTCGCATAAGATGCCGAAACACGACCAGGATAGTGGAACGTCTTATTCTCTGTGGCCATTGAGCGGTAGATATAACCCTCTCCCGGCACGATGCTCTTCAACGTACCTTCCCAGATGCCGTTCTGTCCAAACTCGGCGAAGCCGGTGCGGTTCTTTACACGGTCGCCAACAGCAGGCGCTAGGTCGGCAAAGGCCGCATCCACCGACATCACCGTATTCGACAGTGTACCTATCCAGTTGAATCCCGGATGCATCACCACCGGTTTGTTGGCTACGTCGATGGTTACTCCATAGACAGCGAAGTCGGTCTTCGTTGACAACTGCATCTTGTACATCTGTCCTGGCTCAATGGTCTGGAGTTCTCCAACAATCTCGCCCTGCGAGTTGACCGTAGCGTATGCCGTCTTGCTCTTGATGTTCTTGAAACGCTTGAGGATGGTCTTGTCGTATGGCAGAACCTCCCAAATATCCGATGCCAGCGGATCGACATAGATAGACATCCACGTCCAACCCTTCGCCAGCGATACCGGCACCTCAAAGACATTGGCTGCGCGGAACACTACCGGCGCATTGTAGGAGCCGTAGTTGGCATCAGGGCTGTAGAGCAGCGTTGCCTGGGTATCTTTGCCCGGAGGTGTGATGAGTACAAACGGGTGGATATTGCCCGTTGAAGCATCGTACATCTTGAAGGTCAGGTCGCGCTGACCACTGCTCAGCTCGGTGGCTGCTGCTCCATAGATGACCATATCGACATAGTAGGCGTCACGTGAAGCGACATACGTCGGACTTGCGACACCGCGGCAGAGCCCCATATCGTCGAAGGCAGCCAGCTTCGTGTCAGTATTCTCACAGATCTTATCGTTGATATAAATCTGACCCGTGAGCGTCATATTGCTCTCATAGAGGTTCGGATCGACGGTCCATTCAGGCTCGTCACCCTTGACGGTGAGGTTGAGCTGCATAACGCGTTGTATGCCCAGTCGGTCGGTGACGTAGATATACTCCGTATGGCGACCAATCGATACGGTCGGTGCAATGGTAAACCTGAGATACTTCTCCTCGCTGTCAACGGTGCCCACCGGTTCGTCAACGGTCAGCCATGTAGGCAGACCCGTAATCTCGTAGGGCTGCGATGCCCCCGTCTTATTGGTCAGACCGAGGTACATATAGGCCGTCTCGTCCCAGTTCTTCTGGTAATCAGTCATGGCCTTGCCTTCTTCCAATTCCCAGCCGACAGCGGCGAAGTCAGCATGGAACTTCCACTGTACGGTCTCCGAGTTGTTGCCGTGTTCGTCTTTGATGTAGTTCACGGTGGCAACGAAGTCGTTGTTGTCCATCAGTGCCAGTGCGTTGTCTTTGAAGGTGAAGTAGATCTCGTCGGCAGATGCTGTGAAGTCAAACTGCGAGTCATCGAGTCGCATGTTAGTGGAACCGGGCTTCAAGGCCGGAGCGTTGACGCTCTGGCTGTAGACCTGCGGCTCAGCGATGACAATATACTGCTGATAGTCGGTCTCTCCGAAGTTGTCGAGCGAGAAGTCGGTAACAACCGTCCCCTGCTCGTTGCGGTGGATACTCTCCATCGGGAAGTAGCCCACGAGTCCCGGATAGCTGTTATCCATGCGCTCATACATACGGTCCTTGATGAGCTGTCCGTCGAGGGCAGCACTCCAGAGGCGTACCTCGTCGATGTCACCGGTGAAGTGGTTGTAGGTCATAGCATACTCATTACCGTTGGTGTCCATGAGTTCCTCACCACCGAAGAGCATCCACTTGGCCGACAGTCCAGGTATCTTGTCCTCAGGTATCACCTTCACGGCCTCACCGTCGATGTAGGCAATGGCACTCGTGCCACGACGTACGTTCAGTGCGAAGTGGTGCCAGTTGCCGTCCTTATAGTCTTTGTTGCTCAGTTGTATCTCTTCTTCTACCTCTTGTATCTCAGCACCAGCCTCGTTATGACTGTGTTTCACCTTCTTCAGCGTGAGGATATCTCCACCCTGTGTACCTCCTTGGAATCCGATGGTGTAGCCGTTGAGTACCGAGAGAAGCGTCTGGTCAAACATATCGCACGGTTTGTTACCGCGGAACCAGAACTCTATGGCATAGTTGTCGGTCTGTGCCGGACTGAAGGTCGCTATGTCAACACGCATCGGCTGGGTGCCATCGAGCGCCAGTGCACGGTTTTCGTTATTGATATACCACGACTCACTGTCCATATACATGTGGCGTGAGCGGGCGCGGTCGGTGAGCTGTGTACCGTGACCTTCGTCCATCTCCCAGTAGCCCACCAGACCCGGCGTGTAAGCCGCGCGGTTCTTGTTGCGTGTCTGGTAGAGCTCGTTAGCGGTGACATCGGTGTTCCAGATAGACAGTTCGGCTACCATTCCCTGCATGCCGTCGCCGCCAACGGAGAGTTTGCCGTGACCGTTGAGGTCGTTGGCCGGCATGTTCTGACCGATATAGTTAGGTGTCTTGTCGTCGGCACCGACATAGAGCATGGTGATGCGGTTCTGCGGGTCGTCAGCAGTCTTGCGCTTGTAGTTCATCGCCATATATACCCACTGGTTCTTCGGCAGCCGGGTGTTGGTGTCGAAGACAGCGTCCTCACCACCTACACGTGCCTGTAGCATACCGTCGTCGTGGGTAGCGAGTGACAGGAGGTTGTCCTCCGTACCGAGACTCACGATGGTACCGTCGCCCTGGCGGTAGAACCACATATCGAAGGCGTAGCTGCTAATCGACAGGTCGTACTGTGCCTCGGTCTGTATGCGGCTGCCATTGAGCTGTACTGCTACGTCCGGATAAGCACCTTCACCAAACACCACATTGTTCATGCCACCCTCGATGCGGAAGTTTCCACTCCTTGAGAGGGCATTGACATTGAGATTCTCGTTGAAGCGCAGGTGCATATTGTTGCGATTCACGTAGGTGAGTTGTCCGTTCTCCGGGCTTACCATACCGAGGATCTTCGGACCGTGGGTGTCTTGCGTGATGTCGATAATCTCGCTTTCGAATGTGACATCCTCGCCATTGTCACCACCATACTTACCGAAGGATTGTGCCTGCAGTTCGTAGATGCCATCGGCGGGGAACGTCACCTTCTCAGTAAACTGGCTACCGTCGGGCATTGCCTCGTAGCCCTGCGACAGCAGACTCTCGATGGTGGTCCACTGCTTATGCACGGTCCAGGTGTCTGTTCCCTTGCGGCGGTAGCGCAGCCGCAGCCCTTTCAGTCCTGCATCCTGGCGGTCGAGGTCGTACATCTTAGCCACCACACCACCGTTCTTGCGTTTGAGTTCCTCGTTGAGCACGGTGTGATCGACGCTCAGGCTTACCGGCGACGATGCCGGCACGAAGTGTACGCGCAGCGTCACTGGGTCGCTCTCGATGGTCGGGTCTTTCTCTGACTTGAGTTGGATAATGATGTCGTTGTAGTCGATGACTGTGCGGTCGCTCTGTGAGACAAAGAGTGTCTTCTCTACCATTTCACCACCCTTCATCTTGATGAGTCGACCTTCCTTACCATTGCTCAGCACCATACCGTCGATCATCAGGATAGCACCGTTGGGATTGCTCTTTTCCTTCACCTGCAGCACGTAGTTGCAGATGTCGTTGGTCTCACTCTCATTGAAGAGTTGCAGAATGAACTTCGCCTCTGTACCTGTAGGCACATCGGTGACCTCAGTAGCCCCTTTCACCTTCAGTTTCGGGTTCTCCACCTTCATCGTAGCTTCGTTGAGCAGCGTTCCTGGCTGGTAGTATTTCGTGTAGGAAGCACCCTCGTAGGGGTTGGCAGTCTGTCCGCCGCGTGTGCGGAAGATGGGTCCCCATCCTGAGGGCGACTTAAACACATCGACGGAGAGTGCTGTGCGCACATCGCCATCGCTCATCGTCCACGCTACTGAGTTCGATACGGTGGTACTGCTACCGTCAGTGTTCGAGTTGCCCTCACCGGTAGAATAGCCCAGGTTAGCTATGGCACCGGCATCATTGAATGTGGCACCAACTTGTCCTACCACGCTGAACGACTTCGAGAAATCATGCTTATGCGACTTGCCGCCCTTGATGCTGGTCTCGGTTGTCTGCGACACCTTTGTGCCGCTGGCGATGGAATAGTTCTCTATCAGGTTGCCCTCATCATTGAAAGCGTCGAGCTTATCCTCTTCGTTGTCGGCGATGCGGTCGCGCCACACCTTTATCTGGTTGATGGCATCTTCTACTTCGTCGGGGACATTAGGATCGTCGGTACCGTTCACAGCCATATAGCTAGGGTAGCCGTGAGTAGCGACAAGTTGTTCCTTGGTCCACGACTTGTCGTAGTTGGGTCGGCCAAACTCCGGGTCACCGGGCTTGTACTTCGTGTAGTATATCACCTTGCCTGGTACTGCCACAGCCTTAGTCTTATCCCAGTGGTCGCCGTTAATATATCCCTCTTCGAGCTTGCTCTTGATGAGAGCCTCCCAGTTAGGAATGAGCGTGTTCTCGATATATGCCTGTGGGAAGACGAACTCCGTGTCGAACTCCTGTCCTACGGTGATACCATTCTTTACGTCGAGTTGATAGGTGCCGTTGTCTTGCTTGTAGATGCCAAGCATGCGTCCCTTGCTGAAGAGCAGGTTGGTGGAGCGACCGATATAGGTGTCGCCACCCTCTGGAGCAAAGCTCATCGTAGAGAGGTCTATAACCATTGAACTCGGCGTTACCATCTGTTCGGTCACGGTGTAGGTAGTATCATTGACCTCGATGTCCTGATCGGAATAGTTTCTCGTTGCCTTAAGCGTCTGGTTCACTACAACCTTAAACTTCGACTTGGCAAGTGTGGCAATACCAAATGCCGGTCCAATGTTGACTTCCCATGTAGGTGTCTCGCTGATATAGCCACCACCCGACCATCCTGATGTGCTGCTTTCAACAGTGGTGTGTGCGAAAGAGCGGATGGTCTTGTTGGTGAGCGATGCCACAGAGGTGGATCCCGGCGGACGGCGGATAATCATATCCACCGCATCAGGACCGCGGGTCACGAAGTTGGTACCTGAGCCGATGCTACCCAGTACGATGAGGTCGAGGGCATCGGTCTGTGAGTCGGGTGCCTGCCACATGGTGGTGCGACCATCTACTGCCACACCTACAGACATATTGTGGAGATAACCTGTGGCGAAGTTAGGTGCACCCGCCACAAACTGGTATTGTATGTGTCCGGTCTCGTCGGGCGTTATCTCTATATTGGCAGTCTTGTATGGTTGACCCATATTCACGTCCTCACCATTCACCTTGCCGTCTTCGGCATAGATGATGGTTGTTGAGCTGGCGTCGTTGGCGATGTGTACCACGGCGTCTGTCGGCACCTCGGTGAAGGTCTCGCCCGTATCGAGGTTCTTGTAGTTTTCAGCCACGGCGATGTCGTAGGTGTAGGTCTTGTCCTGTTGGAAGATCGGATGACCGAAGGTGTAGTCGTAACTGTTGTCGGTGATATTGGCAACGGCTACGGAATCGACGGTAAAATCGACGTTGGTCACACCTATCTTCTCTTCGCCGAAGACGTTCTTAATGGTCTTTGACAGCAGCGGACTCGTCTGTTCTACCGACAGCGTCGGATTGGCACGATACTGCCGTATCATCTTCGCGCTATACTCGTATTTCAGCGTCGAACTGCCTTCAACGGCTATCGAGTCGGTTTGCATCTGCTCCTTGACAGTATTCGTAGCATCGATGACCGGCAGGTTCTGTGCGAAGATTGCCTTGTCGTTGTAGATATCGCCGTTCTTATCGTTGTCAAACGTGATGCTCTCCACCTTATACTTCAGTGGTGGCAGCATAGCGGAGAACTCACCGGTCTTCTCGTCGGTTGTTATATATATATAATAGGTGTCGGTATTATCGTCCTTCAGGGCTGCACGGTAGGCCGTACTCTGGATGCTGTCGGTGGCACTCTCCACAGGGATGTCCACCGTTCCGTAGTTACCGTCGCCGTGACTGTCAACCACATAGTTGAACGAGCACTGGCTCTCCTTGCCCAGACTGAGCTTGATGGTAGCCTTACCCAGTCGGTTCACGCTGCGCTTGAAGCCCAACGGCTCTTCCAAATCGGAGATACCACCGTTCACACGACCGGTGACGTTGACCAGTGTGCTATCGGCGAAGTTGGCAATCTCGGCTTTCTTGAAGTCGTAGGTAGAGCCGTCGAGTGGGAACGAGGTAAACTTATGACCGTTCTTGTAGCACTCTATGAGGTGATTGCCTATAGGTACCGAGATTTCGTACTCACCGTTGGAGTCGCTGCGAATGCCCTCCTTCGACTGCACCATATTGCCGTCGATCATGAACTGCACGCTATCCACTGGGATATCGGTGTTCAGGTAGGTAATCTTACCCCTCAGAGGGAACGACGAAGTATCGGTGAAGTCGTAGCCGTTGAGGGTGAGTGAGCTACTGCCGATGAAGCCATTGCGCGATACAGGGTTGAATTCGTGTATGCCAAGTGTGGGCAGGATGGTATAGGTTGAACCGCTGCCTACGAATGGTATGCCGCGGATGATGTATTCGCCTGTTGCACTGGTGGTGGCATAGCGCGACAGCTGGTTGTCGAGCGGAACAATATTAGAAGCTGCGATGTTGTTGCCTACGGTAGCGTGGCGACCGTTAGGCATGTCGTTGGCGTAGGAGGCGTCGAACACGTAGTGGTCAAGTCCCTCGTCCATTGGCCAGTAGAGCGCCAAGCCCTCCTCGCGACCGTTCAGCATGCGGTCCTTGTAGTAGCTCTTCTCCTTGTCGCTGAGCGTGTGGTTCCATACGCGCACCTCGGTGAAGTTACCCTTGAATGCTTCTTCTTCAGTAATGTCTTCTGCACCTCCTACAGCAAACCTTTTCGGGTTGATCTCAGCCATGCTTTCAGATGTTGTGCATGAAGTGGTGAAATATTTATTCTCATATCCCCTACCATATTCTTTCTCGCGTTCATAGAATACCATTAGAGCATCATTGTTGACTCCATCGATTGTGTAGAGGCACTTATCATCGAAGATTCTGTATTTCGGATCCAACGTGTCTCCTTTTGTATATGTCTTTGATGACAGTACGTTGAGCAGGCTAACCTGTTCTGATTTGTCATTGACAGTGATTACGGGAACATCCTCGGCGCTCTGTAGCGATACTAACGAATAGATGTTTGCAGGAATGTTGAGTTCTGTTTTCAGTAGGATTCCTGTCCATGATTTCATCTTTAGAGTAATCGGCTCTGGAAGTGGTGTAGGAACATAGTATAGTGACATGTAGTAATTAGTACCTCCATAGATGTCATCAATCCATGTACCTGAATAATCATAGTATTGGAGGCCTAACTTTGTGGCAATATTAGTGCGAGCATCTCTTACATCCTCCTCTGTTGTGTAGATGTGTGTGCCATAAGTATCGTTCTGGTAACCGGGAAGACCTTCTTCTTTGGCTTTTGAATCAATTATACAGCCCTCTGCTCTCCAGTATTCGGTAAAGGTTTTCTCGGAAACAGTGATGTCGGAGAAGAGTTCTAAGAGTAATTGATAGCTGTCGCCACTGCGGGCGCCAACGCGAAGACGGCCTACGCCCGGTATCTCACCGATGACGGCTCCCTCTTGCATTCCTTCATCCGGACGGACGAACATCTGCACGGTGTAGTCCTTGTCTTTGCCGAAGATCTTGGCAATCTCTGTGTCATCGGCACTCCATGCGATACCTGTCGAAGCACCATCGACGCGCTGCGAATAGCCTTTCACTATATTGCCGTCGTCGGCATTAGAGGGACGGAGTGTCAGCCGCACGTCTTCCACTGCATCGCCACTACCGAAGCTGATACGACCACTGATGACGCCACGTGCCTGACAGAAGCCGGCATCGGTCAACGTGTTCTGCAGCAGGTTGCCGTTGTAGGCCTCTATCTTGTATTCATAGTAGTAGCCCGGCTGCACGGTATTGTCCTCGTAGGTATATTGCGTATTGGTACCGCTGGTGGTATTGATGCGTATATAGTCGGCATCGCTGTTCACATAGCGGCGCGAGATGACGAAGGTGGTGTTGTCGGTACCCACCTGCTTGGCCTCCCACGTCAGGCGTACGGTGCTTTCGTGCGTACCCTTCGTGGCCGTGAAACTCTTCACAGAGGAGCCTCTGAGCAGTCCGGCGGTGATGGCTTCGCTGTCGAAGTCGGTATCGTTGAGCGTCAGGCGCACCTTATACTGATAGCGGGCATTGGATGGCAGCTCGCTGTCGGTGAACGACAGCTGCTTACCTGCTGATGGCAGGGCATCGCCGTTTACGGTGCCGTATTCTGCCCACCCGCTATCATCGCTGGTCTTGCGCATCACCTTGAAGGTGACGCTCGATGCCGATGTCGGAATACGCGTGTATTGCCACGTCAGCTTCACCTTGTCGGTGACGGTGGTGTCTTGCCGTAGGTCGTAGATGCTGAGGTTGGCCTTGGTGTTCATCAGTTCCGACTCCACATAACCCAATCTGTTCAGCAGGTCGTCGCTGGGACTGTTGAGCTGCGACTCGTTGATGCCGTTGCCTATCCAATCTTTCGGCACGTTGAGCACCATATACTTATAATAGGTGGCACCGTTGACGCTGTTGTCGTGATAGCCTAATGTCTGATTGGTGCCGGCATCATCCACGGTGCCGCGCTTGCTCCACGAGCCGCTCTTGGCCTTGCCGTCCTTGTCGGTCTCCATACGATAGACGTAGGGCTTGCACTCCAAGTAGTTGTTGCTGCCCGAGGGGTAAGCGTTCCACGACAGGTCGGCAGCATTGTCAAACTGCCGGTATTCGGTAGTCAGCGTATTGGGCACAGGTACCATCTTGAAGATGTCACTTCGGTTGTAGGTGCTGGTATATTTCCAGTAGTAGTTGTTCTTGCTATCCTTCATGCCGTCGGTAGCTTCCACCTTCATGTCTATGCGCATGGGGTTGCCCACCTCGGCGGGAATGGTTATCTCGTAGGTCTTCTTGCTGCCTTTCTGACAGTCGAAGGTCTCGGTCTGTTCCTTCTTGCTGTTGTTCTGGAGGGTATAGGTGAAGGTCACCTTATACTTACCCTCACGGATATGTACCTCGCTCAGCTTGCTGGCGATGTCGTCGGGCAGTGCCGGCACGGTGAACTTCATCTTATCAGGACCGGTGCGCTCATACTGGAAGTCGCCGGCGTTGAAGCGCGAGTGTCCCAGCGTAGGACTCAGATAGGCCGATCCCAGCGTCATCGTGAAGGTGCCGCCGTTGTTGTGGTCGTACTTATAGTAGAATGTCCACGTCTTTCCTGCCATTGAGGCGTGGTAGTAGAAGTCGATGTTGGGCGTACAATAATGGTTGTCGCCGCCCCACTTCTGAATGAGGAAGTCCTTGCCGCTGAACTCTATCTTCTGCTCTGCGACTCCGTAGGCATTGGTAAACCACGCACGCGACTCACCCACACAGTAGCGGGCATGCACCTTACCGTAGGGATTACTGTTATCACCTTCATTCTTGTAGTAGAGGTCCATCAGCCATACGGTCTCATTGCCGCACTTAGCATAGATACCTCCGCTCTTGGCATAGGTATCACTGCGGTCCAGGTCGCAGAGGAACGGTTTGAACGTCACGTGGTCTGAGGACGTACTCATAGAGAACTTGTCTCCATTGTGCATCCAGTCGCTCGCCTGCATATTAGCTACATGCATTGAAAAAATCATCACCAGCAGCCAAGCCCACGGCTTTGGCAATGCTCGGTAGGTGCTGAACATTCGTTGTTGTTTCATAATGGTATTGTGTTTTTATTTATATTCTTAATATTCTACACTTGAATCAGTCCTCCCATAGGGCGTCGTCAGTGTCGGGGATATCGGCCTCTTTGCCTTGGCCCATGCCGGCATCATAGAGCCAGTGACTGAGGATGGTCAGTCTTCCCAAAGGGGGTCGTTAGAGCCGGGGATGTCGGCTGCCTTGCCCTCAGCAACATTAGCATCTACTTTGTTACTATTAACCCCAAGATATCCACCATTATCAACCCAACGTTGGTTAAGTACAAATGACAGTCTGAACACTTCACTTGTTGGCTTTATATATTTTTTCATCATTACTTGATAATCTTCTTTCCATTAACTATAACAATTCCTTTGTAACTATCCCCTACTCTCTGACCAGCGAGGTTATACATATCAGAGGATCTAAGGTCGAGGGTCGAGGTTCGAGGGTCTATAGCCGTAGTTTCATCATCATCTGGGAATGCAATAGAGAGCTTGCTGCCAGTCGCCAATATTGTATTTAGCGTAGCAGTTGGTATTTGCAAATAGGCTCTGTTAGCGGGCAAAGACCCTCCATCATTAACAGGATGAAATGCGCCTTGAGAAAGGACAAGGTTTGAATACTCAGTGTCCGGAGTACCATCACTGTTAGTATCAATCATTTCTGTAGCCGGAAAACTTGTTATGCCATCTATTGTACCTTTGAATAACTTAGCATTATATCTGTTTGTATCCTCAGAACTTGGCGAAATGCCAGTGCCAGCGTAATTCAAATCGGCATATGAGGCTGTTTCTTCCCTATATTTCATCAGTATACCCTCACCGCTCTTGATATACCTCACACGCTCTACTTTAATCTCTTTGTCTCCACTATTTACTTCTGTTGCTACATAGAATAAGTATTGTGAGCCGTCGTCCTTATCATAGAAATTAGCCTGCACACAAGTCGTCCCAACCCCCGTTGTTGCATTTGATATCCTAAAGCGGCCAAATACTTCTGCTTCGCCGAATGTCTGTTCGGCAATTAGCTCTGCTGGCAGCGTTATGTAAGCCACATTTGTCCAAGTCACCTCCTTCCAAGTGTCATTGGAAACATCTTTCTCTCCAGAAAAGCCGTCAGCAACTATGGTTGTACCCTCTTTGAAAGTACCAAGGCTTTTAAACAAGGTCATCATATTAGACACCGACATATTGTTGCCCATGTCTATATATGTCAATGTATTGGAGTTCTCACCAAAGAGTTCGCTCTGGAATGTAGGGTTGCCTCCATTATCAATGGTTAAGGAGCTAAGCGAACTCGAAGCTTCTTCAAAGGCATTCGCATTTACTGTTGTTACGCTACTTGGTATCGTCAGCGAGGTAGCAGTTTTTCCATTTTCCGTCAGTCCTGTGATGATAGTCTTCGCATCTGTATCTTCGTCGTACTCAAAACATTCCTCCTGTGCCTTCCCCACTATGCATACTCCAAGCAATAGGGAAAAGAGGGCAGCCCGACTGACGCCATGTTTCACTGCTCTTTCGATGATGTTCTGACTGCGATACATCTCTCGGATGATTGCATCATTCTTCTGCTTTAACTCACGGTTCTTCCGCCAGAAGAGGCCCATCAATATGGCAAGAGCCGCGATGAGAAGCACCACAGCAACTGCCAAGATAACGATAATTGTTAATGTCATATACTTTTGCGCATTGGTATTTCATGTACAAAAGTATAAAAAAAGTGTAAAGAAGCAACCCAGCAGACAAATTGCATCCTCCCTTTGGACAAATTGCATCTTCAATGCGATGTATCCTACTTCCTACTCTTGCTGTTCGCGGAATTGCCTGCGGCGATTACCCCTCACGACGCGGCAATGCTTGAGCGAGGCTCAGCTTTGCTCTTGCTGCTCGCGGAATTGCCTTCGGCGATTACCTCTCACGACGCGGCAAAGACTGAGCGAGTCTCAGCTTTGCTCTTGCTGCTCGCGGAATTCCGTAGGAGTTAATCCGTGCTTAGCCTTAAAACTACGGGAAAAGGTGGTTCGGACACCGAAGCCGGAGGCGGTGGCGATGTCTGCAATGCTCATGTCGGGACAGCTGATGAGCAGACGACGGGCATGGTCGAGACGGCACTCGTTGATGAAAGCTGAGATGCTATTGTGCTCACTGCCTTGCGAGAAGACACGGCCAGCCTGATCCTTCGTCAAATGAAAGCGCTCAATGATACTCTGTCTCCCGAATCCTGGGTCGGTATAGAGCTGCAGGCGTATCACCTCATCACGGATATGGTGATAGAGGTCCTCTGCATTAAGTGAAGAATGAAGGGTAAATTCTTTAATTTCTTCGGGGCGAGTATTGTCATATAGTTCCGTCAGCTGCTGTGCCAAAATGCGGTTTTTCTGTCGGATATTCCTGTTCTTACGGAACACGACGACGACGAAGCATATTGCCATCAGAGCAATGATAAAGATACCCACAGCTTGGAGACGGATGCTGTTGGCACGAGCCTTCTGTCGCTCTGCCTCCTTCTGCTGTTCCAAGGCATGATAGCGAGCCAGATGCTCACGGGCTTCGGCATCGATGATGATGTTCTCTAATCGTCCAAACGTTGCATTCATGTCATTGGTCTTACCCAAATCAGCGTAGGCGGTGGCAATGAAGTTCTCTGCCTGCGTACGATAGAAGCGGATGTAGTCCTCACGCCTGTCGGCAGTTGGTTCACGGTAGGTGCCGTCGTGATACCGGTCGGGATGCTGTTCGTAGTCATCGAGCACGGTTACAATGCGACGTGCCAGCGGCAAAATCTCAGCAGCTTGTCCTGTGGCGGTCATCACGCCAATCTTCCGCTTCAGGGCTATGACGAGGGCATCGAGTTCGTTGAACCGAAAAGGATTCTCAAGTTGTAGCTTATCTATCACGCTGTCAAGTTTCGCCATGCCAGCATCCGGCTGCCCCATTCTGCAGAGTGCTGCACCCACCTCGGCC
>Ga0256871_1000968_pt1 | contig 13340 bp, 10 predicted proteins | sample RumenRJG_07RNA_FD_185439 | JGI IMG/M metagenome (GOLD analysis project Ga0256871, IMG submission 185439) | Metatranscriptome of bovine rumen microbial communities from Lethbridge, Alberta, Canada - Rumen RJG_07 (Metagenome Metatranscriptome) | ecosystem: Host-associated > Mammals > Digestive...
CGCATCGGGGACACCGGGTGGCGCATATCCGACGGGTTCGCCGGGTGGACGTGCGACATGCTCGTGGACGGCACCATGGTCCTCATGATCGCGTACGCCGACCCCGGCATGCAGGCCCAGGCCCAGGCCCTCGAACAGGCCGCCGCACCCGCCTCCGATACGAGTGATGCGGCCGGTCCGGACACACAGTCCGCGACACCCTCCGCCCGAGGGGATCCGACCGCCACGCAGGACGGCACGCAGTCCGGGGCCGATCCTGCGGGTTCGGCCTCCGCTTCGGCGGACGCGTCCGCGCAGGCGGACACGGCGCACCGGTCCGACGGAACGGGCCGCCGCCTGCCCGTGGCGGTGGCGGTGCTGATCCTCGTGTGCGCGGCGGGCCTGTGCCTCGTGCGTCCCCGCCGCCATCGTACGGCCGGCCGGTCGCGCGGGCGCGGGGGACGGTCGAAGCGCGTCACGGCGGCCGCGACACCCCTGGACGGGCCGGCCGCGCGGGCCGACCGCGGGGCGAACACGCAGCCGATCCCGTGCAGGAGGCCCACGGTGGACGAGCCCGCCAGGCAGGAGATTCCCATCCGCCGCCATGACGGGACGGAAGGATGAGCCACGCCACGCCCACGCCCCGGCACGCGCCGGCCCGCCGCGCCCGCCGGGGCCGTGCGACGGCCGTCATGGGGGACATGCTCCTCCTGGCGGCCGTCGTGTGCGGGCTGTACATCGCGTGGCAGCTGTGGTGGACGGGGCAGGGCGAGGCACAGACGCAGACCCTCACCGACGCCGCATGGAGCGCGCCCCATGCGAACGCGGACGGCACGTATCCCATCGCGCCCGCCCAATCCCCTGACACCGCGCCCGTCATCCGCACGCAGCCGGCCGCGGATTCACTGATCGGCCAGATCTTCATCCCGCGTTTCGGCTCCTCGTGGAACCGCGCCATCATCCAGGGAACCGGGCCCCGGCAGCTCAATACGGGCGGCCTGGGCCACTACACCACCAGCGGCATGCCCGGCGCCGTCGGCAACTTCGCCGTGGCCGGCCACCGCGCCGGATACGGCAACCCGCTGGGAGACGTCGACAAGCTCCAGGAAGGCGACGCCGTCGTCATCCGCACGGCCGACTACTGGTACGTGTACACGGTTACGTCGCACGAAATCGTGCTGCCCACGCAAAGCGACGTCATCGACCCCGTCCCGCACGAACCGAACGCCACGCCCACCCGGCGCCTCATCACGCTCACCACATGCCATCCGCGCCTGCAGAACCCCACGCACCGTTGGATCGTATACGGGCAGCTCGCGTTGTGGTCGCGCGTCAGCGACGGCGTGCCGCAGGAAATCGCCACCGCCGCCGACCAATCGAGCGGCACGCTGTTCACGCGCACGCAGACGCGCGTGCTTGGCGTCATCCCCGCGTCGACGGTGCGGGACCTGTCGGTTACCTGCCGTGCGCTGCTGCTCGCGTACCTCGTGGTCTGGCTCGCCGCCGCCATCGCCTGGCGCTGGCCCGCCCTGAGGCGCCACGGAAAAAGCGGCGCATACGATGGCGCAGGCTCCAGCGCAGGCGCGGGCTTCGGCGGTGCGAGCGGCGGAGGTTTCGGCGCAGACGACGCAGACGCCCCCATCGCAACCTCCACAACCTCCGCCCGGCGCCCCACCGGCCTTTTCGTCTGGCTCGTGCGCCTGCAACCCGGCGTGCTGCCCATACGCATCGTGCTCGTCGTCATCCTTGTGCTGGCCGCGGTCGCGGCGCTGTTCCAATGGGTGTTCCCGTGGGCCGCGTCCACCATCCCGTACCTGCGCCTCGCCTCGAACTATGTGCCGCTTGAGTGACGCGCACCGCATATAATTCCGCTCAGAAACGGCGATGACCGCGCCCGCATACCTAAGGAGGATGCATGGAATCCGCCCGCATCTTGGTGATCGACAACTACGATTCGTTCGTCTACACAATCGTGGGGTACCTGCAGACGCTCGGCGCCACCACGACGGTGGTGCGCAACGACGCCGTGGACGCGACAACGCTCGACCTGTCGCAGTACGACGGCGTGCTCATCTCCCCTGGCCCCGGCCAGCCGTCCGAGGCGGGCGTGAGCGAGGATGTGATCCGCGCCTGCGCCGAGACGGGAACGCATATGTTCGGCGTGTGCCTGGGGCTGCAGGCGCTGGCCGAGGTGTTCGGCGCCACCATCACGCACGCCCCGACCATCCGCCACGGCAAGACGAGCCCCATCGACCACGCGGATGACGAGATCTTCGCCGGCGTGCCGAACCCGATGACGGCGACGCGCTACCACTCGCTGTGCATCGATCCGGCCACGCTGCCCGACACGCTCGAGGTGACGGCGAAGGCCGAGGACGACGGCACCATCCAGGCCGTGCGCGTCAAGGGCAAGCCGATGTACGCCGTGCAGTTCCACCCCGAATCCGTGATGACCGACGGAGGCTACCGCCTGCTGGCGAACTGGCTGGCGTCCTGCGGCCAGACGAACGCCGTGGAGAAATCCGCGGGCCTCGAGCCCAAGGTGAGCGCGCATATCGACGATTAGCCCGCGCGCGGCGGCGCAGAAACGACAAGGCGGCGGCCGGAATCCCGGCCGCCGCCTTTCTACGCGCGCTACTGCCCGCTGCTCTCCGACGATGCGGACCCGGAGGGCGAGGCGGACCCCGACGGCGAGGCGGATCCAGACGACGACGCATCGCTGCCGCTGCTGCTGCCGCCGCCGGTCATCACCAGCGTCACGGTGGTGCCTTCCGGCACCGAGGCGCCCGCGGACACGGTCTCGCCGTTGACGGTCATGGAGCCGACCACGGAGCCCGACCCCGAGGAGCCGGATTTCGCGGCGACGAGGCCCATCGACTTCAGCGTGGCCGCGGCGTTGTCATACGTCATGCCGATCACGGACGGCACCGTGACGGTGGAGGGGCCGGTCGACACGTAAATCGTGATCTGCGCGCCCTGTTCCACATGCTCGCCGCTGGACGGCGACGTGCGCGTCACCAGGCCCTCCGACACGCTGTCGGAGCTCTCCTGCTGCACCACCACGCTGAAGCCGGACTTGCTCAGCGTGGACTGCGCGTCGGACTGGCTGGAGCCCACGAGGTCGTCGGGCACCGTCGTCATGCCGTTGGAGATGTACAGGTCGACCGTCGTGCCCTCCTTGGCGCTTTCGCCATCGGCCGGGTCGGTGCGCGTCACCTTGTCTTTCGCCACGGTGGCGCTGTCTTCGGTGTAGATATTGCCCACCTTGAAGCCGGCCTTCTCAAGCGCCTGCTGCGCCTGCGCCTGCGTCTGGCCCGACACGTCGGGCACGGCCACGGACGACGGGCCGTCGGAGAACCAGCACGTCACGGTGCTGCCCTTCGCGGCCTGGGTGCCGCCGGCCGGATCCTGCTTCGTGAAGGTGCCGTCGGGCTCGGTGGAATCCGAGTCGACCTGCTCCTGGTATACGAAGCCGGCGGCCTCGATGGCGCTTTTCGCGCGGTCGCGCGAATAGCTGGAGTCAATTGTCGGCACCGTGACCATCTCGGGCTTCGCGCTGCTGTTGCGGCTGGTGAAATACCACACGCCGGCGGCGACGAGAAGGAGCACAACCACCACGGACGCCACGATGGCGGTGGTGCGGTGCTTCTTCTTCCTCTGCTTCTCAAGCTCCTCGGCGCGCGTGGGCTGCATGGTGCCCGTGGTTGCGGCCGGCGGCATGTAGCCGGTGTTCGTCGGCTGGTCGTAGGCCGCGTAGCCGTTGCCCTGGGCGTAGGAGTTCTGCGGCGTCGGCTGGACGGGCGGGATGTTGTAATCCGGCGTGTCCTGCAGCTTCTCGGTGGCGATGGGGGAGACGACGCCTGCGGCGAGCGGCGTGCCGCCGTTCATAAGGCGCACGATGTCGTCGCGGAACTCGCCGGCCGTGGCGTAGCGGTTCGTGCGGTTCTTCGCCATGGCCTTGGCCACGATGGCGTCCCATTCCTTGGGAAGGCCGGGTACGATGGCGCTCGGCGGCGTGGCCGTCTCGCTGACATGCTGGTAGGCGATGGCAACCGCGGAATCGCCGACGAACGGCGGGCGGCCGGTAAGCATCTCATAGAGCACGCAACCGGCGGAGTAGAGGTCGGAGCGGCTGTCCACCTGCTCGCCGCGCGCCTGCTCGGGGCTGAGGTACTGCGCGGTTCCCACCACGCCCTGCGACTGCGTCATCGTGGTCTGCGAATCGTCGAGGGCCCGGGCGATGCCGAAGTCCATGACCTTCACGATGCCCTCGTCGGAGATCATGATGTTGCCGGGCTTGATGTCGCGGTGGATGATGCCCTCGCGGTGCGAGTACTCGAGCGCCGACAGCACGCCGATCATGACCTGGCCGGTGTCGTGCTCGCTGAGCGGGCCGTTCACCTTGAGGATGTCGCGCAGGGTCTGGCCCTTGATGTACTCCATCACGATGTACGGGACGCGCACGATCTGCCCGCGCTCGTCCGCGAACTCCTCGTCGCCCGAATCGTAGATCGCCACGATGTTCGGGTTGTTGAGCTTCGCGACGGCCAGCGCCTCGCGGTGGAAGCGCCGCAGGAAGATCTGGTCGGTGGCCAGGTCGGAGCGCATGATCTTGATGGCGACGGTACGCCCCAGGCGGGTGTCGGTGCCGATATGCACCTCCGCCATGCCGCCATGCCCGACGAGGTCGCCGACGGAGTACCTTCCGTTCGCGAGCGTCTGGGGAATGTACATGCTCATTGCGCACCATCCTTAGGTTGCTGCGTGTGCTGCTCGTGTGCTGTATTCGATGTTGATGTTGTGGATGCCGACGTGTCGCGACTCGCCTCGGATTCGAGGCGTGTTGCGTATTGCGTGCCGGTCGCCGCATGCACCGTGCCGGTCGCCGCGCGCACCGTGCCGGTCGCCGCATGCGCCGGGGTCTCCGCCGCCACGCCGCCCGAGGCCGCCACATCGGCGATCGGGGGCAGGTGCACGGCCAGTCCGGTCTGCGGGGGGATCGCGGCCACGTTCCGCGCGCCGTGACGGGGCACGGGCGTTGCCACCGATGATACCGGTGTTACCGGAGGCATCGTGGAGCCCGTGGCGTAGGACACGCCTGACGCGCCGCCGCTTCCCGCCACATAGACGATGTCGGAGGACGAGGGACCCGTGACCATGCCCTTCGGCTCGAAGGACTCGGGCATGGCGGGCATGGCGCCCGATTCCGCCGCCGAGGCCGAGGCGAAGGTGGAGGCCGCGGATTTGGCCGCCGCCGCAGCCGCCGCGTCGATGACGGGGCTCGGGGCCGCGTCGAAATGCACGTCGATGACCCTGTCCGCCTCGCGGCTGCGCTTGATGGCGGCGCGGTCGGTGAGGTCGACCATCCATGCCGGCGGCTCGTGAGGGGCGCTGTAGACGGTGCGTCCGACGGGCCTCTGGCGCGCCACGCGCACGGGCGGGATATTCGCGGTCTGCTCGTCCCACAGATGGTCGAGGATCACCTGGAGGTTGCGGGACACCTCGAGGGCGTCGCGCGGCCTGTCCTTCGGATCCTTGGCAAGCATGCCCATGACGTATTCGCGCAGGCGCCAGTCGATGGAATCGGGCAGCGGGGGAACGGGCTCATTCACATGCGCCGCCGCGATGTCGACGGAGGTTTTTCCTGTGAACGGACGGTGCCCGCACAGGCCCTCGTAGGCCACCACGCCGAGCGAGTAGATGTCGGACTGCGGCGTGGCCTGCTCGCCCTGAGCCTGCTCGGGGGAGATGTACTGGGCGGTGCCCACCACCATGCCGTCCTGCGTGATCTGCGCCTGGTTCGTGGAATAGCTCACGCCGAAATCGGTGATCTTCACCTCGCCGTCCTGCGAGACCATGATGTTCGCGGGCTTGACGTCGCGGTGGATCACGCCATGCGAATGCGCCACGTACAGGCCGCGCGCCACCTGGATGAGAATCGGCAGGAGGTCGACGGCCGGAAGCGGCGCGCGCTCCTTGTAGATCTGCGCCAGCGACGGGCTGTCCACGTATTCCATCACAAGGAAGCCGACGCCGTCGTTCTCGTAGTAGTCGAACAGCGCGGCGATATTCGGGTGCGCGAGGTTCGCGGAGTTATGCGCCTCCGCGCGCAGGCGACGCAGTTTGTTGTTGTCGGGGTCCTCGAGGTCGCTGCGCAGCGCCTTGATGGCCACGGGGCGGTCGAGCTCGATGTCGACGCCGCGCCACACCTCTCCCATGCCGCCCTGCGCGAGGCGTTCCTCGAGGCGGTAGCGGTGGTGCATGATCTGTCCGGGAATCAACTTCATTGCGAAATCGCCTCCTGGAGCACGGCCTTCATGATCGGGCCCGCGATCTTGAGTCCGTAATCGTCGACGTTGTGCACCACCACGGCGATGGCGATCTGCGGGTCGTCCGCCGGCGCGAAGCCGGTGATCCACGCATCGATCTTGCCCTCGCCGTTCTGCGCGGTGCCGGTTTTCGCGGCCACCTGCACATTGCCGAAGTTCAGGGAGGGGAAGTCCTTGGTCACCATGCCGGTCATCAGCTGCGTCAGGCCCTGGGCGGTGCTCTGGCTGAACGGCGTGTTCAGCGTCGTGACCTTGGTCGAGGAAATCGTGGTGAGGTCGGGGCCGAGCACGCTGTCGACGAGAATCGGCTGGCGCTCCACGCCGCCGTTCGCCACGGTGGCGGAGATCATGCAGGCCTGCAGCGCGGTGGACGTCGTGTCGCCCTGGCCGATGGACTGCAGCGCGAGCTTGTCGTCGGTCACGTCGGTGGGGAACTGCGAGGCCACGGCCTTCATCGGGGTGTCGTCGGAGCCATCGTCAACCGTGACGGACGTGCCGTAGCCGAGCGCCTGCGCCATCGAGCCCACCTTGTCGGCGCCGAGCGAGACGCCCAGCTGCGCGAAGGCCGTGTTCGACGAGTAGGCGAAGGCGTCGGACAGCGAGATCTGCCCGTTCGTGCCGTTGCCCGGTGACTGCGCGTTCGTCAGCTGCGTGTCGGTGCCGGGAAGCGTATACGATGCGCCCGCCGGAATCTGGCTATCGACGGTGTACTGGCCGGATTCGAGCGCTGCCGCCGACACCACGATCTTGAACGTGGACCCGGGCGGGTACGTCTCGGACACCGCCTTGTTGAGCATCGGGTTGCCGCTTTGCGCGACAAGCGACTGGTAGGCGGTGTTGACGGCGGTTGTGTCATGCGAGGCGAGCAGGTTCGGGTCGTAGCTCGGCGTGCTCACCATCGCGAGGATCTTGCCGGTTTTGGGATCCATCGCCACGACGGCGCCCTCGTAGCCCTGCATCGCGTCATACGCGGTCTGCTGGAGCGCCGGGGAAATCGTGGTGCGAATCGTGGCGCCCGCGTTCTCCTGGCCGGTGAACAGGTTCTTGACCTTGCTCCACCACAGCATGTTGGACTGTCCCGACAGCAGCGAGTTGCGCGACGATTCGATGCCGCGGTCCGCATTGACGGTGATGGAATAGAAGCCGGTGACGGGCGCATACACCGCGCCGTTGGTGTAGACGCGCTGGTAGCTGAAGGGGTCGTTCACGGCGTCGGAGCGCGCGATGACGGTGCCGTCGCTGGCGAGGATGGAGCCGCGCGGCACGCTGAACTGCGCGTATAGCGAGCGGCTGTTGCGCGGGTCGGCGTCGAGTTTGGTGGCGAAAACCGCTTGGATCATCGACGAGCTGAGTCCCAGGAGGACGAAGAGAACGACGATGACGTAGAAAAGATGGCGCAACGATTTATTCATCGGGATTCGTCTCCTTTCTTCGCCGATGGGAATGATGCGGGCTGGCTGGATGCCGCGGACGCGGCGGACGATGCGGCCGACGCGGCCGCATGCCGCGGCGCGGAGGACGGGGCTGGCGCCGGATTGTCATACGTGCTGTAGTCGAAGCCGAGGTCGAGAAGCGCCGGATCCTCTCCCTGGTAGGCGTTGGGATCGCGGTAGCCCTCGGTCAGCGGCATATTCGCCGTGCGCACGATGGCGGGCTCGATATCGTATTCCGGCTCGCCCTCCGGGCGCGACGAAGGCGCAGGCACGGCGGCCGTCGTATTCGCCGCCCTCTGCTGGCGCCGCGCCGCCTGGCCGCGCTCGGCCGCGGCGGCCGCCTCCTTCTGGGCGTTGCGGATAACCTCGAGCGCCTCCTGCTGGAATTGCGAGTCGGAGGCGTCGACCTGCGGCGCGTTCGCGCCGTTCGACACAATGATGACGATGGTGACGAGCAGCAGGTTCGCCACCATGCTGGAACCGCCCGCCGCCATATACGGCAGCGTCAGGCCGGTCAGCGGGATGAGCAGCGTCACGCCGCCCACCACGGTGAACACCTGGAAGGCCATGGAGAACATGAGGCCGGCGGACAGCAGCTTGCCGAAGCCGTCCTTGATCTTCAGCGCCACGACGATGCCGAAGGAGACGAGCACGAGGTACAGGCACAGGATGGCAATGACGCCCGCAAGGCCGAGCTCCTCGCCCAGCGAGGCGTAGATGAAGTCGGAGTTGCCCAGCGGCGTCAGGCCGGGCATGCCCTGGCCCAGGCCGGTGCCGAACAGGCCGCCGGACGACTGCCCGAACACGCCGGTGACGAGCTGCTGCGAGCCGCCGTCGGCCCAGTACACGTCGTTGTCGAAGGGGTGCAGCCACGCGGTGACGCGGCTGGCCACATGCGCGAACATCCTCGAGGCCACGTACGCACTGCCCGCGAAGAACACGACGCCGATGACGAGCCAGCTTTTCTGGCCGGTGGCCAGGTACAGCATGCACACGAACATCGCGAAGAACATCAGGCCGGTGCCCAGATCATGCTGCACGACGAGCACGGCCATCGACACGCCCCAGACCACGAGGATGGGGCCGAGGTCCTTGAGACGCGGGAAGCGGATGCCGAGCATCTTCCGGCCGCCCACGGCGAGGCGGTCGCGGTGGTCGAAGAGGTAGGAGGCGAAGAAAATGGCCAGGAACAGCTTGGCGAATTCGGCGGGCTGCAGCGTATGAGAGCCGAAGTGGATCCAGATGCGCGCACCGTTCACGGTCATGCCCAGATGCGGCACCATGGGGGAGAGCAGCAGGAGCAGGCCGATGACCATCGACACATACGAGAACCGGCGGAAGCGGCGGTAGTCCTGCACGAGCACGAGGACCACCGCGCACAGGCCCAGGCCAAGCAGGAACCAGATGAACTGCCTCTGGCCGACGGCGGACGCCTCGCCGCTGGCGATCTCCTCCTCGTCGATGCGCGTGATCATGGTGATGCCGATCAGGGCGAGAAGCACCACGATGGACAGCGGCGTGAGGTTGGCGTGCGGCTGGAACCGGATGGCCACGATGACGAAAACGAGAAGAATGACGACGAGAGCCGCGAAAAGCATGATGAACTCGCGCGGCACGTTTCCGCTGACGCGCATGAACATCTGGAACATCGCCAGGAATCCGAGCCCCACGGCAAAGACGAGGAGCAGGATCTGGCGGATGCGGGAGGCGGTTTTCACTGCGTGGCCCCCTGACCCGAGGCGGAGGCCGAGGAATCGGAGGTTGCGGAATCAGAGGCCGCGGAAGACGCAGCGGAGGGGTCAAGCGACGTGCCGACGGGCGCCGACACGGTGCCCGACGCGGAGGACGACGGCGTTGCGGAGGACGATGACTGCAACGGCACGCTGCCGGTGGAGCGCTGGCCTTCGGTGATGAAAACATTGAGAAGCGCCTCGGCCTCGCTCTTGGAGCCGGCCGTCACGCCCTGCTGCAGACGCTGCTGGGAATTCTCGGACAGCCCGTCCACGCGGATATGCGACTGCTCCTCCACATGGGAGAGGCTGTAGCCGAAGACGTCGGTGCTCACGCCCTGGTAGATAACCACGTAGCCGTTGGATTCACCGACGTAGTACTGCGACTGCGACCAGCGCCACGCGGCGAACAGGCCGCCGGCGATGACGAGCACGACGGCCGCGACGACGATGGCGACGACGCCGCGCTTGACGTGGCGGCGCTTGATGTCCTGCTTGGTCTGTTGCACCTTCTGGCGCTGGATGGCATGCACGACGGCCGGATCATGCGGGTCGGTGCTTTCGGTGCCGTCCCGCTTCGTGACGACGGGGATCTCGCTCGTATCGGGCATGGGGTCCTCGGCCGCGTCGGGCATCAAAGACACCGGGCTCGCGATATTCGGGGTGTCCTCAGGCTCGACATCGGAAGGCGACACGCCTGAATCTTCAGGCGTGTCGGCAGAGCGCACCTCGCGATGCCCATCGTCCGCCACAAAGGCGCCGCCGTAGGATCCGACGGAATCGCCGTCCTCGCCCTGCGGCGCGCCCGCAGCCTGGGCGTCGGCGGGATTCGCGGCGTCCTCCTGGGCGGCGGCCATCAGCTCGGCCGCCTTCTGCGCGGGGGACTTGGCGTATTCGTCACGCAGGCGCGGGGCCTGCGCCACCGTCGTGCCGAGGATCTCGGCAAGCGGCGGCAGGTCGGCGCTTACGGCACCGCCCACCAGCGGGATCTGGTGACGGCGGCCCTGCTCCTCGGGGTTCAACGGGATATTTGCATCCGCGATGACGGCCGTGCAGTTATCGGTGCTGCCGGCCTTCAGCGCCATGCCGACGAGCTGCTGCGCGCAGTCCTGCGGATTCGTCACGGTTTCGAGCGTCTCGCGAATCGTGGAGTCGGACAGCACGCCGCACACGCCGTCGGAGCACAGCATCCAGCGGTCGCCGGGCTGCGCCTTGCGCACGGAGATGTCGGGGCGCGGGTCGATGTCGAAATCGCCCAGCACGCGCATGACCACGTTGCGCTGCGGATGGTTTTTCGCCTCCGCGGGCGTGATGCGACCCGAGTCGATCAGATGCTGGACGTAGGAATGGTCCTTGGTGGCGTGGATGATGCGGCCGTTGCGCAGAAGGTAGGCGCGGGAGTCGCCGATATGCGCCAATACCCAGTGGTCCTCCACAAGGGTGACGGCGGTGACGGTCGTTCCCATGCCCGACAGCTTGCGCTCACGCTTCGCCTTGCCCACGATGGCGTCATGCGCGGCGATGACGGAGGTCTCCATCAGCGCGGCCACCTCGCCGACGCTCTGGGGCTCCGCGGGCTCGCGTTCGATATGCGCGAGGGAGCGCACGGCGATCGTGGACGCCGTGTCGCCGCCTGCGTGGCCTCCCATGCCATCGCAGATGGCTATGAGACGCTCACCGGCGAAGGAGGAATCCTGGTTGTTGCTGCGCACGTACCCGGTGTCTGACACCGTGGTCGAATACAGAAGAAGCGTGTTGCGGGTAGTCATGCGGCCCCATCACCTCAATTCGAAGGTCGTGGCGCCTATTCGCACGGGCACGCCAGTCGGAAGCATCACGGCGCCGTGGATTCTCTGGCCGTTGACCACGGTTCCGTTCGTACTGTTCATGTCTTCGACGGCCCAGTTGCCGGACGAGGGATCGTAGAACACCCGGGCATGATGAGCCGACACGAACTCATCATCAAGAATAATCGCATTGTCGGGGGCACGGCCCAGCGTGATGGGTCGCGAGGACAGGCTGACGGTGGTCCCGGCAAGAGGTCCGTCGATGACGACGAGCACTGTCGCGGCGGACTGGGAACGAACGGCGGAGGACCGGCGGGATTCGACGGAACCGGCGCTTCTCGGCTGCGGAGCCGGCGGAGCGGCCACGGTCTGCTGGGCCTGGTTGGTGCGCTGACGCCGCTTGCGCGACGAGCGCGGGCTGAAAACGCCCACGTCGCGCCCCAGCGATTTGACGACGAAAAATACGAAAACCCATAGCAAGATGAGGAATGCGTATTTCAGAATCGTGAATGTCAGGTCAGTCATAGCAGCAAGCCTTCTCCTGTCTCTCCTCCGGCCGAAGGCTACGCCTGCGTCTCGGACGAGGCCCAGTACAGGATGCGGGTCCTGCCGATCGTGATCGTGTTTCCGTCGAGCAGCGTGGCGGCGGGCACGCGGTGGCCCTCCACGTAGGTGCCGTTCACCGGCGGTTGCCCTTTGGAATTGAGCACTTCCTTCATGATCACGCCCTGCGGGGTGATCGAAATGGTCAGGTGGTGGCGGGAGACGCCGGGGTCGTCGATGATGATGTCGCAGTCGGAGCCGCGGCCGACGAGCGTCACGGGCGCCGTAAGCATGTACTGGCGGTTGTTGATTTCGAGGACGGGGCAGTCCTTCGTCTCGTTCTTCGCGGTGACGGGGGCCGCGTTGCCCTGCACGGATTCGCTCGTCAGGCGGAACTGGGAGCGCGGAAGGTCGTAATCCTCCTCGAACACCACCACGACGGGGCCGACGAAGGCGTAGTTCTGGGTCTTGGCGTATTTCGTCAGGTTGGCGGCGAGCTCGTTGGCAAGCGTTTCGGCGCCCCACTTCTCGATGCGGTCGAAGTCGGGGGTCGACAGGGCGAAGCGATACTCGTTGGGTGCTACGGTGCGGTCTCGGCCCACGGACATGGCCTGGGCGTCGATCTCCTTCTCCAAGGCGCTGGAAAGATCAACAGGCTGGAGATCCTTGGAGCCGAACTTGTTGAAAACACCGTTGACGGCGCTTTCGACCCCTTTCTCAAACTTGTCGAGAACGCTCATAGTTACCTTTCTCCGTCTGGAAGCATGCGAACAATCCCATTATTCGCGCGGACGTGCCGTATGGGAGGGCATGGGCGTATGCTTTCACGGAACTTGCTAGTTCCTTGTCATTATATAAAGCATCCTTCCCATTCGTTTCCGGACGGACCTTTCGCCCGCCTTACGCGCGTCCCGTGCGCATGCGGCGGATGAGCTCGCACTGGATGGCGATGAAGGAATGAGCCTCGCGCACGCCGCAGGAGACCAGCTCGTCCCAATCCACCCAGCGGTATTCCACGTATTCGTCGGCATCGAGGTCCTGGCTGCCCGAATGCCAGCGGTTGAGATCGATCACGTAGGTGTAGGCGAGCTCGTTGGTCATGCCTTCGGAGGAGTAACAGCGCGCGGCCTCGATCACCTCGTAGTCATCGGGGATGACGGCCGTCTCCTCGCGCAGTTCGCGCAGCATGGCCACGCGCGGGTCCTCGTGCGGCTCGATCATGCCGGCGGGCAGGCCCATCACGTAGGCGTTGCGCCCCACGCGGTACTCGCGCTCCACAAGATACAGGTCGCGCTCCACGTCATGCGGCAGCATGATGACGGCCGGCGCGTGGTCGATGAGCTGGCGGCGGATCACCGCCTCGCTTCCGTCCGTCGCGCGCAGGGCGATGCGCTGGTCCCTGATGGTGAAAATCGGCCCGTGGTACACATCCGTGCTCTCGACGATCCGGGGTTCGACCGACATATCGAGTTTCTTGTTCATTGCGTCCTCCGTTTATCGCGTCCTGCGTCATGGCGCGCCGTCCGCGGCGCCATCGTC
>Ga0256871_1000972_pt1 | contig 13337 bp, 10 predicted proteins | sample RumenRJG_07RNA_FD_185439 | JGI IMG/M metagenome (GOLD analysis project Ga0256871, IMG submission 185439) | Metatranscriptome of bovine rumen microbial communities from Lethbridge, Alberta, Canada - Rumen RJG_07 (Metagenome Metatranscriptome) | ecosystem: Host-associated > Mammals > Digestive...
CCTGTTTTGATATGAAGAAAAAGATACTGAAAAAAAATGACAGAATACTGATCATCATCATGCTCGCACTGCTTGCCGGCATCCTGATTTACCGCGCGGCCGCAGGAAAAGACAGCGGTTATCAGGTCGTCATCTATGTCGGCAACGAAGTTTACGGAACATACTCCATAAGTGACGATCAGGATATCCGTATTGAGCAGAACGGATTCACGAATGTCGTCCGGATCAAGGACAAGGCAGTCTGGATGGAAGAATCCGACTGCCCGAACCAGCTCTGCATCTATCAGGGTAAGGTGACACAGCCGGGCATCCCGATTGTCTGTCTCCCGCACGGCATTACCGTTGATGTGGTCGGAAAGAACAAATAAGAGGCGTTTTCACTCCTAAAAAAAGAAAGCTGCGCTCCGGTGACTGCCGTCACCAAAGCTGCAGCTTCCTTTTTGTTTTTCAATAGAGAAGTCCGTCTGACCTGTGCAGATCCCGTATTCTCTTCAACACCCCTGCATCCGGAAGGGGATCAGCCCTTTTCCAGAGCCAGCGTTCTCGTTGTGATGTCGCAGACATCCGAAGGTCCGTAATACTGGATCGCACCCGGATATGTGTAGCAGGTGTGCGCGGCCCATTCCGCACGGTGCGCTTCGAAATACTTGAACGGCTTTCCTTCAAGATCCACGAGAGCTTTGCGGATCACAGGCTTGTCCTGTCCGTTTCTGCGCTCCATGTTCATCATCTTCGTAATCGGCATACCGCCTGCAACCCATTCTTCGGCGGGTCTGTTCAGGTGCGATACTTTGGAAAGATATCCGGTATAACCATACTGAATCAGCATGAACGCGTTATAACCGAGGCTGTAGCAGTAATCCGCGTCAAAGTTCGACGGGAACGCGCATCTTCCTTCATAGCCGAAGAAATGGAACTGCGTGCTGAACTTCCCGGTGTAAGTGCCGGCTTTGCGACGCTCTTCCAGTTTGTTCTTAACCAGCTCCGCGAACAGCTTCTCGGACTCGATCAGGGATACCTGCACATTGCCGTGCGGATCTCTTTCAAGGAACAGCTGCTTCTGGATCATCTCCGGCAGAATGTCAAATACCTTGAAGGATTCCTCTGTCAGTCCCTTGCGGATATATTCTTTCTTATCTTCCCACGAAGGAAGCGCGTTGAACTCTTCGGTCTTTGATCCCGCGAGCATCTCGCTGATTTCACGGATCAGTACACCGAACTCCGGAACGAACTCTACAATGCCTTCCGGAATAATGACGACGCCGAAATTGCCTTCGGTCTTCGATCTTTTCTCTACGGAATCCGCAATCTGGTCCGCAATCTGCGACAGGGAAAGCTTCTTCTCTGCCACTTCTTCGCCGATCAGACATACGTTCGGCTGCGTCTCAAGAGCGCACTCGAGTGCCACATGTGAAGCGCTGCGGCCCATGACCTTTACGAAATGCCAGTATTTCTTCGCGGAATTCGCGTCTCTTTCGATATTGCCGATCAGCTCGGAATAGGTCTTCGTCGCCGTGTCAAAACCGAACGAGCAGTCAATGTCGTCATTCTTCAGATCGCCGTCGATCGTCTTCGGGCAGCCGATGACCTGCACGCCGGTGTTGTTCGCTGCGAAATACTCCGCCAGCACCGCCGCGTTCGTGTTGGAATCGTCGCCGCCGATAATTACCACAGCGGTCAGGCCGTGCTTCTTCGCCGTAGCTGCCGCCGCTTCGAACTGTTCTTTTGTCTCGATCTTCGTTCTGCCGGAGCCGATGATGTCAAAGCCGCCGGTATTACGGTACGCGTCAATGAACTCGTCCGTAAATTCCACATAGTCGTCATCCACAAGACCGCTCGGGCCGCCCTTGAAGCCGAGAAGAACATTGTCCTTGTCTGTCGCCTTCAGCGCGTCATACAGGCCGCTGATGACATTGTGGCCGCCGGGCGCCTGCCCGCCGGAGAGAATAACGCCGACAACCTGTCTCTTCGCCGCGGAAGTGTTTTGCCCCTTCTCGAAGATGATTTCCCGCTTGCCGTAAGTATTCGGGAACAGTTCTCTGATCTTGTCCTGATCCGATACGCTGGCGGTCTCTTCGCCTTCCTTTACGCAGATATCGGAAATGCCGTGACGCAGCATTCCGGGTAGCTTGGGCTGATACTTCAGTCTTTCTTTCTGAAGCGGAGAAATTTCCATATGTTTGCTCCTTCCATAACTTTGTTTTCAGGGCGCGGCTTCCCGCCGTCGCTGGTTATCATACAGGCCCTTCCCGCAGTTTCCGCCGCGGGAAAGGCCTTGTAAAGGCTGCGCATCCTAACGACACACAGCCTCTACGCATATGAACAAGATATTCAGTTCAAAACAAATCAGAACTTACCCTGCTGCGCCGCAAGAGCTACGGATACAGCAGTGGAAACTGTCATGCCGACCATCGGGTTGTTGCCGGCACCGATCAGACCCATCATTTCAACGTGCGCGGGAACCGAAGAAGAACCTGCGAACTGCGCGTCGGAATGCATACGGCCGAGTGTATCCGTGAAGCCATAGGATGCAGGGCCTGCAGCCATGTTATCGGGATGAAGCGTACGGCCTGTGCCGCCGCCGGAAGCAACGGAGAAATACTTCTTGCCGGCTTCGAGTCTTTCCTTCTTATATGTGCCCGCAACCGGATGCTGGAATCTTGTCGGGTTCGTGGAGTTGCCTGTGATGGAGATATCAACATTCTCCTTCCACATGATCGCAACGCCTTCCTGTACATCGTCAGCGCCGTAGCAGTTTACAAGAGCACGCGGGCTTGTGGGATCTTTGGAATAGCAGGTTCTCGAAAGTTCCTTCAGCTCGCCGGTCTTGTAATCATACTCGGTTTCAACATAAGTGAAGCCATTGACACGGGAAATGATCTTCGCCGCGTCCTTGCCAAGGCCGTTCAGAATGACACGCAGCTTCTTGGTGCGGACTTTATTCGCCTTCTCCGCGATACCGATCGCGCCTTCCGCAGCCGCGAAAGATTCATGACCTGCAAGGAACGCGAAGCACTCTGTATCCTCTTCGAGCAGCATCTTGCCGAGGTTGCCGTGGCCCAGACCTACCTTGCGGCGGTCAGCGACGGAACCGGGGATGCAGAAAGACTGCAGTCCTTCGCCGATTGCGGCAGCCGCTTCCGGTGCTGTACGGCAGTTCTTCTTGATCGCGATCGCGGCGCCTACCGTGTAAGCCCACTTTGCGTTTTCAAAACAGATCGGCTGAATGCCTTCTACAAGATGATAAACATCAAGGCCCGCAGCTTCTGTGATCTCCTTGCACTCTTCAATGGATTTGATGCCGTACTTGTTCAGGCAGGCAAGGATCTGGGGCTCTCTTCTTTCATATGATTCAAATAATGACATCTTCTTAGTCCTCCTCTACCTTACTCTTTTCTCGGATCGATTTCCTTTACAGCATCCTGTACGCGGCCGTACTTGCCGGAAGCCTTCTCGAACGCGGTATTCGCGTCATCACCGGCCTTGATGAAATCCATCATCTTGCCGAAGTTGACATATCTGTATCCGATGATCTCATCGTTCTCGTCGAGGCAGATCTTTGTGATATAGCCGTCGGTCAGCTCAAGATAACGGGGTCCCTTCGCGAGTGTGCCGTAGGTTGTGCCGATCATCGAACGTGTGCCCTTGCCGAGGTCTTCAAGGCCGGCGCCGATCTGCAGGCCGTCTTCGGAGAACGCGGACTGGGAACGGCCGTAAGCGATCTGCAGGAACAGCTCTCTCATGGCAGTGTTGATGGCGTCGCAGACAAGGTCTGTGTTCAGTGCTTCCAGAACAGTCAGTCCGGGAAGAATTTCCGCGGCCATGGCAGCGGAATGCGTCATGCCCGAGCAGCCGATTGTCTCAACCAGAGCTTCCTGAATGACGCCTTCCTTGATGTTCAGGGACAGCTTGCAGGCACCCTGCTGGGGAGCGCACCAGCCGACACCGTGTGTATAGCCGGAAATGTCCTTGACTTCTCTTGACTTAACCCACTTAGCCTCTTCCGGAATGGGAGCAGCGCCATGGTGTACGCCCTGGTGAACGACGCACATGTCTTGTACTTCCTTTGAGTAAACCATAAAAGTTCTCCTTCCTTGAAAAACGCGCAAAACATGGCGGTCCGGATGTCTCCATCTGAACCGTCATTTTTTTAACACACTTCTTTAGGGATTATAAGACGTACCGCCCTTGTTATGCAAGACTTACCGTCAGAGTAACCGTGCAGAATTATCGTGCGTGAATTGAATTTCAAAGTTCCACCCCTCCAAACGCAAGAGCGGAAGTTAATCTTTCCGAAAAGAAAATGGAACTTAGTCCTTCTGAAAGACTATAATGCTGTTTTGTGGTCTGACCTGCTGCTCCGGCAGAACAGGAGGAACCCAAATGGCCAAATACAAACAGATGACCCTGGAAGACAGAATCACTATCGAACGCGGACTCGATAACCATCAATCCTTCAAAGACATTGCCTCATCAATAGGCAAGGACTGCACCACCATTTCCAAGGAGGTCCGTTCTCATCTGGTTTTTAAGAAATCAGGTGCCTATGGCCGCCCATTCAACAACTGCGCCAACCGTACGCATTGCCATTATTACGGCATCTGTGATAAATGTTCGTTCGGTCACGGAAACCGTGACCATCGTTGCGCAAGTTGTGGCAGATGCACAGATACCTGCCTGGACTTTAAGGAAGAGATATGCTCTAAACTCCTGAAGTCTCCTTATGTATGCAATGGTTGTGAGAGCCGACGCTTCTGTACACTTGAAAAGCGTACATATAATGCTGAACGGGCGCAGGATGAGTACACTGCCGTATTATCGGAATCAAGGCTCGGCGCCGCTGTTTCAGATGGAGATGTCAGCCGTCTTGATGCCATCATCTCGCCTTTATTGATCAAGGGGCAATCCCTTCATCATATTTATCTGAATCACAGAGATGAACTCATGGTAAGCGAGAGAACGCTCTACAAATATGTAGATGCCGGTCTTTTTAAGGCAAGAAACATAGATATGCCAAGAACAATTCGCATGAGTCCGCGCAGAAAGAAACCCGATACGATCAAAGTAGACACCAAGTGTCGCGAAGGCCGTACACGCAGAGACTATGAAGCATTCATTCGTCAGAATCCCGATACACCTGTCGTCCAGCTGGATTCTGTAGAAGGCATCAAAAATGGTGCCGTACTCCTTACAGTGACTTTTGTTTCGACCGGCCTCCAACTTGCTTTCCGCCGCGATCACAATGATGCCAGATCTGTCTCAGATATTTTTGACAGGCTGTACCTTGAACTTTGGCCCGATATTTTTATAACCTTGTTTCCCGTGTGTCTGGCCGATAACGGCAGTGAATTCTCTGACCCGAAACGCATCGAATTCGATGCTAACGGCAACAGACGAAGCCGCGTTTTTTACTGCGACTCATCAGCCCCTTATCAGAAAGGAAGCTGCGAAGTCCGTCATGAGATGATCCGCCGAATCATCCCAAAACACACCGATATAACACCGTATTCCCAGGAAAAGATATCCCTTATGATGAGCCATATCAATTCGTATAAGCGAAAAACTTTCGGTGATAAAAGTCCCTGCGAAGTGTTCGCTTTCCAATACGGCGAGGAGACATTAAAAAAGCTCGGACTCACTCTCATCCCCACCGATGAGATATGCCTGAATCCGAGCCTCCTCAAATAAAAACACGTAAATCATAGAACGCCGGAGCCTATGGGACATCAGAGCCACTCCATGCAGAAAAAGAGGGGTGGAACTTAAAATATCCGAAATTTTGGCTTTAAGTTCGACTTCTGGTTGAGGTACGCATTTTTAAGGGATTAATCCCCTTACATCTCGTTATAAGGCATTTTTCTCACTCTGTACAGAGGGTAAATCTGTAATTCCAGAACTTCACTGTGCAAATTCAGGCAGACATGGAACTTACTCGCTCAAACTGGAACTTCGGATTTCAACCGACCCAGAATTATCGTGCAAGCACAGAATTATAAAGGTCAATCGCTTCCTGTGTGTCCAGAAATTCCAGAGAGCCGCAAAGAAGAGCCGAAACAGCCTCCTTACAGTCTCCGGATACCCCCGCGTAATACTGAATGCTCTGCTGCGAAAGCGCTTCCCGCATCTTCTTCGAAATGCCGCCGCAGATCACGCTGTCCACGCCATTGGCTTCCAGAAACTCCGCGATTTCCAGATCCCGCGGCATGGATGGCCAGATTTTTGTTTCTGCCTCCCTTGGAACCTCAAAGTCCTGCGTCCGGAGACACTTCCCGCTCCTGTTGTCGATGTCAAAGACGCGGAATGTTCCGGCTTTTTCAAAATCCTGCCCGATCTCCCCATGACGAACCGGTACTGCAATAATCATGACGCAACCCCCTGATATTTGTATTCTGTCTTCTGCGTCTTCCGGATTCTTTATGCAGTTATTTTACCACTTTTACAGTTCGATGTCTTTTGATATACAGGAATGTCCTGACAGTTTGCAGCTCACCGCATCCGGCTGCGTGAAGCCCGCGTAAACCGTGAACTGACGGCTCCGGATCATACGGTTCCCCCCGGCATCGACGGATGTGAAGGCACGTTCGGGAAGATCGATCCGTACAGTTTGAGCTTGTCCTTCTCCAAGATGGATTCTCCGCACGGCACAAAGAGCCGGGTGCGGCACCGCGTCTTTAAATTCATTGTCGTGGATATAAATCTGAAGGACATCGTCCGTCTCCCTGCCGTCATTTCTGACCGTCACGGAGAGCGTTGCTTTTCTTTCTCCGAAGGCGGATTTCCTGTCGGTATAACCTCTTGTAAAGGTATTCGCGTCGGTTACCGATACGACATACATATCCTGTACACTGCAGTCTCCGTAGGTCAGACCGAAGCCGAACGGATAGACCGGCGTTCCGTCGTAGTAACGGTAGGTCCTGCCGCGCATCGAATAATCTTCAAAGGCCGGCAGGTCATCGCAGGACCGGTAGAACGTAACCGGCAGCTTACCGGACGGTGAAACTTCCCCGAACAGGACCTTCGCGACCGCCTCGCCGCCCGCTGCGCCCGGATACCATACCTGCAGTACCGCGTCCGCCTTTTCGGCAGGAAGTGAAAGATCCAGATCCGAGCCGGACATGTTCAGCAGGATCACTTTCCGCCCCGTGTCCAGGATTCTGCGGACAAGTTCCATCTGGAACGGCGGAATCGCAACATCCTTTTTATCGCCGGAGAAATAGGCATTTCCGTCATCGCCCTCTTCGCCCTCAAGCGTTTCATCAAGGCCGATGACCAGAACAGTCACATCCGAGCATTCTGCGACCGTCAGCGCTTCCGCCATTCTGTCCGCAGACTCCGGCTTCGAGAGCGCCTCCACATTGTCTCTGGACAGATCACAGCCCTGCGAATACAGCACGCGGATACCGGAAGCGTCCGCGATCTTCTGGATTCCCTCGAGTACGGTCGTATAGCGGGAAGATGTTCCGTGATAGTTACCGATCAGGGCGCTCCTGGAATTCGCGTTCGGTCCGATCACGCCGATGATCTTGACCGCGATGCGCTCAAGCGGCAGGATGCCGTTGTTTTTCAAAAGGACAAGGCTTTCCTCCGCGGCTTTTTCGGCAAGTGCAAGGTGCGCCGGACTTTCGACTTCCTCGTAGGGAATCTGATCGTACGCGGTTTTGTCGAACATGCCCAGCAGATATCTGCATGTGAAAAGTCGAACGCACGCCTGCGTGATGTACTTTTCGTCCACAAGGCCTTCTTTTACCGCGTCCAGAATTTTCTGATACGTGCAGCCGCAGTTCAGATCCGTGCCGTTTTGCAGGGCAAGCGCCGCCGACTCTTCAGGGCTTCCCGTTACCTTGTGATGCTCATGGAAATCCCGCACGGCCCAGCAGTCGGAGACGAAATGTCCTTTGAATCCCCATTTACGCCGCAGGATGTTCTGCAGGGAAGGACTCGCGCAGCAGACTTCGCCGTTTGTTCTGTTATAAGCCCCCATGACCGCTTCGACTTCTCCATCCTTAACGCAGGCTTCAAAGGCCGGAAGATACGTCTCTTCCATATCCTTCGGACTGACTTTCGCGTTGAACTGATGCCGCAGTGCTTCCGGTCCCGAATGCACCGCGAAATGTTTGGCACAGGCTGCTGCCCGCATGTACTTGCCATCCCCCTGAATACCGCGGATAAACCGGACCGCCAGCACCGATGTCAGGAACGGGTCCTCGCCGTAGGTCTCATGTCCCCGGCCCCAGCGGGGATCCCGGAAAATATTGACATTCGGCGCCCAGAACGTAATTCCTTTATAAATATCCCGGTCTCCATGCGCTCTCTGCGCGTTGTATTTGGCCCTGCCTTCCACGGAAATCACCTTGCCGATTTCCTCCATAAGGTCCGGATCGCAGGCAGCCGCAAGACCAATCGCCTGCGGAAAAACGGTTGCCGTCCCGGCTCTCGCGACGCCGTGCAGTGCTTCGTTCCACCAGTTGTAAGCCGGAATGTGCAGCCGTTCAATCGCGGGAGCATCGTAGCGCAGCTGCGAGGCTTTTTCTTCAAGTGTCATTTTCGCGACCAGTTTCTCGGCTGCCGCTTTTGCTTTTGCTCTGTCCATTTTCATTCACCTTAAAGTATTGTACAATTATAATATCTGTCTGACGGAAAAGGAGGTATTCCATGAGCAGTCTGACCGCCAGTGAAATTGCGCGCTTCCGTGACAAGGCTCTCGGCTCGGTTCCCGCCAAATACCGGCAGCCCGATGTCGACGACTACGGCGGGCGCACGATGAAAGATGATTCTCTTGAAATCGTGGATTATGTTCCTCAGACACATGTAAGAATCTGGTATAACTGCCAGATGGAGGGCTATGAGCTGCACCATCACGCGGCTCTCGAAATCATTTACTGTGTTCAGAATACGTACACCGTGACCGCAGGACGCGAAACATTTTCGCTCGGAGAGGGTGATATCCTGTTCATCCCCCCGAATGTCATCCACCGTCTGATCGGCGGCGTGCAGGGTGTACGCTTCATCATGCTCTTCGACCTGGAGCCCGCTTCCATGTTCCGCGAAACGAGGCTTCTCGCTCCTGTTATGAACGGGCCGTTCCATCTTCGCAAGAAGGACAGGCCCGACCTTTACTGCGCCGTGCAGGAACGGTTCGAGCGTATGATCGACCTGTACTTTTCCCAGCAGGCGATGTGGGAAATCAGCGTTTACACCGAGCTTTTGAATATCGCGGCAGCAATTGGAAGAGATTATTTCGACAAAACAAACAGCTTCTCCCCCTCCTCAAGTGAACACGGAAAGATCAACTATGACAAATTTTCCGCTCTGCTTGACTATATCGATGAACACTACAGTGAAGATATTTCGCTCATGGACGCCGCTTCCTATGTCGGTTTTTCCAAGTTCCATTTTACGAGGCTGTTCCACGAATATACCGGCACAACCTTTTATGACTATCTTCTCCGGCGGAGAATCCGGGCGGCGCAGAAAATGCTCGGCACGGATCTTTCCGTCACGGAAATCTCCTACCGGTGCGGTTTTCACAACCTGACTTCGTTCAGCAGAAGCTTCCGTTCATTCACCGGCATTTCGCCGTCAGCGTACAGAAACTACGCCGAGCGCTATCAGGGAAAATTTTCGGATCGGATTATACTGCCGGAGGAATGAACCTCCGGCAGTATTTTTATCCTTTGACACTGCCAAGAGCGACACCCGCGACGATATATCTGGAAAGCGCCAGATAGATGACAATCAGAGGAAGCGCCGTCAGGGAAAGTCCGAGATAAACGGCGCCGTACTCTGTTTTGTAGATATCACCTCGCAGCAGAGAAATCATGATCGGCAGCGTAAACTTGTTCTGCTTGGTCAGAAGAACGAGCGGCGTGAACAGATTGTTCCACGAAGAAACAAACGTGAAGATCGCCTGTGTCGCGATCGCGGGTTTCATAATCGGCAGCGCGATATGATTGAAAATATAGAATTCCTTCGCTCCATCGATTCTCGCGGACTGCACGATTTCAAGGGAAAGCGCAGGCTTCATATACTGCCGCATGAAGAACACCATCGAAGGCGCCGCAATTGCCGGCAGAATCAGCATGATCAGCTTGTTGGTCATGTGAATCCGGTAAACCATCTGATAGAAGCCGATCGTTGTGATCTGCGCCGGAATCATCATAACCGCCAGAATAAAGCGGAAAAACGCATCGCGCAGCTTCCAGTCATAGACGACGAGTGCGTACGCCGTCAGTGTCGAGAAATAGGTTGACAGAGCCGTCGCCGCGACCGAAACAATCATCGAATTCATGAATCCGACGCTCGGCTTGAAGCTCTTGCCGAGCAGAATCTTCATGTTCTTTGAAAGGTAGTGCGAAGGAATCAGTGAAACCGCGTGCGCCTGAATCTGCGGCGTGGATCTTGTAGCGTTGACCAGCATGATAACAAACGGCAGTATGCTGATAATTGCAAGAAGCACGCAGATGATGAAGATGATGGTTCTGGCGCCGTAATGCTTTTTCGATTTGCTCATCTTGCGCCCTCCTTCTTTGCCCTGCGTTCTTTCTTCGCTTCGGCCTTCTCAATCCTGCGCAGTTTTTCCTCATCCTTATCCCGCAGCAGGTAAAACAGCACCGCGGAGCTTAAAATAATCAGAACGAACATAATCATGCTGGCCGCAGCCGCGCGGTTGTACAGATACCCGCCGCTGAAAGCCTGATTGTAAATAAAGACATTTGTTGTCAGCGTCGCGTTGTCCGGTCCTCCAAGAAGGAAAAGCTTCGGGATATCGAACATGTTCAGACCGCCGATCAGACTCGTAACCAGCGTGAAAAGAAGGATTGTGCGGATGTTGGGGAGCGTAACGCGCCAGAACGTCTGCCAGCCGTTTGCGCCGTCTACTTCCGCCGCATCAAAAATATCAGGGCTGATGCCCAGAACGCCCGAGATCAGGATGATCATGGTATAGCCGTACCACATCCATGTCTGAATGAAGATGACGACGCCGCGGGCGATGTTTTTCTTAACCAGAAAGTTGTAAGGTTCGGACAGAATGCCGAATCTTGTCAGGAGATCATTCACAGGTCCCATGGGATATCCGAACAGTGCGTTGAACAGGATCGCGACTGTCGCCGCCGTGATGATGTTCGGCATGTAGAACAAAACCTTGAAAGCGCCCTCTCCCGGAATCTTGAATCTGCGGTTCGTAAACCACGCCGCCAGGAGCAGAGCGAGCGCGAGCTGCGGTATGAAGTTCAGGATCCACATGACGAGCGTGTTCTTGAGTGCGATCAGGAACGTGGGACTTGTCAGGATTGTCCGGAAGTTCAGGAACGGATCATGCCACAGGAAGTGGAAGGTTGTCTTGCCGATGCCTTTGAGGTCCGTGAATCCGATGAACGCCGTATAGAGCGTCGGATACAGCGAAAAGACCGCAAAAGCAATGACAAATGGCAGGCTGAAAAGATAGCCGTATTTGGCGTATCCGACGCGTTTCTTTTTCTTCATTGTTTTTACCCCGAATTGCTCTTCCCTGAAATAAGGAGGGCAGGGCAGCTCCCCAGGAAGAGGCCGCCCTGCCTGTTATGAAGACTATGATGATTTACTGTGCCGCTTCAATGCCAAGGTTGTCAGAGACTGTCTGCTTGAAATCCTTGATGGCCGCGTCGCGGTCCTTCTCGCCTGCCGCGTAAGCGCGTACCTGATCTCTCCAGATCTGGTTGATGGACTCGTCATACTGGGTCAGGTTCTTGCCGTTTGCGTACTGGTTTGCGGGAACGAAATAATCGAACATGTTCTCGCCGCCGAGGAACTCGAGTTTGCCGTCCGACTTCGACATGACAGTGCCGGATGCAACCGCGTCCTTCGTGCCGCCTTCGCCGTTGAGCGTGCCGTTCGCCCACTTGTACTGCAGGCCGTCTTCGCTTGTATCCAGCGTGATCCACTCGATGAGCTGTTTCACAGCGTCAGCCTTCTTGGAATCCATGTTCTTGTTGGCAAGCAGCCATGTGCCGCCCCAGAAGAAACCGATCGGAGAATCGCAGACCGCCCAGTCGCCGTAAGTGCCTTCGCCGGTCTTTGTGCCGCCGCAGTTCGGAGCCAGTGTATAGTTGATCAGCCATGCGGGTCCGAAGAAGCCGAATACCGGTTTCTGTCCTTCACCCTTCATGTCCGCGAACCATGCGTCCTGCCAGTCCTGTGTGATATTGGACCAGCCGTTGTCGGTCAGATTCTTGGAGATATCAAGGAACGCTTCTCTCTTGGGGTCGATCTGCAGCTGGCCTGCGTCATTGAGCCAGCCCTTGTCCGAGCTGTTCTCTACAGCGTGCCATACATCGCCGTCACCCGAAACGATCGCATCGCCCTTGTCTGCGAGCTTCTTCGCTGCTTCCCAGAATTTGTCGAACGAACCGGAGCCGCCGCCGATGATCTTGGAGATTTCCTTCGGATCGTCCGTTCCGAAAACATCCTTCGCGATCGAGCGTCTGTAGATAAAGCAGCCGCCGGTTGCCTGATATCCGAGAGCATCCAGATCGCCGTTTGTATTCGTGCCGATATCAATTGTATACTGTGCGATATCCGCATCTTTCAGCGCTTTATCGACATCTATGCCCAGATCCTTGTAAGGCATCGCGTAATCCTGCATGTCGCCCTTTGTGTATTTCAGGACGAAAGCGGACTCTGCGCAGTACATATCCGGCTGATCGTCGCCGCCTGCCTGCAGTGCCTGATCAAGTGCCGGCTGATAAGCGCCGTCGGTTGTCGCGATGATCGTCGAGCTGACTTTATAAGGAAAATCCGGATGATCTTTCAGATAGTGGTCAACCATGCCCGGAACTTCGTTCGTGAATGTCCAGAGATTGATCGTGCCTTCCTTGCCGCCGTTCGCGGGTGTGGACTCAATCGGCTCTGTAGCCGCTTCCGTGGAAGCAGCAGCCTCTTCTGTAGCAGCTTCTGTCGCGGCTTCCGTCCCTGCCTCCTCCGAAGATGCCTTCGCAGTATCTTCCTTCGTGCCGGAGCTTCCGCAGCCGGCGAGCATGGACGCTGCCATGACTCCCGTCAAAACCATGGCTAATGCCTTCTTTTTCATACGTACCTCCTTGCAATACATTTACAGCTGTTTCCCATTGCAGCTGTCTGTCCCCTGTTACATATTATTTGTATCATCTAATCGTTTTCGCATGTTGACATAAATTGCGGTCTGTTTGACAGTTATTGCCGTTTTGCACATTTTTATAGCGGTTATGGCGGTTGTATAGGTAATTTTAACTGTTTGTCTACGGAAAAACAGATCATTTCCGTTTCATGTAAGTGATTTTGCTGTTATTTTTTGTGATAAGCAGTAAATTTATTGCTATGCA
>Ga0256871_1000973_pt1 | contig 13330 bp, 9 predicted proteins | sample RumenRJG_07RNA_FD_185439 | JGI IMG/M metagenome (GOLD analysis project Ga0256871, IMG submission 185439) | Metatranscriptome of bovine rumen microbial communities from Lethbridge, Alberta, Canada - Rumen RJG_07 (Metagenome Metatranscriptome) | ecosystem: Host-associated > Mammals > Digestive...
ATCAACATGAATTACGAAGAACATATTGGAGAAAATATAAAAAGCGTAAGGTTGTCACAGGGATTGTCGCAACAGGCATTGGCTGATAAGTGTGATTTTTCCAACACAATCCTAAGTCAGTATGAGAATGGCAAGAAAACACCAAATCTCGTTACTACAGCTAAAATAGCAAAAGCATTAAAGGTTAGTATTGATCGATTGTATTATGGCGATGAGAATAATGCGTTTATAAATGCAGAGTCGGATACCGGAAGAAAAATTGTAAATTCTATCTATCTGCTGTGGTCACAAGGTGTTATTTCATATTTTGAAAATTTTGGATATGGATATAATCCGATGGCTGCGATGACATCTGAATTTGCTAGCGAGGATGAAATACAAAAAGTGGGTATTTTTTTGAATGTTAGAGAGCATCATGCTCCGATTAGGCGTTTAATTAATACATTAAATGAGTTTAGAGAACGTAAGGACACTTATCCAGATCCGGATGCGTATTTAGAAATGCTGTTTGCTTCGGTGGCTTCTGAAATAAATAAAGAGATTGAAGATAAAGAAAAAGAAGAGCGGACAAGAAAAGCAAGGGCAGAAAGTGCAATGAAAACGCCTCGACCATAGTCGCTGTCTTTTAATTGAGGAACGATAATGACAAGTAAAGAAAAAATTGAGTATAAAGATGAGTATGTACAAAGCGCGAATTCATTGTTCCATTTCATGGGGGAAGAAAAACACCTTAGAGATGCAATTGAGAACTGTGCTTTAAAACCGAGGTATTGTAGAGAGAATATTGAGTATATGGATTTGAAAAATCCAACTGGAAATATTGTTAAGGAAATGGTTGTGTTGCAAAAATGCTTTTGTGATATCCCATTGCATAAGTTAAACGAAAGATTTCCTATTAGTATTGCTAATGAAAACGATTTGTCTGGGGAATCGATAGAAAAAATACAAAATGGAGATTATTACACACATACGGGTTGTTATGGAAAATATGGCATTGCATTTTCAAAAGCATGGTGTATAGAACACGGCTTACAACCTGTAATATACGTAAATAGTAAATCTGGGTATTTATCTCAACTAAAAGATATGTTTTCACATATTATGTCGCAAGAAGAAACTGAGGATATATATGTTGGTGATTTGATGCGACAATTTGCATACATAAAGCCTTTGCAAGGAATAATGAGTAGATCCATTGACGGTATAAATGTGGTGTTTGAGAAAAACTTTCATGATGAAAAGGAATGGAGATTTATTTCTGCTGATGAACAGTTAAAGAATAACGAATTAGATAAAATATCGTTTCGCCGAGCAATAATCGATAATTATGTCAATATTAGCAATAATCTGGAAGCACCTTCATATGAAAAATTATGGTTAAAATTTGCATATAGAGATGTTAAATATATTATTGTTCCAAACAAAACAAGTAGAGAAAGCATTATTCGGTTTATTATGGATATGCCAGAGGAAAAGTTTGAGAGTGAAATGGAAAGGCTTGTTTTTATTAGCAAAATACAAGTCTTAGAAGATATAAGAAAGGATTGGTAACTCATGTCAAATAAGCTACGAGATATGTTTGACGATGCCAAACAAGAGTATACAGAAAAAGTTTCTTTCGAAAATGTTGCTAAATATAACAAATTTTTGGAAGCGATAAAAAAAGCTACCGAGGAAGGTGTTGCTTCGGAAGTAGATGGGGTAACAGGAATAAGTGTAGCTCTTAAAGATGGAGATAGTAAGTATCCTTTGGAAAAACATGATATCGTAGATAAAGTTATGATTTTACCGGTTGAAACACCCGTAGATATAACGGTTGATACGGATAAAGGAAGTAGAAATCTTCAGTTTTCAAGAATAGCTTGTACAGAAAAGTTTATTTTAAGGAATGTTAATGGAAAAGGCGCATCATATCAGATGGTGTATGATTTAAAAACGAGATCCATTACCGTGAATTACAAGGCAGAATACTCCCAAGCAAATACAATTGAAGAGTTAATTGATTACTATAACACGCTTTATTATTTCTCAAAACAACTATTTAGAGCGGATATTAAAAACGAAGATGTTGATACGATACTGAATCGATTTTTATCATCTGTTCTTTATTTTGAGAGATTAAATAAACTATCAGAAATTTTTAATCTTCACCTTACGCCCCAAAGCATTGAAAAAATTGACGATGAAGATTTGTTTATCGAACGTTTATATTTTTCGCTGGTAGAAAAAAGGGCGATTAGAAGTAATCGAAAAGTTACATCTATGAATAGTGTCCATTTTGAAAGTGATAGAAGACCGGGCGATAATCCAATGATTGTAACTTATCTTGAGGAAAGTAGAGCATATATAGCTGATGAGGAAGTTACAGTCTACATTGTAAATATGGCGTTCAATTTATTGATTGAAAAAGAAGAGCAGGAAGACAATGGGGATTCAAAACTATACTTTAAAGATGATGAGAACAATCCTATGTATATTGTGAGTAGATTTTTCATAAATAAAGATGAAGCGATAAAAGAGCTCGAAAACGGATTAGAAGATAAAACGGATTATGAAGTTGCGAAGACTTTGTTTGAGTATATTCGAGAATCACATGATGCAAAAGCTTTAAAGAAGTAAACGGAAAAAATTAATAATACTTGGAGGAATTACCATAATGGCAATTGATAACAAAAAAGAACAGGAACGTGAAGAATTACATCGCGCGATTTGGGCGATTGCGGATGAGTTGCGTGGAGCGGTAGATGGATGGGACTTTAAGAATTATGTTCTTGGTACCATGTTTTATCGCTATATATCTGAGAATATTGCGTCTTATATCAATCAGGGTGAGATAGATGCAGGAAATACAAGCTTTGACTACGCAAAGATGAGCGATAGCGAAGCAGAAACAGCAAGAGATGGCCTCGTAGAGGAGAAGGGATTCTTCATCCTCCCAAGCGAGCTCTTTTGTAATGTATTAAAAAGATGCGATGACGATGAAAACTTGAATGAGACTCTGGAAAAGGTATTCCGTCATATCGAGGAATCTGCCAAAGGAAGTGCATCTGAAAGTGACTTTGAAGGCTTGTTTGACGACTTCGATGTAAATAGTAATAAATTAGGCTCTACAGTCGCAAAGCGAAATGATAAGCTAGCAAAGCTTCTTCATGGTGTCGCTGATATGAATCTTGGCGATGTGAAAGATCATGATATTGATGCCTTTGGTGATGCTTATGAGTATTTAATGACAATGTATGCATCTAATGCGGGTAAATCCGGTGGTGAGTTCTTTACACCGGCAGACGTGTCTGAACTTTTGACTCGTCTTGGAACTGTTGGAAAAGCTGAGATAAATAAAGTCTACGATCCTGCTTGTGGTTCCGGTTCGCTTCTTTTAAAGGCTGAGAAGGTACTTGGAAGAGATGCGATTCGTAACGGATTCTACGGACAGGAAATCAATATTACGACGTACAACCTTTGCCGTATCAATATGTTCTTACATGACATAGGATTTGATAAGTTTAATATTGCTTGCGAGGATACACTTGTATCTCCACAGCATTGGGATGATGAGCCGTTTGAGCTTATCGTTTCAAATCCACCATATTCTATCAAATGGGAAGGGGACGCGAATCCACTTCTTATTAATGATCCTAGATTTTCACCTGCCGGAGTGCTTGCACCAAAGAGTAAAGCTGATATGGCATTTATTATGCATTCTCTTTCTTGGCTTGCTTCAAACGGAACAGCAGCTATCGTATGCTTCCCAGGAATTATGTATCGTGGTGGGGCTGAACAGAAGATACGTAAGTATTTAGTAGATAATAACTATGTGGATTGTGTTATCCAGTTACCAAGTAATCTTTTCTTTGGAACATCAATTGCAACTTGCATTATGGTTATGAAGAAGGGAAAAACAGATAATAAGACGTTATTTATAGATGCTACAAATGAATGCGTAAAGGTTACGAATAATAACAAGCTGACTCCAGAAAATATCGACAACATCGTGGATGTATTTGCTAAACGAGAAGATAAGAAGCATTTTTCTCATTTGGCAGATTACGAAGAGATTGTAGAAAATGGTTACAATCTCTCTGTGTCTACATATGTTGAGGCGGAAGACACCAGAGAACAGATTGACATTGTAAAACTAAATGCAGAGATTAAAGAGATTGTGGCTCGTGAGCAAGTCCTTCGAGATGAAATCGATAAGATCATTGCTGATATTGAAGGAGGGCAGAATTTGTGAGTAGATTAGATGATTTAATAAAAGAATTATGCCCAAATGGTGTTGAATTTAAAGCATTAGAAGAGTGTTGTATTTCTCTTGATAATAAGAGAAAGCCAGTTACAAAGGCAGCTAGAGAAGAAGGCGAGTATCCATATTATGGTGCGAATGGGGTGCAGGATTATGTGTCAGACTATATTTTTGACGGGACTTTTGTTTTGGTTGGGGAAGATGGAAGTGTTATCACTGATAGAGGGACTCCAATAGTTAATTGGGCAGAAGGTAAAATATGGGTTAATAATCATGCGCATATAATATCTGAAAAAGAAGGAGTCAGTCTCAGATATTTGTATCATGTATTACAGACGTTGGATGTTAAACCATTAATTCATGGCAATATACCGAAGTTAACAGGTAGGGATTTTAAGGCATTGAGTATCCCTGTACCTCCGTTGGAGGTGCAGCGTGAAATTGTCCATATATTGGACGAGTTCACACTGCTTTCAGCGGAGCTTTCAGCGGAGCTTTCAGCGGAGCTTCAAGCTCGTAAGAAGCAGTATGAATACTATAGGGGAAAATTGCTTGCTTTCAATCATAATGTTGTATGGAAGACGCTTGGGGATATTGGAAAAGTATCAATGTGTAAACGAATTATGAAAAGCGAAACTTCGCCGAATGGTGATGTGCCTTTCTATAAAATTGGAACTTTCGGTGGAGAAGCAAATGCATTTATTTCAAGAGAAACATTTGAAAAGTATAAGAGTCGATATTCATATCCAAAGAAAGGTGACGTTTTAATATCTGCTGCGGGAACAATAGGAAGAACTGTTGTATTTGATGGAGAGCCTGCATATTTTCAGGATTCAAACATTGTTTGGGTTGCGAATGATGAGACGCAAGTGCTAAATGAGTTCCTGTATTATTGGTATCAAACAAGTCCATGGAAGGTTTCTACAGGGGGGACAATAGCAAGACTATATAATGATAATATCTCTGGGGCTAAGGTTCCGGTTATGCCAATTGAAACACAAAAGCGATTAATTCATGTGTTAAAGAATTTTGATTTGGTATGTAATGATCTAAATATTGGACTTCCAGCAGAGATTGACGCACGTCAAAAACAATATGAATATTATAGAGATATGCTCTTGACATTCGCTGAAACAGGCGACAGCATCTTGACAGACAGACAGACAGACAGACAGACAGACAGACAGACAGACAGACAGACAGACAGACAGACAGAGCATAATTAAGCTTTTGCAGTATGTTTTTGGATATGCAAATGTACAACTTCGAGATATTGCAACAGTAACCCGTGGTGGAAATTTCCAAAAGAAGGATTTTGTCGAGAGCGGATATCCATGTATTCACTATGGCCAGATGTATACCCATTTCGGAATATCTGCGTCGGAAGTGATTAAGTATCTTAACGAGGATGTATATAAGAAATCAAAACATGCTGTGCAAAATGATATTGTTATGGCGGTTACAAGTGAAAACGTTGAGGATGTCTGCTCATGTACGGCTTGGGTTGGCGAAGACGATATTGCTGTTAGCGGACACACAGCGATTATTCATCACAATCAGAATGCAAAGTATTTAAGCTATTATTTCCATACAGCTCATTTCTTCACGCAGAAAAGGAAATTGGCTCATGGAACTAAAGTAATTGAGGTTACGCCGGATAAGTTGTTGGATATTATTATTCCGCTTCCTACAATGGAAAAACAAAATGAAATAGTTGATATTTTGGATCGTTTTGATGGATTATGCAATGACATATCAGAAGGACTTCCTGCTGAAATTGAAGCACGTCAAAAACAATATGAATATTACAGAGATAAACTTTTGAATTTTAAGGAGAAGGAAGCAAGTAGTTAAGTATACAAGGAGGGAAAAGTTGAAAGATATAAAGAAAGACCCCTTTGAAGAATATATAAGGAATCTTCCGCCTACCAGAAAGGAATTGGGGCAGGCTTGGCAGACTGCGATTGGATTACAGGATGTGGATGGACTAAAGCCATCTGAATATCTGTATGAGACTGCAAAGAAGAATATTGATGGTGAAATCTCTGTGGATGAAGCAGGGGATTTGATCAATAGTTACTATGAGAGCAAAGATGGTCGTTCTGAGGTGGAAGCACGCACAGAAGAAGCAGATAAGGTGTCTGCAAGAATTGCAAAAATTTTATCAGAGAAGGCGTTTACTTTTTCGCCGACACAGTATCTGTCTATCCATCGTACATTGTTTTTAGGAATCTTTTCTCATGCCGGAAAGATAAGAGATTATAACTTTACGAAAAAGGAATGGGTTCTTGAAGGTGATACCGTTTCTTATGGAGGGGCATCTGAATTACGTGAAACGCTTGACTATGACTTTTCTCAGGAAAGAGAGTTTCGTTATAACGGATTAACAATGGATGAAGTGATTCATCATTTAGCAGTCTTTATTTCCAGATTATGGCAAATTCATGTATTCGAAGAAGGAAATACAAGAACGACGGCGGTATTCTTAATCAAATACCTACGTATGCTAGGATTTGAAGTCGAGAACGATTTGTTTGCAGAAAACTCGTGGTATTTTAGGAATGCCTTGGTTAGAGCTAATTATAACAACATTAAAAAGGGCATTTATGAAACTACGGAGTTTTTGGAAAAGTTTTTAAGAAATCTTCTTTTGGATGAGAAGCATGAGCTTCATAACAGGGAAATGCATGTAAGTGGTAAATTTTTATTGGGTCACGATGAACCGATAAATGATCCAATAAATGACCCAATAAAATTGGATGATCGTGAACAGCAAATTATTGAGTTGTTACGAGAAAAGTCTGATTTGACACGCAAAGAAATGGCGGCTCGTTTAGAATGCTCGGATTCAACAGTTAAGCGTTGCTTACAGTCAATGGTTGAAAAGGGTGTTATCAAACGAATTGGGTCAAATAAGAAGGGTGAATGGATTATATTGGAGGGAAAATAATGCCATTTTTTAATATAGTAGCAGCTTCGAATGAAAATACAGTTGTTACAGAGTACGAACCGGTAAAGTCTCGTTCAGATAGCTATCAGAGTGAAGCTGAATTAGAAAAAGAGTTTATTCGTCTGTTGACAGAGCAGGGATATACTTATTTACAAATACACAAAGAAGAGGATTTGATTCGAAATCTGCGCTTTTGCATGGAGGAACTTAATAACTATAAGTTCTCCGATGATGAGTGGAGCAGATTCTTTTCTGATGCTTTAGCAAATCCGAATGAGCATATTGTTGAGAAAACAAGAAAGATTCAGGAAGATAATGTTCAGGTTTTGAAACGTGATGATGGTTCATCAAAGAACATTACTATCATCGATAGAAAGAATATTCATAACAATAAGCTTCAGGTAATCAATCAGTATGTAATTGGAACAGAAGAGGGGGCAAGGCACGATAATCGTTATGATGTGACTGTTTTGGTAAATGGTCTTCCACTTGTTCATGTTGAGTTAAAGCGTCGTGGTGTAGCAATCCGTGAAGCTTTTAACCAAATCAATCGTTATCAGAGAGATTCCTTTTGGGCAGGCTGTGGCTTGTTTGAATATGTCCAGATATTTGTTATCAGTAACGGAACAAATACAAAGTATTATTCTAACAGTACACGCTTTAATGCAATTAAGGATGCAAGTTCCGGGAAAACAAAGAAGGAAAAGACAAGCAACAGTTTTGAATTTACATCATTCTGGGCGGACTCTAATAATAGAGTGATTCCGGATTTGATTGATTTTACAAAGACCTTTTTTGCAAAGCATACGATTTTAAATATTCTAACGAAGTATTGTATCTTCACAGCTGAGGATACACTTCTTGTGATGCGACCATATCAGATTACGGCGACGGAAAGAATCTTAAATCGTATTGAGATTGCCAATAACTATAAAAAATATGGAGATATTGCCGGTGGTGGATACATTTGGCATACAACAGGCTCCGGTAAGACTCTTACATCGTTCAAATCTGCAAGATTAGCTTCTCAGTTGCCTTATATTGATAAGGTTTTATTTGTTGTTGATCGTAAAGATTTGGATTATCAGACTATGAAGGAGTACGACAGATTTGAAAAGGGAGCTGCTAACTCTAATAGTAATACGACAATTCTAAAACGACAGTTAGAGGATTCGAATGCGCATATTATTATTACGACCATTCAGAAGCTTTCTACATTCATTAAAAAATATCCGGGCCATGAAGTTTTTGGAAAGCATGTTGTTATTATCTTTGATGAGTGTCATAGATCACAGTTCGGAGATATGCATGCAGCTATTGTAAAGAGTTTTAAAAAGTATCATTTATTTGGATTTACAGGAACTCCTATTTTTGCTGCTAATTCCGGAAGTGCAAGTAAGACGCAATTTTTTACTACAGCACAAACCTTTGGTGATCAGCTTCATACTTACACGATTGTAGATGCGATTAATGATAAAAATGTTCTTCCATTCCGCGTGGATTATATTAAGACTATGGATATGGAAGAAGATATTACAGATGAAATGGTCTGGGATATTAATCGTGAAAAAACATACATGGCTCCAGAGCGAATAAAACTGGTAACAAAATATATTTTGGAACACTTTGACCAGAAGACATATAGGGGAAATAAGACCTATGTTTATAATTCGTTGCAAAATATAGGTGAGGTGGCTTCTGCTGCGAATGGAAAAGTTGAGGAAATTAAGCAGAAGCAAAGATTATCAGGCTTTAATTCAATCTTAGCTGTTGCATCTGTGGATATGGCAAAACTGTATTATCAGGAATTCAAGAAGCAGATGGAAGCTGATCCGACAAAGAAACTTCGAATTGCTACCATTTACAGCTATGGTGCAAATGAGGAAGAAACGGATGGAATCTTAGATGAGGAAAATCCGGAAGATACATCAGCGCTGGACAAAAGTTCTCGTGACTTCTTGGATGATGCCATAAAAGATTATAACGAGATGTTTAAAACGAATTATAGTACCGATGGTGACAGATTCCAGAATTACTATAAAGATGTCTCGCTTCGAATGAAGAATAAGGAACTGGATTTGCTGATCGTTGTAAATATGTTCCTTACCGGTTTTGATGCTACAACATTAAATACGCTATGGGTAGATAAAAACTTAAAGATGCATGGCCTGATTCAGGCTTTTTCGCGTACAAATCGTATTCTTAATAGCATTAAGACATTTGGAAATATTGTATGCTTCAGAAATCTTCAGAAGCGAGTTGATAGCGCAATATCCTTGTTCGGAGATAAGAATGCCGGTGGAATTGTTTTATTGCAGAGTTTTAACGATTACTATTACGGTTATGAGTCTGTAGATGGAACTCCAATGCCGGGGTACGTGGATATGATAGAGGAGTTGATGGAGAAATTTCCGCTGACAGATCCACGCATAGAAGGCGAACAGAATCAAAAAGAGTTTATAGCATTGTTTGGTGCTTTGCTTCGTATGCGAAATCTTTTGGTATCGTTTGATGAATTCGAGGGTAAAGAAAAAATCTCGGAGCGTGATTTACAGGACTATCTTGGAAGATACCAGGATTTGCGCGATGAGTGGAGAGAAAAGGCAAAGGGGAAGGAAGGCACAGATATTATAGATGATGTTGTTTTCGAAATTGAGTTAATAAAACAGATTGAGATTAACATTGATTATATCCTTATGCTTGTAAAGAAGTACCATGATAGTCACGGAGAAGATAAAGAAGTTCTGATTACTATCCGTAAGGCAATTGATGCAAGCCCTGAACTTCGAAGTAAGAAACAGCTTATTGAAAACTTTATTATGGGTATCAATGAGGTTGATGATGTTCTTGTTGAATGGCAGGATTATGTCGTTCAGCAAAGGGAACATGATTTGGAAGTTCTTATCGAGAGTGAAAGACTAAAGCCGGATGAAACCAGAAAGTTCATCGAAAATGCATTCCGAGATGGTGAGATTAAAACGACCGGAACGGATATTGACAAGCTTCTTCCACCGGTATCTCGATTTGGTGGTGGTAATAGAGCTGAGATGAAGAAGGGTGTCATCGACAGGCTGATGGCTTATTTCGAGCGGTTCTATGGAATGACAAATGCGAAGTTTAATAAGGAAGATGAGATTATACTATAGTGCAGAAAGGAACGCATAAGATGACTAAGGGATACATATATATAATGACAAACCAAGCACTTCCGGATATGGTGAAAATTGGCTATGCTACGGATGTAGAGAACAGGCGCAAACAATTAAGTACAACGGCGCTTCCGTATGATTATGAAGTATATGCAACCTATGAAACAGCAGGAAATCTTGAAGATAAAAAGCTACATAAGTTGATAGATAATCTTAATCCAGATTTGCGAATTACTAAGAGCCGAGAGTTTTTTATTATGTCTCCGGAAGATGCATATGAATTGTTGGAATCTATAGCTATCATTAGTGGAACAAAAGATAAGCTTAAGAAGGTTAAGGTTGCACCATCCAAAAAGCAAAAGACAAAAAGACCCCCAGTTAATTTTGCCAAGTGTGGAATCCCTATGGGCGCCGAACTAGTCTTTACGGAAGATAATTCTGTAGTGGTTACGGTTGTTGGAGAACGTAAAGTTCAATATGGCGATGAAATAACATCGTTATCAGCGATTTCTGATAGGATAAAGGGTTATTCTACTTCCGGACCGCAGTTTTTTACATATAACGGCAAGACGATTTCACGGATTGCGGAAGAGACACAGTGGAGAGAGTGAAAGATAAAAAATGAGAACACTTATTGTTGGTAATGGGATTGATATTCAATATGGAGGGTCATCTGAATACGGAAACTCTGCTATTTTAGAGCGTATGTTGAAAAATGTTAACGAAGATAAGTACTCTGGGTTGGGGTTTGATAAGCAAGAATTGCTGGATATCCTTGATACATGCGAGAAAACAATTAATAGAATAATTCGTAATGAGGTTGGAATACCGAAAGATAATAATTATCTTCTTCTACAAATGGAAATGGAAAGAGTTCGACGTACATATACATCTGACAGTTCGTTATTGGATATAGGATTAGAAGATATTTTTCTTGCTTTAGAAGTATTATATTTGAATTCTATAGATGATAATGAACGAGAATTGTGTAGATATGCAAAAGAAGAAATCCTTCAGCCTATTGTTATTGATGCAATATATAATGGTGGCAAGGTAAATGAATTGTATAAGCTTTATCCGGATAGTTTTGTTAATTATTTAAAATCACAAGATGCGATTTTTACTTTAAACTATGATACGAATATCGAATGTGCAGTGGTCGGGGAGGTGCCAGTTTATCATATACATGGCTGCTTTTCTGATTATATAGATAAAGCTGATAGCGTTGTTGAATCATTTAGACATATGTATTGTAACGGCATTATGTCATGGTATTGGTTAGAAAAATATGGTGAAGAAGAGCGGGATTCAAGATATGGGATATCTGAACTAAAAAACATTGAAGGTAAAGTTGAACTGTTAGGAATTTCGCCATGTAATGATGAACAGTTATTTCTTCGGTTGATGGAGAATACTAGAATTAAATCTTGTGATTATTATTATTTTGCTCGAACTGATGCTGTAGAAATCAGAAAGCATTTATGTGGGCATTTATCAGGGCATATTACAGATAGAGATGTTAAAAGATTTTGGAAAAGGCATTCGAATTAAGTGAAATAAGGGTTGAACTTTTGGTCCACTGGACTAGAAGTGAATAATATGATGAATAGGAAAATGGTTTTAAATGAAGTCAGTATATTGTTGTGACCGCTGTTTTTCAAATGAATATTTATGTGAGTATATAAGAGAGCATTATGATCAGAAGGGGAAATGTTGCTACTGTAATACGAATGATTCCTTCCTAATTTCTACTAAGAATTTGGGGATTTATATGCGTGAATGCATTAATAAGGCATATGAAAACTATGATGAAGGGACAGGCGCGTATTACGATGACGAGGATAAACAGTATTGTGGCCCGGATGGGAATAAAGCAGATATTTATAGCATTCGTGAAATATTAATGGATTATGAAATGATTCTTGATGATAAAGTGATAGCAACATCACTTTTAGAGGATTTGTTTGAAAATCTATATTCCTATCGAGAAATTCAAAAAGGTGCAGAGGATCCTTATGACGACATAGATGCAAATATTTGGGTGCTGCAGGGAGATTTGTATGGTAGTGAGCAAATGCGAATCTATCATGCATGGGAAGGCTTTAAATTTGTAATAAAGCATTATAATCGCTTCTTTGATTGTGAAGGATATAATCCAAAAGAGGCATATCTAGAAGAACTTGTTCCGTATATTTATGATTTTGTTGTGGATATACCGGTTGGAACAAAACTATATAGAACACGTGTTATAGAAGATGATTCCATAAGCGAATTAGAAAAAATAGATTCTTATAGTCATATGGGACCTCCGCCTGCTGAATTTGCCACTACTAATAGAATGAACCCGGCTGGAATACCATATTTATATTTAGCAACAGATATCGATACAACATTATTAGAATGTCGTGTGGCTGAAAATGCGAATGCTATAACAGCTGAATTTATTACTAAAAACGTTCTGCAAATAGTGGATTTATCGGATAATAGATATTATGCACCTGATAGTATTTTTAATCCGGAATATGATCATGATAATCGTTGGATAAACGGATTTTGGAGAAGTTTTGTTAAAGAAATATCTATGCCAGTTTCCGATGATAAAAAAGATCATTCGTACGAGTATACGGCAACACAACTTGTGGCCGAGTTCTTCAGAAAAAAAGGATTTGATGGGGTTTGCTTTAAAAGTAGCGTAGGTAGCGGGAAGAACTATGTATTCTTTTTTGGACCTGATCCAGAATATACAAGTAATGCTTATCCATATCCTTTTAATAGCCCATATTTTGAAATGGTTCCAATACTAGAACCATATACTGAGATGTTTGATATTACAGAACTGCAAAAAGTAAAAAAGGAAAAGGATTCTTTTCGGATTATTGGAAAACGTATCATCTGATAGTTGTGCCCGATTGGCGCAAATATTTAAATCAATTTCTAATTTGTTTTGGTAGTAACTTCTGCTCCACTGGAGTAGAAGTTGAATAAGAT
>Ga0256871_1000985_pt1 | contig 13289 bp, 9 predicted proteins | sample RumenRJG_07RNA_FD_185439 | JGI IMG/M metagenome (GOLD analysis project Ga0256871, IMG submission 185439) | Metatranscriptome of bovine rumen microbial communities from Lethbridge, Alberta, Canada - Rumen RJG_07 (Metagenome Metatranscriptome) | ecosystem: Host-associated > Mammals > Digestive...
AAAAATAAGTCGTATCTTTGCAGCCGTTTTACAACGAGTCCTCTTGAAGACGGCCAAACGGCTGCAAGGATTTGCCTCTTTAGCTCAGTTGGCCAGAGCACGTGATTTGTAATCTCGGGGTCGTTGGTTCGAATCCGACAAGAGGCTCACCGCAGAGGCGGTTGTGAACGAAAGGGTGGTTTCCAGAGTGGCCAAATGGGGCAGACTGTAAATCTGCTGCGTCTCGCTTCGGTGGTTCGAATCCATCACCACCCACACCTTAACGGTCTAGAGACCGTATGCGGAAATAGCTCAGTTGATAGAGCACTAGCCTTCCAAGCTGGGGGTCGCGGGTTTGAGTCCCGTTTTCCGCTCAAAGATTTTATGCTGTAATAGCTCAGTGGTAGAGCACTTCCTTGGTAAGGAAGAGGTCCTGAGTTCAACTCTCAGTTACAGCTCTACCTTCGAGACCGGATCACAATCTTAGTCCGAAGACAAAATCTCATCTGATTTTAATTTAAAATACGATAAAAACAAAGTAAGCTATGGCTAAAGAGACATTCCAGCGTACCAAACCGCATGTGAACATTGGTACTATTGGTCATGTGGACCACGGTAAGACTACTTTGACTGCAGCTATCTCTAAGGTACTGCACGACAAGGGCTTCGGTTCAGAAGACGTTAAGTCGTTCGATCAGATTGATAACGCTCCCGAGGAGAAAGAGCGTGGTATTACTATCAACTCCGCACACATTGAGTATGAGACCGCAAAGCGTCACTATGCTCACGTTGACTGCCCGGGACACGCCGACTATGTGAAGAACATGGTAACTGGTGCTGCTCAGATGGATGGTGCCATCTTGGTTGTAGCTGCAACTGATGGTCCTATGCCTCAGACCCGTGAGCACGTGCTTCTGGCTCGCCAGGTAAACGTTCCCCGTTTGGTGGTGTTCCTGAACAAGTGTGATATGGTTGACGATGAGGAGATGCTCGAACTCGTTGAGATGGAAGTTCGTGAGATCCTCGAGCAGTACAACTACGAGGAGGATACTCCTATCATCCGTGGCTCTGCACTTGGTGCTCTGAACGGTGTTGAGAAGTGGGTTGACTCTGTGATGAAACTGATGGACACTGTCGATGAGTGGATTCAGGAGCCTGTCCGTGAGGTTGATAAGCCTTTCTTGATGCCTATCGAGGACATCTTCTCCATTACTGGCCGTGGTACTGTGGTTACTGGCCGTATCGAGACTGGTCGTTGCAAGATCGGTGACGAAGTTCAGCTGCTCGGTCTTGGTGAGAACAAGAAGTCTACCATCACAGGTGTTGAGATGTTCCGCAAGATCCTCGAAGAGGGTGAGGCTGGTGATAACGTAGGTCTGCTCCTCCGTGGTATCGATAAGGACGAGGTTAAGCGTGGTATGGTAGTTGTGCACCCGGGTGCTATCACTCCTCACGATCACTTCAAGGCATCTATCTACGTGCTGAAGAAGGAAGAGGGTGGCCGTCACACTCCGTTCGGCAACAAGTATCGTCCTCAGTTCTACCTCCGTACTATGGACTGCACAGGTGAGATCAAGCTCCCCGAGGGTGTAGACATGGTTATGCCTGGTGATAACGTAGAGATTGAGGTACTCCTTATCTACAAGGTAGCTCTGAACGAAGGTCTGCGTTTCGCAATCCGCGAGGGTGGCCGTACAGTTGGTTCTGGTCAGATCACCAAGATTCTTGAGGATCTCCCCGAGGGCTGGCAGAGCGAGAAGAAGTAATTTAACGCTTCAACATAATAAAGTCTCCGCTTCAAGTGGAGCGGAGACTTTCCTACGGGTTTAGCTCAGTTGGTAGAGCACTGGTCTCCAAAACCAGGTGTCGGGAGTTCGAGCCTTCCAACCCGTGCAAAATCAAAATAGAAATGTCAAAGAATATATTCAAACAGTCGGCTGACTATTGTAAGCTGTGCTACGATGAGTTAGTTCACAATACAACTTGGCCGACCAGTAAAGAACTTATACATAGTGCGGGAGTTGTCCTTTTGGCATCTCTCGTTATTGCTGTTATTGTGTTCCTTATGGACGTCGTGTTCAAGAACTTCATGTTGCTCGTTTATCCTAATTGATTTCCCTTAAATGGCAAAGAAGACTGGTCAGAAGAAATGGTACGTTCTTCATGCCGTCAGTGGCAAGGAGAATAAGCTGAAGGAGTATATTGAGGCTCAGAAGAACCGTAACCCGCTTTTGGAGCAGGCTGTCGGCGAGGTTTTCCTCCCTATGGAGCACATCATCAAGAATACCCCGGCAGGCAAGCGTACGGATCGTCTGAAGACTGCCATGCCAGGATATCTCTTCGTTGAGGCCGACCTTTCTTTGGGAGAGGTGGCATCTACACTTCGCTTTATGCCCAACTGTCTGGGTTTTCTCGGAGGAATGGATCATCCGACTCCCGTTCCCCAGCGTGAGGTAGACCGCATGAAGGGCGCAGCTGAGGCAAGCGAGCTGACAAGCACGGTAGAGATACCGTTCGAGGTAGACGAGGTGGTGAAGGTAATCGACGGTCCGTTCAATGGCTTTTCTGGAGTCATCGAGAAAGTGGACCGCGAGAAGCGCAAGCTCACGCTCGGCGTGAACATCTTCGACCGTCGCACGTCGCTTGAACTTTCTTACGAACAAGTGCAAAGAGAAGTATAGGCCCCTTGTTACGAAAGGGCTTAGCTTTATATCTGAGACCGCGGAAGGCTTCCACTCCAAAGTCTCAATTACAATCATCAAAAAACAACAAGAACAAAAATGGCTAAAGAAGTAGCTGGATTAATCAAATTGCAGATTAAAGGCGGTGCTGCGAATCCTTCGCCTCCCGTAGGCCCTGCATTGGGTTCTAAGGGAATCAACATCATGGGATTTTGCAAGGAGTTCAATGCCCGTACCCAGGATAAGGCCGGGAAGATTCTTCCTGTCGTTATCACATACTATACTGACAAGTCATTCAGCTTCGTCATTAAGACGCCTCCCGCAGCTGTACAGCTGAAAGAGGCTGCCAAGGTGAAGAGCGGTTCTGGTCAGCCCAACCGTCAGAAGGTAGCCAGCGTGACCTGGGATCAGGTCAAGGCAATTGCCGAAGACAAGATGGCCGATCTTAACTGTTTCACGGTAGAGAGCGCAATGAAGCTCATCGCCGGAACGGCTCGCAGTATGGGTATCACCGTAAAAGGGGACTTCCCTGTTAACAAATAAATAACTTCAATTAAGAAATGACTAAACTGACAAAAAATCAAAAATCGGTCGCTGAGAAGATTGAAGCAGGGAAGGCATACACATTGAAAGAGGCCTCTTCGCTGGTGAAGGAAATCACCACGACGAAGTTTGACGCGTCTCTCGACATTGATGTACGTCTGGGCGTAGATCCTCGTAAGGCCAACCAGATGGTTCGTGGCGTTGTGTCACTGCCTAATGGTACCGGTAAGGTCACCCGCGTGCTCTGTCTCTGCACACCCGATCAGGAAGAGGTTGCCAAGGCAGCTGGCGCTGATTATGTTGGTCTCGATGAGTACATCGAGAAGATCAAGGGCGGCTGGACTGACGTTGACGTCATCATCACCATGCCTTCTTGCATGGGTAAGGTAGGTCCCTTGGGCCGTGTGCTCGGTCCCCGTGGCTTGATGCCTAACCCCAAGTCAGGTACCGTGACAATGGATGTCGCCAAGGCTGTCAAGGAAGTAAAGCAGGGTAAGATCGATTTCAAGGTCGACAAGGCTGGTATCGTCCACACCTCTATCGGCAAGGTTTCGATGACCCCTGAGCAGATCTATGGTAATGCTCGCGAGTTCCTCAACACCATTATCAAGCTGAAGCCCGCATCAGCAAAGGGTACATATCTTAAGAGTATCTTCCTTTCAAGCACGATGAGCAAGGGTATTAAGATTGATCCTAAATCAGTTGAAACCCTCTAAAAATTGAATCAACATGAAGAAAGAAGTAAAAGATACTATCATCAACGATTTGGGAGCTAAGCTCAAGGAATATCCCCACTTCTACTTGGTGGATGTTACCGGTTTGAATGCTGAGGCTACAAGCAACCTGCGCCGCAAGTGCTTCAAGAACGACATCAAGATGGTCGTCGTGAAGAACAAGCTGCTGCACAAGGCATTCGAGGCAAGCGATATCGACTTTGAGCCTCTCTATCCCGCTTTGAAGGGCAATACGGCTGTGCTGTTCACTCAGGTGGCCAATGTCCCTGCAAAACTTCTGAAGGAATACAAGAAGGAAGGCATCCCCGCATTGAAGGGTGCTTATGCTGAGGAAGGCATCTACATGGGTGCTGATCAGCTCGAGACTCTTGCATCTATCAAGAGCAAGGAAGAGGTTATTGCCGAGATCGTCAGCTTGCTGCAGTCTCCCGCAAAGAACGTTATTTCTGCTTTGCAGTCAGGCGCCAACACCATCCACGGTGTGCTCAAGACTTTAGGCGAGCGTCCTGAATAATTAAAGGTGTCACACACCCATTGAGGTCAAAACAAATTCAAATTAAGAACAAATAAATTTTTTAGAATAAAATGGCAGACGTAAAAGCTATTGCAGAAGAGTTGGTAAATCTCACTGTGAAAGAAGTTAATGAGTTGGCAACAGTCCTGAAGGACGAGTATGGTATCGAGCCCGCCGCTGCAGCTGTTGCTGTAGCCGCTGGTCCCGCAGCTGGTGGCGCTGCTGCCGCCGCTGAGGAGAAGACCGAGTTCGACGTAGTTCTGACTGAGGTTGGTCCCAGCAAGCTGAAGGTTGTGAAGGCCGTTAAGGAAGCTTGCGGTCTGGGTCTGAAGGAAGCTAAGGACCTCGTTGACGGTGCTCCTTCTACTCTGAAGGAAGGCATGGCCAAGGCCGAGGCTGAGAACCTGAAGAAGGCTATCGAGGCTGAGGGCGCTAAGGTTGAGCTCAAGTAATCCGACTTTTTAGAATTCTTTAAATATAGGTTAGGATCTTCCAAGTAGGTTGGTCCTAACCTTTTTGTGTCTTTTCTGCACAAACATCCCTCTCTTGCCGCATGTCGGCATTCGCCGCAAGGCACACGATGGTCCCTTGCAATATTTAAACATTTAATTTCTTTATGGCTACAAAGACAAACGACCGTATTAATTTTGCCAGCGTCCATAATCCGGTTCCCTATCCTGATTTCCTGGATGTGCAGCTGAAGTCCTTCCGTGACTTCCTTCAGTTGGATACTCCTCCTGAGGAACGCAAGAATGACGGCTTGTATAAGGTGTTCGCCGAGAATTTCCCTATCACCGATACTAGAAATAATTTCGTTCTTGAGTTCCTGGACTACTTTATTGATCCCCCACGCTATACCATCGACGAATGTCTGGAACGCGGGCTGACCTATTGTGTTCCTTTGAGAGCGAAGATGAGACTGTCTTGCACTGACGAAGATCATGAGGATTTCGACACTCAGACCCAAGATGTCTTCCTGGGAACCATTCCCTACATGACAGACAACGGTACGTTCGTCATCAATGGCGCTGAGCGCGTCGTGGTGTCGCAGTTGCACCGTTCGCCCGGCGTGTTCTTCAGCCAGGGTGTCCATGCCAATGGTACCGTGCTCTACAGCGCCCGTATCATCCCCTTCAAGGGCTCCTGGATTGAGTTCTCTACGGATATCAACAACGTGATGTATGCCTACATCGACCGTAAGAAGAAGTTGCCCGTGACAACGATGCTCCGTGCCATCGGCTACGAGAGCGACAAGGACATTCTTCAGATCTTCGATCTCGCCGAGGAAGTGAAGGTCAACCGCAAGAACCTGAAGGAATGCATCGGCCGTACGCTCGCTGCCCGTGTGCTGAAGAGCTGGAACGAGGACTTCGCTGATGAGGATACCGGTGAGGTGGTAACCCTCGAGCGCCACGAGGTGGTACTGGAGCGTGAGACCGAGATCACCGAGGAGAACATTCAGGACATCCTCGACAGCGGCAACAGCACCATCCTGCTTCATAAGGATGCCGAGGCTGCCAACAAGTACGCCATCATCTTCAATACGCTCGGCAAGGATCCCAGCAACTCTGAGAAGGAAGCCGTCAACTACATCTATCGTCAGCTGCGCAATGCCGACGCTCCCGATGATGCCAGTGCACGCGAGGTGTTCCAGAACCTCTTCTTCTCCGACAAGCGCTACGACCTTGGCGAGGTGGGCCGCTACCGTATCAACAAGAAGCTCAGCCTGTCTACCGATATGGACGTGCGTGTTCTCACCAAGGAGGACATCATCGCCATCATCAAATACCTCATCCAGCTGGTCAACAGCAATGCACCTGTGGATGATATCGACCACTTGTCCAACCGTCGCGTACGCACCGTCGGTGAGCAATTGGCCAACCAGTTCGCCATCGGTCTGGCCCGCATGAGCCGCACCATCCGTGAGCGCATGAACGTTCGCGACAACGAGGTGTTCACTCCTGCCGACCTGATCAATGCCAAGACCATTTCAAGCGTCATCAATTCCTTCTTCGGAACTAACCCGCTGTCGCAGTTCATGGACCAGACCAACCCGCTGGCCGAGGTGACCCACAAGCGTCGTCTCTCTGCACTGGGTCCTGGCGGTCTGTCGCGTGAGCGTGCAGGTTTCGAGGTGCGTGACGTTCACTATACTCACTATGGTCGTCTGTGTCCTATCGAGAGTCCTGAAGGTCCCAATATCGGTCTGATCTCCTCGCTCTGCGTCTATGCCAAGATCAACGACCTGGGCTTCATCGTCACTCCTTACCGCAAGGTGAACAATTCTGTTGTCGATATGGACAACAACGACATCATCTATCTTACCGCCGAGGAAGAGGAAGAGAAGATTATCGGTCAGGGCAACGCGCCCCTTACGCCCGACGGACACTTCATCCGCAAGGTGGTCAAGTGCCGTCAGGATGCCGATTATCCTGTTGTTCCGCCCGATCAGGTGGACCTCATGGATGTCAGCCCGCAGCAGATTGCCTCTGTATCGGCCTGCCTCATTCCTTTCTTGGAGCACGACGACGGTCACCGCGCCCTGATGGGATGTAACATGATGCGCCAGGCTGTGCCTTTGCTCCACAACGACGCGCCCATCGTGGGTACCGGACTTGAGCGTCAGGTCTGCGAGGACAGCCGTACGATGATCACCGCCGAGGGCGACGGTGTCATCGAATATGTCGACGCTACGACCATCCGCATCCTTTACGACCGCACCGAGGACGACGAGTTCGTCAGCTTCGAGCCGGCTCTGAAGGAATACCGCATCCCCAAGTTCCGCCGCACCAACCAGAACATGACCATCGACCTTCGTCCTATCTGCGACAAGGGTCAGCGTGTGAAGAAGGGCGACATCCTCACCGAGGGTTACGCAACTGAGAATGGTGAGCTGGCCCTGGGCCGCAACCTGCTCGTTGCCTACATTCCTTGGAAGGGTTACAACTACGAGGACGCCGTAGTGATTTCGGAGCGCATGGTGCGCGACGATATCCTCACCTCTGTCCATGTCGACGAGTATTCGCTTGACGTGCGTGAGACCAAGCTGGGTATGGAGGAGTTCACATCCGATATCCCCAACGTGAGCGAGGAAGCCACAAAGGACCTCGACGACAACGGTATCATCCGCGTCGGTGCCCGTGTAGAGCCCGGCGATATCCTGATCGGTAAGATTTCGCCTAAGGGCGAGAGCGAGCCCACTCCTGAGGAGAAGTTGCTCCGTGCCATCTTCGGTGACAAGGCAGGCGACGTGAAGGATTCATCTTTGAAAGCCAATCCTTCCCTGAGTGGTGTAGTCATTGATAAGAAACTCTTCTCGCGTGCCATCAAGACCCGTGAGTCGAAGAAACAAGATAAGGTACTTCTCGCCAAGATTTCCGAGGAGTTTGAGTCGAAGGTGAACGACCTGAAGGACATTCTCATCGAGAAGCTCATGGAGCTTACCGACGGCAAGACTTCGCAGGGCGTCCGCGACTACACCGACGCTGAGGTCATCACCAAGGGCAGCAAGTTCACCGAGACCGCCCTGCGCAACCTTGAGTTCGACGGCATCCAGAGCAACAACTGGACTGGCGACGAGCACACCGACAAGCTGATTCAGCGCCTGATTATGAACTTCATCCGCAAGTACAAGCAGATGGACGCAGAGCAGACGCGCCGCAAGTTTGCCATCACCATCGGCGACGACCTGCCCGCAGGCATCATGCAGATGGCCAAGGTCTACGTGGCCAAGAAGCGTAAGATTCAGGTGGGTGATAAACTCGCCGGCCGCCACGGCAACAAGGGTATCGTCTCCAAGGTGGTTCGCATGGAGGATATGCCGTTCCTGGCCGATGGTCGTCCTGTCGACCTCGTGCTGAACCCGATGGGTGTGCCTTCACGTATGAACCTCGGTCAGATCTTCGAGGCTATTCTCGGTGCTGCCGGCAAGCGTCTGGGCGTTAAGTTCGCTACGCCTATCTTCGATGGTGCCAAGCTCGAAGACCTGCAGAAGTGGACCGACAAGGCCGGTCTGCCGCCTCTCTGCTCAACGTATATCTACGACGGCGAGACGGGCGAGCGTTTCGACCAGCCTGCCACAATCGGTATCACTTACTTCCTCAAGCTCGGCCACATGGTAGAGGACAAGATGCACGCCCGTTCTATCGGTCCGTACAGCTTGATCACCCAGCAGCCGCTCGGCGGTAAGGCTCAGTTCGGTGGCCAGCGCTTCGGAGAGATGGAGGTCTGGGCCCTTGAGGGCTTCGGTGCCACCCACGTGCTCCAGGAAGTGCTCACCGTCAAGAGTGATGACGTCAATGGTCGTAGCAAGACCTACGAGGCCATCGTCAAGGGCGATCCCATGCCTACTCCTGGTATTCCAGAATCACTCAACGTGCTGCTCCATGAGCTCCGCGGTCTGGGTCTGAGCATCAAGTTGGAATAAACGAGTAAACTCATATTAAGATTAGAATTCTATGGCTTTCAAAAGAGATAATAAAGTAAAAAGCAATTTCACGAAGATCTCCATCGGTCTTGCCTCTCCTGAGGAGATCCTGGAGAACTCGTGGGGTGAGGTAACCAAGCCCGAAACCATCAACTACCGCACCTACAAGCCAGAGCGTGATGGTCTGTTCTGCGAGCGCATCTTCGGTCCTACGCGTGACTACGAGTGCGCCTGCGGCAAGTACAAGCGCATCCGCTACAAAGGCATCGTCTGCGACCGCTGTGGTGTAGAGGTCACCGAGAAGAAGGTGCGCCGTGAGCGTGGCGGCCATATTGAGCTCGTCGTTCCCGTGGCCCACATCTGGTATTTCCGTTCCTTGCCCAACAAGATAGGTTATCTGCTCGGTCTTCCCACCAAGAAGCTCGACGCCGTCATCTACTACGAGAAGTACATCGTCATCAACCCCGGACCTTTGGCCGGCAAGACGAACGAGGAGGGTGAGGAACTCAACGGTTCCCACAAACTCGACCTTCTCTCAGAGGATGAGTACATGGATCTGGAGGACAACTACCTGGACGAGAACAACGACTATCTTCCCGACGACGATCCCAACAAGTTCGTTGCCAAGATGGGCGCAGAGGCCATCTACGACCTCCTGAAGGAACTCGATCTCGACGCCCTTTCCTACGAGCTTCGCGACCGTGCCAACAACGACTCCTCTCAGCAGCGCAAGACAGAGGCCCTGAAGCGCCTGCAGGTGGTGGAGGCTTTCCGTGCCAGCAACAGCAATGGCAAGGTGAACAAGCCCGAGTGGATGATCATGAAGATTATCCCCGTCACACCGCCTGAGCTCCGTCCTCTCGTGCCGTTGGATGGCGGCCGCTTCGCCACTTCCGACCTCAACGACCTCTATCGCCGCGTCATCATCCGTAACAACCGCTTGAAGCGACTCATCGAGATCAAGGCTCCTGAGGTGATTCTCCGCAACGAGAAGCGTATGCTGCAGGAGGCTGTCGACTCACTGTTCGACAACTCGCGCAAGTCTTCCGCCATCAAGAGCGAGAGCAACCGCCCGTTGAAGTCTCTCTCCGATTCTCTGAAGGGTAAGCAGGGACGTTTCCGTCAGAACCTCCTCGGTAAGCGTGTCGACTATTCAGCACGTTCGGTTATCGTCGTTGGTCCTGAGTTGAAGATGGGTGAGTGTGGTCTGCCCAAGTTGATGGCTGCCGAGCTTTACAAGCCGTTCATCATCCGCAAGCTCATCGAGCGCGGCATCGTGAAGACGGTGAAGAGCGCCAAGCGCATCGTCGACCGTCGTGAGCCCGTCATCTGGGACATCCTCGAGAATGTCATGAAGGGTCATCCCGTGCTGCTCAACCGTGCTCCTACGCTTCACCGTCTGGGCATCCAGGCCTTCCAGCCCAAGATGATTGAGGGCAAGGCCATTCAGCTTCACCCGCTGGCATGTACGGCTTTCAACGCCGACTTCGATGGCGACCAGATGGCTGTCCACCTCCCGCTGAGCAATGAGGCCATCCTGGAGGCACAGATCCTGATGCTCCAGAGCCACAACATTCTTAATCCTGCCAACGGCGCTCCTATCACCGTGCCTTCGCAGGATATGGTGCTCGGTCTTTACTATATCACGAAGATCCGTCCCGGAGCAAAGGGCGAGGGACTCACGTTCTACGGTCCCGAGGAGGCTATCATCGCCACCAACGAGGGACGCTGCGACCTCCACGCCAAGGTGAAGGTGCTCGTCGACGACATCGTTGACGGAGAGCACACGAAGCACATCGTCGAGACCACCGTCGGACGTGTCATCGTCAACCAGCTGATTCCCGAAGAGCTGGGCTACTTCAATGGCATCATCTCCAAGAAGTCACTGCGTGGACTGATCGCTGATGTAATCAAGGCCGTGAACATGGCCCGCGCCTGCACCTTCCTCGACGGTATCAAGAACCTCGGTTACCACATGTCCTATGTTGCCGGTCTCTCCTTCAACCTTAACGATATCATCGTGCCTGAGGAGAAGAACAGCATCGTGGCCAAGGGTCAGGAGGAAGTCGACGAGATCACGAACAACTACAATATGGGTTTCATCACCGACAAGGAGCGTTACAATCAGGTCATCGATACCTGGACGCACGTCAATGCCGACTTGAAGGCTGCCGTGATGAAGCACATGACCGAAGACGACCAGGGCTTCAACGCCGTATATATGATGCTCGACTCCGGTGCGCGTGGTTCTGCCGACCAGATTGCCCAGCTCGCCGGTATGCGTGGTCTGATGGCAAAGCCTCAGAAGGCTGGTGCCGAGGGTGCGCAGATCATCGAGAACCCTATCATCTCCAACTTCAAGGAGGGTATGTCCGTGTTGGAGTACTTCATTTCTTCTCACGGTGCGCGTAAGGGACTTGCCGATACCGCTATGAAGACGGCCGATGCCGGATACCTTACCCGTCGTCTGGTCGACGTCTCCCACGACGTGATCATCACCGAGGAGGACTGCGGCACGCTGCGCGGTCTTGAGTGCCGTGCGCTGAAGAATGGCGACGAGGTCATCGCAACGCTCTATGAGCGCATCCTGGGCCGCGTCTCCGTACACGACGTTGTCGATCCCCGCACGGGCAAGCTCATTGTTGCCGCCGGTGAGGAGATCACTGAGGATAAGGCACAAGCCATCGAGGACAGCCCCATCGAGATGGTCGAGATCCGTTCGGTGCTCACCTGCGAGAGCAAGCACGGCGTCTGCGCCAAGTGCTACGGCCGAAACCTCGCCACCGCCCGCATGGTGCAGTTGGGTGAGGCTGCCGGTGTCATCGCCGCACAGGCTATCGGTGAGCCGGGTACGCAGCTTACGCTCCGTACGTTCCACGCTGGTGGTGTGGCTGGTAACGCAGCTGCCAACGCCAGCATCGTGGCCAAGGGCGACTCCCGCCTGAAGTTCGACGAGCTCCGCACGGTGCCCTTCGTCGACGAGGACGACAAGAACTGCCGCATGGTGGTCAGCCGTCTGGCCGAAGTTCAGTTTGAGGATCCCAACACGGGTATCGTACTCAGTACGCTCAACGTGCCCTACGGTTCTTCGCTCTACTATAAGAATGGTGATACGGTGAAGAAAGGCGATCTCATCGCCAAGTGGGACCCCTTCAACGCCGTCATCGTCAGCGAGTATGCAGGTCGCCTGAAGTTCAATGATGTCAAGGAGGGTGCTACCTACCGTGCCGAGACCGATGAGACCACGGGTATGACCGAGCGCATCATCACCGACTCCAAGGACCGCACGCTCGTGCCTACCGTTGACGTGCTCAACGAGAAGGACGAGGTGCTCGGAACCTACAACCTGCCTGTGGGCGGTCACCTCAACGTAGAGGATGGCCAGACCATCACTACAGGTACCACGCTGGTGAAGATTCCGCGTGCCGTAGGTGGTGCAGGTGATATCACCGGTGGTCTGCCTCGTGTCACCGAGCTCTTCGAGGCCCGCAACCCGTCCAACCCCGCTGTTGTATCCGAGATCGACGGTGAGGTCAGCATGGGTAAGGTGAAGCGTGGCAACCGTGAGATCATCATCACTTCCAAGACCGGCGACCAGCGCAAGTACCTCGTCAGCCTGTCGAAGCAGATTCTGGTGCAGGAGCACGATGCCGTGCGTGCCGGAACACCGCTTTCCGACGGTAGTATCACGCCGAGCGACATCCTGGCCATCAAGGGCCCGACCGCCGTTCAGGAGTATATCGTCAATGAGGTGCAGGACGTCTATCGTCTGCAGGGTGTGAAGATCAACGACAAGCACTTCGAGATCATCGTTCGTCAGATGATGCGCAAGGTGCGCATCGAGGATCCGGGCGACACGACATTCCTCTCTCAGGAACTCGTCGACAAGCTCGACTTCGCTGCCGAGAACGACCGCATCTGGGGCAAGAAGGTTGTCACCGACGCCGGCGACAGCGAGACACTCCACAAGGGACAGATCATCACGCTGCGTAAGCTCCGCGATGAGAACTCCAGCCTGAAGCGCCGCGACCTGAAGCAGGTGGAGGTGCGCGATGCAGTGCCCGCCACATCTACTCAGGTGCTGCAGGGTATCACCCGTGCTGCCCTCGGTACGAAGAGCTTCATGAGTGCCGCATCGTTCCAGGAGACCACCAAGGTGCTCAACGAGGCTGCCATCCGTGGAAAGGTAGACTATCTGGAGGGAATGAAGGAGAACGTGATCTGCGGTCACCTGATTCCTGCCGGTACAGGTCTGCGTCAGTGGCAGAAGCTCATCGTAGGTTCGAAAGAAGACTACGAGCGCATGGAGGCCAACAAGAAAAACGTCCTCGACTTTGCCGAGAAGAATTCTCCTTCGCTGACTCCGCAGGAGTAATGTTTTAGAAGGAATATAATAAGATAAAACGCCGTCG
>Ga0256871_1000993_pt1 | contig 13249 bp, 6 predicted proteins | sample RumenRJG_07RNA_FD_185439 | JGI IMG/M metagenome (GOLD analysis project Ga0256871, IMG submission 185439) | Metatranscriptome of bovine rumen microbial communities from Lethbridge, Alberta, Canada - Rumen RJG_07 (Metagenome Metatranscriptome) | ecosystem: Host-associated > Mammals > Digestive...
CAAAAGTTATATAGAATTTACATATAGCTACGTGTAGCGCTAAGAAAATTTCTACTGTCAACGGAGAACGATTTTATGGATTATTTAATAGTTTATCTGGAAATTCTTTTGCTTACATTAATATATACGACCGTACTCTTTGTAAACGTTCGTAGTGAGATGGGTAACGCCTGGGAGGTAAACATCTTCAGAGCCTTCCTGGCCACCATGATGCTGGCGCTCGTCGCCGATGCATTTACGCAGGCACACTATAGAGGCTTCCTGCACCTCAATCCGATTCTGGTAGCATTCCTTTATTCATTCTATATGTTCATGTTTTCGGGCGTGCTGCCGTTCCTTTGGTTCGTATTCGTAGAAATGAGACTGGGCACAGGACTTCTTAGAAATAAGAAGGCCGTGATAATAAGCCTTATCCCTCTGCTGATAATGTCATTCATGTGCTTTGCCAGCATGAAGACAGGCTGGTTCTTCAAAATCGACGAATACGGCATCTACACCAGAGGACCTTACTGGTCATTACAGGTAATAGTAAACTACTGCTATTTCATGTTTACGACAATACACGCACTTGTGGTGGCGCACAACGAGCCATCATCACTTCTCAGAAAACAGTATTATGTCCTGGCGATGTTTCTGATCGCTCCGTTCATCGGCGGACTGCTGCAGCTCTACATAGGAAATCATCCTTTCGTAGCTCCGGCCACCAGCATCGCAATGCTGTTTATCTTCATTAATATACAGGGCAGTCTCATACACAACGATTCGCTTACAGGCCTGTATAACCGAAAGAGTGCCGAGAAGTATATTGAGGAACTCAAGGTCAAGGCCAGCGATGACACTCCGTTCTATCTCTTTAAGATGGGCATAGACGGATTCAAGGAGATCAACGATGAGCACGGATACATCGAAGGAGATAATGTACTCAAGATCGTATCCAAGGTGCTGCAGAAAGTTACCGACAAACACAGCGGCCTTGTGGCCAGACTCGGCGGCGTTGAGTTCCTCTCCGTTATAGACGGAAAACACATCAAGACAGCAGAGGCTTATGAGGAGGCTGTTAAGACGGCAATTAAGAAAGAAGCTAAGAAGCAAAAGCTTCCGTATGAACTGAAACTCGATTTCGGTTACACGAAATGCGATTCTCCTGAGGTAAAGACCTCTACGCTCATAAATCTTGCTGACAGAGAGATGTATCTGAGCAAAAATCACGAAGAAATAGCTGAATAGGTTGACAATACCCGTTAAAAAAAAGATTTTTGAAAAAATGCCGTTTACCTCTTTACATTACCGAAAAGGTAGAGTAATATGAGAACAGTTACAGAACGGTTACAGATTGGTTATAGGACGGTTACACTTATAACCTAAATAACGCAGAGAGGGTTAATCTTGATGAAATTGAATATTTCCATGCAAAGCAATAACGTTGAGCGCAGGGAGAACGCAATCTCTTCTGTGCTTTTTAATGCGCGTACCCTCGTACTGACTCTGGCAATCACCATGACGATGGTTATGGGTACGGCACTTTTCACAAACAGCATCGCATATGCTCAGTCCGGAGACGGAGCTACAGTTAGAGTAGCTACATTCGATCAGCTGAGAGACGCACTCGGTAACGGCGGTGTCAGCGATATCATTATCGATCCGCAGGCAGCCGAGGAGTTCGCCGATAACGAAGGTGCTGAGATCAGTTTCGACGGCAGCGACGTATTCTATATTCCTATCGAATATCCACTCGTTGTTTCACACGACGTTACAATCTCCAGTGAGGTTGCTGTAAACTTTGCTCGTTCCGGAAACGGCGGAAGCGGCAAATACGACAGCAGGGCTTTCAGAGGACAGAACGAAGTTACACCTGCTCTCTTCAACGTAGATCAGGGCAAGACTCTCGAACTGAGCGGAGATATCGCTATGACCGGTGAAGAGGTCAGCGCTACTTTCGATTCAGCAGAGGGTAGCTTCCTGTTTACAGTCAAGGCCAGAGATAACCTGGGTGATGACGAGGACGGCAACGAAGCATGGTCATACGGATCAGACCCTGGAAAACTTTCCACGGGCGGTTATTTCATTTATACAAAGGGTGGAAATGTCGTCGTGAACGATGACATCCTCCTGATGGGACTCAATACAAAAGACAATGTTAAGGACATCGCTCCTGTATACATAGACGGAACAGCTAGGGCGGCTACTCTGACAGTAGACGGCGCTGAGATCGTTGACAACAATCTCGGACAGACTGAGGATGGAAACAGCACAGCAGGCGCTGTAATCCTCAAGGGTTCAAACGCCACAGCTGCTCTTAACAGCGGTGAGATCAGCAACAACAACGCTGATGTCGCCGGTATTATCGTGAAAGAAGAAGCCGAGCTCGAACTCGGAAACGACTTCGGAATCAACGACAGCGACATCTATGATGAGAAGGCTGAAGAGGCAGCTAAGGAAGAAGCTGATGAAGAAGAGGCTGCAGAGGAAGAGACTAAGGAAGAAACCGTTGAGGAAGCTCCTATAGTTGCTCCTAAGAAGTCCCTGAAGAGCTCCAAGGCCCCTGCTACGCAGATGAGGAGTACAGGCGCAGCAGCTACATCGAAGACTGTCATTATCACCGGAAACCCAAGCGACTATCCTGTCGATGGTGCAATTTTCGTAACCACATGGACTGCGGCCGTAGAAGCTCTCGGAACAGATCCTGGTACGATTTACTTAACATCTACAAACAATGTAAGCGGAACTATCGCTACAAAGAATCCTGCGCAGCAGGTTGTTAAGAGGGCCGGCAGTTATGAGATTCGTGACAGACTGGGAGAGAATCACGATCTCATGCTTAAGCACTATGACAAGTATTACATCTCATACAACCAGGGCCAAAGCTGGGAACTGATTTCGGAAATGAACAGTGGTTGGCAGAGTTCGTGGGATAATGGTGTTGTGAAGGATACCAGTGTTCTTAAGGGAACGGCGGGTCTTCCTAGTACAATCAATAAGGTATTCAAGGGCGTTATGTTTGATGTCAACGGATCTGCAACTTTCAAGGACATCCATGTTGATGGAGATACGATGGCCGCAGATAACACATGCATAAAGGTTGATGCATATGAAACCCTTAACATACTTTCTGGTGCCAGATTTGAAAGACTCAGAAACATGGGTGATGGTTACGGCGGAGTAATCAGAATCGGATTCAAGAACGGAGACAAGGCTGACGGAGCTAAAGTTTACATTGATGGCGGTGTATTCGAAGACAACGAAGCCAAGTTTGAGGGCGGAGTTATATCGGCAAGCGGAACAGTGAAGATAACTGTCAGGTCCGGTGCGTTCAGGAGAAACAAAGCGCATGCTGCCGCTGTTATAGCTAACTATGACGCACGTCAGAACAACAATATCGAACTATATAACGCTGTTATAAGATACAACCATACTAATAGGGCAGGACAGGGCAATACCTACGAGGTAGCTGACGTCTACAAGTCTGCTCAGGATAATTACAACCCGAATGACATATTCAAGGATGTATGGGAAGACCGTCAGATTAGCAGGGTCAGATGGCAAAATGTTTTGGTAACCTATGGACAGACCGACGGAAGTGCAGGAGGTGTTAACCTTTGTATCCACAACTATGCACAGGCCAAGCTGTTTGGCGGCAATGGCGTCGCGATATATGGCAATACCGGAGACAAGGGTGATATAGGTGTATGGACCTATGATCAGAACATGGATCCGAAGTATTGGCAGGGTGTTGGTAATATTACTGCTGCAAATCTCAATCAGCACCTTCAGGTACAGGGTGATATGCTGGGCGGCGGAAGTCATAATTGGGCTGATATTTCATACCACAGCAGAACGTTGAATGGTGTCACGTATTATGTGAACGGAAAGAGATCGAATCCGTCAAGCACCTCAAATGTTGATAGCCATGCAACTACGATAATTGAAAACAATCTTTCGCACTATCATGGCGCTATTCAGTCTAATAGTTTAATTACCTTCGGTCGTGAAAAAGCAGCTCTCGAACTAAAGAAGATAAACAGCGAGACAAATGATATTCTCAGTGGCGTCACATTCGATTTGTATAAGAACGGCACCAAGGTGAAGTCGGCTACGACTAATGCACGCGGTATTGCTACATTTACTGACCTTGACAACAATGCTTCTTACGAATTGAGAGAGCAGGTTCCTAGCGGGTTTGTTAATTCGGGAACCAGATGGACCGTCAATGTTACAAACGGTTACGCAACTGTAGTAGGAGTTTCGACTGATGATCAGGGTTACTATGTAATCGAAAACACACCGATTGTACAGGTGCCGATTGAACTCAAGAAGGTTGGTGAAGGCAACGATGCAAACGGTCTTTCAGGAGTAACATTCAAGCTCTACAAAGCCAATGTAAATGGTGATAATAATAACCACACGGTTCAGTTCAATACCGAGCAGACCGTGACAAGCGGAAACGGAGGAATTATTAACCTTGGTACGCTGGATAACGGCACATACCTCTTGTTTGAAGCGAGTGTTCCGTCTAAGTATAAGAGACAGGTTGATCCATGGAGAATCGTTGTAAATAACGGAACAGCAACTGTTTACACTCTTACAGGCGGACGTGACAGCACAGACAGGGCTCCGGGAACTGCTACAGGCTGGCATTGGAAGCGCAATGTTGGTGAGAGACGTACAACGCTTCCTGACGGAAACTACACAGAAGCATATTTTGCAGATAAGGTATGGCCTGGATTCTACTTCTCAGGCACGGCGCTTGCTGACAACAAGCTTTCGAACGAGAAGATTTCAATCAGCTTCACAAAAGTAAAACAAAACAATACATCACTTGGTGAGACCATCACCGGCGTTGCGAAGTTTGCTATCTACGAAGCGGATAAAACACCGGGACAGGTTTCGAGTAACGGAACATCTTTCAATAATAACGTAGCTATTGGCAAGAAGCCAGGCGGTATTACTCAGACTAATCTCTCGACATCTAACGGTGTGCTTAATATAAGCAACCTCGATGGAGAAAAGCTTTACCTTCTGTTTGAGACAGAGGCTCCTGCGGGATATGCCAAGAGCAAGGCTCCGTGGCTTGTATATGTCAAGGCCGACGGAACTTACAGACTCTTCAAGCACAACTCAACAAACGCTGATGCTACGTCGTGGAGTACAGGTGCGAGTGGCAACAACTTTAGCGAGATTGAAGGAAACAATGCAGGCAAGCTCGGTAATACTCCGGTCGAGTTCTCCTTCACAAAAGGTGATAGAACTGACAGCTCTGTAAGCATTGATGACGCTCAGTTTGTGTTGTACCATGCAACAAGGACTAACGGAACACCTAATGTCTACACCATTAATACCGGTATGGGTACCAACGGAAAGGTTGATGGAGTAGTAGAGGCAGGTGCTGACGGCAAATATGTTCTGCCGATTACACCGCCTGCCAGCGGAACTGCATACTATATGCTGTTCGAGACAACAGCACGTGAGGGATATGTACTGCCAAAGGCTCCTTGGGGAATTGCAGTAACATCATACGGTGATGCTAAAGCGTACAAGATGATTGACGCTCATGCAGACAATTTCGAGGCTAAGTATGTAAGAGACTTCGGAGACAAGCTGATAACCCAGCTGAGCAAGTCTGAACTGCAGACCATAAGCATCAACTGTGACACAATTAATCAAGACACACAGGGCAAGCTTGTGAATGAGAAGAAGCCGATTCAACTCACCAAGGTTGCAGGTAAAGTTAACAACAACACAGTTACTCTTACCGAGAAAGACGGATCGAAAGTCTTTGTAGCCGGAGCAAAATTCCAGCTCTACAAAGCCAGGAATGTAGATTATTCGTACTGGCATAAGGGTGAGGCTATAGGAGAAGAGCTGACAAGTGATGAGAACGGAGTCATCACGCTTCCACAGGAAGTGATGAGACTGAACGGCGGAAATGATGTCGATTACTGGCTCGAGGAGATTAGTGCAGCGCCGGGTTATAAGCTCAGCACGAGACCTTGGATTCTGAATATCAATCAGACTACAAGAGCCCTAAATGATGTCTATTGGCCAAAGAATGATCCTATTACAGAGAATGGCGTGACAAAAGTTGCAAGCGGTGTCAATAATGTTCAATACATGAAGCCATACGTATTCAATGAGCCGGTCGAGTTCACGAAGGTCAGTGATTCTAATGATAATTGGAAATTGAGCAATGTAGAGTTTGAACTCTACAATGCCGTACTCGATGGACAAGAGGTAACCGCTGAGATAATCAACAGCAAAAACTGGAGCACGCTTGGTACAAACGGCGACCTGTTTAAGGCAGTTAGTCTTGTCGAGTCAGATGCACCAATCAAGAGTGATGCGAATGGTAGATTCACTCTTCCTATAACGAGCGCAGGCGTATACCTGTTGTTTGAAAAGGCTGCAGCTGACGGGCACGAGAGGATGAAGGCTCCGTGGTTGATAGCGGTGGGCAGTGACGGAAGCATAACATTTGCTACTAACAAAAATCCTGACTTCGTAAAGAAGGGAAGTGACCCTAGCACGACTAATACTGATGCTATGATCGTCACACAGAACAGATGGTGGCCACTGTCCTATTACGAAGTATCAACAGGACTCGTTCTCAAGAACAAGCTTGAACCAATCGAACTTTACAAGGTAGATGAGACGACTGACGCAAACAGACTCGGCGGAGCAGAGTTCGTAATCTGTGAGGCAGAGAGGGATCAGAACAGCAACTACTGGGTAAAGGGTTCCAAGAACTCAAACGGCGGCTGGGTTGACGGCGCAACCGTAATGTCAACCGCTAGGAAGGAAAACGGACAAGCAAAAGTCTATACAAGCAGCAATGAGGACGCGACTAAAGGCAAGATTGTCATAGATGATCTGGAAGGCAGCATAGATGGTAAATACTATCTGCTCTTCGAAACCAAGGCTCCGAACGGATTTGTCAGATCGACTTCACCATGGGTAATCAAGGTGACAGACACATCCGCAGGGCGCAGTGTGGTAGTAAAGAAGATTGCCGATGCATCTAACCAGGGCAAGGTGCTCGTTCCTGGCGGAAACGATGCAGTCAACTGGGTAATCGTTCCGGATTCTACTTCAGCAAGTGATCAGACAGTCAAGGAAAGATGGTGGGCTGACGCATGGTACGAGACCTTTAACAGTGAGCCATACAATCTTGTCAACAAGCCAAAGTATCTGACTAAGGTGGATTCGGCAGTAGTCGGAGATCCAGACGGTGGGACTGGTCTTTCGGGAGCTCAGTTCGAATTGTTCAAAGCATATCGAGGAACAGGAACAAATTCCGGTTCATATTTCTATCGCAAAGATGGAAATAAGATTGATACGTATACAACAGGAACTGACGGTAAGATAAATCTACCTAGCTCAGTAACGGCTCAAAATGGATGGTATCTTCTGTTTGAAACAAGTGCACCTGATGGCTACAAGAGAACATATACTCCATGGCTGCTGACGGTAGACACGAATGGCAATATAACAGTCCAGCGTTTCAACGGTGATAAGCTTAAACTCAATTATGTAGATACTGTATATGGCTATCAGACAATAGATCGTGAGGAATGGTGGGAGCATGGACACTTCCTTGAAGAATCATGGAATGATAAGTACAGGGTGCCTAATGTTCCGAATGATGTAACCATTACGAAGGTCGATGGATATAATAACAGTAAAAAATTAAAGGGTGCTCAGTTCGAAATCTTCTCTTACGAAAGGACATCCAATAATGAGTACCAAGTAAAGGAGAGTAAAGGACTAACCTCTATATCTGACGAGAATGGAAGATTCACACTTCCTGTCACAGACGGTAAGTACCTTATGTTTGAGAAACAGGCACCTGATGGGTACATTCTATCAGACAAACCTTGGTGGATTGAGATTACAAGATCAACAGACTGGCACGGTATTACGTCAGTACGGGTAAGAATAGTACCAGCGCGAGATGACACGCCGTCGGGAACATGGCCTGATGGTGACTGGGCGGAAAAATGGTGGACGTTCTGTGAAGATCAGACTTACGATTTAGTTAAAAACTATCCAAGCATCAATCTTACAAAACTTGATCTTGAAAGTGTTACAAAGGCATACGACAGTAATGGCAGAGAGACTGTCACATTGAACACTGAGAATCCAACGATTTATCTCGAAGGAGTTAAGTTCAAACTGTTCAAGGCAAAGACCGTAGGCTCAAATCCTAAAACTGCAACATGGACCAAAGAGACACCGAATCAGCCGATTATGGTCGATGGAGCAGAGTCTGATGGAACCATCAAGACAAAACAAAACGGAGTGCTCGATCTTGGAAATCTTGCCAACGGCAACTATATTCTTGAAGAAACAGAAGCCAAGGGCGGGTATAATTTACCGGAACATCCGTGGAGACTCGTCGTGCACAATGGAACAGTAAAAGTATATGTACCATCACTGGATGGAAACTCATATATCGAAACTGCTCATAATCATTATCTGACGAATGTTCAGATATACGATTTGCCGAAGACCGGTGGTATGGGTACATACTGGTTTATGATAATCGGCGCGCTGATGATGGGATTCGCCGTAACGGCGGGATTCACCAAACTGAATTTACTAAGTATCTTTAGGAGGTGATGTCCCATGAAAGTACTAAGTTACTATTGGCATCATCCCGCTCGAGGGATGCCTACAATAGATAAAACAGAACGATCGAAAGATGGTTCACAAGTTAAAGGAAATGCAGGTTCTACGCTTTAATCAAAAAGGAGGAAAAAATGAAGAACTTACAGACACTTAAAAAATTTGCGGCAATTGTAGTATCCGCGATGATGGTACTGTCCACCCTCGCGCTCCCTACATTCGCAGCAACTGGCTTCACAGTAAGCAATGTTCAGAAAGGGGCCACAGTAAAGGCTTACAAGATTATTGAACAGAAGACTGACGGATCCCTTGACCGTGTTGAAGGACTTACTAAGACTGACATTGTAGACCTTGAAGCTCCGACAACAAAGGAGATCACTGATCTCGCAGTAGAAGCACAGAAGGCTTCAGGCAGCAAGCTCACTCTCGCTAAATCTGTAGTTGCAGGTACTGGAGACACAGCAGAGTTCACAGGTCTTACTGCTGGTACTTACCTCGTTCTTATTGAGAACGCAGAAGGAAACACAAAGATCTACAATCCTCTCCTTATCGCTGTTGATAAGGACGGAAATGCTGTTACAGCTGTTGTAGGATCCGGAGATTTTGAAAAAATCAACGGCGCTGTTGCAAAGGTAAGTGATGTTCCTTTCAACAAGGAAATCGCAAGAGGCACTGACGCTAATGCTAATAAGGATTCAAACAAAGAAAACGACAAGACTACTAACGACGGCGAGAATGCAGCTAACTACGGTGGTACATCCAAGGATACTGACAAGTATGCTGATAGCGGAGATACTGCTGGTAAGACTAATACCGTATGGTTCAAGATTACAAGCGCATTCCCAACATATGCTGACAACTACAGTGGTGTAAAATTCATCGTACACGATGAACTTTCCGAAGGACTCACAATGGGTGCTGAAGATGAAATCAGTGTATATATTGAAGACACACAGGTTCCTGTAGCTAATTATGAACTTACTAGAGAAGATGATGGTTTTGTCCTCTCATTCAAGGAAGAATTTATTAAATCACACGGAAACGTCGCGTTCGAGGTTAGATATCCTGCAACAGTAGATGAGGACTGCGATGAGAACTTTGATCCTGAGACAAACACAGGTTGGGTTGAGTACACTAACGCACCTGGACAGGAACACACAGGAGAAAAGATCACTACTTATCACTACACATTCACAATCAACGGACAGATTAACGGACCGGATAGCGGAGAGAATAGAGAAGCTGTAAAGGTCGGAGTTGATGAGTTCGGTGATTGGGTAATCGAAGAAACAACTTGGGAAACACAGAAGGGCTGGAAGCCACTTGCCGGAGCTAAGTTCGGACTTTACACTCCTGATCAGCTCGAAGGAGACTTCACAAAGCCTGAAACACTCAAGGTTAAATCCGGAAAGACTCCAATCAGAGAGGCTGTTTCCAGAGCAGACGGTATGCTGATGTCTGAGGATGACGACAAGGTTGCATCACTTGACAGACTCGACTGCGGAACATACTATCTTGTTGAGATGGAAGCTCCATCCGGATATGCTGAGAACAAGACTGCAGTTCCTGTAGTTATCGAAGCTACACTTGGTGAGCAGGGTATCCTCACAGCATATAAGATTACAATTGGCGGAGTTGTTGCCGGTGACTACAGTGTAGATCCTGATGATTACGATTATGATGAGGACACAGACACATACTCAATCGACACAACAAAGATTTCACGCGACGATCTTAAGGCAGACATCGCTCACTACACAAAGAATGCTGAGGGTAAGTATGTAGCAGATACTGAAAATACAACACCTTTCGATGAGGCTGCAGACCTTGCAAACTCCAAGATTGGTACACTTCCAAGCACAGGTGGAATGGGTACTGTACTCTTCACAGTAGGCGGTATCGCTATCATGGCTCTCGCTATCTTCCTTCTCTTCGGAGGAAAGAAGAAACAGGAGCAGAAGTAATAACACTTCAGCAGAAATGCTAAACGTTAAATAAGTTTATACAGTTTCGGTGGCCGGCTCAGGCCGGCCACCGGGACAGTAGTACGGAGAATTCTATGAGATTTAAACTGGATAAGAGAACATTGTTACTCACATTCATCTTTCTCATAGGACTGTCCATACTGCTGTACCCGCTAGTCAGTAGTACATGGAACCAAATAATACAAAACATCTCAATTGGGGACTACGAAGAAACTGTTGAGAACACAGATCCGAAAACGTTGACATCATATATAGAAGCAGCTAGGGATTACAATATAAGACTGCAACCAAAGGCTGTTCCTGATGCGTTTTCAATTAGAAGTGAGCAGAAAGACACTGAATATGAATCGCTTCTAAAATTGACAGAGAATGGATGCATGGGATATGTAGAGATTCCTGTCATAAAGGTTTCCTCTCCGATATATCACTATACTACTAAGGAAGTATTGGAGCGTGGAGTTGGACACTTATTTGGTAGCAGTCTTCCGGTAAGCGGAAAAGGAACGCATGCTGTTATAACTGCTCACCGCGGATTGCCGCACAACAAACTGTTTTCTGACCTTGATAAGGTTAAGTTAGGTGACAAGTTTTATATAACTACGTGTGGTGAGACTTTCGCTTATCAGGTCGATCAGATTAAGGTCGTTGAGCCGGTGCAAACAGAAGACTTGGCGCTGAATCCTGAAAAGGATTACGTGACATTGGTAACTTGTACGCCATACGGAGTAAATACTCATCGTATCCTTTGCAGAGGGCATAATATCCCTTATGTTCCGGGAGAAGAGGATCAAACCGCGGCAAGACGTTGGCTCAATATGAATATACTGACCGGGCTCATCGGTGCGTTAATAGGAATATTGCTTGCACTGATAATGATTATAAGGTTGAAGAAGCGCGGAAATAACATTGAGCAGGGAACAGAAACAAAACAAGAGAAAAAAGACCCGAAAATCCGCTTCAGGAGGGTTAAGTAAGGGGCGAATCCTGCTGGTTATCCTGCTTCTGCTCATAGGTTTGGGCATACTGCTATATCCTACAATCAGTAATCTGTGGAATGAATACATTCATTTTGTCTCAATCGGACACTATGAGGAAACAGTTACGGAGCTGGACACTGCTGAAATAGACAGACTCATGGCTGAGGCCAGAGACTATAATGCTAATCACACAAAGAATGTAATAATGGATGCATTCGATGATGATAATCAGTATGTGCTGACTCATCCCTATGATACGATGCTGGCTGTTGATAGCACAGGCATGATGTGCTACCTCGAGATACCTAAGCTCAAAGAGAAGATGGTCGTATACCACGGAATTTCAGCCAAGGTATTGGAACGAGGAGTTGGCCACATTGAAGGCACGAGCCTTCCTGTCGGAGGAGAGAGCACGCATACGGTAATGTCCGCACACAGAGGACTGCCGAGCGCAAAACTCTTTACAAACCTTGACCAGATAGTTCTCGGAGATCAGTTCTACATACACGTACTGAACGAGCATCTGGCATACGAGGTAGACGAGATCAACGTGGTGCTGCCGGAGGAGACTTCGCTGCTTGACATCGTACCGGGTCAGGATTTGGCTACACTGGTTACATGTACACCGTATGGTGTAAATACCCACAGGCTGCTTGTAAGGGGCCACAGAGTGCCTTACGTACCGCCTGAAGAGCCGACAGTGACATTCTGGGAAAAGATGTCTGAGCTCAAATTCGCAATTATCACGCTGCTTGCAGTATTGCTCATAGCAGATATAGTATTCATCGTATTTCGTGTTAGGAGAAAGAAGAAAAAGAGATGACTAAAGAAAAAAGCATGAACAAAAGAATATCGATCGTGCTTAGTCTGGTCTTGATGCTTCTTGCGGCCGCTAAGCTGAGCGCATTTGCCGCAGAACCGGTGCAAATGGCTGACCTCAGGGAAGAGGAAGGCACGCTCACCGTCGAGACAAAGTATACTGATGAGGATAATGTCACTCATATCAGCGGTACTGAGCTTGCTATCTTCAAAGTCGCAGATCTTACTGTGAAAAATGGTGACGCGAGATACACTTTGACTGAGGATTTCAAGGATGTAGACGTAGACTTCAACGGAATGACAACCGAGGAATCTATTGTGGCAGCCAATCTCTTCTACGCTAAGGTCACCGAAAAGAACCTTAAAGGACAAAAGGCTGTATCCGAAGATGGATATGCTGCTTTCGGTAGGGTTTCCCACGGAATGTATCTGGTAATTCAAACGGGTGCAAAAGGACAGGCTGAGAACTATACGGGACTCGATCCTTACCTCGTCATGGCTCCGCAGCCTATGGTAGAGATGGGAACGAATGACTGGGAATACGATGTTCTTTCCATTCCTAAGATGGTACTCGGTACATACGAGCCACCTGATGAACCTAAAGAAGAGGATAAAAAAGATCAGCCAAAGAAAGACAAGGTAAAGAGCGTACACGAACAAGAAAGAGTCAAGGGCACAAATACCGGTGATTATACAAATGTATATATCTGGGTTGCAGTTGTACTGATTGCACTATCCGCCCTTGTAATAACACATATCCTGCGTAGACGGAGCAGGGACAAAAACTAAGCAAGATTAGCAGTAGAACCTGCGACAATCTGTAGAGATCTGTAACGAGATCAGGGAAAA
>Ga0256871_1000997_pt1 | contig 13239 bp, 7 predicted proteins | sample RumenRJG_07RNA_FD_185439 | JGI IMG/M metagenome (GOLD analysis project Ga0256871, IMG submission 185439) | Metatranscriptome of bovine rumen microbial communities from Lethbridge, Alberta, Canada - Rumen RJG_07 (Metagenome Metatranscriptome) | ecosystem: Host-associated > Mammals > Digestive...
AGCGCAAAGCCTACGACCGCCACATTGACAATATCATGGTACAGAATGATGTGCTTGATACTGCCAAGATGGAAGGACGAGCAGAAGGAATCCAAGATGCCAAGAAAACTGTTGCTCGGAATCTAAAGGCGATGGGGATGGATATGGAAGCTATCGCAAAGGCGACAGGCCTTGGTACAGAGGAAATCATCGGTTTATAAGATTATTCTCCGATGTGACCTATTTGCAAGTAAAATAGCGAAACTTATAGAAACTAATTCCTATGCCGACACAGATACCGCAGGAATGGACGAAGTTTATCCTCAAGGACGTCACCTTCGTCAATATCATGACGCGACACATTTATAATGTGCTGATTGTCGCCAATCCCTACGACGCCTTCATGCTCGAGGACGATGGGCGCGTGGAGGAGAAGATCTATGACGAATATATGGCGCTCGGGCTCCGCTATCCGCCTACTTTCACACAAGTCTCAACGATCGAGGAAGCCGAGAAGGTGCTCGCCACGACGAGCATCGACCTCGTCATCTGTATGCCGGGCAATGCCGACAACGATGCATTCACCGTGGCACGCGCCATCAAAACCAAGTTTCCGGAGATCCATTGCATCGTCCTCACCCCCTTCTCACACGGTATCACACGGCGCATGGAGCATGAAGATCTCAGTATCTTCGACTATGTCTTCTGCTGGCTTGGCAACACAAACCTTATCCTCTCGATCATTAAACTCATCGAGGACAAGATGAACATCGCACACGACGTCAAAGAGGCGGGGGTGCAGATGATCCTCTTAGTTGAAGACTCCATCCGTTTCTATTCCTCCATCCTCCCCAATGTCTACAATTATATTCTTCAGCAGAGCAAGAACTTCGCCACGGAGGCGCTCAACCCTCATGCTGCTACCCTGCGCATGCGCGGGCGGCCGAAGGTTGTGCTCGCACGAACCTATGAGGAGGCGATGCGTATATATAATAGGTATAAGGACAACTGTCTGGGTGTCATCAGCGATGTGCGTTTTCCGTGCCATGGACGGCGCGACCCGGAGGCGGGTTTCCGGCTCCTGGAGGATATCCGCAAGGAGGACGAGTATGTGCCGCTCATCATGGAGAGTTCGGAGTCGGCCAACAAGGAGCGGGCTGAGAAAGAACACTTTCATTTCGTGGACAAGAACTCGAAGATGCTGTCTTTGGAGCTTCGTCACCTCCTGGAGGAACACATGGGTTTCGGCGACTTCATCTTCCGCGATCCGAAGACGCACAAGGAGATCGCACGCGTCAGCACGCTCAAACAGTTGCAGGACAATATCTTCAAGATCCCGTCCGACTCCATGCTCTATCATGTCTCCCGCAACCATATCAGCCGTTGGCTCTGTGCACGGGCTATCTTCCCCGTGAGCAAGTTCCTCAAGCAGGTGACCTGGCACAAGCTTCAGGATGTGGATGCTCACCGGCAGATCATCTTCGATGCCATCGTGCAGTATCGTCACATGAAAAATATCGGCGTCGTGGCAGTCTTCGACCGCGGCAAGTTTGACCGTTATGCTCATTTTGCGCGGATCGGTGACGGCTCCCTCGGCGGCAAAGGGCGCGGCCTGGCATTCCTTGACAATATCATCAAGACACACCCGGAGATGAACCAGTTTGCCGGGGCTACCGTGCGTATTCCCAAGACCGTCGTGCTCTGCACCGACATCTTCGACCAGTTCATGGAGAACAACAACCTCTACCCGCTGGCACTGAGCGATGCGCCCGACGAGGAGATCCTGGCACAGTTTCTCAAGGCACAGTTGCCCGACAGTTATATCGCCGACTTCTTCACGTTCTTTGATGCCACGAACAGTCCGATCGCAATCCGGTCAAGCTCCCTGTTGGAAGACAGCCACTATCAGCCTTTCGCCGGCATCTATTCAACCTATATGATCCCGCGGCTTGCCGACCGTCAGGAGATGCTTCGCATGCTCGCCGCAGCCATCAAAGCGGTCTATGCCTCGGTGTTCTACCGCGACTCGAAGGCTTACATGACTGCCACGAGCAACGTCATCGACCAGGAGAAGATGGCGGTGATCTTGCAGGAGGTCGTCGGCAAGGACTATGGCGGCCGGTTCTATCCCAATATCTCAGGAGTGTTGCGCTCGCTCAACTATTATCCCATTGGTGAGGAAAAGGCGGAGGACGGCATCGCTTCCTTAGCTTTAGGCTTGGGCAAATATATCGTTGACGGCGGGCAGACCCTCCGTGTCTCGCCTTACCATCCCGACCAGGTGCTTCAGATGTCGGACATGGAGATAGCGCTCCGTGAGACGCAGACGCGCTTCTACGCGCTCGATACGAGCTACGACGGGCTCGACTTCAAGGTCGATGACGGCTTCAATATCCTGAACCTCCGCGTGAAAGAGGCTTTCAAGGACGGGGCGCTGAACTATATTGCTTCGACCTACGACCCTGATGACCAGATTATCCGTGAGGGGCTCTACGACACGGGCCGCAAGATCATCTCTTTCGACGGCGTGCTCCAACAAGGCGTCTTCCCCTTGCCTGAACTCATGCAGATGGCGATGAAATATGGCTCTCAGGCGATGCGGCGCCCGGTGGAGATAGAGTTTGCCTGTAACCTCAATGCCGACAAGACCGGCGATTTCTGTCTCCTTCAGATCCGACCTATTGTGGATGCCAAGCAGGAGCTGGTGGAGGATGTGAAAGCCCTGCCCGCGGAAGGGTGCTTGCTAAAGACGGACAGCGCCCTGGGGCACGGTATCTCGGTGGATGTGCATGACGTGGTGTATGTGAAATGGGATGACAACTTCTCGGCTGCCAACAATCCGCAGATAGCAATGGACATCGAGAAGATAAACCGTCAGTTTCTCGCCGAGGGCAAGCAATATGTCCTCATCGGTCCGGGACGCTGGGGCAGCAGTGACCCTTGGCTGGGCGTGCCTGTGAAGTGGCCCGCCATCAGTGCGGCGCGCGTCATCGCCGAGATAGCCCTCCCCGGCTATCGGGTAGACCCCAGCCAGGGCACCCATTTCTTCCAGAACCTCACCTCGTTCGGTGTGGGTTACTTCACCATTGACACGAACCGTGTTGATGGCGGCATCGTACAGAAGAAGGTGCTCGATGCCATGCCGGCGGTGGAGGAAACATCTTTCGTACGTCATGTGCGGTTCGATAAGCCCTTGCGTATCATGGTGGACGGGAAAAAGCAGGTCGGGGCTGTCGTGTTTCCTTAAAATAGTACAAAATGTAACTTTGGCAACAATTTTCTTCCAGTTTTATTTGGTGCGTATTGCGAAAAACCCTAAATTTGCCCTTGTAAACAAGACATTCTGTCAATAGAATATTACCTAAAAAACGAATCTACTATGGAAGTTGAAGAGGTTTTGAAAGGCCTTGAGTGGAAGCACAGCCATGAGCCGGAGTTTCTGCAGGCAGTGAAAGAAGTGCTCATCTCTATTAAGGATGTGTACAATCAGCATCCTGAGTTTGAGAAGGCAAAGATCATAGAACGGCTCGTGGAGCCCGAGCGTGTGCACATGTTCCGGGTGCCTTGGGTCGACGACAAAGGTGAGGTGCATGTCAATACGGGCTACCGTGTTCAGTTCAACTCAGCCATCGGTCCCTACAAGGGTGGCCTGCGGTTCCACCCGTCGGTGAACCTCAGCATCATGAAGTTTCTCGGTTTCGAGCAGACGTTCAAGAATGCCCTCACCACATTGCCCATGGGCGGTGCCAAAGGTGGAGCCGACTTCTCGCTCCGCGGGAAATCATCCAACGAGGTGATGCGTTTCTGTCAGGCGTTTATGCAGGAGCTCTATCGTTATATCGGCCCTGATGAGGATGTGCCGGCAGGCGATATTGGTGTAGGAGGCCGTGAGATCGGTTATCTCTTTGGCGAATACAAGAAGCTGACCCATCAGTTCCAGGGTGTCCTCACCGGCAAAGGCATGGAGTGGGGCGGTTCGATCCTCCGTCCGGAGGCTACGGGCTTCGGCGCGCTCTATTTCGTCAACCAGATGCTCCAGACCCATGACATCGACATCAAGGGCAAGACCATCGCTGTGTCCGGCTTCGGCAATGTGGCATGGGGCGCTGTGAAGAAAGCTACAGAGCTCGGTGCCAAGGTCATCACCATCAGCGGTCCCGACGGTTACATCTATGACCCAGAGGGTATAAGTGGTGAGAAGAACGAGTACATGCTCGAGCTGCGTGCCAGCGGCAACGATGTGTGCCAGCCTTATGAGGATGAGTTCAAAGGCTCGAAGTTCTTCCCCGGCAAGAAGCCGTGGGAGCAGAAAGCGGATATCTACCTCACCTGCGCTACGCAGAACGAGCTCAACGGCGACGATGCCGACCGTATCCTTGCCAACAAACCGTTGTGCGTGGCAGAGGTCAGCAATATGGGCTGCACCGCAGAGGCCGTGGAGAAGTTTGTGCACGCAGAGCAGCTCTTCGCTCCGGGCAAGGCTGTCAACGCCGGCGGCGTAGCCACATCGGGCCTTGAGATGACGCAAAACTCGATGCGTCTGCACTGGTCGGCTGCCGAGGTCGACGAGAAGCTCCATTACATCATGCACTCCATCCATGAGCAGTGCGTCAAGTATGGCAAGCAGCCGGATGGCTATATCGACTATGTGCGTGGTGCCAATGTGGCGGGATTCATGAAGGTCGCCAACGCCATGATGGCACAAGGCATCGTATGAGGCCCATTAACTATGAGTGGAATATAAACATCATATTACAGCTGTCACAGTATTGCTGACGGCTGTACTTTTCGTTTTTAGCTTTGCCTCTGTGGGAGCTCAGTCCCGTAGGGGTAAGGCTTCTTTTTACTCTAAACGAGCCACGGGAGCACGCTCGGCGAGTGGGGAGCGTATCCATCACGACAGCCTCACGTGCGCCCACCGTACCTATCCTTTCGGAACGCGGCTCAAAGTAACCAACCTCCGTAACGGCAAGAGCATCATCGTGCGCGTCACCGACCGCGGACCACATACGCGCGGCCGCATCATAGACCTTAGCTATGGCGCGGCGCGGGCCTTGGGCATGTTGGCGCAAGGCATCGCCATGGTGGAGGTGGAGCGTGTCGAGCGACTGAAGGTGCCTTATCGTGATGAAGAAGAGACGGGTTTGCCCGATTTCGAGTTCGACATACGAAAGATGCAGACAAGCCTGCTCAACGAAATAAGCACCGTCAGGATGCATCCAAAGAAAGAGAAGACGGATACGGACAAGAAGAAAGAAGTAGACAAAAAGGAAGAGGACAATAAAAAAGAGCTGAACAAGAAGGAAACAGTCGACAAGAAGGAAACAGTCGACAAGAAGAAAGAGACGGTCAAGAAGAAATAGACGGTCAAAAAGAAAGAGGTGAGGCAAACGAGCTTGTTTGCCTCACCTCTTGATTAAGTCTGTTGAATTAAAATGGCGTAAAGTTATTTGTGCAAAGCCGTTACTGTAAAGTGCTTTTTTTAGAGTTCTTCACTCTTCACTACTCATTCCTTACTTCACACACTTCACTTCTCTCTCACCATTTAACATTCAACCTTTCACATTTCACATTCATTTTACGGTGATCATGACTCTGCGGTGTGCGGGGCCTCCGTTGTTGTCGGCTCCTATAGCCCGCTCTGACGAGATGCGCGATGGAGCTACTCCGTACTTTATCAGAGCTTGTTTCACCTTCGCCATGCGAACCTCGCTGAGCCGCTGGTTAGCGTTTCGCTCACCCTCTGCCGAAGCTTCGCCTAACAGCTCCAGGCTGATCGTGTAGTCGGTGCCGAGTGTCTTGACGAACTCTTCTATTCGAACCTGCTCCGTCTCGTTGATGTCTGCCGAGCCTTGCGCAAACTGAACCGTGAAGTCGGGAGCGACCGTCTTCTTGGAAAGCCCGTTCTCTTTCAGGATGTCCTTGATGTCGCTGAGCTCCTCGGCGATGGTCTTCAGATAATCGGGCTTCTTTTGTGCCTCCTTATACTGCTCATATTCGCCGCGCAGCTTGTTCAGCTCATCAAGAGTCTCCGCGTAGAGCGGCTGGTAAGAGCGCACGCCGTTCTTCTTTCCAACGATGTTGTACCGCAGCGTCATTCCGGCAAAGAAGTTGCGCTCTATGTTGTCGTGACGCCGTTTGAGCATGAACTCCACTCCGCCCCGGACACCGATGGTGAGCTGGGGGATGATGTCGAACTCCAGGTTTGCCACTACCGGCACATAAGGGCTGTCGTATTTGCGGCGCAGGTTGCTTGCCTTGACATAGCTCTCTATAGAGTAGTTGTCTTTGACCGTCACGCCGTTCTGAATGTTTGTCGGGTCAGTCCATTCGTTGGTTCCCATCTTGATCCGATAGTTGGTTCCTCGGTTCCACATCCAGCCAATACCCGTTCCCAACCAAAGGTTGAAGCGCCGGTCTTGACGGTTTTTCCATAACTCCAGGAAGTTGAACTCAACAGTGAGGTCCACCGCTTGGTTGAGGTATCTCTGGCTCTCATAAGCTGTTCCGCCTTCTGAGCGCGACAGCTGCGAGTTGCCGTTGGTCACTTCCGGGCTGCGTTCGTTCTGTCCGTCTGCGACAAAGTTGTCGAAACGGTGCTCGCGCTTGTAAGTAGAGAACTTATAGTTGGCTCCCATCCTTATCCAGGGCCGGAAGTTGAAGTCGATACCTGCGCCTACCATCGGCGAGGTTGATGTGCCGGTGGTGGGGTCCACATTCTTGAATTCGAGTCCTGACACCCAGGTGGCTCCGCCCATGCCGTACACCGAGATGGTGTTTCGGCGCAGCAGCTTGCCGTCTGGTTTTAGCTTCACCTGAGCATCAGCGACGGACGCTATAGCCAAGGCAGCTATGATGATTGAAAGACTCTTTTTCATAGTCTGTGATTTACATGTTATTAAACAACTGTTTGTTATAGTCTTGAGTCAATGCTTTTACGTGCATCAGGGTGCAACCGGCTTGGTGTTATTCGCAATCTCCTTCAGCGCATTGATGATCTCGGCATTGGCACTACCTGAGTTTGTCATCAGTTCGGAAATTTTCTGGTTCAGTGGGGTCATAATGTTAGTCTGTATCCACTGCCCTGTCTTGTCGAGACTGACGGCGTTGATGGCCTCCGTGATGGCATTCTTCATGACGTCGACATCGAGCTTGTTGGCCTGTACAGCGGCTACGAGTGCGTTGAGCTTAGCGGTCCAAGCGGTAAACCCGTCGGCAATCATGTAAGCGATAGCCTCTTCCAGTTGGGTCTGGTTGTCGATAGCCGTGGCCACTGTCTCAATCTTCGTAAGCAGCGATGCGTTGCTGTTCTCTACGGCTGTCTTGATGGCCTCAAGCTGCAGTTTGCTGTCGTCGATGGCCGACTTGATGGCCGAGAGCTGAGTCTTGAGGTCAGCATTGCTGTTCTCTACGGCTGTCTTGATGGCCTCAAGCTGCAGTTTGCTGTCGTCGATGGCCGACTTGATGGCCGAGAGCTGAGTGCTGAGGTCAGCATTGCTGTTCTTGATAGCATCCTTGATACCATTGAGAGCCTCCTTCTGGTCAGCCAGGCCTGTGCTGAACATTTGCTTTATGGCTGTGAGCATCGATGTCAGCGAGTTGGTATTGGCATTGTCCGTGATTGCGTCGATGGCAGTCTTTACGGCATCTTGCTTGCTTACAACGTTTGTGAGCTGCGTGTTGAGGGCTTCCTTCAGCTCTCCAACCTTCTCCTTGACACCGTTGACATTCTGTCCGAGGTCAGCGAACGAAGCGGTGATGGCAGCCTGGAAGGTCTGTGTGGCTCCGTTGATGTCCGTGACTCCTTGTGAGATAGCGCTCTGGATGGCATTGGCGGCTTCCTTGAGCGATGTGCCTTGTGCGGTGATGGCGGTTGTGACGGCGTTGCTGAGAGCCTGCGTAGCGGTGTTGCGGTCGATGACTCCCTGCTTGACAGCGGCTTTGAGTCCGTCGACGGCATCCTTGAGCGAAACCTTGTGTGCGTCGATGGCTGCTACAACGGCCTCCTTGAAGAGCTGAGTGGCGGTGTTGCGGTCGATGACGCCCTGTGTGATGGCATTCTTGATGGCATCGGCGGCTTGCTTCAGCGATGTGCCTTGTGTGGTGATGGCAGCAGTGAGTGCGTTGCTGAAAGCTTGTGTAGCACCGTTGATGTCTGTGACACCCTGCTTGACCGCGTCCTTAAGGACGTTGATGGCATCGGTGAGTGATACCTTATGTGCGCTGATGGCCGCTACGACGGCATTGCTGAGCGCTTGCGTGGCTTCGTTGCGGCTCACGACTCCCTCTTTCACAGCGGTCTTCAAGCCATCGACAGCATCCTTGAGCGTCTTCGTGCCATTGTTGATGGCAAGCACGAGATCCTGACCCGAAGCCAAGATCTGCGAGACGACGGCCTGTCCGCTCTTGTCAACCTGGTTGGCGATCGTCGTGCCGTTCTTGTCAATTGCAGTGACGAGTTGTCCGCCGGTGGTGTTCACCTGGTTCTTCAGGGCATCCATCTTAGTCTGGGCGTTGGTGTCGAACGTGGTGATGGCCGTAGTGTTCTTGTCAACCGCCGAGACAATAGCTCCGCCTTGTGTGATGAGCGTGCTGTTGATGGTCTGCAGGCCGGTTTGGATTTGGATGGTCTGTGCCTGGATAGCACCTGTAGCCCCGTCGATAGCCGTGGCGATGAGCTGTCCGTTGGCATTGACGGAGAGCACCAGCCTCTCGGTGTTGTTATTAATGGTGTTCACCAGGGCTGAGGTCTGATAAGAGACAGCATCCTTCAGCGAGAGAATTCCTGCTGACACACTTGCCGTGAGAAGATCCATCTTGCTTTCGTAGCTTGCCGTCTGGTCGTTGATGGCTGTCTTCACAGCTTTCACGGCATCGGTGGTTCCATTGATGGCCTTTTCCAAGAGTTCCATCTTTTGGGCGTTGGTGATCCATCCCTCGTGGGTAGCCTGTGTCAGAAGCTCAACCTTTCCACCGAGCGTGAGCGCAGCGTCGTTGACGGTCTTCTGCAGGTCGCTGAGCTTCTCTGTTGAAGCGTTGATGGCCGCCGTGATGAGGGCGAGCTTCTCACTTTGTGTGAGGATGCCTTTGTCGATGGCGGTGACAATGGCCTGGAGCTTTTGGCTGAGCGAGAGCTCGTGGCCGTTCATCGCCGTCTGCAAAAGAGCAAGCTTTTCGGCTGTGCTCTTCGAAGCGTCGTTGATAGCGGCTATGAGCCCTGTAAAATCGGTGACATGATTCGTCACCGAACTGTAGTTGATGCTTGGAGAATCGAGCTGGCAAGAGCCCAATCCTACCGAACTTGCCAATAGAATGGCAACTTTGACGGTTAAGTGTCTCATGGTCGTTTATTTAGTTGGTTAAACATGTGTTGTACTTCTTTGGAGTTGAACTTTCGTTCTATCACTTCTTCCACCTCTTTTTCTACCATCTCGTGTATTGTCTCCAAAAGATCAATACGCTCGTCGGTACGAAGGACGCTCTCGTTGAACTTCTCCCGTGGTTTGTCTTTTTTGGAGGCCATGTTATTATAGTTAAGATGTCGATATTTAGCGTTTCTTTCGCTGGTGCAAAATTAGGCAGAAGATATCGAAACGGCCTTGCAAAATTGAGCAACGTTCTTGTAATTTTAATCAAACTGCATTTTTGTGTTCTTGCATATTTTAGCATGACAGGTGGTTAATAGTCTGAATAAGAGCTATTTATTAGTGACATGTTTACAACTGTTCACATTTATGGTCTCCTACTTTTTTTATAAAAAAACTTTGAACATAACGGAATTTCAACTATCTTTGTACAATAAAAGTTATTATTGGATCTAAATAACTCCATCATGTCACTACGTTCATTTTCCCTCTATGCATGTATCATCATGCTCAGCCTTTTGCCCTTCAGTCTTTGTTCCTGCGGCGGCAAAGGGAAACACGTCAGCAAAGAGACCCATGACAGCATCGTTCTCCTTCGCAAGAAGGGCACCGACTTGCGCAATGACAGCCGGTTTAGCGAGGCGTTGCGGGCACATGCCAAAGGGCTCCAGTTGGCCCGAGGGACGCAGGACACCCTTGAGATTGTGCAGGCCCTCAACAACGTCGGCACTGACTACCGTCGGATGGGCATCCTTGACGAGGCCCAACGCTACCATTATGAGGCCTGGGTCATGTCGCAGGCCTGTGCCGATACATCCTTTACCGCGCGGAAGAACCTCGTGAGGTCGCTCAACGGCCTTTCCAACGTCTATCTCACCATAGGCAACCTGCAACGGGCCGATAGTGCGCTGCGCCTGGCCTTGGCCGGAGAAAAGGCGTTGGGCAGCAAGACCGGTCAGGCTATCAACTATGCCAACCTGGGAAGCATCTATGAGAAGAAGGGAATGATCGACTCGGCCTGGGCGTACTACCGGCGGTCCATGGAGCTGAACCGGCAGGACAACAACACCCTTGGCGTAGCGCTCTGCCACATCTATTTCGGCGACCTCTACAAGCAGAACCGCCAGTACGACGATGCGTTGAGAGAATATGAGTCCAGCTATCAGTTAATGAAGAACTCCGATGACGACTGGCATGCCCTCAACGCCGTCGTAGCGATGGCTAAGGTATGGATGGACAAAGGCAACGACCGGAAGACAACGGCCTATCTCGCCCAGGCCGTCGCGATAGCCGATAGCATCAAAAGCAAGGAGCATCTGGTGGAGATCAACACATTATATTATAAGTTGTACCGTCAGCGGGGCGACTGGCACACGGCCCTCACCTATTATGAGCACGCGAAAAAGCTTGAGAGCGAGCTCGTCAATATGGATAAGCTCAACCACATGCTTAGCATCAGCCAGAAGATAGAGCGCGATCAGCAAAGGCAGAGCCTGACGAAGACTCACTCGATGCTGGAGTATGAGCGGGCCATTCGCCACATCAGCTTCATCGTGTTCTTCATCGTCTTGCTGTCTTTGGTGGTCATTATCGGTCTGTTGCTCTACAACCGCAGGTTGCGTGCCCGGAGCCATCGGGCCTTGCGCCGGCTCAGCGACGTGCGCGAAGCCTTTTTCACCAACATCACCCACGAGTTTCGCACGCCGCTTACGGTCATCCTTGGGATCAGTCAGGAGCTGTGCGAGGACAAGGCGGTGTCTCCGTCGGCCAAGGATATGGCATCTACAATCAGGCGGCAAGGAGAGAGAATGCTCAGCCTCGTGAACCAGCTCCTTGATTTGTCGAAGGTGAAATCGGTCATTACCGAGCCTGAATGGCAGAGCGGCAATATCGTGGCCTACATAGGCATGATGATGGAGACTTATGCTTCCTATGCCCAGAGCAAGGGCATCGTCCTGCAGTTTATACCGAGGGAACGACAAGTCGAGACCAACTTCGTGCCCGACTATATCCATAAGATCCTGGACAACTTGCTCTCCAACAGTTTCAAGTATGTCACGCCAGGTCACGGTAAAGTAAATATTGTCACTTGGGTTGTCGGCCGAACACTGCGCGTCACAGTCTCCGACAACGGCTGCGGCATACCGGCTTCGGCGCTTCCTCACATCTTCGAGCCTTTCTTCCAGATTGACAACGGACCGGACCGTGTGGGCACGGGTGTAGGGCTTGCGCTTGTGGCTCAAACGGTGAAAAGACTCGGAGGCACAATCACGGTGGACAGTAAGGAAAACCAAGGTACGGTTTTCTACCTCTCCCTGCCTCTCCACGCACCGACGGCTCCTGCGATAGAATTGAAATCCCCGGATAAGGATATTGAGACGGCAGGACTTGCTGAAGACGACGGGGCACGCTCCGACCAGAACAATACGGAGCAGACAGCCGGCTATTCAATCCTTGTCGTGGAGGACAATGCAGACGTGGCTCAATACATCGGCCGGCAGTTCGAAGACAACTACAAGGTGATATACGCGCGTGACGGGAAGGAAGGGCTGGAGAAGGCGAGGAAAGAGATACCCGATGTCATCCTCTCCGACCTGATGATGCCCGGCATGGACGGTATAGAGATGTGCCGCCAGATAAGGTCGGACGAGCTCACGAGTCACATCCCCATCATCATCGTCTCGGCGAAGGTGGCCGAGCAAGACCGCCTGAAAGGATTCTCGGTGGGGGCCGACGCTTATCTGACCAAGCCTTTCAGCCGTGAGGAGCTGCGCGTCCGAATCAGCACGCTCATCGACCAGCGGCACCGGCTGCAGAAGAAGTTTTCCGACGGCCTTGCCTTGTCGGGCGACAGCGGTACGGCGCAGAAGCAACCTGCCTTGGAGGCTCCGGCCTTAAGCGAACTCGACCGCCGATTCCTCGATAAAGTGGCCGATGCCGTCTATCTGATGATGGGGTCGGGCAAGGACATGGATGTCTACGCCATAGCCGCCAAGTTGGCCATGAGCTACAGTCAGTTCAACCGCAAACTCTCGGCCCTGACGGGCTCTACGCCCGCACAATATATCCAGCGGATAAAGATAAGAAAAGCCCAGCGTATGCTCACTGCCCACCCGGAGCTGAGCTTCGCGGAGGTGGCAGAGCGTTGCGGCTTCTCCGACTATTCCAACTTCGTGCGCGCGTTCAAGAACGTTACCGGCACGACGCCGCGCAGCTTCGTGCGCAGCCCGGAGAAATGACCGACAGGTTTACCCTTCTCACTTTCCACCTTTCATCCTCGTATCCGGGTTGTCAGTATAGACCGCTAAATCTATTCGTACAGAAGGAAGAATTTCGGCCAGTGAAACCAATGCCCGGTTGCTATCTGATGGTCGGAATATCGAACTCGCAGACCTTGCTGATCTGCTTCTCGCCCTGCACAACACTGACGCAGAACTTAGCTGCCCCGTCCTTGAGCCGGTTGTCGGCCTTGACGAGAGCCGTGTAGCGGATGCCTTTCCCCGGCTGTATCGACTCAACGTGCATGTTGGGAGATATAACAATGTGGCGGTTGCCCGTCGACTCCACGACCGTGGGCACGACGTCGTAGAGTGTCTGATTGCCACGGTTGTAAATTTCAAAGATGATCTTGCTCATCTCTCCGCGCTCAATCTTCCCGTCTTTGTTGTCGTCCACAAAGCGGGCGTTCTTAATCTCGATGCTCGGTGTGTATTTCAGATTGCCGGCGAGGTTCTCCACACTCGATTCCATCGGCATGCTCACCTGTGGCTGGGTAGCGCTGTAGTTACCCGTGTAGTCCGATCCTTTGAAGTTGTAGATGCGGTCGTCGCCGCTGTTGGTCGCGTCGAAGCCGCTGTCCGTGCTTCCTGTGCTTGCCGTGTTGTCGGTGGTGTTG
>Ga0256871_1001009_pt1 | contig 13153 bp, 10 predicted proteins | sample RumenRJG_07RNA_FD_185439 | JGI IMG/M metagenome (GOLD analysis project Ga0256871, IMG submission 185439) | Metatranscriptome of bovine rumen microbial communities from Lethbridge, Alberta, Canada - Rumen RJG_07 (Metagenome Metatranscriptome) | ecosystem: Host-associated > Mammals > Digestive...
AGAGCTTCGGGTATGCTTTTCAGGGAATCGGAAATACAATCCGGAGCGAACGGAACATCAAAATTCATTTGACGGTGATGACACTCGTCATTGTCTTCGGCATTTTTCTTCATCTGTCGGTCACGGAATGGTTTGTTTGTCTGATTCTGTTCGGGCAGGTGATCAGCCTTGAGCTGGTGAATACCGCCATCGAGGCGGCGGTGGACCTTGCAACAAAGGAGAAGCATCCTCTTGCAAAAAAGGCGAAGGACGCGGCAGCGGGAGCCGTCCTTGTGTCGGCAATCTTTGCGGCCATCATCGGACTTATCATTTTTATCCCGAAACTTTTTGCACTGCTGTAAGGCGGGAATTGCAGATCAGCAGGAACATTTCTCATTGCTGCAGGGCAGGAATGTACAGACAGATCCGGAATAAGGCCGGAGCAGACCGGCTGAGGTTACAAGTCACCGCAAATCTTTTATAATATAGTAAAAGAGCCCGCGTCGGCGGGCAGGTTTTGTCGGTGTGCGGAGCCTTCAGGACTCCGGGAACGGGAGGTTACTATGGATATGACAGAAGGAATCAGAAAACTCATTCTCGCCGGCATCGGCGCAGGAGCAGCTACTTATGAGAAGGCGTCACAGGTCGTTGATGACCTTGTAAAGAAGGGTGAAGTCACGGTGGAGCAGGGAAAGAGCCTCAACCAGGAGCTTCGCCACAACATGAAGGATACCTACGACAGAACAAAAGACGCAGTGAAGAAGTCGATGGAAGAGAGCCGGGAAAATGCTGCGAAGTCTGCCGAGAAATCATCCGGCAGCGCGGACGAACAGCCTGAAGACGACAAGACCGTCGACTCAACGGCGAAGGATGTCACGGGCGAGAAGGAAGCAGCAGACAAGGTGCAGAAGGACCTCGACGAGATGAGTTCGGACCTTGCGGACAAGACGAAGGAGATCATCCATCTTCTCGCAGGACTTTCGCAGGATGAGGTCGATAAGGTAAAGGGCGTCATCGACACACTGAACAGGAAAGAGTGAGCCCTGAGAGTATCGGAAGACGTTTGCGGAGACTCTGCGCTTTGAAAGACGCGGAAATCCGGCATCTCCTGACAACGGGCGGCAACGGCGGGCTGCAGCAGGTGACGGCAGCCCGTTTTTCGTTTCATGGGAATCAGGCAGCGCATGGCGGACAGAGATTCAAAAGAGACAAAGCTGAAAAGGGAGCAGGAAAAACAGGAGAATCAGGAGCGTTTTCGCGAGATCCGCGAGGTGCTGCGCCGCAATAAGATCACACGCGGTGTAACGCCGGAGAAGCTTCGCCTTATTCTTGAGGAACTCGGCCCTACCTATATCAAGCTGGGGCAGATTATGTCCCTTCATTCGGATATTCTTCCGAAGGCATACTGCGATGAGCTCCTGAAGCTGAATTCGGAGGTCACGCCGATGCCGTTTGAAATGGTCGAGGATGTGATCAATCATTCTTACCGGCAGGACTGGAAGGATATCTTCGAGTGGATTGACGAAAAGCCGCTCGGCTCCGCATCCATCGCACAGGTTCACCGTGCGCGTCTACAAACCGGCGAGGATGTAGTCGTCAAGGTTCAGCGCAAGGGAATCTACGACACGATGGCGCGCGACATCGGTCTTCTTCACCGGCTTGTGAAGCTGATGCCGCCAGTCGGAGATTTCAAGAATCTCGTTGATCTCGGCATGGTGCTCGATGAGCTCTGGGAGGTCGCACAGGAGGAGATGGATTTCCTCAAGGAAGCGGCCAACATGGACGAGTTTTCGCGCAATAACGCAGACATCCGCTATATCGAAGTCCCGAAGCTGTACCATGAGTATTCGACGAGCCGCGTGCTGGTCATGGAGTACATCGACGGAGTTGCAATCGACGACGTCGCGGCGCTTAAGGCGGGCGGATACGACCTTGACGAAATCGGAACAAAATTTGTCAACAACTATATTAAGCAGGTCATGGATGACGGTTTCTTCCATGCCGATCCGCATCCCGGCAACGTGAAGGTGCGCGGCGGAAAGATTGTCTGGATCGACATGGGCATGATGGGGCGCCTCTCTGAGAAGGACCGGCGCACCATGACGAAGGGAGTCCAGGGCATCGCGCTGCATGATGTGACCATGGTCGAAAATGCGGTTCTCGAGATCGGAAAAATATCCGGCAGAGTCGACCGGATGCAGCTGAACCAGGACCTGAAGAAATTCCTGAATGATTACGGCTCGGCATCGATGGGGAACATCGACATCGCCGATACCCTGCAGGCGCTGATGGAGATCATGAAACGCAATCACATCAGCCTGCCGCACGGAGTGACCATGCTCTGCCGCGGCCTTACCCATATGGAAGGTGTGCTTGCCAAAATCAGCCCGGACATCAACATGGTTCAGATTGCGGTCACGAGGTATTCCGAGGACTATTTAAAGAACATTGACTGGAAGAAGGAGTTCGAGCGGAGTGCGCGCTCCATCTTCCGTTCGGCAAAGAAGGGAACGGAAATTCCGTCGCTCACAACCGATGTGCTCAAGGAGTACCTGAACGGACAGGCAAAGGTGAATGTCGATCTTCATTCTTCCGAAGACCTGAGTTTCGTCGTATACTCTTCCGTACGGAACCTCGTCATCGGCGTCTGTATCGCGGCGCTTCTGGTTTCGTCAAGCATCATCTGTACCACTGGCATGAAGCCGCTTATTTTCGGCATACCGGCCATCGGGTTCGCGGGATATGCTTTTGCGCTCGCATGCAGTGTGTTTCTGGTGACGAGACATATCTACAATAAAATCAAGAATAAATAGGCAGCCGGCCGTCAGGAAAAAGGACGCACCGGCTGCCGCATTCGGCAAAACCGCATCCGCGGAGAGGTATTAAAGATAAAAGACAAGAGACAAAAAAACAATATCAGCACCAATGAGAACACGGACAGCGCAAAGAATGCAGGAGACGGGAAGAGGCGCAGGAAAGGACGGATCCTGTCGGATATCATCATCGCTGCTCTTGCGGCCGTGATGATTTTCTCCGGATATAAGTTCTTCAGTGAATATATCACCTACCAGAAGGGCAAGGATGATTATCGGGAGGTCAATGAGGCGATCACGGTTCTTTCCGAAGAGAGCACGGACAACGCGGACGAATCTGCGGAGGCATCCGAATCCGGGGAGAGCGGCGGGGAAGAAGCAGAAGAGAGCGCGGAATATCCGGCTCTCACCATTGACTACGACGAACTCGAGGCGGAAAACCCGGATTTTGTCGGTGTCATCTACATCCCTGCTCTGGAACTCTATTATCCGGTCGCACACAGCAGGGACAATGCAGAGTATCTTACGACTACCTTTTCCGGCAAGAGCAATCCGTGCGGCAGTATTTTCCTCGACAAGAATGCGAGTGCGGACCTTACGGATCTGAATTCCTTCATTTTCGGCCACAACATGAAAAACGAGACGATGTTCGGTTCGCTCAAGGAATTTCTGAAGCAGGACGGGCTGTGTGACAGCGACCCGTATGTCTATATCTACACAAAGGATAAAGTATACAAGTATCATATCTTTTCTTATTTCGTCTGCTCCGTGAATGACAGTCTTTACAACAACTTTTCGGATCATGACGGGTATGATGCCTATGTCGAAAAATGCAAATCGCGGTCCGAATACAAGAAGTCATCGGACACTTATGAGGACGATTTTTCTTCCTATACACCGCTGATCACGCTGTCGACCTGCTATGCGACCGGCCATGTCAACAACTTTGTCGTCGCTGCCGCACAGGCGGGAGTATATGATATCGGAAAATAACAGAACAAAACAAAAGGAGACTGCATCTATGCGCAAGACGAAAATAGTATGCACACTGGGACCGGCAAGTGATGATGAAAACACAATGCGTGGGCTCATGCTCGCGGGCATGAATGTCGCGCGCTTCAATTTCTCGCACGGAACGCACGCCGAGCACAGAGCACGTTTGAGTAAAATTCTGAAGCTCCGCCGTGAACTGAACCTTCCAATCGCGACCCTTCTTGACACGAAAGGACCGGAGATCCGCACCCGTGATTTCAAGGACGGAAAAGTCGTGCTGAAGGAAGGACAGAAATTCACCCTCACGACCGATGAAAAGGTCCTTGGCGATGAACACATCTGCTCCATCACGTACAAGGACCTGCCGCGGGACGTGAAGCCGGGGGCACAGATCATGATCGATGACGGACTCATCGGCATGCGGGTTGACTCCGTGGAAGGAAAGGAAATCCACTGCACGGTTCTCAATGGAGGACCGGTTTCGAATCACAAGGGAATCAACGTCCCGGGAACCGACCTCACGATGCCGTTCATCAGCGACCAGGACAGAGAAGACCTCATCTTCGGATGCGAGGAGGGCTTTGAATTTGTGGCCGCATCCTTTACAAGAACCGCGCAGGATATCCGCGACATTCGTAAGATTCTGAAGGAACACGGAAGCCATGCGCTGATCATCGCGAAAATCGAGAGCGTGCAGGGCGTCACCAATCTGGAGGAGATTCTGAAGGAAGCGGACGGCGTCATGGTTGCCCGCGGAGATCTCGGCATCGAGGTGCCGCTCGAGGAAGTTCCGGTGCTCCAGAAGAGAATGATCAAGATGGCGGAGTCGATGGGAAAGATCTGCATTACAGCCACGCAGATGCTGGATTCGATGATCCACAACCCGCGTCCGACGAGAGCGGAAGCGACGGATGTCGCGAATGCAATTTACGACGGCACGACGGCCATCATGCTTTCGGGCGAGACCGCAGCAGGCAAGTATCCTGTTCTTGCCGTCAAAACGATGTCGACGATCGCGGAGCGCACGGAGAGGGATATCGATTATTACCGCCGGATGGTCCGCCGTTCCGTGAGCGGCGAGAAGCTCGACGTCACCGCTGCCATCTCCCATTCGGCCTGCACGATTTCCGAGGATATCCAGGCGAACGCGATCATCGCAGTCACGATGTCCGGCTTTACGGCGCAGAGAATCTCACGGTTCAAGCCGAGCTGCCCGATTCTTGCGTGCTCCACGAAGAGCCGTGTGGCCTGCCAGACCAACATTCTGTTTGACGTATATCCGCTGATCATTCCGGAAGAGGAGCGGGAAGATCAGCTCTTCGAGACAGCCATTCACCAGGCGCGTCTCGGCGGCTACATCAAGCCCGGCGACACAGTTGTTCTGACCGCGGGCGTTCCGCTCGGCGAATCCGGCAATACAAACATGGTGAGAGTCATTGAGGTGAAGTGATCCGGCCATGTCTCATAGAATATTCTGCCTGCTCGGGAAGAGCAGCACAGGAAAAGATAATATATTCAGCATTCTGATTGCGGACCCGCAGCTCTCGCTGCGGCGGCTCGTGACTTACACGACGAGGCCAATCAGGACCGGCGAGGAGGAAGGACGCGAGTATCATTTTGTGTCGGAAGAGGAATATCGGCGGCTTGAGAATGCGGGGCTTGTCGTGGAGGAGCGCGCGTATCACACGGTCTATGGCCTGTGGCGGTATTTCACCGTGGCGGACGAGAACATCGACCTTACGGAATCGAGCTGTATGACAGTGGGAACACTGGAATCCTTTACGGCGCTTCGGGAGTACTGCAGAAAAAACTCTGGCAGGCCGGGTTTTGGCGCCGGGGAGAAGACCGTTGTTCCGCTTTACATCGAGGTTGCGGACGGCGAGCGGCTTAAGAGAGCATATCTGCGCGAAGAGCAGCAGGAGGAGCCCAAATATGTGGAGCTCTGCCGCCGGTTCGTGGCGGACACGGCTGATTTTGCGCCGGAAAAACTGGCGGCGGCCGGCATCACGGACAGGGACACTTTTGAGAATCCGGACGGCAGGCTGGATGAGTGTATCCGGGCGCTGAAGAAGAGGATCGGGGAGATGGAGGAAGGTGCATGAATCATTTCTCCGATATCGTCGGTCAGGATGCAATACGGGATCATCTCCAGGATGCAGTGAAGACCGGCAGGATCTCACATGCTTACATTCTCGACGGACCGAAGGATTCAGGCCGCCATTTTATCGCGGGCATTTTTGCGGCCGCAGTGCAGTGTACGGACATTCAGTCTGATCAAAATGGAATGCCGGAGCCCTGCGGCAGCTGCATTTCCTGTATTCAGGCTGATGCCGGGAGCCAGCCGGATATCATATATGTCCGCAGGAGGCCGAAGAACGGGAAAATCCCGCGGGTCCTTTCCGTGGAAGAGATCCGTCAGATGCGCGATGACGCGGCGGTAAAGCCATATGCGAGTGCCCGTAAAATCTACATAGTGGAAGACGCAGAGCTGATGAATACGCAGGCTCAGAACGCACTCCTCAAAACACTTGAGGAACCGCCGGCTTATGTTGTGATCATTCTGATTGCGGACGGCACGTCGCGCTTCCTGCCGACTGTCATGAGCCGCTGCATCACGCTCCATATGAAGCAGGTGCCGGAGGAAACGATGATCCGCTTTCTGATGAAGGAGCGCGGCATCAGTGAGGAGAAGGCAAGGCTCTGCGCGAGTTTCGCCGTGGGAAATCTGGGGCGCGCCGTGAAAATCGCGGACGATCCGGACTTTGACAATCAGAGGAAGGATGCGGAGCAGATTCTCGCGGGAATAACCGAGATGTCATTTACGGATATTGTAAACATCGCAAACGACATTTTCCCGAAGAAAAAGGCGGGTGCGGACGAAAATGCGGCCGCAGGAGACGAGGGCAAAAAAAAAGGAGAGCATTCACCGTTTGCTGCCGGACTGTATCCCGCTCTGGTACCGGGACGTCTGCCGGCTCAAGGCAGGCGGCAGCACGGAAGGCCTGATCCTGTCGGACTGCGCGGAAAAGACCGGGAAAGCAGCGGACGAAATTTCCTATGAGGGAATCGAGCGCATTCTCAGAGAAATCAGTGAGTACCAGAGAGAACTCACGACGACCAGTCCGGAGACGGCGCTGCAGCTTCTTCTCGTCAAGATACGGGACGAGCTGCGGACGGCGGAAAAGACAAAGAAAAAGTAGCCGCCGGGAAAGTGCTTATTGTCTGCAGATGCGGGGAAATTGGTAAACCCTGCAGTTCTGCCATTTCATGGAGGTTTATAGATGTCAGAAGAAATAAATGAATTCGAAGAAAAGCCGGCAGAGCCGGTTGTGTCAAAATTCAGCGAGACTGTCCACGACTCGGACGGTACTGTGACGGCGGACGGGATTCTGCCCGAGACACCGGTAAGCTTTTATACCCCGGCGGAAGCGGATAAAGAAGGCGGGGATGGGGAGAAAAACAGTCCGGAGGACAGTACACCGGATGAAATTATCATCCCCGGATTTTCCGTGAGCGAGAATGGGACCGATATGAAGGTTTCCCCCGGCGAGCTTCCGCATGCGGAGATGCTTTCGTCTGAGAACAAAGCCAGCGAGTCCAAAGAGAACGAAATTTTCGCCGAAAATGAGACCTCCGTCGAAAATGAAATCTCCGAAGAGAATGAGATTTCCGGAGAGAATGAAATCTCCGAAGAGAATGAGATTTCCGGAGAGAATGATATCTCCGAAGAGAATGAAATTCTTTCGGATGACGATGAGACGGAAGACGGCAGAGAGAACAGTGCGCCTGTCGGAGACAGGGATGAAACGGATGACACGATCCTCGCGGAAGAAGACGGGGAGAGCACAAATGCCGCAGGCGGAGAAGATATTCTGGAAGAGAACGAAGAAAGCGGAGAAGAGAGCACAGAAGACGCGGAAGTTTTTGCGGAGGAAGCCGGGGCGCCTGCTTTCATTCGGGATGACCGATCCGATGCCGTCACGGCCCCGGAAGAGGAGAGGGAGGCACCTGCACCCCGCGGCGTGATCCCGGAAAATCCGCGTGAAGTCATCGGCGTGCGTTTCCGCAGTGCCGGAAAAATTTACTATTTCTCTCCCGGAGATCTTCGGATTCGCCGGGGCATGCATGTCATCGTGGAAACGGCTCGCGGCCTTGAATACGGCACGGTGGCAGGAAATCCGCTGGTTGTCACGAAAAAGCAGTTTAACAAACCCCTTCGCGTCGTGACGAGAATAGCGACGCCGGAGGATGACGCACGGCACATCGCAAACCGCGAGAAGGAGAAGACGGCTTACCGTATCGCGCGGGAGAGAATCGAAAAGCACGGACTCGAGATGAAGCTTGTCTCCGCGGAATATACGTTTGACGGAAGTAAGATTATGTTCTACTTCACGGCGGACGGGAGAATTGATTTCCGCGATCTTGTAAAGGACCTCGCGGGAGTATTCCGCACCCGTATCGAGCTCCGTCAGATCGGCGTGCGCGATGAGACAAGGCTTCTCGGCGGCTACGGTCCGTGCGGCAGGGAGCTCTGCTGCGCGTCGTTCCTCAATGATTTCGCCCCGGTCTCCATCAAGATGGCCAAGGAGCAGAATCTTTCGCTCAACCCGGCCAAGATCTCCGGCGTATGCGGGAGACTGATGTGCTGCCTCAAGAACGAAGAGGAGACGTATGAAGAGCTCAACAAGAACCTGCCCGGCGTGGGCGATGAGGTGAAAGGCTCGGATGGCCTGATCGGTGAGGTCGAGTCGGTCAATGTCCTGCGCCAGACCATCCGAGCTATGGTGGATGTAGGGGACGAGAAGGAAATCCATGAATACGGCGTGGGCGATTTTGAGATTACGCGAAAACGCCGCCGCGGAGACCGCCGTCACAAGATGCTCGACGGAGCAGGAGCCGAGAAGGCTGCAGCGGCCATGCACGGAGTGAAAAAGCCGCTCTCCACGGTCGCCGCGGCAGTGGCGGCAAAGCAGCGCGAGGAAGCGCAGAATGCCGGGAGTACGGATGCGTCCGGAAATGCTTCAGCCGGTCCGGCACAGGCTTCCGGTTCCGCGCAGAGGCAGGGGGCTTCTCAGAGACCGGGGTCTCTGCGGAATCCGGGCTCTGCAAGGATGTCCGATGCTCTGCACAGCCAGAGCGATCTTCCGAATGCGGACGGCCAGCCGGAAGGCAGCGGCGAGGGAACGCAGGAGGAGAGAGGCGCAAGAAGGCGCCCGAACAGACGGCGCGGACGCGGCAATAACCCGGGTAATAACCCGGGTTATAACCTGGGTAATAACTCGGGCAGTCACCCGGGTAATAACCCGGGTGACAATAACCGCCCGGGCAGCGCTTCCGCAGAGGAATCGCCGAAGAGCCCGGAGGATAAGAGCCGCGAGGAACGCCCCGCCCGCCGCGAAGGCCGTGAAGGCAGAAAGAGAGACGGCAGAGGCCGCGAGCAGATAAGGGAAAACCCGGATTCCGGTGCAAGAGAACAGACCGGTTCTGCGCAGGACGGACGCGGTCCTTCCCGCGCGGGCGAGAATCCGGAAAATAATCTCTCTGAAGAGCATCGGGAGAATGGTCAGCGCAGACACCGCAGACACGGCCGCAGAAACGGCGGCGGTTCAAATAGCGGAGCTGTCAGAGAGGGCACAGAAGTTGGAAGCCGGCCGGAAGGCGGCACCGGTGAGAACGGCAGAAATTCCGGAAACGGCGGAAATGCCGGAAATACCGCGGCAAAGGAATAAAGCTTACGGTCTTGCTGATGCAAGACCGGTACACCGCAGCATGAGCGCGTGAGGACATCTCACGCGCCGGCTGCCGCATTCGGCAAAACCGGATTCCCGGATTATGCCGGGACGGGGTAGAACAATGGCAAACACAGAAAAGGAGCCTGTCCGCGTCCTGCCCGGTGAACGGATTGACGATCTGCAGCGGAATCACCTCCGGATCATCCAGAATCCGGATAAATTCTGCTTCGGAATGGATGCCGTCCTCCTCACGGGCTTTGCGGCCGGTGCAGGGTCGGATGAAAAAAGAGGCAGCCAGTTCCGCCTTTCTCCGTGGGACGGTGCAAAAGTTCTGGACCTCGGGACAGGAACGGGAATCATCCCGATTCTTCTCAGCGCCAAAACGAATGCTTCGCATTTCACCGGACTTGAAATCCAGCATGAGAGTGCGGACATGGCAGAGCGCAGTGTGCGCATGAATGGCCTTGAGGATCGGATTTCGATCCGCGAGGGAGATATCCGGCAGGCAGAAACGTATTTCGGAGCGGAGAGTTTTGACGCTGTGACGAGCAATCCGCCGTACATGGCAGGCGGGCGGGCGCTCACCAATCCGGATTCACCGATGGCCATCGCACGGCATGAGATCTGCTGCACCCTTTCCGACGTCGTATCTTCCGCGTCAAAACTCCTGCGGAGCGGCGGACGGTTCTATATGGTGCACCGGCCGGAGAGAATGGCGGAGATCTTTGAGAATCTGCGGAAATACCGGCTTGAGCCGAAGCGGATGCAGCTTGTGTATCCATACATGGACCGGGAGGCCAACATGGTGCTCTTCGAGTGCGTAAAGGGCGGAAAACCGGGGCTTTGCACGGAGAAGCCGATCATCGTCTATGAAAAGCCGGGGGTCTACCGCCGGGAGATCTACGATATTTATGGATACTGAGCAAAAGGAAGCGGTATGACTTTTTCAAAGGATTACGGTACGTTATATCTCTGTGCCACGCCCATCGGCAATCTCGGTGATATCACGCAGCGTGTGCTCGATACACTGAGGAGCGTCGATGTGATTGCGGCGGAGGATACGCGAAACACGAAGAAGCTGCTTGCACATTTTGATATTCACACTCCGCTCACAAGCTATCACGAGTTCAATAAGTTCGACAAGGCGGAGGAGCTGATCCGGGAGCTTAAGGAGGGCAGAAACATCGCCTGCGTAACCGACGCGGGGACGCCGGCAATCTCCGATCCGGGGGAAGTGCTCACGCGCCGCTGCATCGAGGAAGGCATCCGCGTGACGTCACTTCCGGGAGCCTGCGCGCTGATCACGGCACTGACGCTTTCTGGAATGAAGGCAAGGCGGTTTGTGTTCGAGGGCTTCCTGCCGGATGACCGGACAGACAGAAAGGAGAGGCGCAGAATCCTTTCGCAGCTCGAAAACGAGGAGCGGACGATTATTCTTTACGAGGCACCGCACCATCTGAAGGGCACGCTCAGCGAGCTTATGGATCATCTGGGCGGAGAGAGAAAAATCACGGTCTGCCGCGAACTCACGAAGAAATTCGAAGAGGCTGTGCCGGAAACGCTGGGAGACGCGGTGCGTTTTTACGAAGAAAATGAGCCGCGCGGCGAGTATGTGCTGGTCATTGAAGGGGCAGAGCCCGGAACGGCAGAAAAGAAAAAACAGGAAGCCTGGAAATCGATGACCGTCCCGGAGCATGTCGCGCTGTATGAGGCGCAGGGACTGCCGCGGAAGGATGCAATGAAAAAGGCGGCAGAGGACCGGGGGATCTCACGGCGTGATATTTACGCAGAGCTTCTTAAGGACGGGAACGCCGGAGATCATGAAAAATAAGTAAATTCGCCAAGAATGCGTTGTGGACAAAATCCATTTGTGATATAAAGTAGGTGCGTTATTTCATTAACAATCAAGTTAATGATTCGACATAAATGGAGGTAGATTTACGATGTCAAATGTTGATTTAACAAAGTACGGCATTACCGGTACTACCGAAATCATCTACAACCCTTCCTACGAGAAGCTGTTTGAAGATGAAATGGATCCGAACCTTACCGGTTACGCAAAGGGACACCTTTCCGATCTTGGCGCGGTTGATGTTTTCACTGGTGAATTCACCGGCCGTTCTCCCAAGGATAAGTACATCGTCATGGATGAGAATTCCAAGGACACCGTATGGTGGACCACTCCGGAATATCCGAACGATAACCATCCGGCAAGCGAGGAGCAGTGGGCAGCCTGCAAGGAGATCGCAAGAAAGGAGCTCTGCAATAAGAAGCTCTATGTCGTAGATGCATTCTGCGGCGCAAACAAGGATACCCGCATGGCAGTCCGTTTCATCGTCGAGGTTGCATGGCAGGCACACTTCATCCGCAACATGTTCATTAAGCCGACCGCTGAGGAAGAGAAGAACTTCGAGCCGAATTTCGTTGTTTACAACGCTTCCTTCGCAAAGGTTGACAATTACAAGGAACTCGGCCTTCGTTCCAGCACGGCCGTTATGTTCAACATCACTTCCCGTGAGCAGGTCATCATCAACACCTGGTACGGCGGAGAAATGAAGAAGGGTATGTTCTCCATGATGAACTATTACCTTCCTCTGAAGGGCATCGCTTCGATGCACTGCTCCGCAAACACCGATATGGAAGGCAAGCACACCTCCATCTTCTTCGGCCTGTCCGGAACCGGCAAGACCACTCTTTCCACCGATCCCAAGAGACTCCTCATCGGCGATGATGAGCACGGCTGGGATGACGAAGGCGTCTTCAACTTCGAGGGCGGCTGCTACGCAAAGGTTATCAACCTCGACAAGGATGCAGAGCCGGATATCTACGGCGCAATCCGCAGAGACGCTCTTCTTGAGAACGTAACCATTGATGATGCAACCGGAAAGCTTGATTTCGCTGACAAGAGCCTTACCGAGAATACCCGTGTTTCCTATCCGATCGATCACATCGAGAAGATCGTTCAGAAGGTAACCGGCGGTGTCTCTCACGGCCCGGCTGCTGAGAATGTCATCTTCCTTTCCGCTGATGCATTCGGTGTTCTTCCGCCTGCTTCGATCCTTACTCCTGAGCAGACGAAGTACTACTTCCTGTCCGGATTCACGGCAAAGCTCGCAGGAACCGAGCGAGGCATCACTGAGCCCACTCCTACCTTCTCCGCTTGCTTCGGCCAGGCATTCCTTGAGCTTCATCCGACCAAGTACGCAGAAGAGCTTGTAAAGAAGATGCAGAAGTCCGGAGCAAAGGCATACCTTGTTAACACTGGCTGGAACGGAACCGGCAAGCGTATCTCCATCAAGGATACCCGCGGAATCATCACCGCAATTCAGACCGGCGCAGTTGATAAGGCTCCTACGAAGAAGATCCCTTACTTCGGATTTGAAGTACCGACCGAGCTTCCGGGAGTTGATCCGGCAATCCTTGATCCCAGAGACACCTACAAGGATGCTTCCGAGTGGGATGCAAAGGCAAAGGATCTGGCTGCAAGATTCCAGAAGAACTTCAAGAAGTATGAGGGCAATGAAGCAGGCAAGGCTCTTGTCGCCGCAGGCCCGCAGCTCTGATTGAAGAAGCTCTGTACAGCCTGATACAGGCATAACGGAAGAGCTGAACATCATCTTAAGTTCACGCCCCCGC
>Ga0256871_1001022_pt1 | contig 13098 bp, 14 predicted proteins | sample RumenRJG_07RNA_FD_185439 | JGI IMG/M metagenome (GOLD analysis project Ga0256871, IMG submission 185439) | Metatranscriptome of bovine rumen microbial communities from Lethbridge, Alberta, Canada - Rumen RJG_07 (Metagenome Metatranscriptome) | ecosystem: Host-associated > Mammals > Digestive...
AAAAGAATGACAATCTTGACAATTTTTTTCAGCTGATTCATCACGCCGCGAACCGAGAACACACGCTTGATCCCGTTGACGGGATTGAGCCTCGAGAACTTCGGGCGCGCTGCCTTGGAAGAAAAATTAAATCTCGTCTGCACGCCTGCGCTGAGGATCTCCACCAGTGCCGCGATGACCGCGATGGGCAGTGCACATACGGCCGCTGTCCGGATGAATTCGATGAACAGCTGGCGTGACAGCATATCCGCAGGATCGCCTTCCATCAGCGTCAGCACATGCCGCATGAAGGTCCGAAGCTGATTCTCGATATTCGGAAGCGTGGCCCGGATGAGCAGCGTGACGACCAGAAGGACTGCCACTGTCTCAATATCCCGGCTCTGGAAGACGTTGCCCTCCGAACGGGTATCCCGGATCCGTTTCTCGGTGGGCTGCTCGGTTTTGTCTTGATCAGCCAATCTTTTTCCTCCGGTAAGCTTTCTGCTGTCTCAGTCCGGCCGAATACTGTCACCGAAACTGCTCCGCTGTCTGCCCGGATGCTTTCAGTCCGGGATGTTTCAGGACATCAGCCCCACCCACTGGTAAATTTCATCAAACATCGAGGACCAGGCTTTGTCGATCATATCTGACATAGGTGCAAACAGGATCAGCAGCATCAGCAGGCCGACAATGATCTTGATCTGAAAGTTGACGGCAAAAATATTGATCTGCGGAACCACACGCATCAGAAGTCCCACAGACACCTCGATCAGCATCTCAATGATGATGATCGGCATGGCGAACTGCACGCCCATGATAATGCACTGGCAGAAAAAGCTGATGATGTACTGCGGCAGCTGGAGGTTCAGCGTCACCTGCCCGAACGGGATCGTGTCCGCCGAGCCAAAAATAATCTGCATGAACCGCAGATGCCCGTCTTTCACCATGAACACCAGCATCATGAACGCGAAGTAGAGCTGCGATGACACGGTCGACTGATTGTTGGATGTAGGATCATAGACCTGCGCCATCGAAAGTCCCATGGTAAAGTCGATGATCGCCGTGCCGTAACGGATGACCATGACCGCGAGCTGAAACCCGAAGCCGAGGACAAATCCGAAGAAAAGCTCCTTCAGCGCCATCACGGCAAATTCCGTGATAGAACGTGGCATCTCACCCAGCGTCCCGCCTGTCCACATGTACATCATGATGGTGAAGACAATAACGAGGGCGCCGCGTATCGCCGGCGGTATATTGTTATGACCGAATACCGGATTAAACGCCACGGCTCCGGTCATGCGCATGATGATAAACGCAAGCAGAACAACGATCTGCAGACCCACTGTTTATCCTCACTTCCTGTCATTTTATCTCACGGCTTATCTCACGGCTGTCCGGCCTGTATCCCATCTATTGCAGATTTCAGATATCCACCCGGCCTGTATCCTGCTGCAGCAGATTACAGACCACTGCCCTGCCTGAAGTATTTTCGGCCTTTTGTCCTGTTCTGCTGAAAATTAAGCCGGCTATCCGGCCTGTATCATGCCCAGGATGTCCGTGAAAAAGCCCTGCATGGTGGCAAGGACCGAGCTTCCCAGAATAAAAATCATAACGACAATCCCCACCAGCTTCAGAACAAACATCAGTGTCTGTTCGTTGATGGAGGTCGCGGCCTGAAGAATGGCCAGCACCAGTCCGATCAGCATACTTACCAGCAGAAAAGGAAGTGCGATCCTCAGCGCCAGCATAAATGTCTGCCGGACGACGTCCAGCACTTCGGCATTTGTCATTCCTCTGTCATCCTCCCGGGTGCCTGTAGTTTATATAAACAAGAAAAGCTGATCTGCTAATGGAAACTGTTGATAATTGTCGAGAACAGCAGATCCCAGCCATCCACACTGACAAAAAGAAGCAGCTTGAACGGCATTGATACCATCGTAGGCGGCATCATGGCCATTCCCATGGACATCAGCGTCGTCGCCACGACGACATCGATCAGCAGAAACGGCAGATAGATCAGGAAGCCCGCCATGAATCCTCTCTTCAGCTCACTCGTCATGAAAGCCGGTGTGATGATGGTCAGCGAATAATCCATCGGATCATCGAGTGTCTCCGCATCCGCCATCTTGACGAATTTATTGAGGGTATCCTTCTCGGTATTTTTCAGCATGAATGTCTTCATGGGCTCCACTGAGCGTTCGATGGCCTCTTCCTGGGTGATCTCACCCTGCTGATAGGGCTCGTAGGCCTCCGTCCGGATATCGCTGAGTGTCGGCGACATGATAAAAAGCGTCAGGAACAGCGCCATGCCGGTGATCACGATGTTCGGCGGCGTGTTCTGTACACCCAGCGCGTTCCTTGTGAATGAAAGGATGATGATGATCCTGACGAATGACGTCATCATGATCACGATCGTCGGAAGGAGCGCAACCAGCGTCAGCGTGTAGATCATATCCAGCGCCGGCACGTTGCCTCCGTTCAGGCCTGTGATCAGTCCTGATATTGTTTGGATGTCATCCATTCCTTCTGCTGTCCTTCCTGTGCGTCATATTGTCCGATAATTTTTTCAGGTTGAGCTTCAGCGCATCAGAAAAATTCATGGTGCCGCCTTTTCCTCCCTGCGTACCATTCCAGGAGCCGTAATCCTCCCGCACGGCTGACGGATCAAAATCATCGCCGAGCTCCGCGACCAGCTGGATATTCTGCGGTGTGGAACCGACGAGGTAATATTTATCCTGAATACGGACGATCAGGAGCGCCCGGTCCTGTCCGAGCGGCGCCTGATCGATAATGTCCAGATAGCGTCCCTTCTGCGCATGTGCCCATGTCTTGCCGAGGAGGCGGCTGAAAAGCCAGGCGATGACCAGAATGATCACGCAGACAAGGATGACTGATACGACTGACAGCGCCATCAGAGTTCCTCCCTGTACAGACCCTTGCTGAGGATCTCCGTGATACGGATACCGAAGTTATCCTCAACGACAACGACATCGCCGCGGGCGATGCATTCTCCGTTGACGTACAGATCTGCCTGCTCGCCGGCCATCTTGTCCAGTACGACCAGAGAACCCTGCGTCAGCTCAAGAATATCCTTGATCGGCTTCATGGTACGACCGATCTCCACCGATATTTCCAGCGGAACCTTCATCAGCATATCGCGGTTCTCATCATTGATTTCATCGGTCTCCGGCACATCAGCATATTCCGGTGAATGAAGCGAACGGTAGATATTCGGTTTCAGCTGTTCCGCTTTCTTCTCCTTCTCTTTCCGGGCTTTCTGTGATTCTTCCTCGCGCTTTTCTTCCTCTATCCGTTCCTTCTCACGTGCTTCGAACTCTCTGCGCTCTTCCTTCCGGTCCTCGTTCATCTGCTGCATCATCTGGACCATCTGTGCCTGAGACTGCTGCATGGTCTGCAGGATCTGCGCAAGAGCCGGATCGGGCTGCGGTGCGTAATACGGCTGCGGGTACGGTTGTCCACCATAAGGAGGCTGTGCGTAACCGTTCTGCGGCTGTGCCGCTGTCTGTCCAGCAGGGTTTGCGTATCCCGGCTGTGTGTATCCGCCCTGAGACTGTGCTGCCTGCCCTGCGGGCTGCGTGTAACCACCCTGGAACTGTGCTGCCTGCCCTGCGGACTCTGCCATCTGAGAAGCCGGCTGCCCGGCGGATTGTGTATTTCCCATCTGAGCTGCTGGCTGGGCAGCAGACTCTGTATTTCCTGCCTGAGGTGCTGTCTGAGACGCGGTATCCGAAGCGGCCTGCTGCTTCAGCGAGGCGAGCAGTGCGTCTGTCTCACCCTGGCTCAGCGGTCTCTGCCCCTTCGTCATCGCTTCATACTGGGCCTTCGCATCTTCATCACTGATATTCTGCTCCGGCTGACCGTATTTATCATCATTCATGGCTGCCGACTGGCTGTCCGCTGTCCCTCCGGCGCTGTTCTGTGCCTTCAGGGATGCCAGCAGTGCGTCTGTGGCCGCCTGATCAAGTTTTTCACCCGAACCGGAGGACGCTGCGGCCGTGTCTGCCTGATTTCCCGCCGGCATGGACTGGGCTTCCGCCGCTCCAGGTGTCTGATCCTGTGCTGCTGCGTTCGGCTCTGCTGTCTGATCCGGCGCCGCCTGTGCTGCTGCGTTCGGCTCTGCTGTCTGATCCGGCGCCGCCTGTGCTGCTGCGTTCGGCTCTGCCGCTGCCTGCGCCGCCGTATCCGCGGCCGCTCCCGCATCAGCTGTGCCTGCAGAAGCATTTGCCTGCGCCGCGGCATCTGCGGTCTGTCCGGCATCATCGCTTCCCATGCCGAGGCTGTCTGCATACGGCTCGAGAAGTTTCTTTGCCAGATCTATGCCCATGATATTCAGGAACTCGCTGCTCAGCTTGTCCCCGATCTCCAGCGAAAAACGAACGACTACCTGCGGCTCATCGTTCGGGAAGTATTTATTTTTGAAATCCTCAGCGTTTTTGATCTCAAAGGAGACGGGTGTGGAAATATCCACGGCGTATCCGAGGAATTCGGAGAGCGCTGTTGCCGAAGAGCCCATCATCATGTTCATGACTTCGCGGATGGCACTCGCATTGAGCTCGTCCATCTCGAACTCTTCCGGCGGAATCTCCTGACCCATCATCATGCCGACGATCACGCGCACGTCATCACGGCTGAACATCATCACGTTACGGCCAGACAATCCCTTGACATATGAGATCTCCACACCGATGGCCGGCTCCAGATCCTTGAAGCTGAACTGGGACCTTGTCTCGACGCTGACTATCGGGGTCGTGATATTCGTCGTCGTCCCCAGCATAGTGGAAACCGCTGTGGCTGATGCGCCGATACTGATATTCATGATCTCGCCAATGGCGTCTATTTCCATGGCGTTAAAGGTCGTTGTCCCCATCGTCCTGATTCTCCTTCACCGTTATCCGTCATATCCCCGGGATGGCGGCACCCGTTATCACGCAAAACAGCTCCGGCTCACCACCGGAGATCCTGTAAAAAATGCTCAGACGCTGATATCCATCGCCGACTGCGTCATCTGCTTGACGGCATTCAGTGCCGTCACATTGGCCTCATAGGAGCGTGTCGCACTCATGGCGTCGACCGTCTCCTTCAGCACATCGACGTTCGGATATTCCACGTAGCCGTCCTCATCCGCGTCCGGATCCGTCGGATCATAGACACGCTTCGTCTCACGTGTATCCTCCACGATATCTGCCACGCGCACACCGCTCTTGCCGGTGTTCAGCGTTGTCTGTCCTGTTCTTGCTCTTCGAAGGGCATTGGCAAATGTCGTGGTATCCCCGTAGCTCTCCAGCACGACATCCTTGCGGCGGTACGGACCGCCATCCTCTGTCCTCGTCGTATCCACGTTGGCAATATTTTCAGCTGCCACATCCAGCCGCACCCGCTGGGCACTCATGCCGGACGCACTGATATCAAAACTGTCAAGAAAAGATGACATCGCAGTTACCTCCTCCCGTCTCAGCCGAGAATCTCCTTTACGGTGGAGCAGATTCTGTCCGCATTAAACGGCTTTACGACAAAATCCTTCGCGCCCGATTTGATGGCATCGACTACCATGCTCTCCTGACCCATGGCGGTGCACATGATGACCTTGGCATTCGGGTCCATCTCACGGATTTTCTTGAGTGCCTGAAGTCCGTCCATGTTCGGCATGGTGATATCCATGATGACCAGGTCCGGATGCTCTGTGCCGTATTTATTTACAGCATCCAGTCCGTCGATTGCCTCGACAAACGTCGCATCAGCGAATCCGCCGTTTGAAAGCGAATTCTTGATCATCATCCTCATAAAAGCTGCATCGTCCACCAGCATGATTTTTGCCATCTCAGTTTCTCCTTCAATTATCTATCAGTTACTGTTGCTCTGGTCATCTACTGCTTCCTCCGCCGGCTCTGCTTCCGGTTCCGTCAGTTCAATGGAGGGAGTTTTTTCATCTTCATCATCGCTTTCGCGATCTATCCGTTCCTCAATCCGCACCGCGACATTGCGCTTGTGCGTACCCATGGAACATTTGAACCAGGACTGCTTGCCCACGTACAGTGTCAGCAGGCTGTCCTTGGTCTTGTTCAGATCTATGATGTCGCCTTCCTTGAGATTGCACAGATCCTCGATCGGCAGTCTGACCGTACCGAGCTGTGCCGTCAGCGGGAACCTGGTATTCTCCAGGTGATGCATGATCGTATCCGAATTATTGGAATACTTGAAGCCTCTCGCCAGCATTTTGCGGCTGTCGATCGTCCGGAAAATCTGTTCCAGCAGCGTACCCGGAATGCAGAAACGGATTTTTTCCGATGCAATACCGGTCACATCGACGTTCATCACCACGAGAACGACCGTCTCGTCCTGCCCGACCTCCTGTACCATGGAAGGATTTTCCTCCACACGGGAAGGCTGGAAATCCACATCAATATAGTTGGTAAAGCCATCCGCCAGCGTATGGATGAAGCTCTCCATGATCCTCTTGTACAGCGACATCTCGATGTCGGAATAGCGGTAATCCTCTTCTACGCTGATAACCTCCGCGCCGCCGCCGAGCATCCTGTTCGCCAGTGTCAGGATCAGCCCCGGTGTCACATAGGACATCATCGGAACGGTAAACTTACCCTTCTTCTTTACACTGACTTCGATGATCGTCATGCAGTCGTTCTCATGGAACGAATTGACATACTCATAGTAACGGCTCTCACGCAGCTCGATCACGGTGATATCCGTCATCGTCCGGTAGATACCGTTGACCTGAGAGGTCAGAATACGCGCGTAGTTTTCAAAAATACTGCGCAGGAGTTTGAGCCTCTCCTTCGTGAACTTGCGCGGACTGTAGAAGTCATACTTGCTGTACTCCTCATCCGAGTCAAACCCGCTGTCCGATGCCTGAGATGTCTGATTCGAAGGGCCGGATGCCGCAGATGCGTCAGACGAGGATTCCTTCATTGATTTCAGAAGGGCATCTATTTCACTTTGTGATAACACATCTGCCATATTCTGTCAGCCTCGTCTCCGGCGCTTTATCCGCTCCGGAATCTCCTTACCTTCGAATCTGAAAAATCTGAAAAACCAGCTACATGATATTTTACATCCTCAGCATGCCTTCTCACAAGGATTTTGGAAATATTCACATATTTTCATGCCAATATTCCAGCATTTTTTCTCACATTTATGCCAACACTGACTATTTCCTCGCCAATCTATACCACGTGAACACAAATGCAGCATCTGTCTGCACCAGCTCTGACCATAAAAAATGCAGTATCTCATGCACGCCGTTTTTGCAGTGCTCCTCACTGATTTGTCACGGTTGCCGCGGCATCCTGTCCGAGCGATACAGCCGAAGAAGGATTGCCGTCCGTCGTTATCGTTGTATCCGCATTGGCACCGCTCTCCTGCTCCTCCAGGTAGGCATCCGGGTTCTTTGCCTCAGAGCCCTTGTCGATCAGCAGCATCTGCACACGACGGTTCGCCACCCGGCCTTCCTCCGTATCGTTTGACGCGACCGGACGGAACATACCGTATTCAATGCTGACGAGATCTCCCGGATCGATGATATTTTTGTTCTGGACATAGATGCAGACCTCCGCCGCACGCATGGCGGCCAGCATACGGTCGCTGCGGATATTGTTCTCACCCGGCGATGACGCTGTATGTCCCATGATATCGATCTGAGATATGAGATCCGCATAAGGCGCCAGCGTGTCGCAGAACACGTCCAGTGCCTTCTGTCCCTCTGCGGAGATCGTTGAGGAATCCCCCTCAAAAAATACATTGTCCTTGAATTCTACAAATGTGTAATCCGTGCCTCTGGATACAGAAACGCCGCTGACGCCCTGATTATCCATCTGCTGTGCCAGCGTGATATAGAGCTGATTGACGTCGAGATCCGACACGTCGTTCATCGGCGCGGACTGCCCGAGCACGGTATTGGCGGCCGACGACGAGGAACTTGCTTTTCCGTTGAGGATGATCTTCTCTGCAGCCTCACCGTCGCTGTCCTCCATGCCGGGATAGATACTCTTGACAAAAAGCTCCCATTTGCTCTGATCCAGACTGGACATGGAATAAAGGAGAACGAAGAATGTCAGCAGAAGCGTAACCAGGTCACCATAGGTGTCCATCCAGCTTCCGCCTTCATCACCTCCGCCTCCCCCTCTGTTTCTTCTGGCCATGCTTATTTGCCTCCATTACCGCCGGATGACTTCGGTTCCTCGGCGATCAGTTTCACTGCCTGCTGTGTCTCAAGCGATGACAGCAGATTCTCACGGATCGTCTTCGGGTTATCACCGTTCTGAATACTGATGACGCCCTCAATGATCGTGGAGCAGTAGAGTTCCTCTTCGCTGTTTCTCACCGCCAGCTTCTGCGCGATCGGGTGAAAAAGCACGTTGGACAGCGATGAGCCGTAGAATGTCGTGATCAGTGCGACGGACATATCCTGGCCGAGCGTACTGGCACCGCCGGAGCCCGACAGGTTCATACCTTTCAGCATGTTGATCAGACCGATCAGCGTACCGATCATTCCGAAGGCAGGCGCCAGCGCCGATCCCTTCAGATACATGCCGCGGACCTCTTCATGCCTTGCCAGCTTGTCGTCCAGCTCGCGTTCCAGCGTGTAACGCACCTTGTCCGGATCGTTCGCGTCGACGATCATCAGAACCGCGGATTTGAAAAACGGTTCTTCGATCTCATCTGCTTTTTCCTCAAGTGCCAGCAGACCGTTCTGCCGGGCAACCATAGCCAGCTCAACGATCTTGTCAACGGTCTTCGGGACGTCGAACATATTTCCCTTGAAGCACATTCTCAGGTGCTTCGGGACATTTTTGATCATGCTGAACGGATAGCAGGCGATCAGACCCGCAATCGTACCGCCGACAACGATCTCGACACTCGGAAGATCCCAGAAGTTTCCAAGCTTAGGCACCGTGATACCGGCGACGATCAGGATGATCGCGAGCACCCACCCGACTAATGTAGATAAATCCATAATGTAACAGGTTTCCTCCTTTGCCCTCTTTCAGAGAAACGTTCCCCGGAACTTCATCTCATACTTCCCTGAAATGAGATAATTTTCCTTCGTCCGCTTCCTTATCGCGAAACATCAGGATGTTCCCGATCAGCCGGTTGACCTGTGCAATGACGGATTCCACACTGTCCTTTACAATGAAAAAATCGCCGTTGACCAGTTTGATCTTGGTCTCCGGGATTGATTCCAGGTAAAGGATCTGCAGATAATTCAAATACAAAACTTCGCCATTCAAGCGGACCACTTTAATCATATCATCAATCCTTACTGTTGTCTGCGCCGGTCACAGTGCGTTGAAACATTTCGGGACAGGCCCCACTTCGTTGTGCTGTTACGCTTTTCCCTCCGCATCACGCTTCGCGCGTGCCGCTGCGGCGCACTGCCCGATATTGATGTCGTCGTGCTGTCGCGGCGCCGCCGCGCCTTCCGGCACGACGGCGTCGCCTGTGATCAGCTATGCATACCCGCAGCGAATTCCCCCTCGCTGCGAAACATTACACTACCTTATCATTACCTCTTCATATTGACAAGTTCCTGAAGAACCTCATCACTTACGGTGATCAGCTTGGAGTTGGCCTGGAAGCCTCTCTCGGTTGTGATCATGTCGGAGAATTCCTTCGCCAGATCGACGTTGGATCCCTCGAGATATCCTGCCATCAGCGTAGATGTAGCACCGCCGGGCGCATCCGTCGTAACCGTACCGGAGTTATCCACGTTGCTGGTCACGAAGGTGTTGTTTCCAGCCTTGGTAAGACCTTCCGGGTTCTGGAAAGTTGCGATGGCAACCTTGCCGAGAACGATCGTGACCGGGTTGCCCTGATCATTCTGAAGGATACCCTTGACGATACCTGAGTCATCGATAGAGATGCTCTTCATCTGCATGGCTGTATTATCAACATCTGTCGTCTTTCCACCCGTTCCTGTAGTTGAAGTCTTCGGTTTTGCATAACCGCCATCCGGAGTATCATATTGACCAAAACTCCAGTTTCTCAGCGCCGTAGAATTCACATTGTCAGCATCAAACGTTACACTGTGTGGAGCACGGAGTGGCTGCAAATGAGTCATGTCGTATTTTTCAGGGTTAGTGATATCCGCTTGTCCATCTTTCACTTCTTCCGTTTCCGGTTTTCCGTCTTTATCTACTTTACCTTTAGTGTAAGTAATACCGCTTGATGCCGGCTGATAACCATAGACGAAGTTCTGGTTTGCATCAACGATGTAACCATTTGCATCGATGGAGAACTGACCAACACGGGTAAAGGAAAACTGGGAGTTCTTCATAAGCGAACTGTTTTCCGCAGCAACTGTTGCTTTCTGATCTGCATCTTCTGTAGCCTGAAAATTCAGCTGAATATTTGTCGACTTGGTCACGAAGAAGCCGGCACCGTTGATGCTGGCGTTGAATCCGCCTACATAGCTCGGTGTCGAAGAGGACATATCCGTGGAGATAACACCGGTCATGGAGCCATAGCCGTACTGGGAGGCGTTGATACCACCGACAGTAGCGGAACCGTTGGTCGCCTGGCCGCCGCTGGAACTTGCCGCTGTTGTGTACAGAGAATCCTTAAACGTGTAGTTCTGCGCCTTGTAGCCGTTTGTGTTGACGTTGGCGATGTTGTTACCGATGACATCCAGCTTGTTCTGATGTGCGCGAAGGCCTGCTACGGCTGAATCCATTGCTTTTAACATTGTTCTGTTCCTTTCTCCATGTACGGAGATGCTTCTGATCTCCGTTGGGGCCCCCTTGTGAGGTCCAGCCCGTTCATGTGTAAAAAAAAGATTGGTTGAAAGTTTCTCAGTTTAATCGTGTAATTCAGTTTTTATTCAGTTGTTTTCAACGTCTGCTGACGTCTTACATAATCACTGCCCCATCGATATTCGTGAGGATCCTGTCCTTCATGTCATCCTGCGACATGGTCGTCACGACCACATTGTTCGGTACGTTGACGATGAAGATGCCCTGTGATCCGATCACCGCGACTTCCTTCGAGCCTTTTTCTCTCGCCTTTGACACCGCCTGTTCCAGATCACTCATCAGACCATCGCTGACGCTGATGCCTCTCTGATCCAGTCTGGCCGCCGCGTGCTTGGAAAAGCTAAGGCTGTCGCCGCTGCTGCCGGTTGCCGTTTCGGTTGTCTCATTTCCAACTGCTGTCTGACTCTTCTGTAAAACTGTGTTCTGAAACCCGGCTGACTGTTTCTCAAGTGCCTTCCGGAAGAAAACGCCGGTATCTGTGTCCCCGGTCGATGACGGCTGGATCCTCTGCTGCACCATGGCGGCAGTAAAATCACTGACCCGATCCGTCTTCATCCGCGCTCACTTCCTCTGCGTTATCCTGCGCAGTTTCCTCTGCTGCCTTCTCTTCCGCGGCTGCTTCTTCTGCCGCATCAGCTTTTTCGGCTTTCTCTGCAGCTGCAGCATCTTCAGCAGCTTCCGCTTCTTTCTCTTCTTCGGCTTTCTTTTCTTCCTCCGTCTTGTCAGTTTCCTTTGTTTCGGTCGAAGCGTTCACCTTTGTGATGGCTGACAGCTTGTACTCATTCGGATCGCCGCTCACACGGAAGGTCGGCTCGTCTCCGCTAAAATTCACGGATTCGATCATGCCGGTTCTCGTGCCATCTGCGACCGTCGTACCGTCTTCCGCCTTGTAGGAAGTTCCGTTGTAGGTGACATCTCTGCCGATCATGCTCGCCGCATAGCTCTGCTTGCTCATCGAGTTGACGGTGGTAAGGCTTTCCGTTACTTTTGCGAGAGACTGTACCATGGCCATCTGGCTCATCTGGTTCATCATGTCGCTGGTGCTCATCGGGTTTGACATATCCTGGTTCGCCAGCTGTGCGGACAGAAGCTTGAAATAGCTGGTAATGGACAGCGTATTCTTGTCATTCGATGCCGCCGTGTACGTCTGGGTGGTATACGGATCTGTCGAGCTGCTTGTTTTGGATACTGAACTTACGTCTGGCATTCGCTTCTTCTCCTTTCTAGACGATGCCGAGTCTCATTCTGTTGAGGAACTCATCGGACTGGCTGCGTCTGTTTTTATCGTGGTTCGGGCTTTCGTCCGCTTCACGCCTGTTCTGCGACCGGGCTTCTGTATTGGTCGCATTGTCCTGCTGATTCTGCGCCGCGGTTTCCGGAACGACGACTGTCGTCTCTTCGCCGGTAGCATCCCGCAGGATATTGCCCATCTGCTGCGCATTCTGTGAAAGCATACGCATGGTATCCGCCTGGCTTGCCGCAATGGATACAACGGCTCTGCCTGTCTCATAAACGACCCGGATCATGACTTTGCCCAGATTCTGCGGATTGAGCTCGATCTGGAATGTGCCGTTCTTCTGCGGAAAATGTTCCGCCAGATAATCGGCGATGTCTTCCGTCATGGCTGCGCGTGTCGTTGTAACCTCGGCCGTCTGCGTACTTCCTGCTGCGGACATATCCTTTGCAAAAAGGCTGTCGCTACGAAGCTGCGCTTCTGCTGCATTCACGATCTCAGGTTCCCCGCTGCCGGCTTTCTTACTGAAAGCTGTGGAGCTGTCGGCATCCTGTTCCTCTGTGTCACTTTGGAAGCTTTCCTTCTTCTCCGGCTGCGCCGTCTTCGCAACGTTTTCTGCCGCTGCCGCATCCGTTATCTGCACTTCACCGGTGTCATATGACCGGCTGCTGTTCTGCTGTGCTGACTGTGTCTGCTGTATGCCGGCTGTCTGCGTCTGCGCTGTCTGAAGCTGCTGTGCGCTCTGCGTTCCCTGTGCGGGATCCGCCGTTGCCGCATTCTGCGCATCTGCTGTCTGTGACAATTGCTGTGCATCCTGCATCTGCTGCGAGGTCTGCATCTGTACTGCCTGCGTCTGCGCTGTACTCTGCATTTCCTGTGAAGGATCTGCCGCTGCTTCCGCTGTAACCTGCATCATCTGCTGCACGTTCTGCATCTCAGCTGCCTGCGTCTGCGCTGTGCTCTGCATTTCCTGTGAAGGATCTGCCGCTGCTTCCGCCGCACCCTGCATCATTTGCCGGTCAGTCGTCTCGGACAACTGCCGTGTACTTTGCGTCTGCTGCATGTTCTGCATCTGTGCCGCATGCGTCTGCGCTGTGCTCT
>Ga0256871_1001028_pt1 | contig 13075 bp, 12 predicted proteins | sample RumenRJG_07RNA_FD_185439 | JGI IMG/M metagenome (GOLD analysis project Ga0256871, IMG submission 185439) | Metatranscriptome of bovine rumen microbial communities from Lethbridge, Alberta, Canada - Rumen RJG_07 (Metagenome Metatranscriptome) | ecosystem: Host-associated > Mammals > Digestive...
AAATCAATCACAACACGCTATGGCCACTATCAACGAAGTACAGGACGAAATTATCGACGAGTTTGAAGGCTTCACCGACTGGATGGACAAGTACCAGCTCATCATCGACATGGGCAACGCCATGCCGGCCCTCGACGAGAAATACAAAACCCCCGACAACCTCATCGACGGTTGCCAGAGCCGCGTGTGGCTGCAGGCCGACTATGTCGACGGTAAGGTGGAGTTTCAGGCCGACAGCGATGCCATCATCGTCAAGGGCATCATCTCGATGCTGGTGCGGGTGCTCAACGGCCGCACGCCGCAAGAGATACTCGATGCCGACCTCTACTTTATCGACCGCATCGGGCTGCACGAGCACTTGTCGCCCACACGCAGCAACGGGCTGCTGGCCATGGTGAAGAAAATCATGGCCTATGCCGTGGCCTTCAAGGCGACTCAGGGCTGAGACCAGCCCTGTCACAGGCCGGGAGCGGCACAGCTACAGCACGCAATCTTTTTAATTAACTCCATAAAACATCCATTACACTATGTTCAAAAACCATCCCAAGGGGTTGATCCCCGCCGCCCTGAGCAACATGGGCGAACGCTTTGGCTATTACATCATGAATGCAGTGCTGCTGCTGTTCTTGTGCTCCAAGTTTGGCTTGAGCGACGAGACGAGCGGTATCATCTACTCGGTATTCTATGCCCTGATTTATGTGCTGAGCCTCTTTGGCGGCTTCGTAGCCGACCGCACGCAAAACTACAAGGGCACCATCATGGCCGGCCTGGTGGTGATGGCCTCGGGCTATGTGCTGCTGTCGATACCCATCATGTCGACCGCGAGCAACATCGGGTGGCTGCTGCCCTTCACCTGCTTTGCCTTGCTGCTCATCGCCTTTGGCAACGGCCTGTTCAAGGGCAACCTGCAGGCCATTGTGGGCCAGCTCTACGACAACTTTGAGGCCGAGGCTGCCAAGAAAGGCCCCGAGGCTGTGAAGGCCGTGCAGGGCAAGCGCGACTCGGGCTTCCAAATCTTCTATGTGTTTATCAATGTGGGCGGCCTGGTGGCACCCTTCATTGCTCCCTACCTGCGCCAGTGGTGGCTGGGCACCAAGGGGCTGCTCTACAATGCCGAGCTGCCGGCCCTGTGCCACAAGTTTATCGAGAACCGCGCCGGCATGACTGGCGAGGAGAGCAGCAACCTGGTCAAGCTCATGCACGACGTGGGCGGCAACGTCAACGACATGGCCGCAGCGTGCACGGGCTATCTCGACGCCTTCAACACCGGAGTGCACTACTCGTTTATCGCCAGTGTGGTGGCCATGCTCATCTCGCTGGTCATCTTCGTTGCCTACAAGCGCATCTTCCCCACGCCGGCCAAGAAGGAGGCTGCTGCTGCGGTTGAGTATACCGCCGAGGAGAAGGCTGCCATGGGCAAGGAGATCAAGCAGCGCATGTATGCCCTCTTTGCCGTGCTGGGCATCGCCATCTTCTTCTGGTTCTCGTTCCACCAGAACGGTCAGTCGCTCTCGGTGTTTGCCCGCGACTTTGTGAAGACCGACTCGATAGCTCCCGAGATATGGCAGGCTGTGAACCCCTTCTTTGTGATCGTGCTCACGCCCATCATCATGTGGATATTTGGCGTGCTGGGCCGCCGCGGCAAGACGATCTCGACGCCGCGCAAGATTGCCTATGGCATGTTTATCGCCGGCCTGGCCTACTTGTTCCTCATGATCTTCTCGCTGGTCAACCATTATCCCTCGGGCGAGCAGTTCAAGCTCATGAGCGTCACGGCCAAGGAGAGCATGAAGGCTGGCCCGTGGGTGCTCATCGTCACCTATTTCTTCCTCACGGTGGCCGAGCTGTTTATCTCGCCGCTGGGCCTCTCGTTTGTGTCGAAGGTGGCTCCCAAGCACCTGCAGGGTGTGTGCCAGGGCTTGTGGCTGGGTGCCACGGCTGTGGGCAACCTGCTCATCTGGATAGGCCCGCTCATGTACAACAAGATGCCCTTGTGGGAGTGCTGGGGCGTGTTCCTGGCCGTGTGCCTGGTGTCGATGGGCGTGATGCTGGGCATGGTGAAGTGGCTGGAACGCGTGACGGGCGAGTAAGCGCCGCTGCCACGGCGTGAGCCACGCCACGGCGATTCAGCATAGTCATAAAAAGTCGCAGGATATTATCATTCTGCGACTTTTTTTAGTAATTTTGTGAGAGTACAACTTTAAAACAGAAAATCGTTATGTTTGAAAATCAACCAAAGGGACTTTGGGCATTGTCGCTTGCCAACACGGGCGAGCGATTTGGTTACTACACCATGATTGCCGTGTTCGTTTTGTTTTTGAAAGCCAATTTCGGCCTGAGCGCGGGAGCGGCCGGGGCCATCTACAGCATCTTTATGGGTTTGGTCTATTTCCTGCCCTTTGTGGGCGGCATCATGGCCGACAAGTACGGCTATGGCAAAATGGTGACCATGGGCATCGTGGTCATGTTTCTGGGTTACCTGTTTCTGGCAGTGCCGCTGGGCGGCAACACGGTAGCCCTGGTGGCCATGCTCGCCGCGCTTGCCCTCATCAGCCTGGGCACGGGCCTGTTTAAGGGCAACTTGCAGGTGATGGTGGGCAACCTCTACGACGACCCGCGCTACAGCGACCGCCGCGACTCGGGCTTCAGCATCTTCTACATGGCTATCAACATAGGGTCGCTCTTTGCGCCCACCGCTGCCATAGGCATCATGAATTATGTTCAATCGCGATATGGTGTGAGTGTGAACGACTCCTACCACTACGCCTTCGGCATCGCCTGCCTGTCGCTCATTCTCTCCATTGCCATCTACTATGCCTTCCGCGGCAGCTTCAGGCAGACCGAGAACATAAGCAGCAAGAGCGCTGCCAGCGACCAGGTCGAGGAGATCTCCAAGGAGGAGACCAAGAGCCGTATCACAGCCCTGTGCCTCGTGTTTGCGGTGGTCATCTTCTTCTGGATGGCCTTCCAGCAAAACGGCCTCACGCTCACGCTCTTTGCCGATGAGTTCACGGCCAAGACCTCGTCGGGCTTGCAGAGCATGGCCTTCGACGTGTGGAACCTGGTGCTGCTCATCTTCATCGTCTATGCTCTCTTTGGTCTTTTCCAGAGCAAGCATGCCAAGGGGCGTGTGATCTCGGCCCTGGTCATCGTGGCCAGTGCCGCGGTGCTCGTCTACCGCTACATGCACCTCGCAGGCAGCATCGACATTGCAGCCCCCATCTTCCAGCACTTCAACCCCTGCTTTGTGGTGATGCTCACGCCGGTGAGCATAGCACTCTTCGGCTCGCTGGCCAAGAAGGGCAAGGAGCCCAGCGCCCCGCGCAAGATTGCACTGGGCATGCTTGTGGCAGCCGCAGCCTATGTGATCATGATGGTGGGCTCGATAGGCCTGCTCTCGCCTGCCCAGCAGAAGGTGGCAGGCGACGCAGCTACATTTGCCTCGCCCAACTGGCTCATCTTTACCTATATGACCCTCACCTTCGGCGAACTGCTGTTGTCGCCCATAGGCATCTCGTTTGTGAGCAAGGTGGCACCGCCCAAGTACAAAGGCATGATGATGGGCGGATGGTTTGTGGCCACAGCCGTGGGCAACCTGCTGGTGAGTGTGGGTGGCTTCTTGTGGGGCAGCCTGCCGCTGTGGAGCGTGTGGTGCGTCTTTGTGGTGCTGTGCCTGCTCTCGGCGCTGTTCATGTTTGCTATCATGAAGCGGCTTGAGAAGGTGGCCAAGTGAGGCGTCGCGTGAGACGTTGCGACAACAACACACACAAAAAAACATACAAACCCCGCGTGTGACACTGGCGAGCGTGCAACTGCTGCATGCCGGCGTCACACGCTTTTTTTTTAGTTACAATGCACACGACACGATGAGAAGACATATACTCGCAACAGCAATGGCAATAACGACGATAGCGGGCGCTGCGGGCGCCCATGTGATGATCGACGGCAAGCTGCAAGGCTCGGCCATATACCCGGGCACCGAGCACGCCTATCAGGTCTACGTGCCCGAGCAGTACACAGGCAAGCAGGCTGCCTGCCTCTATGTGGGGCTCGACGGGGTGCTGTGCGATGCCCCGCGCGTGCTCGACAGCCTCATCGCCGCGGGCAAGATGCCTGTGACGATAGGGGTGTTTTTGCAGCCTGGAGTGGTGAAGAACGCGCGCGGCGAGGTGGTGCGCTACAACCGCAGCTACGAGTTTGACTCGCCCACTGCCGTCTTTGCCACTTTTCTCGACCGCGAGGTGCTGCCGGCCATCGAGGGCACGGTCACGCCCGACGGGCGGGTGATAAAGCTCTCGGGGCGGGCCCAGGACCGCGCGATATTCGGCTTGAGCAGCGGCGGCATTGCTGCCTTCACGGCGGCATGGCACCGGCCCTGGCAGTGGGGGCGTGTGTTCAGCGGTGTGGGCACCTTTGTGGGCATGCGCGGCGGCAACGACCTGCCCAAGATGGTGCGCAAGACCGAGCCCAAGCCCATCAAGGTGTTTCTGCAAGATGGCACCGCCGATGCCTGGAATGCGCTTTTCGGGCACTGGTATGAGGGCAACCGCATGCTGGCCTCGGCGCTCGACTTTGCAGGCTACGATGTGAAGTGCGACTGGAGCGACTGCGGCCACAACGTGACGCGGGCCACCCAGATCTTTGCCAGTGTCATGGCCTGGCTGTGGCAGGACTGGCCGGCCGCTATCGTGGCGGGCACCACGCGCAACGACATGCTTGCCGCCCTGCTTGTGCCCGGCAGCAACTGGGTGCCTGGCAGCATCGCTGGCGGCCACGCCAAGCCACCCCAGCACATGGCTGTGTACCCCGATGGCAGCCTCATGGCCAAGGCCGTGCCGGGCAGCAACTGCTTGCAGCAATGGGTGGTTGAGAACGGGCATGTGATGCACGGCGAGCCTTTCTACTGGCTCGAGAGCTACGGCAACGCGCAGCTGCACACGGGCGGCATGGCCTATGACAGCAAGGGTAACCTGTGGGTGGTGACCGATGCAGGCATCCAGGTGTGCGACCACAACGGCCGCGTGCGGGGCATCGTCGACCTGCCCAAGGGCCTCGACGGCGATGTGAGCAATGTCGACATCGCAATCTTGCCGCGGGCTGTGAGGCTCACAGCGACAGGACAGGTGCATGAGGCTGCCTGCCCCACGTGGACGCGCGAGTTCAATGTGGAGCCTCCTGTCGCAGGCGTGCGGCCGCCCTCGCAGGGACAAGGATGAATGCTGCCCCCCATGTGCGACGGTGGAGACAAAGCCGTGTGCCCCCTGCAAGCCGCCCCGGCATGGGGGCGAAACCAAGTGGCTCGGCGCCTGCCTGGCCTGGCTGCAATAGTCTTTGTACCATTGTGGCAGGCATCGGTGTATAGAGCAGAACGCCTTGGCGAAAACTCTTGGGGTGAGCAATGACGAAATCAAGAAAAACATTTTTCTTTTTTGAAAAAATAGTGCGTATTTAATATCTTTTTTGTTATATTTGCATCAAAACCGCCCAATATGACATTGCGAAAATGGATTGAAGACAGGGCTATTCATGGTTATCCCACGTTTTCTGTCGAGGATGTGAGAGCAACGGGTTTGTGCTCTTCAGAGCAGATTCTTCAGAATGAACTCTCAAGACTATGTTTAAACAAGACCATAGCCAATGTATATAGAGGATATTATGTAATCATCCCTGTCCACTATGTATTGCGCGGTTCGGTACCTGCGACTTATTATATCGACCAGTTAATGGCTTATCTTAAAAAGCCTTACTATGTGTGTATGCTTAGTGCCGCAGAGCTGCTGGGTGCTGCTCACCAGCGTCCCCAGCAATTCTCAATTATGACGATTTTCCCAAAGCGTCGCATTGTTTCTACTCGTAATGTGGCCATTGAGTGGTTTTATCGAAACACACTGCCACCAGAGGAGGCCTTTGTCACGAAGAATACAGAAACGGGCACTATCTGTATATCTAATCCTCTGCTGACGGCTGCCGACCTTGTACAGTATCAGCAACATGTGGGAGGACTGTCGCGAGTTGCTACCATACTTGAAGAACTCTCAGAGCAGATCGACGTGAAAAAGCAATTTACTCCGCTTGTAGCCTGTGTGAAAAAAGTCGTGTGGCAACGACTTGGCTATTTGCTTGAAAATGTTGTCGAACAAAAGAAGCTAGCAGATGACTTGTATGAGCAGTTGAGTGCATCGTCAGGTTATCTCAAATATCAACCTTTGAGCACATCGGCTGTTGATCGTTCATCTCTGAGAGATAGCCGATGGAAAATTAATATCAACATAGTAATAGAAACAGACGATATATGATAAACAGAACGGCGATACAACAATGGAGTAAGTGTGCTCCGTGGATTGATAATGCCCAGGTGGAACAGGACCTGATAATATGCCGTGCCTTGGTTGCCATCTTTAGCGATGAGTTCTTGGCATCTCAGTTGGCATTCCGAGGTGGAACCGCCCTGCACAAACTCTATCTTTCACCTCCGCCACGATACAGTGAGGACATTGATCTGGTTCAGATTGCTCCAGGACCTATCAAGCCTGTCATGTACCGATTAGGGGAAGTCCTTGACTGGCTGCCAGAGAGAGTGACCAAGCAGAAACGGTACAACAACACGATGTTGTTCAGGGTGGAATCTGAAATACCGCCTGTAGTACAGATACGCCTGAAAGTTGAAATCAATTGCTTCGAACATTTTAACGTTCTTGGACTGGCAAAGATCCCGTTCAAAGTTGAAAACTCATGGTTCGCTGGCGAGGCCCAACTCACATCCTATCATTTCGAAGAATTGCTGGGTACCAAACTTCGAGCTCTTTACCAGCGAAAGAAAGGCCGTGATCTTTTTGACCTTTATATCGCCTTGCAACGAAAAACTGTAGACGTTGACAGAGTCCTGCAATGTTACAGAAAATATATGGAGTTTGTGGTTGACAAGGTACCATCTTATAAGCAGTTTGTAAACAACATGCAGAAGAAAATGGAGGATCCTGAGTTTACTGGCGACACGCAGTCGCTCTTGCGTCCTGGCATCACGTTCGATGCGAGCGATGCATATCAGCTCATTTATGAGACCTTTATAGCGAAGATGGCAGGAAGAAGGGATTGAATTCCCTGCGCTGCTAAGGAGGTTTTTCGGTTACTCAAAGGCCAACAACATAGTTAGGTGACTCCTATAGCCTGTGACGGGCTTCAACTCATGCATCGATGGTCTTGATCTTTCAAGGCTAAAAACATCTTGTGCCACGGCCTGCAAAGGCTATGTCACAAGATGCTGAATGGTTTGGCAACGACGGCGGCGGTTACTTCACAATCTTCTTGTCAGCTACCTTCCAGTCGTTGATGCCGCCGGCGAGGTTGGTCACCTTGAAGCCAGCGTCGGCCAGCATCTGGGCGGCGCGGGCACTGCGCTTGCCGCTGCGGCAATACACTGCCACGGGTTTGCGACGGTCGAGCCGCGCCCGGGCCACGTCGATGAAGTCGTCGGCCTGCATGTCGATGTTTTGCGCGCCGTCGAGGTGGCCGTCGAGATACTCGGCCGGCGTGCGCACGTCGACGAGCTGCACCCCTGGCCGGGCGACGAAGGTCTCAAACTTGTCGACGCCCAGGGTGGTGAAGTTGAGGTTGCTCGAGCACGAGCCCAGCAACATGCCTAAGAGGCTTATCATGAGTAGAATGCGGGTTTTCATCGGCGGTCGCGTCGTGGGCTCACCGGGTGGGTGATGATTTGTAAAAATGCCTTGCCGCGGCGGGGGCGCACGGCCTTCTCAGGGTCTTCAAACATGGCCTCGTTCTCGTCGATGTACTTGTGCCACTTGTCCTCGAGCATGTCGGCCAGCTTGGGCTCCAGGATTTGGCCCGAGTGTCCCGAGTCCCACACAAAGCCCGGCAGATCGCGCTGCAGCTCGGCAGTGGTGATGATGGGGGCCTTGTCGGGATTGATGATGATGTCGGGCTCCATGTCCATGTAGAACACTTGGCGGCCTTTTCCGCTCCAGTCCTCGGCCTCGAAGGGCTCGCTCGAGAGCACACCCTTCATCACGATGCCCGTGTTGCCCTCGCCCACGCGCACCAGGTAGAAGCGGTCGCAGGCCTGGGCATGTTCCCAGTCCCACACGCTCCAGTTGAAGTACTCCTCGATGCAGTTTTTCATGCTCTGCTCGTAGTCGTGCATGTTGACCGACGATATCGAGGGATTCCACATCAGTATTATCGTATTCATAGCTTATAGGTTTTAGCACTCGTTGTTAAGTCGAGTTTTGATTACTACAAATATAATGAATAAGCCCTTGAGTTGCACGCCGAAGGGTATTAAAAATTTTAAAAACTATTGTCGCGGTTTGCCAGCTGTGGGTCAGGGCAGGGTCTCGAGCAGGCGCTCCACGAGGCGTGGCATGGCATAGCGGTCACGGTCGCGCTCCTCGATCCAGAAGTAGCCGGGGGGCAAGGCTGGCCTGCTGCCGGTAGCCAGCAGGAAGAAGTCGGCATAGATGGTGCGGTGCGTGAGCTGGTGCTTCACGGCGTGGCACAGCTCCACGGGGCCGACGCCGGGTGCGATGTCGAGGTGCGGCATGGCGCGAAGCTCGCCAGCCGCAGTGGCCGTGGTCGACTCGTGCAGCACCGGCTCGTAGAGGCCTTGCCATATATCGCCGGCCTCGCGGCGGTGAATGGCGGTGCACCCGTCGCAACGCAGGTACACATACTGGAAGTAGCGCGTGGTCACACGCGCGCTCTTGAGCTTAGCGGGCAACTGGTCTACCCGGTGGCTGTGCAGGGCCTCGCAGGTGTCCTCCAGCGGGCACTGGCTGCAACGGGGCGACCTGGGCGTGCAGCAGGTGGCCCCGAAGTCCATCATGGCCTGGTTGAACGCGGCGGCCTGGTCCACTGGCAGCAGGCTCTGGGCCAGGGCTGCAAAGGTCTTGCGACCCGCCGTCGTGTCGATGGGGGTGTCGATGCCATAGTGGCGCGAGAGCACGCGGTAGACGTTGCCGTCGACTGTGGCCACCGGCAGGCCGAAGGCTATCGAGGCAATGGCGGCAGCCGTGTAGTCGCCCACGCCCTTGAGGGTTTTCAGCCCCTTGAGGTCGGCCGGGAAGCCGCCCATGGCCACCACTTGGCGTGCAGCTGCAAGCAGGTTGCGGGCACGGCTGTAGTAGCCCAGTCCCTGCCACATGAGCAGCACCTCGTCTTCGCTGGCCGCGGCCAGGTCGTCGACTCGCGGCCAGCGGTGCACAAAGCGTTGCCAGTAGTCGCGACCCTGGTCGATGCGCGTCTGCTGCAAGATGACCTCGCTCAGCCATATAGCATAGGGGTCGCGCGTGTGCCGCCACGGCAGGTCGCGGCCGTTGAGGCGGTACCAGTGCAGGATGCGTGCCTGGAAACTGTCGTTGCTCATGACTCGAAGGTGGCCGGTCGCAGCTGGCGCAGCGGCGTGAGGAAAAACGGGCGTTCCATGAGGTGGGGGTGGGGCACCGTGAGGCCGGGCTCGTCGATGGTCACCTGCTGCCAGCGTGAGTGGCCGTGGGCAGCGGCGGCGGTGTCTTGCTCGATATAGACGATGTCGATGTCGACCAGGCGGTCGATGTAGTGGCCCGCAGCGTCGCGGTGGCACGGGCTGCCCAGCTGCGCCTCGATGCCGTGTATCCAGTCGAGCACCTGGCGCGCTGTCTTGCTTGTGGTGAGGGCCACGCCCACGTTGAGAAAGTCGTGGGGCGAGTCGAAGCCCCAGGCCCGCGACTGCACAATCGAAGAAACCTGACACCCGCCAGTGCCTGCACTGAGCAGGGCAATGGCGCGCATCAGGTTGCTATGGCGGTCACCCAGGTTGGTGCCGATGTTGAGATAATATTTCAACTACTTGATGTGCTTTAAGATGTCGAGCAGATGATCCCACACCAGCTTCACCGTGGGAATGTAGAGGCACTCGTCGGGCGTGTGCACGTTGCGCAATGTGGGGCCAAACGAGATCATGTCCATGTCGGGGTAGCGCTCGGCAAAGAGGCCGCACTCGAGGCCGGCATGTATGCCTATCACCTTGGGCTCCTTGTGGAACAGGCGCTCATACGACTCCTTGGCAATCTCCACGAGCTTGCTGCCGGGCTTCATGGGCCAGGCGGGGTTGGCCTCGTTGTGCACAATGTTGTAGGCGCCGGCCAGGCGGAATGCTGCCTCGACGGTGTTGCACATGTTGAGCAGGTTGCTGTTCACGCTGCTGCGCTGCAGCGATATCACCTTCAGGTAGTCGGTGCCGGTCTCCACCACCGACACGTTGCTCGAGGTCTCGACAAGCCAGCTTATTTCCTCGGCCTGGCTCATGGCATACACGCCGTTGTCGACAGCCTGCAGGGCCATGACGATGTTGCGGCCTTGCTCGCGTGGCAGCACCTGCTCGGCGGGAGCGCTCGACAGGGCAAATTGCATGTTGGTATCGGTCACAAAGTACTCGTTTTTCACGTCGGCCTGGAATTTCTCCCAGTCCTTGCGCACCTGCTCCACCATGCCGCCGGGCACAGCTGCCACCACCTTGCCGTCGCGCGGAATGGCGTTGTGCATCTTGCCCGAGTCGAAGCTGGCAAGCCTCAGGTCGAGCTTGTCTTGCTCGATGTAGAGGAAACGGGCCAGTATCTTGATGGCGTTGGCACGCTTCTTCTCGATGTCGTCGCCCGAGTGGCCGCCGTTGAGGCCCTTGAGCGAGAGCAGGATGAAGTCGTAGCCGGCAGGAGCGTCCTCGCGGGCGAAGTTGAATGTGGCCTCGGTGCCGCAGCCGCCAGCGCAACTGATGAAGATCTCGCCCTCGTCCTCGCTGTCGAGGTTGATGAGGTACTTGCCGCTCATGAAGTCGCTCTTCATGCCTATGGCACCCGAGAGCTCGGTCTCCTCGTCGCGGGTAAACACGCACTCGATGGGCCCGTGCTCGATGTCGTCGCTGGCCAGGATGGCCAGCTCTATGGCGTCGCCTATGCCGTCGTCGGCACCCAGCGTGGTGCCCTTGGCACGCAGCCAGTCGCCGTCGACGTAGGTCTGGATGGGGTCGTTGTAGAAGTCGAAGTCAACGTCGACGAGCTTGTCGCACACCATGTCCATGTGGCTTTGCAGCACCACGGTGGGGCGGTCTTCATAGCCCTTGGTGGCAGGCTTCTTGATGAGCACGTTGCCAGTCTCGTCGACCACTGTCTCAAGGCCGTGGCTCTTGCCGAAGTCCTTGAGATATTCAATCATTTTCTCCTCGTGCTTTGACGGGCGAGGAATCTTGTTGATTTGAGCAAACTGATCGAAAACGATCTTGGGTTCTAATTTTGCCATAATATTTTGATTTAAAAGATTAAGTATTCTCTTTTTTTTCACTGTCATCAATCCTGCTGCATCGCGGCCTGGGCGGCACAGCGTGGGCACAACCCCTTGACCAGGTAGTTGACCCCTCGCACCTGGTAGCCGGCAGGCAGCTGCACCTGGGGCACGTGCACCTGGCTCAGGCAGAAGGTGCGGTTGCAGCGCTCGCAGTAGAAGTGCACGTGGCGGTCGCTGTCGTGCTCGTCGCCAGTGCCGTGGCACAGCTCATACTTGGCACTGTCGCTGCCGTCCTCGATCACGTGCACCAGCCCGTGCTCCTTGAAGGTGGCCAGCGTGCGGAAGATGCTGCTCTTGTCGATGGTGGCGATGTCCACCTCGAGGTCGCTCAGCGACAGCGGGTTGCTGGCCTGGGCCAGAGCGCCCGCGATGATGATGCGGTTGGCCGTGGGCTTCACGCCATGGCGCTGCAGCATGCCCAGTATCTCGTTGCTATTCATCGTGCGCCTCCTTGTCGTTGTTGCCGCTGGCCACCACGCGCACCAGCTCGATGCGGGCGGCCGACTTGCGCAGCACCGTGAGGGTGTAGCCGCCGTCGACCTCGATGTGGTCGCCCTCGTTGGGCATGGCCTCCAGCTCGTGCAGGATGAGGCCGGCTATCGTCTGGTACTCGTCGCTCTCGGGCAAGTCGAGGTGAAACTCCTCGTTGATTTCTTCTATCTCCTTGCGCCCCGAGAACTCGTAGGTGTTGTCGCCTATTTGGCGGGCAACGAGCTTGTTGCGGTTGCGGTCGTGCTCGTCCTCGATGTCGCCAAATATTTCCTCGACCAGGTCCTCGAGCGTGACCATGCCGGCTGTGCCGCCAAACTCGTCGACCACGATGGCCATCGACCGCTTCTCGTGCAGCAGGTTCTGCATCATCACCTTGGCAAGCATCGTCTCGGGGGCAAAAAGCACCGGCTTCACCTGGTCTTTCCAGTTCACGTCGGTCACAAAGAGCTCGCTCACCGAGATGAAGCCCAGCACGTTGTCGATGTCGTCGTGATACACCACCAGCTTGCTCAGCCCCGTCTTGCCGAAGAGCTGCACCAGGTCGTCGCGGGTGGTGTCGGCGATGTCGACGCCCACAATCTCGTTGCGGGGCACCATGCAGTCGCGCAGGTGGGTGTCGCTGAAGTCGAGCGCGTTTTCAAATATCTTCATCTCGCGGTCCACCTCCACGTTCTCGTCTTCTTTCTTGTCGATGTTCTCCTGCAAGTAGGCGTCGAGCTCCTCGAGGCTGAGCGACCCTATCTCGCTCTTGTCGGCCTTGATGCCCAGCAGCCGCATCACGCCCTGCGATATCCACTCGGTGAACTTGGATATGGGATACAGCACCAGGTAGCACATGAAAAGCGGCAGCGAGAACATGCGCAGCGAGTAGTTGGGGTTGATGCGGAAGATGGCCTTGGGCAGAAACTCGCCGGTGATGAGAATGACCACCGTCGAGATGAGCGTGATGAGCAGCAACATCAGCACCTCGTTGCCGCCCACGGCGGTGTGCTTGAGCGGCTCGGTGAGCAATGCCGACATCGCGATCGAGTAGACCACGTTGACCACGTTGTTGCCTATGAGCAACGTCGAGATAAACATGTCGCTGTGGTTGTAAAACACGTGGATGATGCGGTTGATGAGCCCCGACTTTTTCACATCGATCTCGACCCGCACTTTGTTGGCCGAGACAAATGCGATCTCCATACCCGAGAAAAAGGCCGAGAGGAGTATCGACACCACCATCACTATAATCCATGCACTGCTGCTT
>Ga0256871_1001029_pt1 | contig 13066 bp, 8 predicted proteins | sample RumenRJG_07RNA_FD_185439 | JGI IMG/M metagenome (GOLD analysis project Ga0256871, IMG submission 185439) | Metatranscriptome of bovine rumen microbial communities from Lethbridge, Alberta, Canada - Rumen RJG_07 (Metagenome Metatranscriptome) | ecosystem: Host-associated > Mammals > Digestive...
AAAAGGGCAATGCTTTTGAAGAAATCTTCTGCCATATTTGTCCTATATTAAGAGCATGAGGAACCATACAAACTCGAACAAATTAATTCAGCAGGGAGTCGCAGTGTGCGATTTCCTGCTCACTAACATACTCGTATTAGCCTTCTTATACATACCATCGATACACATTGACGACTCTCTCGAGGCTTCAACGAAAGTATTCATCCTGACAGCCAACTTCGGTCTTATCATAGCGGAATACTTCTTCCACACTATCATCCATGTGCGCAAGTTGAAAACTGGCGATATACTGGGGCAAGTGGCAAGTCTGACGATAATGCAATCAGGCATCACCTTCTTTATTATGAAGGTCATGGGCGACTACGGTGGGATGTTCCGGTTCTTCGTTTTCTACACACTTGCGCTGTTCATGGTACTGATGACCTCAAGATTAATAGAGCGGTCGCTGCTGATGTATTACCGCTCGCACGGCGGAAACACACGCTCGGTGATCCTCGTGGGCAATGACCCAGCAAACGTAAACGTTTACAGGGAGCTGTCCAATGATCCGACGACAGGATATATCGTAAAAGGCTACTACAGCAATGGTGCCATCAATAACGGACCTAAGGAGCTCAAGAAGTTGGGAGACATAGACCACGACTTATTCTCGCTGATGCATAAAAAGGGCACTGACAACAGAATCTGCGATGACATCTTCTGTTCAATGTCACATAACGAGTACGAGAAGATTATTAGGATAATGCGGTTCTGCGACAGGAACGCCATACACTTCTTTTACGTTCCCCGCCAGTTCGGTAACTACATGCTGCAACTGAAAGCTGAGAGCATAGGAAGTATTGAGGTAATGACAAACCACGAGAAACCGCTGCTGGACCCGACAAACAAGATGATAAAAAGAACGTTTGACATCTGTTTCAGTCTTGTGGTATGCATTCTGCTGTTGCCGTTCATTCCTATCATTGCACTGATAATAAAGATACAGAGTCCGGGACCGATAATCTTCAAGCAGAAACGCACAGGACTGAACGGCCGGACTTTCAACTGCTATAAATTCCGGTCCATGCACGTGAACAAGAACGCTGACATGGAACAGGCTACGAAGAACGACCCGAGGAAATTTCCTTTCGGCAACTTCATGCGGAAGGCCAATATCGACGAGCTGCCGCAGTTCTTCAATGTCCTTAGGGGCGACATGAGCATCGTAGGCCCGCGTCCGCACATGCTCCACCATACCGACATATACTCAAAATTGATAGGCAAATATATGGTACGGCACTTCTCGAAACCCGGCATCACAGGACTGGCGCAGGTAACGGGCTATCGCGGTGAAACAAAGGAGTTATGGCAGATGGAGGAGCGTGTGAAGCGCGACATCTGGTACATCGAGAACTGGAGTTTCTGGCTTGACGTCAAGATTATACTCATGACCATAAAGAGTATATTCGTTCATGACTCCAACGCATACTGATCGTTATAAAGACTATAATATAAGAATGAAATAAACACTATGAAAGGTATTGTTCTTGCAGGAGGCTCCGGCACACGCCTCTATCCAATTACAAAAGGCATCAGCAAGCAGCTGATACCTATCTTCGACAAGCCGATGATTTACTATCCGCTCTCGGCTCTCATGCTTGCCGGCATACGCGATATTCTGATAATATCGACACCATACGACCTGCCGGGCTTCAAGAGGCTCTTCGGCGACGGCCATAGCCTGGGGCTGAACCTGTCGTACGCTGAGCAGCCTTCACCAGACGGACTCGCACAGGCGTTCATCATCGGCGAGGACTTCATCGGAGACGACAGCGTATGCCTCGTTTTGGGAGACAACATTTTCTATGGTGCGGGATTCACTGGGCTGTTGAAGAACAGCGTCGAGGAAGCTGAGAATAATGGTAAGGCATCGGTGTTCGGATATTACGTAAACGATCCGGAGCGATATGGTGTGGCCGAGTTCGACAAGAACGGCAACTGCCTGAGCATCGAGGAGAAACCGCAGCATCCAAAGAGCAACTACGCCGTGGTAGGACTTTACTTCTATCCAAACAGCGTAGTTGGCATTGCCAAGAACATCAAGCCAAGCGCACGAGGCGAACTGGAGATAACAAGCGTGAACCAGGAATACCTCAAGCAGAAGAAACTAAAGGTGCAGACACTGCAACGTGGTTTCGCGTGGCTTGACACCGGCACGCATGACAGTCTTTCCGAAGCGAGTACGTTCATAGAAGTTATCGAAAAAAGACAAGGCCTTAAGGTGGCTTGTCTGGAGGAGATAGCCTACGAACAAGGATGGATAACAAAAGAACAGCTTATTCAAGAGGCTAAGCCTATGGCAAAAAACGACTATGGGAAATACCTACTGCGCCTTGCCGAGGGAAAGGAATAGTTATACATTATATATATAGTAACTCAAAATAATATAAAGTCCCAATTATTTCCAGCAGACCTCTTTAAAAAGGAAAAATGAGTATGGAGAATACAAAAGACATAGAATTAGAGAACACACAGGAGAAAGAAGCATCGTCGGCCATAAACTTCCAGACGATATACAAAACCATTATCCTCAACTGGTACTGGTTTATCCTGTCGCTTATCATCGCCATAGGATGTGCATACATATATTTACGGTACGCCACCCCTACATACCAGTCTACGGCCAAGTTGCTTATCAAGGACGACAACGGCAACGGTAACGGTGGAGGCAGCAGCCTCGCCAACGCCAGCGCAACAAGTCTAGGACTCATCAGTAACTCGAATGGTATAGACAATGAGATAGAGATCCTTCAGTCGCACACTCTTGCAGCGCAGGTGGTACGCGACTTGAAGCTGTATGTGGACTACCAGCACAAGGGAAAGCTGAAGAACACACCTGTTTACAAGGACCAGCCTATCAACGTTGACGTTGACTCTGCTCACTTAGAGAAATTAAACTCTCCTATCAACCTCACCATCACACGAAAGGGCAACTCATACATCGTGGCAGGCTCGTACTCTGTGCCTATCGACGAGTTATCGTCAGATGGACCGTTCTCGCTGAATAGGACCTTCACTTCGCTGCCAGCGCAGATTCAGACGCGCGCCGGTATCATCACATTCGAGGCCAACCCAGGCAAGACCATGGAGGACGGCGATGTCTCCATCGTCTCAATACAGTCGCCGATGATGACAGCATACAAGTATGTTAGCGAGCTCAGCGTATCACAGACATCAAAGGCAACAACCATCGCTGCACTGCAGATTATCGACCAGATACCGCAAAGGGGAATAGACTATCTGAACCAGTTGGTAACAGACTACAACCGTCAGGCCAACGACGACAAGAACGAGATAGCCCTCCGCACGGAGAAGTTCATCAACTCACGTCTTGAGAAGATTAATGCTGAACTCGGTCAGACTGAGACGCAGCTTCAGAACTACAAGCAGAAGAACAAGATGGTGGAGCTAAAGATTAATGCCAGCAACTCTGTATCGAACCAGGATGCTTCAGAGCAGAAGCTCCGTGAAATGGACACGCAGGTGGAGCTACTGAACAGCATCCGCGAATTCATGAATACACGTGGCAACCAATATCAGGTTATACCTTCAAACGTAGGACTTGATGACCAGAGTTCCACATCACTCATAAACAAGTACAACGAGCTCGTTCTTGAGCGCAACCGCCTGCTGAGAACAGCAGCTCCAAACTCACCGGTCGTAGAGCCTCTCACGGATCAGATTAACGACTTGAACCGCAACATCCGTCAGGCTATAAACCAGGCACTGAAGTCGTTGGAGATACAACGCAGTGCACTGGCAGCAATGAACGCAAAGTATAACGATGAAGTAGCAGCGACCCCAGAGCAGGAGCGCATGCTCACGCAGATAGGACGCCAGCAGGAGGTGAAGTCCGGTCTGTATCTTATGCTTCTACAGAAGCGTGAGGAGAACAGTATCTCACTTGCCGCCACAGCCGATAAGGGAAAGCTCATCGACCTGCCACTCTTCGTAGGACAGGTAAGCCCGAAGAAGAGTATGATATTCCTCATAGCACTCATCATTGGCCTGGCTCTGCCGTCGTTGATTCTCTTCCTTGTCAACTTCTTCCGTTACAAGATTGAGGGACACGAGGATGTCGTCAAGCTCACTAAGCTGCCTATCATCGCCGACGTTGCTGTGGCAAGCAATACGGCGAAGACCAAGGCCGACATCGTCGTCCACGAGAACGAGAACAACCAGATGGACGAGATATTCCGTTCTATGCGTACCAACCTGCAGTTTATGCTTAAGGATAACCAGAAGGTCGTCATGTTTACGTCATCGGCATCTGGTGAGGGTAAGACATTCAACTGTGCCAACCTCGCAGTATCGTTCGCTCTTCTTGGCAAAAAGGTTATTCTCGTAGGACTCGACATCCGTAAGCCGAGACTGGCAGAACTGTTCCAGATAAACGACCGCGTACACGGCATAACACAGTTGCTGGTCAAGGACAATCCTACCGTTGAGGATATCAGGGAGCAGATTATTCCGTCCGGCATCAACAACAACCTCGACTTGCTTATGGCAGGCCCGATACCTCCAAACCCGACGGAGCTCATATCACGCCACAGCCTTGAGACCATCTTCGAGCATCTTAGAGAGACTTACGACTACATACTCGTCGACACAGCACCTGTCGGCCTTGTTACAGATACTCTTCAGATTGGCCGTGTCTGCGATGCTACAGTAGTCATGTGCCGTGCCGACTTTACAGCAAAGTCAAGCTTCGAGATGATAAACAGCATTTCCGACGAGAAGAAGCTGCCTAACATGTGTATCGTCATCAACGGTATCGACATGAGCAAGAAGAAGTACGGCTACTATTATGGCTACGGACGCTATGGAAAGTATGGCCGTTACGGACACTATGGCAATTATGGAAGCTATGGAAGTTACGGTATTTACGGCAACTATGGCAACTACAGCAACAGCCATTATGGAAAGAAGGACGACCACTCTGTGAAAAGATAGAACATTCAGGAAACAAAATAAATGATTATTGCAGTTGATTTCGACGGTACAATCGTCGAACACAAATATCCAAAGATTGGTGACGAAATACTTTTCGCCACCGATACTTTGAAGCAACTCATTAAAGACGGGCACAGGCTAATTTTGTGGAGCGTTCGTGAAGGACAACTCCTGCAGGACGCCATCGACTGGTGTCATGAGCGCGGTGTCGACTTTTATGCGGTCAACAAGGACTACCCGGAAGAGAACGGCAGGGAGAGCAACGAGAGCTTCTCCCGTAAGATAAAGGCCGATATATTCATTGATGACCGTAATCTCGGCGGACTTCCCGACTGGGGGCAAATCTATCAGATGATAACAAACCACGAGACATGGGCTGACAGGATAACAGAGGCGTCCCGAACTCTTAATGACCAACAGCCGCCAAAGAGAAAGCACTGGTGGAGCAGAAAGTAAACTAATATTAATAACAGCGGTGGCAGACAGGCGCAGACAACAGTACGGCTTAACGTCAGCTCCATCCCAGAAAAAAAATCGATCGACATAAACATTAGATTATGAAAGAGACAAAGTATATATTCGTTACCGGAGGTGTGGTTTCTTCACTTGGAAAAGGTATCATTTCCTCATCCATCGGTAAGCTTTTACAAGCAAGAGGTTATAATATTACCATTCAGAAATTCGACCCGTACATCAATATCGATCCGGGAACATTAAATCCTTACGAGCATGGAGAGTGCTATGTCACCGTTGACGGAATGGAGACAGACCTGGACCTGGGCCATTACGAGCGCTTCACCGGCATTCAGACGACGAAAGCCAACTCCATGACAACCGGACGTATATACAAAGCGGTGATAGACAAGGAGCGCCGGGGCGACTATCTTGGAAAGACCATTCAGGTGGTACCGCATATCACCGATGAGATAAAGAGAAACATCAAACTGCTCGGACAGAAATACCACTACGACTTCGTCATCACTGAGATTGGAGGAACAATCGGCGACATAGAGAGTGCGCCGTTCCTGGAGGCTATCCGACAGTTGAAATGGGAACTCGGAAAGCGCGCCGTAAACGTACACCTTACCTACATTCCTTACCTTAAGGCAGCAAGAGAGCTGAAGACCAAGCCTACGCAGCACAGTGTCAAGGAGCTTCAGAGCGTCGGCATACAGCCGGACGTGCTCGTCCTCCGCACTGAGAAACATCTTCCGGAAGGCATTCTCAAGAAAGTGGCTGCCTTCTGTAATGTCGACTTCGACTGCGTTATCCAGAGCGAAGACCTGCCAAGTATCTATGAGGTGCCTGTCAACATGCAAAACCAGGGAATGGATGCAGCCATTCTCCGCAAGTGCGGTGAGCCGGTAGGACCGACACCGGAGCTCGGTCCATGGAAGAAATTCCTCGACAAGCAGCGTAATGCCACAGAGGTCGTCAATATCGGTCTTGTTGGAAAATACGACCTACAGGATGCCTATAAGAGTATCCGCGAAAGCCTGTCGCAAGCCGGCACTTACAACGATCATAAGACAAAGATTACATTCATCAACTCGGAGCACATAACAGAGGAAAACGTAGCTGAGAAGCTGAAGGGACAGGACGGCATCGTCATCTGTCCGGGATTTGGTCAGCGCGGCATAGAAGGCAAGATTATCGCAGCCCATTACACCAGAACTCACGACATTCCTACTTTCGGTATATGCCTCGGCATGCAGATGATGGTCATAGAGTTCGCTCGCAATGTCCTTGGTTATAAGGATGCCAACAGCCGTGAGATAGACGAGCAGACTCCGCACAATGTCATCGATATCATGGAGGAGCAGAAGAACATCACCAACATGGGCGGAACAATGCGTCTGGGTGCTTATGAGTGTGACCTGCGCCAGGGCTCGCGTGTCTTCGACATCTACAAGAAGGAACATATCCAGGAAAGACACCGCCACCGTTATGAGTTCAACAACGACTATGAGAAGGAGTTTGAGCGCAACGGAATGAAATGTGTAGGACGTAACCCGGAAAGCGACCTCGTGGAGATTGTAGAGATACCTACACTGAAGTGGTATATCGGTACACAGTTCCATCCGGAATACCAGAGCACAGTGCTCAAGCCACACCCACTTTTCCTCGACTTCGTAAAAACAGCTATAGAAAATCAGGATAAAAAGAAATAAATGGACAAGAACACTATTATCGGCTTCGTGCTCATAGCAGCCGTCCTCTTTGGCTTTGCATGGTGGCAACAGCCATCAGAGGAACAGCTGCAGGCTCAGCGCGAACAATATGAAAAGGACTCCATAGCCACAGCAAAAAAACTTCAGGCAGAAAAGGCTGCACAAGCCAAGCAGAAAGCAGCGGCAATAGAAGCCGCCTCCAACGACTCCGCGCTCTTCCATACGGCAATAGCCGGAAAAGCGCAGGACATCGTGCTGAAGAATTCCAAACTGGAGCTTACCTTCAGCACCAAAGGAGCCACTGTCACAAAAGCTTATATCAAAAACGAAAAGGGCAGCAAGCGTTATGTAGGCCACGACATTGCCGACAAGAGCGGCAAGCACGATGACCTTGGTGGCGTTACCCTCTTCGACGGCAACGACCAGCAACTCGACTACACCCTTGTAGCCAAGGAAAACAACATCAGCACCAAGGACCTCTTCTTCACACCGTCGAACCTTACAGATTCCACAGTAACGTTCACTGCAGAGGCCGCTCCCGGCAAGACACTGGTCATAACCTACAAACTTGGCAAGGACTATCTGCTCCATTCCAGTCTTAAAGTGAACGGAATGGCCGGGATGTTCGACCCGAACACTTCCAAGTTGAATGTAGACTGGCATGAGAAAGTGAAGGAACAGGAACGCGGATTCACCTTCGAGAACAGATATGCACGTCTTGACTGGAAGGAGAAAGACGGCGACATCGACTTCCTTAGCGAGTCTTCCGACAAGGAAGAGAGCACCGAGGAGGCTGTAGACTGGATAGCCTTCAAAAACCAGTTCTTCTCGGCTGTCATGATTTCAAAGGACGCCTTCGATAAAGGAGCCGACCTCCACAGCACTCCTTACGACAAGAAGAGCCAGGAGAACAACCCTGTCAGGTACCTTAAGGACTTCACCGCCAAGACTAAAGCCAGCTTTGATCCGACAGGACAGAAGCCCAGCGAGTTCGAGTTCTACTTCGGTCCTAACGACTTTTACATTCTCAAGAACGTAGAGAAGCAGAGCACATTCGGAAAGGACCTCGAACTGGAGCGCATTGTCTACCTTGGTTGGCCACTCTTCAGATACATCAACAGATGGTTCACACTGCCTGTCTTCACCTTCCTTACCAACTGGGGGCTTCCTATGGGCATCGTCCTCATACTCATCACCCTGCTTCTGAAGGTCATAACCTATCCAATGGTGAAGAAGAGCTACATGTCTTCGGCAAAGATGCGTGTGCTTAAGCCGAAATTGGACGAGGCTACAAAACAATATGACAAGCCGGAAGACCAGATGCAGAAGCAGCAGGCGATGATGCAGCTCTACTCTGAATATGGCGTAAGCCCATTGTCAGGATGTCTGCCAATGCTCATTCAGATGCCTATCTGGATTGCAATGTTCAACTTCGTACCTAATGCTATCCAGCTTCGTGGTCAGAGCTTCCTGTGGATGCATGACCTGAGCACCTACGATCCTATCGTGGAATGGGGCTCTAACCTTTGGCTCATAGGAGACCACCTGAGTCTGACGTGCATACTCTTTGTTGGAGCACAACTGCTGTACAGCTGGTTCACGATGCAGTTACAGAAAGACCAGATGGTCGGCGACCAGGCCCAGCAGATGAAGATGATGCAGTGGATGATGCTTCTCATGCCAGTGATGTTCTTCTTCATCTTTAACGACTATTCGTCAGGACTTAACTTCTACTACTTCATAAGTCTCTTCTTCTCGGCAATAATCATGTTCACGCTCCGGAAGACCACCAACGACGAGAAACTGCTCGCCATTCTGGAGGCTCGCCGCGCAGAGAACAAGAAGAATCCACAGAAGATGACTGGCATGGCAGCACGTCTGCAGCGCATGCAACAGGAGCAGCAGGAGCTCCAGCGCAAACGCGAGGAACTGGAGCGCAAGCGCCGTAATCTATAAGTTAAAGGATCATTATGCCGTCGCACCACGACGGCTACAAGTAAAATCAATGAAGAAAACAATAATAACAGCAGCTGCCGCACTAATATTGTGCGGCACTGCTTCACAAGCGCAACAAGTGAAGATTGGCAAAAGCAACATAAAGCTTGAGCAGGACACCATGACTCCGGAGGCTTTGTGGGCCATGGGACGCATCGGCACGGTAACGGCAAGCCCCGACGGAAAGAAAGTGGTCTATCAGGTAGGCTACTACAGCGTTAAGGAGAACAAAGGCCACCAGATGCTGTATGTCATGGACGCAAACGGGAAGAATGTTAAGCAGCTCACAACGACTGACAAGAGCGAGACCGACCCGGCATGGATAGACAACAACACAATAGCCTTCATCTCTAACGGACAGATATGGAAGACAACTGTCGACGGAGAGAACCGCACGAAGTTGACTTCAGACAAGACGGACATCGAAGGCTTTAAGTTCAGTCCTGACGGAAAGAAGGTAGTAATAATCAAGAGCCTGCCCTACTATGGCAGTATAAAGAAAAACCCGTCAGACCTTCCAAAGGCTACAGGACGTCTCATAACCGACATGAACTACCGCCATTGGGATCACTATGTAGAGAGCATTCCACATCCGTTTGTCGCCAGCGTTGCTGCCGACGGCACCATCGATACAGGCGTCGACATACTTAAGGACGAGCCTTTCGAATGTCCTATGGCTCCTTTCGGAGGCATAGAGCAGATAGACTGGAGCAAAGATTCTAAGTTCGTGGCCTACACCTGCCGTAAAAAGGAAGGCGTCAAATATGCAATCTCCACCGATGCCGATATATACCTATATAATATAGAGACAAAGCAGACAAAGAACCTCTGCAAGGACGATGCCGACAAGGGGCTGCTCTGCGAGTGGGCAAAGGCAGATTCTACCATTGACGCCACCAAGAGCATGCGCCATCAGGCTATCGATTCTGAGAAGTTCCAGACGCTGAACGTAGGCTACGACGTGAACCCTAAGTTCTCTCCTGACGGCAACTTCGTAGCATGGCAGAGCATGGCACGCAACGGCTATGAGAGCAATCTCAACAGGCTTTGCATCTACGACCTCAAAAAGCACACAAAGTCGTACGCTACAACAGCAAAGAACTTCGACACCAATGTCGACGACTACTGTTGGGCTCCTGACAGCAAGAGTCTTTATCTCACCGGTGTCTGGCATGCTACGGAACGCATATGGAACGTCAGTGTAAACGGTGGCAAAGTCAGACAGATTACCGACGACAGCTATAATGACTTTGGAAGCATTCAGATGCTCAACGGCAAGCAACTGCTAGCCACACGCCACTCGATGCTCCACCCAGACGATATCTTCATCGTCACGCCATCCAAGAAGGACAAGGCAGCTACCGTCACCCAGATAACCGATGAGAACAAACAGATTTTCGACCAGCTCGCAAGTGCGCAGGTAGAGCAGCGATGGGTGAAGACCACTGACGGCAAGCAGGAGCTTGTTTGGATTATCCTGCCGCCACACTTCGACAAGACAAAGAAGTACCCCACCCTACTCTACTGTGAAGGAGGACCACAGAGCCCGGTAAGCCAGTTCTGGAGCTACCGTTGGAACTTCTCCATCATGGCCGCACACGGCTACGTCATCGTGGCACCTAACCGCCGCGGTCTACCCGGCTTCGGCTCGGAATGGAACGAAGAGGTAAGCCGCGATTGGACTGGACAGTGCATGGACGACTATCTCTCTGCCATCGACGACGCTGTGGCCAACCTGCCATACGTTGACAAAGACAGGCTGGGTGCTGTAGGAGCATCTTTCGGAGGCTTCTCGGTCTACTACCTCGCCGGACATCACAACAAGCGTTTCAAGTGCTTCATCGCCCACGATGGTGCATTCAACCTAGAGTCGATGTACACCGACACCGAGGAGGCATGGTTCTCCAACTGGGAATACGACGATGCCTACTGGAACAAGGACCAGACCGACGCTGCCCGTAAGACATATGAGAACAGCCCTCACAAAGCTGTGGACAACTGGGATACTCCTATCCTCTGCATCCACGGAGAGAAGGACTACCGCATCAATGCCAACCAAGGCATGGGAGCTTTCAACGCAGCACGCATGCGAGGCATCCCGGCCGAGCTTCTTCTCTTCCCTGATGAGAACCACTGGGTACTGAAACCACAAAACGGCATTCTCTGGCAGCGTACATTCTTCGACTGGCTTGACCGCTGGCTGAAGAAATAAGGCGGCTAGAAAACTCATACATTGTAAAAGGTTAGCTCTAAAAGTATAAAAGCTAACCTTTTACATAGTAAGAAACAAACATTTGCAACGCAACAATAGTACACCGTCATAGAGGTATATGAAACGCGCTGCAAAGATTGGAAAAACGAACGAGGGAAAATAACACAAACTTTATTTATAATCATAACAATTTACTCCAAGGCTATCTGACGGTTTCAAATCCGGAGAGACTTTGGAAACAGTAGCATTATGGTAGAAAAAATTAGAACAATTCTCAGCGACAGCAAAAGTGCCCGCTGGACAGCGCTGTTCATCGTGGCCTTCACGATGATGATGGGCTATTTTATCACTGACGTTATGTCGCCATTGGAAGTGCTCCTTACGAAGAGCACTGCTGAAGGAGGGCTGGGCTGGACCTCCGACGACTATGGATTCTTCTCCGGTAGTTACGGTTACATCAACGTCTTTCTGCTCATGCTCTTCTTCGGTGGAATCATTCTCGACAAGATGGGCATCCGTTTCACCGGTGTCATGTCCTGCGGACTGATGGTCATCGGTGTATGCATAAAGTACTTTGGCGTAACTCACGACTTTGAAGGAGCGCGCTTTACCATCGACTTTCTGAACTTCTCTCTGCCCATGTCGGCTGCAGTGGCATCATTTGGATTCGCCATCTTCGGTACAGGATGCGAGATATGCGGTATCACTGTTTCGAAAATCATCACGAAATGGTTCACAGGCCATGAGCTAGCAAGTGCTATGGGTATCCAGGTGGCACTGGCCCGTATGGGCACAGCAGGAGCAATGATGGGTTCTCTGCCTCTGGCAAAAGCTTTCGGTGGCAAAGTGGGAGCACCGGTACTGCTCGGAACAGTACTGCTTATCATCGGCTTCCTGGCATTCATCGTATACACGGTGATGGATAAGAATCTCGACAAGAGCATTGAGGACGCAAAGATCGCCGACAGAACAGCTGCAGGAGCTGCAGAGGAAAAGGAGATCAAGGAGACAGAAGATGCAGAAGAGGATGAAAAATTCCATTTCTCAGACCTCAAATACATTTTCTCTAATCCAGGCTTCTGGTGCATCTGTCTGCTTTGCCTGCTCTTCTACAGCGGAGTGTTCCCATTCTTGAAGTTCGCCACCAAACTGATGATTGCCAACTATAACGTACCGGAGAGCCTCGCTGGTATCATCCCGGGACTCATTCCTTTCGGCACGATACTGCTGACGCCTCTCTTTGGTTCACTCTATGACCGCATAGGTAAGGGAGCCACACTGATGCTCATCGGTTCCGTAATGCTCACTGCCGTACACTTCATATTCGCTATCCACATCCTGCCCTACTGGTGGTTTGCCGTTATCGTCATGATAACTCTGGGTATAGCATTCTCTTTGGTACCTTCAGCCATGTGGCCGAGCGTTCCAAAGATTATCCCGATGAAGACCCTCGGCTCCGCTTACTCCATCATCTTCTATATCCAGAACATTGGACTGAGCCTTGTACCGGTACTCATAGGTAAAATCAACGGCATAGACCAGACATACACCACAAGTATGAGCATCTTCTGTGCCTTCGGAGCAGCAGCTGTCGTCCTCTCTGTTCTCCTGATTATCATCGACAAGAAAAAGCACTACGGTCTGCAGGAGGCAAACATCAAAAAGTAAGTTTAATAGCATACACTTACAACAATAC
>Ga0256871_1001034_pt1 | contig 13049 bp, 8 predicted proteins | sample RumenRJG_07RNA_FD_185439 | JGI IMG/M metagenome (GOLD analysis project Ga0256871, IMG submission 185439) | Metatranscriptome of bovine rumen microbial communities from Lethbridge, Alberta, Canada - Rumen RJG_07 (Metagenome Metatranscriptome) | ecosystem: Host-associated > Mammals > Digestive...
AAGTAGACATATAGTACACAAACACACCACAAGGCCCCACCCCTGCCCCTCCCCCATCCAGGGGAGGGAGAGATTACTACCGTAGGTAAAGATTGGTATACTGGCCTATTTCCTCTTGAAGCATACTTTCCCCTCCCCTGGATGGGGGAGGGGTAGGGGTGGGGCCGTTAGGTTTCGTAGGGGTAGGGCCGGCAGCTATCATTTTTTCCTTCTTTTCTATGCTTGCGTACTGACTTTTTTATTAACTTTGCAATCAGATTCAAAAAGCATAACAATGACTTATACCATTGAGAAAATCACCACCCTCATCGGCGCACGCCGATATGGTACGGCGGATGCCAACATCGGCTTCCTGCTTACCGACAGCCGTTCTCTGTGTTTCCCAGAGGAGACGTTGTTCTTCGCCATCAAGTCGGAGCGCAACGACGGCCACAAGTATATCCCGGGTCTGTACGACCGCGGCGTTCACAACTTTGTGGTGACGACTGTCCCCGACGACTACGAGAAGCGGTTCCCAGAGGCTAACTTCCTCAAGGTGACGGACACCCTCGAGGCTCTGCAGCGCCTCGCCGAGCGTCACCGCGACGAGTTCGATATCCCTATCGTCGGCATCACGGGCTCCAACGGCAAGACCGTTGTCAAGGAGTGGCTGTACCAAGTGCTCTCTCCCGACTGCTTCGTGACACGCTCGCCGCGTTCCTACAACTCGCAGATCGGTGTGCCTCTGTCGGTATGGCTCATGAACGATGAGACGAAGGTCGGCATCTTCGAGGCAGGTATCAGTCAGCCCGGTGAGATGCTCGCCCTGCGCGACATCATCCAGCCGACGATCGCCGTACTCACGAACCTCGGTGTTGCCCATCAGGAGAACTTCCCCTCGATGGAGGCAAAATGCAGAGAGAAGCTCATTCTCTTCCACGACGCGCCAACGATCGTCTACAACGCTGATGACGACACGGTGAAGAAAGTGGTGGATGAGTCTGACTATAAAGGTGAGAAGCTCTTCTGGTCGCTCAAGGACAAGAAGGCCCCGATGTACATCGACTCAATCAAGAAAGGTGAGACGACAACGACCATCTCCTATATATATAATAATGTTTCGAAGAATGTTGTCGGCAGTTTCACGATTCCGTTCATCGACGACGCCAGCATTGAGGACGCCATCGTCACGGCGCTTGTCGCCCTGCGCCTCGGTGTCGATGCCGACAAGCTCAGTGAGCGCATGAGCAAGCTCGAGCCCGTCGCTATGCGTCTCGAGGTCAAGGAAGGCCGTCACGGCTGCACGCTCATCAACGACTCGTACAACTCTGATATCAACTCGCTCGACATCGCCCTCGACTTCATGAACCGCCGTCCCGACCACAAAGGTCGTCGCCGCACGCTCATCCTCAGCGATATTCAGCAGAGCGGCATGGCTCCCGCTGACCTTTACCGTGAGGTGAGTCGTCTGGCTAAGGAGCGTGGCGTGGAGAAGTTTATCGGCATCGGCCCTATCATCTCCGCCAATGCCAATCTCATCGACATCAATGAGAAGTTCTTCTTCAACAGTGTCAGTTCGTTCCTCGACTCGACCGTCTTCCGCACGCTGCGCGACGAGGTCATCCTCATCAAGGGTGCTCGCCAGTTCGGCTTCGACCAGATCACGGACCAACTCGTGGAGAAAGTGCATGAGACCGTGCTGGAGGTTAACCTCAACGCTGTCGTGGCAAACCTCAACTACTACCGTTCGTTCATGAAACCCGAGACAAAGCTCGTGTGCATGATCAAGGCCGATGCCTACGGTGCTGGCAGTGTGGAGATCGCCAAGACGCTGCAGGACCATCGTGTGGACTACCTCGCCGTGGCTGTTGCTGATGAAGGTGCTACACTGCGCCGCAACGGCATCACATCGAACATCATGATCATGAACCCGGAGATGTCGGCCTTCAAGACGATGTTCGACTACGACCTCGAACCGGAGGTATACTCCTTCCGCCTCCTCGATGCCCTCGTCAAGGCCGCTGAGAAAGAAGGTATCACGGGCTGGCCTGTCCATATCAAACTCGACACGGGTATGCACCGCCTCGGCTTCGACCCGGAGAAAGACATGGAGAAGCTCATCGATAGACTGAAACATCAGAACGCTGTCATCCCGCGCTCCGTGTTCTCTCACTTCGTGGGCTCAGACGACGACAAGTTCGACGACTTCTCTGCTCATCAGTTCGCCCTCTTCGACAAGGGCAGCAAGCAGTTGCAGGCCGCCTTCGACCATAAGATCATCCGGCATATCGACAACTCAGCCGGTATCGAACACTTCCCCGAGCGTCAGCTCGACATGTGCCGTCTCGGCCTCGGTCTCTATGGCATCGACAGTCGCAACAACCACATTATAAATAATGTGTCAACCCTGAAGACGACCATCCTGCAGTTGCGTAACGTTCCTGCCGGCGACACAGTGGGCTACAGCCGCAAGGGTAAGATCGACCACGACAGTGTCATTGCCGCTATCCCTATCGGCTATGCTGACGGTCTGAACCGTCACCTCGGCAACCGCCACTGCTACTGCCTCGTCAATGGTAAGAAAGCCGAGTATGTCGGTAACATCTGTATGGATGTAGCCATGATCGATGTCACCGGCATCCCCTGCAAGGAGGGTGACAGTGTAGAGATCTTCGGTGACCATCTGCCCGTGACCGTCCTCTCCGATGCTCTCGACACCATCCCATATGAGGTGCTGACGGGGATCAGCAACAGGGTGAAGAGGGTGTACTTTCAGGATTAATTGACGGCCCCGAAGACGCCGAAGGCCGTCGGGAGTGGGGCCAGTAGGTCTATTTGAGGCTCCTAACTGCTTTTTCTAACTGTTCATCCACCCCTTTCTCATAATCTTCCGGCGTGTTATAGACAATGATGTCGGGGTTGAGTTGCTTGTTCTCAAAGAACTTACCATCCATACCCTCGTTGCCGACCTGTGGGATACCGAAGATCATACCATTCATCATCGTCTCCCACCATACTGCCGTCATCGTGCCGGCGACAGGCGCACCGACGAGTTTGCCGATGCCAAGCGTCTTATAGACAGCCGGGAAGCCATGACCATTACTGTAATCATCCTCACAGATCATCACACACGACGGTTTCACCCATTTGTTCCACGGGTCGTAACCGATATATTTGCCATGCGCAATGAACTTCGCGTACTGCTTGCCGGAGAGCAAGGTACAGAGGTCATCGTGGAGCCAGCCGCCACCGTTATGACGCTCGTCGACGATGACGGCTTTCTTCATGCGCATCGAGTCGGAGAGAAGTTCACTGAACACCGTGCGGAAACTCTCACTGTCCATCGCCTTGACATGGACGTAGCCGATGGTACCGTGCGACAGCGAGTCGACCATGTGGCGGTTACGGTCCACCCAACGGCGGTAGAGCAGTTGCGACTGTGCCGAACGGCTGATGGCACGGATGACGACATCGAAGTGTTTCTTCTTCGCTGGGTCGTAGACGCTGACATGCATCATCTTACCAGCCTTACCGTCGAGGAGCGGTGTGTAGTCGGAGTCTTTCAAGATCTTCTGACCATCAATGGCCTCGATGATGTCACCTTTCTTCACACCCGTGTCACGCACGGAGAAAGGACCGCGGTTGATGACCTCCTGGATCTTCAGGCCGTCACCCTGATAACTGTCATCGAAGAACAGGCCGAGGGCAGCCGTAGAGAGTGTCGGACCGGCGGGGTAGTAACGGGCACCGGTATGCGAGCCGTTAAGCTCACCGAGCATCTCCGAGAGCATGTCGCGGAAATCGTAGTTGTTGTTGATATACGGTAGGAACTTCGCATAAGTTTTCTTGTATCCGTCCCAGTCGACACCATGGAGCTTCGGGTCATAGAACTTATCCTTGACCTGCTGCCAGACATGGTTGAAGATGTAAGTACGCTCCGCGTAAGGACGGTAATTGAAATTAGCCTCGAAGTTGATGCTCTTCTGCGCTTTGCTGGCAAGGTTGATCTGTTTGATGCCGTTGTTATAAACATAGAGGTTTTTGAAGTTCTTGTCCGGCTCCAATCCGTAGCCCACGCTCTTCATCACGATCTCCGTCTTGTTCTCTACGAGGTCGTGTTTCCACAGGTCGTAGCCACCCTCAAAACGCGCTTCGTAATAGAGCGTGTCGCCACCGGGCGAGAGAACAGCATCGCCTAAGTGAGACGAGTTGACCGTGAGGCGGATGACTCGGTCGCGACAGTTGGCAAGGTCGAACTTCAACGGTTTGACCGCCTTACTCTTATCTTCCGTCTTCTCCGCTGCTCTGTTCTTCTTCGTGTTCCATTTACGGAACTTGATGACGGGTTCTTTCTTCTTGGCCACTGTATCTGCGTCATTCTTCTTGTGCGCCTCATCATAAAGCGCCCGTTCTTCCTTGTTCATGCGGAAACGCTCATAGGCATCGAGGTCGAAGAACATGATGTAAGCATCATCCTCCGCACCCCAACTGCCATGACTGCGGTAGCCGGCGCGGTCACTCGTGAACACCATAGCCTTGCCACCGAGTGCCCACTGACCGTTAGAGTCGTTATATCCACTGTTCGTCAGGTTCGTGATCTTCTGACTGCCGTCGGCGGGGACGAGGGCGATGTCACTGTTGTTCCATCCGCCCGTGCCGATATAGTTCGACAGCAGCCATTTGCTATCCGGGCTCCATTTGAACCACAGGTCTCCATCCTGATAACTGTACTGATACTTGCCATCCATGAGCTGGCGTACGGCCTTCGTCTTCACATCCACGGCTTTCAGTGTGCCACGGTCCTCGATATACGCCACGCTCTTGCCGTCGGGACTGTAAGCCGGCTGCATGTCGACGAGGCTCGACTTGACGAGTTGTTCCTCCTTCAGTTGGGTGGCATAGGTGAACTGTTTCTCATCTTTCTTCACGATGGAGGTCTGATAGATCTGCCACAATCCACCGCGCTCTGAGGCATAGACGAGGCTGCGACCATCGGGCGAGAAGCTGACGTTACGCTCCTGCTCCGGCGTGTCCGTTATCTGCTTCGTCGTAGTGTAGTCGACCGACGTGACATAGATGTCACCGTGGACGATGAATGCGATCTCCTTGCCAGAAGGTGAGACGCTGAACTCCGTCGCTCCACTCCGCAGCACCTGGCGCTGGAGCCTGTCACTGCCGTCATCGGCAACGACGGAGACGTTGAGTTTCACGGGCTCGCTGCCCTCCTTCAACGTATAGATCTCACCGTCGTAACCATAGCACAGCGTGCCGTCAGAAGCTCGCGTGAGGAAACGAACGGGGTTGCCTTTGTAATGCGTAAGTTGCGTCTTCGCTGTCTCACCGATGCGACGGCGGTAGACATTGAACGTGCCGTCTTCCTCGCTCAGATAATAATAGGTATCGGCATCGGTGCCCCAGACAGGCGTGCGATCCTCGCCTGCGAAATCAGTGAGTTTCGTGTATGTGCCGTTCTTATAAAGCCAGATATCACGACAGATCGGTGACTGGTGGTGTTTACGGAACGGATCCTCGTAACCTTTCTGGTCATGGTATAGGATAGCACCATCCTTGCCGACACTGATGTCCTGCATCGTGATGTCGGAGAAGAGGTGCATGCGACCGCCATGGGTACTGACCTCATAGACCTGCGGGAAGGAGCTGCTGGCAAAGATGATGCTCGTCGCCTTTGGCATGATGGAAGCACGCAGCAGGATCGTGGAGTCGTTCTTCCACGCCATCGGATACTCGTCACCACTGTCTGTCGTCAGGCGGCGCGGCACACCACCTTCACGGCCAACGACATAGACATCCATGCTGCCTTCACGCGACGAGGCGAAGGCGAGTTGGCGGGAGTCGGGGCTCCACACGGGGTTAGCCTCATAGGCGGGACTACTCGTTATCTGCCGTGCCTGTCCGCCTTTCACGGGCACGGTCCAGATGTCTCCTTTATAAGAGAACGCCACCATCGTACCATCGGGTGAGATGGCGGGATAGCGCATCCACAAAGGGGAGGATTGGGCCATCGCAGCTACTACTGTTATCTGCGTTACCACACCTAACATAAATTTCTTCATATATTCTTGTTTATCAATTATTTTATATTTGCATCAACCTATGTTTTTATTCTGCATCGGCTTTTCACGACTTTACACGACATACCAACGCCTCTCTTCGACACTTTCGATAATAGGGTATACGGATACGTTCATCCTGATGATTATTTTCACACGGATTTTAAAGATCTTAAAGATGGCTACGCTATTCGCTACGCGGTGATGCAGGACGGTAAGTGTAGCCGCAAAGCGGCGTAACAATCTTTATAATCTTTAAAATCCGTGTGAGAAAAATCCGTGTGAGCGTTCTCGCTATCGCTCGTTTCAGGCTAAGTCGTGATGAGTCGTGAAAAGTCGATGCCTAAACATTCACACGATGCCGTAATAGCCAATGCTTTACTCTATTTGCTCCACAAAATGGGAAAGAGAAATTTTAAGACGATGGTATGGCTCCGAATTGAAGAAGCCGGTGTTTTTCTTCAGCATCGGGATGACATCCTCGATGGAGTTGTTGTAACACGAGAGCTCGTTCCGGCGTTGCGTGCCATGCACGCTCTGTCGGGAGATCTCTGCCTGCCGTTGCCGGATGAGCTTGTCGCAGACGCGCGTCATCATCGGCACGACGACCTTGTCGAAGAGATGATGTCCCTGGATATAGAGATAGGTCGTCTCCGGTGTCACACCGAGCTCACGCAGGCTCTGCTCCACCTGATTGTAGCTCTCTGCTGCGTTGGGGTTGTGCCGGCGCAGTTGCTCGCAGCGTTTGTTCACTTTGTTTCGCACCTGGGCAATAGTACGATAAGCGTCATTCATGGAGAAGTTGCCCGTCTCGATGATGCGCAGGAAGTCCGTCATCGTGAACTGTCCGTATTTTCCCGTGCGATAGTACCAGATGTTCCACACGAAGAGCGGATAGATAGCGCGCGAGAACTCCTCAAGGTACTGCTGCATGTCGAAGATGACATGGTCGTTGAGCGTCACTGCCACACAGACATCGTGGAGCGAGGGCGCATAACACTGCATGTTCTCGATGGCGTAGGCGTAGGTGTGGAAGACGTACGGACTGCTAAGAATCTGCCGCGATGTCTCCGAGGCTCCCTGGATGAGGTAGTCGTAGTCGGCATCGACACAGGCGATGAGCCACTGTCCCGTCTTGCCATGGAGGGCACTCATGAGTGCTGCTTTCTTGCCGCGCTCGAGCGTGTTCTCCCGCGTGGGGAGCATGATCTCAAAATAGAACTGATCAGTCTCAAACTGACTGAGGATAGAGCGCCAGAAGAACACGTCGTCGTAGCTCTCCACATAAGCGACGATCTTCTTCCGCTGCTTCTTCGGGTTCAGCCAGTTGGCCGCCTCGAGATAAGAGGACGTGAGATTATCCTTGAGCCGTTTCATAACAATCGAATGATTAAGAAACCATTACTTCACGGTGATATCCGACACCTCCGTGACCTTATCCATCCATCCGTTCATGATGACAGCGGGCGAATGGGTCGTGAGGATGATCTGCACGTTCGGGTTGAGCTCAAGGATGAGGTCGATGAGTTTCTTCTGCCATTCGATATGGAGACTCACCTCCGGCTCATCCATGAAGAGGACATAGGGTTTGTTGTCTTCGATGAGTACCGTGAGGAGGATGGCGAGGATCTGCTTCTCACCACTCGACAGCTGGTAAGGGACGAGCGTCTCACCCATCTGCGTGAAACTGATCTCGTTGTCGGTGCGCACGATCTTCTTTCCCGTGTCGGCGAAAAGCGAATCCATGATATCCTGAAACTTCTTCTTTGGCTCGGACAGTTTCTGAGCCTCCTCAGCTGCCGTGGGCCCGCCTTGCTGCAAAACGGCGATCATGCGGTTACCGATGTTCACCTGATAGTCGAGGTATTTCCGCTGGAGCTTGTAGAGCTGCCAGTCGAGCTCCGTGGCGAGCGACATATTGAGTTGCGACACCATCTCCGCATTGATGAGCGGGCGGTCAAAGGACCGGATGATGTCAAAGCGCAGCCAGTTGGCATCCTCGGGATAGACCTTCAGATGCACGCCTTTGAGCAGGTGCGACGGGAACTCGCCCCCGGCAGAGAGGCCTTTCACCACTTTATTGATGATCGTCGACTTGCCCACGCCGTTGACACCACTGAGGATGTTGACACGGCGGTCAAGATTCCATAGGATATGCTTCCGGCCGCTCCAGAGAGCGTCGATCTCTATCTGTGTGATATAGTCAGCGTATTTCTGCATAGTCTGTAAGTATAGAAGGTTTATAAGGCAAAAATAATAAAATAATGTGATAAGTTGCTCAGTAAGATGAATAAATTGTTACCTTTGCAACGTTTTTTAGGAAATAATAGACCTTTTCATAGAAATTGTACTCATGGGTAACAATAAACCACTGCAAGCTCATCTGAGCCTGCTTTCTGCAGAGATCTTCTGGGGTCTCCTCGCTCCTATCGGCAAGGATGCGATGCTCCATGGCATCGATAATATCACGCTTGTATCGTTCCGTGTCACAGGTGCTGCCTTACTCTTCTGGATTGCGTCACTGTTTGTCAAGGAACGCATGCCGTGGCGTCATGTCCTCTTCATGGCCGGCGCAGCCCTGCTCGGCGTGGTCTTCAACCAATGTCTCTACACCTTCGGCCTGAGCTATACGTCGCCCGTCAACGCGAGTATCGTGACGACGTCCATGCCGATCTTTGCCATGGTGCTGTCGTTCTTCATCCTCCGCGAGCCGTTGACCTGGATGAAGGTTGGCGGTGTACTCATCGGCTGCATCGGCGCCATCTCCCTCATTCTCTCGAGTGCGCACAGCGGCGGCAAGACCGGAAATATTTGGGGCGACCTGATGTGCATGGGAGCCCAGTTGTCGTTCGCCCTCTATCTCACGATTTTCAACCCGCTTATCCGCAAATATAATGTCGTGACGGTGAACAAATGGATGTTCACATGGTCGTGCATCTTCCTTCTGCCGTTCACAGGCAGTCATGTGGCACAATTGCCCGTTGCCGTCATCGCCTCTAAGACTTGGGTAGAGGTGTTCTATGTCGTGGTCTTCGGCACGTTCCTCAGTTACCTCTTGGCCGTCGTCGGTCAGCGGGTGCTGCGTCCCACCGTGGTGAGTGTATACAACTACGTGCAGCCCGTAGTGTCGGTCATCGTGAGTGTCCTCACAGGTCTTAGCATTTTCACCGTTCCCCAGGGCATTGCCGTCATCTTCATCTTCTCCGGTGTCTGGCTCGTAATAAAGTCGAAGTCGAAGAGAGACATTGAGAAGGAGAAATAATCACATCGTTTCCTTGTTAACTCATAATGATTTTATATTTCACACGGATCCTAAAGATCTTAAAGATTTTGCTACGCTGCTTTGCAGCTACGCGGTATCTCTGCATCGGCTTTTCACGACTTTTCACGACTGTCGGCTTCGCCGATGACGCGGGGAGATTGGTGCTGCACAACCTCGAAGAGGTTGAACTCGATTAGCCCCAGGTGAGGAGCGCAGCGACGTAACCTGGGGGTTAGACCAGGTGGGTGTGCGTTGCAATCCGGCCTCGGAGAGGGCGAACCTTTCTCACACGGATCTTTTGTTCTCACACGGATCCTAAAGATCTTAAAGATGTCGGCTTCACCGATGACAAGGGGATGCTAAAAACAATAGAGCACCCACAAGGGGTGCCCCTACGGTGGGGAATGATACTACCGTGTAGCCGCAAAGCGGCGTAACAATCTTTAAGATCTTTAAGATCCGTGTGAGAAAAATCCGTATGAAAGTATTTCGTGTGAAAAAGTTCTACTCAGCCACGAGATTCATCTGGCACTCGTCACAACGGAAGTCGAGGCGGAAGCCGCGGCCATCGCCGAGACGGAGATGTAACGGCTCGTGCCATGTCGGCTTCTTGCCCCCGCGCCGCACACAGAAGCCAAGCTCGTAACGGATACAGTAACGGCACTGCATGACGACAGGGTCCTTAGGCTCCTTCGTCTCCAAGGCCGGAGCGACATCTTTCACACCATGCTGTTCGTAGAATGCGCGTGCCGCATGGTTCGACACATTATATAAATAAGGATGCTTCTTATATTCCGACGTCCAGTATTCAGCCGGCGCACCATCGACATGATTATCATGGCCCGTCTCCTTATTTATAATATATTCTTGCAACGCCTTCGGATAAGCGTCGACAGCATCGCGACGCAACTGCGCCAGGACACTTGAAGGGATGAAGAGCCCCTTGGCGCTTTCCTCAATATTGATCTCAGCAGCTTCGAAGACCGTACCGCCGAGCTTCGAGAGTTGCTTGCGGATATTCTCCTCCTGCGGACGGTTCGCCGGCTGATGGGCAAAGACCGTGTCGGCTGACCACGACAACGCCTTCTGCTCCCCGGTCGCTATTGTCATTGTCAAGCGGAAGCCGTCCTCCGTCGTGCCGAACGTCATCGTGACAGGCATCGTGCGGTGTGCCGTGTCGCCGGCAAGCGTCTTCTCGAAAGCCACATCGTTGTTACGGTAGAGCGACATGCCACGCCGGAGGTTATGCGGCATGTGGAACGGATAGAGCCAGTTGCCCTCTACCCTATTGACACGGAAGCCTTCGAGGAGCTCACCCTCTGCTCCCTCCGTCTTGTCCTTGATGAAACACAGGCCGTCGCCATTGGCGAAAGCTGCCGTGCCCGTGACATGAAGGGCATCGCGGCGCACATCTTTCACCGTCCCGACAAACTCGCCCAAGGCTTTCGGCGTCACCATCGTCGGCAGGTCGTGCGTGCGCCCTTTGAGGAAATAATGGGTGTAGCCACGGTTGAACGTCTTGTTGAGGTCCGGCTGGAAATGATACTCCACCCTGCCCCACGACGCACGCCGATAGTCGGCCTTACGGCGGCGGATGACCTGGTCAAGACGTTGTGAGTAAGCCGAAACGACATTCTTCACGTAGTCGACATCTTTCAGCCGGCCTTCAATCTTAAACGACGAGGCACCGGCATCGGCAAGCTGCTCCAAGGCGTCGATCTGACTCATGTCTTTCATCGACAGGAGGTAGCGGTCGCTGACGATCGTCTTGCCGTCGGCATCGATGAGGTCGTATTTCATGCGGCACACCTGTGCACATTCGCCACGGTTCGCTGAGCGGCCGAAGAGATGCTGGGAGGCATAGCACTGGCCCGAGTAGCTCACACAGAGGGCGCCATGGACAAAGACCTCAAGTTCCACGTCGGGCACCGCCTCATGGATGGCACGGATCTCGTCGAGCGAGAGCTCGCGCGCCAGGACGGCACGTGTGAAGCCGAGGCTGCGGAGCCACCGTACCTTCTCCACCGTGCGGTTGTCCATCTGCGTCGAGGCATGGAGAACAGGCGCATGACCAACCTTCTGCAGCGCCACGCGCCGCATCTCAAGTGTCGCCATGTCTTGCACAAGCAAAGCATCGACACCAATCTCAGCGAGACGCGTGATAAGATCCTGTGTGGCGTCGAGCTCATCCTCATAGATGATCGTGTTGACGGTGACATAGACCTTCGCACCGAACAGATGGGCATAGTCGCAGAGCTGCCTGATGTCCTCTACACTGTTGCCTGCAGAGGCACGGGCACCGAAATGGTCGGCACCGATATACACGGCATCAGCGCCATGACGAATGGCAGCCAGTCCGCATTCAAGGTTCTTGGCTGGAGCAAGAAGTTCGAGAGTACGCATGAAAGATTGGAAAATGAAAGAATGAGAACCTTATTCGTTGAACCCTTCTGTGATCTGACAGATCTTCACGATGACATCGACGGCTTTCTGCATGACCTGGATAGAGACGAACTCATAGGGGCCATGGAAGTTGACACCACCGGCAAAGATATTCGGACAAGGCAGACCACGGAACGAGAGCTGCGCACCGTCCGTGCCGCCACGGATAGGCTCAACCTTCGGCTTGACACCACACTCCTGCATGGCCTTGAGCACGATGTCAATGACATACATGTTCGGGTCGATCTTCTCCTTCATGTTATAGTATTGGTCCTTGATCTCAATAGTGACCGTGCCTTCACCATATTTCTCGTTCATCTCCTTGGCGATATCCTCCATGAAGTCCTTGCGCTGCTCAAACTTCTTACGGTCGTGGTCGCGGATGATATAAGAGAGTTTGGCCTCCTCACAGTGACTGTTGATAGACAACAGATGATAGAAGCCCTGATAGCCTTCCGTCGTCTCAGGAATGTCTGTTTCGGGGATATGATTGTTGAACTCGCAAGCCAGACGGGAGGCGTTGACCATCTTACCTTTGGCATATCCCGTGTGCACGCTGACACCTTTGATCATCACCTTCGCAGCAGCCGCATTGAAGTTCTCATACTCCAGGTCGCCGATGTCGCCACCGTCCATGGTGTAGGCCCACTGACAGCCGAACTTCTCCACGTCGAAGTGATGGGCACCCATGCCGATCTCCTCGTCGGGGTTGAAGCCTACGCGGATATCACCGTGCTTGATCTCAGGATGGTCGCGGAGGTAGCACATAGCCTGCACGATCTCAGCCACGCCAGCCTTGTCGTCGGCACCGAGGAGCGTCGTACCGTCGGTGACGATCAGATCCTCACCTTTATGTTCCAATAGCTCCGGGAACTTCTTCGGGGAAGAGACGATGCCCGGAGAGAGCACAATGTCGCCACCATCATAGTTCTTCACGATGCGTGCCTTGATATTCGCACCACTGGCGTCAAGCGCCGTGTCGTAGTGAGAGATGAAGCCGATGATCGGAGCATCCTTTTTCGTGTTGCCGGGAAGCGTGGCATAGATATAACCCATGTCGTCCATCTCCACATCCTCAAGACCTTCATGCTCAAGCTCTTCTTTCAGATACTTGGCGAAGATAAGCTGTTTCGAGGTACTGGGGACAGTCTCCGAGTCTTCGGCTGACTGTGTGTCAAATTTTGTGTAATTGATGAATCGTTCTACTAAATCCATATATTTGTTTAATTGTTTTTGTGTATAAGTCGCTAAGTATTACTTTACTTTGCAAAGATAAGAAGAATATTTGAATATAG